>Ga0111155_1002_pt1 | contig 31716 bp, 21 predicted proteins | sample DeeMarSeWOR28_12_FD_80253 | JGI IMG/M metagenome (GOLD analysis project Ga0111155, IMG submission 80253) | Gemmatimonas sp. SG8_17
CCTCTGGATATGGACTTCGGCTGCAACCGTATCGGCCAAGCCTTGGACAAGACGGAGTTCGTCAGCGCGGACTGCAGAACGGATTACCCAATAGGCAAGCCAGCCGACACAGAGCAAGGCGACGGAGATGGCTACTGTCGGTCCGATCGGAATCCCGGCGGTGAGCAAGCCAACCCACGCAATCGCCAGCGCGCTTCCGGCTAGGGAGGTGACCGCCTCCCACCTCAGTGTCACCTGCGCATCAATCCAAGCGGATGTTGCCGATTGCGACAGTTCGAGGTAGAAGGTCGCGTTCACGACAAACGGCAGCAATACGATACCTGTGGCAAGCGGCAATAGGTTCTGTATGTCCACTGCAGCGGATCCTGTTGCTCCACCTATGTTGGCGTACAGCAGGCCGACTAGGCCTGTGGCGAGGGCTAGGTGTCCTGTGTTTCCCAGAGCTTCCCAAGCGGGAATCCGCCGCAATCCCGTCTCGCCGATGATCATTCCAACGCTCACGACGACGACCGCGAACTCCCAGCCGCGCAGCAGCAGGCTAGCCACTGCAACGCCGGTGACAAAGGAAGCGACTCCACGACCAGGCAAGGAGATGCTGAAGAGACGGCTCCCTGCCGTTGCAGTGGCGAAGATCAGGAATTGGAGTGCAAATCCGCCGGTTCGCAGTTCTGGATTTGATAGGATACCTGCAACAGCCAGTGCTAGGAGGCTTAGGCCGCCCAGTTCCACGGCAAGTCGGAGCCAGCGGGTCCTTGGGGTCACGGTTGGCACAGTCACCTAGTCGTCTCGCGCTCAGAGATTGAGGTAAGCGGCGGGAATCTTGTGCCACTGAGGGAAAACTGCAAGCGTCGTCGGAGTTGCGCGAGCCAGATGGCCGGACGGCAGTTGAAACCATTACTTTACTCGTTGAATGGACATGGAGGCAGGCATGAAGGTCAGTATTCAGTATTGCGTGGTCTGACATTATGAACCGCGGGCCGTCAGTCTGGCGGCCGAGATTGAGCAGGAGTTCCCTGCGACAGAAGTTGAACTGATTGGAAGCTCGGGTGGGGCATTCGAGGTAACGGTGGACGGGGTTTTGGTCTTCTCCAAATTGCAGATCGGACGCCATGCTGAGCCAGGTGAAGTGATTGGGCTGATCCGAGGACAGATCAACTAGTACAGAGGGAGATCCGGACTATGACGGGGGCATACGGCGTTTTCTCGGGCTCCAAGCGCATCGCCGTCTCAACAGGCGGTGGCGACGCACCAGGTTTGAATGCAGTCATTCGGGCAGTGGTACACGCGGGCCTCAATCGCGGCTGGGAAATCATGGGCGTGAAGCGAGGCTTCGGCGGTCTGCTTGGGGAGACCCAGGTGTGGTCCATGGACAGGGAGGACGTCCGAGGCTTGACCAATGAAGGGGGGACCATTCTCGGCACCACGAATAGGGGCAATCCTTTCCGGTGGCCCACCAGACAGTCTGACGGTACCTGGGTGGAGGTTGACCGATCCGACGAAGTCGTTGAGACAGCTAGACTGCTTGGTATCAACGCGCTCATTGCAGTGGGCGGCGATGGAACTTTGAGGATTGCCAGTGACCTAGCCGAGAAGGGTCTCCCTGTGGTTGGAGTACCAAAGACCATCGACAACGATGTCGCCGGTACCTGGATGACCTTCGGATTCGACACGGCGGTGAACACCGCGACGGATGCCTTTGACAAGATAGAGTCCACCGCAGAGAGTCATGAACGAGTCATGGTTGTCGAGTTGATGGGGCGCCATGCTGGGTGGATAACGTTGCATGCAGGACTTGCTGGCAGCGTTCACGTTATCCTGATTCCGGAGATCCCCTTCGATCTCGAGAAGGTCTGCGACAAGATACGCCAAAGGGAGGCCCTGGGACGTCACTTCAGCGTGGTGGCAGTGGCCGAGGGCGCGGTCCCAGCGGGTGGAGTGGCGGTCCTCAAGGCAGAGGCGGTTTCCGGCGGTGTGGAGAGACTGGGCGGCATAGCGAATCTTGTTGCCGAATATATTCAGAAGCGTACCAACAAGGAGGCCCGTACTGTTACCCTCGGTCACCTGCAACGAGGTGGCAGGCCGACTACCTTCGACCGACTCCTAGCGTTGCGCTTTGGTGCGGCTGCGGTGAGGGCTGTTGAAGAGGGGCGGACCGGCCACATGGTGGCTTTTCACCCCCCCGACGTCACCACGGTTCCGCTTCAAGAAGCCCTGGCCGCGCCCAAGCTAGTTCCGCTTGACTGCGACCAGATAAGGACGGCAAGGGACCTAGGCATCAGTCTGGGAGATTGAGAGGACGGGAGGCGGCAGTCTGTTCTGCCGCCCACAGTCTTCGGCCTCTGGCCTCACTGCAGCGTGTCGCTGACCTAGGCAGCTGCGGCCGCCGTCTCTGTTGGTATGTCGAGTTCACCCTCCGTCTTGGCCACCCAGACGGCACAGGTGGTGTCACCGGTAACGTTCAGCATCGTCCTGGCCATGTCGAGTATTCGCTCCACCCCGACCACTAGCGCAATGCCTTCGAGCGGAATCCCCAGCTGTGTCAGAACGATGGTCAAGGTCACCATGCCGATCCCAGGAACACCAGCCGCACCAATGGAAGCCAGAGTAGCTGTCAGCACCACTGTCAGTAGATCAGTGAACCCCAGGGAGATCCCAAACACCTGTGCTATGAAGATGGTGCTTACACCCTGGTATATCGCCGTGCCGTTCATGTTCACGGTGGCACCAAGCGGCAACACAAAGGCTGCAACGTCATTAGAGACGCCAAGCTCTTCTTCGGTTACCTGAAGGTTGATGGGGAGCGTCGCATTGCTCGACGACGTGGAAAAGGCGAACACCATGACCTCATAGAACTTCCTGAAGAAAAACAGAGGTGACATTCCCGAGAGCTTGATTGAGGCGGGATAGAAAGTGATCGCAAACAGAGCCATAGTGCCGAGGGTGACCAGCACGTACTTGAGCAGTGTGAGTAGGACGCCATATCCGAACTGAGCGGATACTGCGGCGATCAATGCGAACACGCCATAGGGTGCGATCTTCATCACCATCTTCACCAGCACGATCATGGCGTCGTTCACTCCGTTCAGGACATCCATGATGGGTTTTCGACGATCTTCAGGCAGTATGGTCAGTGAGACCCCGAACAGGAGTGCAAAGAATATGATCTGCAGGAAATTGGTCTCGGCCATCGCTCTGAACGGATTCCTGGGGATGATCCGCACAAGGAGATCGGTGATCGAAGGCTTCTCGGTTACCCGCTCGAGTTGTTCTGCTGTGACTCCGGCGTAGTCGGTCAGCATCTGCGCTTTCACGTCTTCGTCCATGCCGGCGCCTGGGTTGAACGTTTTCCCTGCTGCGAGGCCGAATGCAACAGCCACTGCAGTCGCAAGCAAGTAGTACCCGACCGTTTTCATGCCAATCCTGCCAAGCTTGCGCAAATCGCCCAGGCTCGCCGTACCCACTATCAGTGAAGCCATCACGAGTGGCACTACAATCATTATCAGCATGTTGATGAAGGCGTCACCGATCGGTTTGATCCCAACCGCCACGTTGCCAAGCAGCGGGACGTCGCGTAGCGCTGGACCCATCACCGCTCCGAGTATCAGGCCGATCAAGATCTTCGTATGCAGCTTCATGCCCCGGATCTTACCGAGCATACTTTTCGATTGGGGTCTGTTGTCGCTGTCCACAGGGGATTCCTTGTTAGCTGAATGGGATGCAATCTATCACCGCGGAACGGTCGTGGGGACTTCGGTCCTGCACCAGGTCCAGTCAGGGCATTGACTGAGATCCACAGGCCTTAGAGCGCAAAGCTAGTATTGTTCTCTATGATGTCGGTGCAAGCCAAGATCCGTGACCACTATCTCCCACCGAATCCAGAGGAATACCTCCGGGCGGAGCCACCTACTGGTCGAGTCATTGTTATCGCGCCAACTCGAGCCGCATGTGAGACCATTGAACTGGCGATGCAGCTGAGTATCGAGACCGTGCTTGAGCGCGAGCACGGGCCGGAGATCCGACAGCTGGCACATCGGGGAGAAGGATTCGGCATCGTGGCCGGTACCGGAACGGGCAAGACCCTGAGTATTCGATCGATCGCCGCGGAGATCCTCCAGACGGAGCTCCGCGTGGGAGTAGTTAATCGGGAACGCGAGGCTACTCCTGAAACACCGACGTGGAATGTCGTGATAGTCACCACGGGCATAGCACGACGCTGGTTCCAGGACAACCTGATAGTTCCTCAGGACACATTGGTGGTTGATGAGATCCATCAGACCTCGGCGGAACTGGAACTATGTCTCGCGCTCGGGAAGCGCGTTGGGTGCCGGTTCATCTGGCTCTCCGCGACGGTGGATCCATCCTTCTATGCAGAGTACCTGGACTCTGCTTCAGTTCTGGAGACCACGGCCTTCGATCCGGGAAGGGCTGCACGGGTCGTGGTACGAGCCGCAGAGCCTCTTGAGTTCCTCGACACCAAGTTCGTTAGGAAGCTGGTGAAGGGAGGGCGAGGCGCTGCGGTCTTCTTGCCGACCCGCGCTGAAGTGGAGCAGGTGGCAGGAGAGTTGGGCTGGCGTTGGGATCGCCTCAACGCTGCGTTTTATCATGGTGGCGAGCCTATACGCGCGATTCGGCCCTTCTTGGAAGGCACGGCTGAGAAGCCCTTCATTCTGGCGATGACCCAAGCGGGGCAGTCAGCCCTGAACATCCATGGTCTCGACACGGTGATCATATACGATGCCTGCTACAACACCGTTGTGGATAAGGGGCGCAGAGTACTCACCCGCCAGTACCTGGGTGCCAATGAGATCCTCCAGATGGCGGGTAGAGTCCACGGAAGAGTCCCCAATGGCGAGGTCCATATTCTCTCCGATCGCAAGGTCGATTTCCCATCCCTGACACCGACGCCGCCGGCATTTCAGCTCGCTGGTGACAGCGAGAGAGTTGCCCTCACGGCTGCGGCTCTGAGCATCGACTTGGCTGAACTGGAGCTCCCTGTGCCGCTAGACCGCAAGGCCTACAGTGAGTCAGTGCAACGACTTACTGCGAGGGGGCTGGTCAAGAATGGGCGTCTGACGAGCTATGGGCATGACGTGGAGGCGATGCCGGTGGACCGTCCCTGGGCAGAGCTGCTGGTACACGCGGACGAGGACCTGCTTCACTGCGTGGCGGTCTGTGCCAACATCGATTCGCTACATCGGATGACACGTGACGAGTCTGACCTCGGTGGGCTGATCGTTCCAGGCAGCGATCACCTGACCGGCTACAACGTTTTCGCCGAAGCAGTGGAGAAGTGTGGCTTCCTGGGGCAGGTGTACGGCCTGCCGCGACACCTGTTTGTGGAGGAAGTAAGCGATTGGGCCGAACAGCGGGGCGTGCTGGTCAAGGCCTTGGAGGATACGGCCCTCGGCCTTGCTTCTGTGATGCGAACGCTGGAAACGCCTTTGCGGCGAAAACTCCCGCGTGTCACGCGGGAGAATATGCTGCGTTTTCGTGACCTGATCGCTCGCATAATGCCGTTTGAACTGGCAATTGAGCATGAGACGGTGAGCGGGGAACGTGTCCGGCTCTCGCGGTCATCGGTGTGCGGTGGGAATTCGGCGGTGGCGGGCACGGTGACCTATTTTGCGGATCGGTTTGGTATCCCGCGAGCAGCAATAGAAGGAACCGAGATCCCGTTCAGTCTCATCCAAAAACACGCGACTGCGAGTGCACCCACCGTGGAATTCCGCAGCGGTTCCAAGCGGTCGGGGCTATTCGTCACGCAGACGAGGGAGTACTTCGGCTTCGAACTGAGCCGTGAACGGAGGCCGCTGACGGGTGAGTTCCCAAGTCAGCTGGCGGATCGGGCTCGCGATGCGCTGGTTACCTCGTTGCTGGCAGGCGCAACATCCCACCCCGACCAGCAGCGGCTCTCAAGGACGCTCGGGCGACTGGACGAATACTGGCGTCGGTCGGGGGGCATTCTGGAGTCGGCCCGGCCCGGCGGGGCCCAGCGGCACCTCAGGGAACAAGTACAAAAGGTGCGGAGCTGGGATGAGTTTCTCCATACGGCGCTAGAGCTAGATATGGAAAGCACTGTGCCGCTGTCTCGCCGGAGCGAGTTAGACAAGTTGCCAACTTCAGTTCGATTGTTGGGCGACCAGGTCCCGCTCCGTTACGATTTCGAAGCTGGAGTCCCGATCGTGCGGATCAGGTTGAGGGAGGGCCAAGCGAGAAGGCTCAGGGCGCGCGACCTACCGGGCCTGGACAGGCCTGTGAGGTTCAGTGTCTACCACGGCAAGCGGGAGGTCGTTCGCGCTTCGTCCCTAGATGAGTTGCAGCAGCTCGTAGGCGAGCTCACCGACCGGCGCCGTCACCGACCGAGGAGACGAAGCCGCGGTCACTAGCTACGCCCAGTGGTCAGGTTGAGAATACCCAGCCACGCCGCAGCGTAGGCACCTTCCAGCTCTGCCGGATTCGCTCCGCTCAGTAGTTGTAGTCCCATCCCGTTTATTACCGCTCCCAGCAACCATCCGATTTCGTTGGCTGGCACTGTTAGCGCCAAGTCCATTTTGTCCTGCAGCATTCGCACTAATGCGCCGCCTAGCGAGGAGCTGAACTCGCCGTAGATTTCCTTGGCCGTCTGGTCAGTCAACAAGTCGTCGCGGCTCAGCAACGAGTTCCAGGCTCGCATGGTGCCGGATTCTGACTCGAGAATCAATAAGGCCCAGGTTTGTTCCAGCGCGGCTGTAGGAGTGGCGGCGTCGAACGCCTCCGACCAACTTCTTACTCTGGCCGCTGCTATCCGACAGGCCACCGCCTTCATCAGTCCCTGCTTCGTCTTGAAGTGGTAGTGAATCAGGCCCTTTGCCACGCCGGCCGATCGGGCCACGTCTTCAACCGTGACCGGCTCAGCCCCTCTGCGCTTAACCAGTTCTTCCGCTTTCTCCAAGATACCTTCCCGTGCCTGCCCTCTTCGTGCAGCCATGACTTGCCTCCTAACTGGCTGACCAGGCAATATGGGACAACTGGGCGTTGGCGGGCAACGGTTGACTTGCTGGTCAGTTTTGGGGAAGGCGGTGTCTTTGGGCGTCCCGACCGTGGGGACGGTTAATTCTGAAACCTGTGGTTGGTTGGCAGCGTACAGACTGTTGCACTGCGCTAGGGACTTCGATGACGCTGTCTTCTGTCTTCTCGCCGCTTGCCCGTGCGGTAATCGACTCGTTCCCCGAGGGAGTGATCGTGTTTGATCACCAGGGGGCCATCGTCTACGCAAACTGTCATGCCGAGTCCGCACTGAGGACGTTTGACGGCGAGGTTGGGCGAGACGAGAAAGCGCTATGGCCGCGACTGGCGCGGTTGGGGGCGCGGATGACAGCGCTCAGGGTGGGTGAACTGAAGGTGGGAGAGGCGATATTCATACCGGCCAGCGAGACGAAGGCTTGCACTTTGGCAGATAGGGAGCGACGCGCCATCCTGGAGACACTGGAGAAGACCGGGTGGAAGTTGGCTGAGACGGCGCGCAGGCTGGGCATATCGAGGACGACTCTGTGGCGGCGGCTCAAGGAGTACGGTCTGCAGCAGGACGGTGGCAACGGATGGTCGCAGGCGTCCTAACAGGCTTCTTCCTTACCACATCAGCCAACAGGCAGTCACCTCCACTTCTAGACACGGCGGAACTGCGCTGGTGAGGTGGGATCGATGGTGGTGCCATCACATTCCCCACGGGGATCGTGCGTGGTGATGAGTTGCCGCAGCGCAACTTCAGGGCAGGTGGCCCGCATACGGTGAGGGGGTGGGAGTATGGTAGCCGCCGGGGTCGTGAGTCCTGGTCTGCCCAGCTCGACCATGTCCTCCTGAGTTCCATCGGATTCACACCAGTGCTATTTGCAGATGTGGGCGATACGTTCGATTCTAAGTTTGTCAAAGGAATTGTGGCCGTGTACTGGCGTCAGCATCTACCTTGCGGTCGGCTCGCTGCGCGAGGCAGTTCAGCAGCTTCACCGCAGTCGACCGGCGCTTCTCAGCAGCTATTCTACAGTCTGGTCTTTCGCATGTCCTCACTGCCGTCTAGCTTCCGCCACCATGGGATGTGGCCCGTTCACAATCGATGAGTATGTCCGCTGGTCAGACGTAGACCGGGCAGGGATAATCTTCTACGGCGCGTACGTTCGCTTTTTCGAGATTGCCGAGATGGAGCTGTTCCGCGAGGCTGGCGGTTCCTACAGCGAGGTGCTCGGCAAATTCGACATAGATCTACCGCGAGTTCATCTGCGTTGCGATTTCAAATACCCCGCTCGTCTCGAGGATCAACTCAGAGTGGCTGCCTACTTCACACGATTCGGCACAGCGTCGCTGGGAATCAACTTTGACGTGATACACCTTGGAACTGGTAAGTTTGCAGCCCTCGGCCACGAAGTCCTGGTATGCACTGATCGGAACGTCACCCAATCGCGTCCGGTTCCAGGTCAACTCCTAGAACTCTTGAGGCCTTATAAGTGCGATGAAGCCAGGGTTCGAGCATCGCTATCCGGGCTGGCTGGCGACGGAAGATGAGATTAGGGATGCTCGTGGTTACTGCTGCCTTTCTCTTGGCGTGCGGTGAAGAGACTGTGCCGGAGGCCGAGGAAATAGTCATACCGGATAGGAGAAACCGGCTGACCTTGGAGCAACTTCCTGCGATGCCTGAATACCCCGTTGCGGAGCAAGGGCATCTGGTCGCGGTGAGTTCCGGTGATTTCATCATGGATGGGAGTTGGCCAGCCTACGTGGGTGTATGTGAACCAGCCGGCCCGCTCGAACTGTATACGGACGATCTCCGCCAGGGCACGGCCGTTGTGCTCCATTTCGTGGGGGGTCGGGTAGAAGGTACCTACTCGGTGCTCTTGCCAGATTCCGCAATCGGGCAAGAACGTGTCGCACATATTGGTGTTCAGCTATACCGGGAGAATCAAGCCTTCGGGTTTCGAGCGATCGAAGGCCAACTTGAGGTGGCTGATTTCGGAAATCACGTTAGTGGGCGTTTCGCCACTACGATTCGTGAAACACAGACCGAGATTCTGACGAGATACGTCGGCGTGTTCATGGAGATCGCGGTCGAGCGACTGACCACTGATTACTGTCTTTCTCTTCGTGCCGACACTTTGGCTGTGCCTGGGGCCGCAGACGACACTGCGGCTGCCGGATCTAACCGGGGGAACAGTAGCTAGGGTGGAGCAAACCTACTTCCGCAAGGGTTTTGGTCTGAAGGGACAGATTGCTGGGTCTCTCTCACAAGACTATCACAGCGCGCTGGTTGCCAGCATCCGCAATGGCGGCTATGCCTTGACCGTCCATGGGTTGACGATTCGCCTGGCCAAGGAATTCGGATTCTGCTACGGTGTCGACCGTGCGGTAGAATACGCGTACGAGACGAGAACCAAGTTTCCGTCTAAACGCATCTTCTTGATCGGCGAGATCATACACAACCCGCACGTCAACAAACGTCTTGAGGCTATGGGGATCACGATTCTGCAGCCACAGGCGAATGGACAGTTCGACTACTCTCCGGTTGTGCGCGAGGACGTCGTGATCATTCCGGCGTTTGGCGTGCCACTCGTTGACTTCGAGTACCTCCACGAGCTGGGTTGCCCTTTGGTCGATACCACGTGTGGCTCTGTTCTGAATGTCTGGAAGCGCGTGGAGCGATATGCGAGGGATGGTTTCACGGCCCTCGTGCACGGAAAGGACTTTCACGAAGAGACAAAGGCGACAACTAGTCAGGTTGCGAAGTATCCGGATGGCAAGTACATCGTCGTGCGAGATATGGAGGAGACCGAAATGGTCTGCAACTTCATTGAAGGATGTGGTGACGTTGCTGAGCTGGAGAGGTGCTTCCATGGCAAGGTGTCAGACGGTTTCTGTTTCAGTCGAGACCTGGTAAAGGTAGGGATCGCGAATCAGACAACAATGCTCGCATCGGAATCGCTTGCGATAGCGGAGCGCGTCGGCCAGGCTCTTGCCAAGAAGTACGGTGCCGCCATGCTCGATGATCACTTCCGCTCATTTGACACGATCTGCTCGGCGACTCAGGAACGCCAGGATGCGGTGCTGGAGTTGATAGAGGAGCCAATCGATGTGATGATCGTGATTGGCGGCTACAACTCGAGCAATACTAATCACCTCGCCAAGATCTGTTCAGCCAAGCGACGCACGTACCATATCGCCGACGCGTCGTGTATCGATCCTGAGAGTGGCGCGATCCGGTACAAGCCCGTGCGGCAAGTCGACGAAATCCTGCAGGAGAACTGGCTCGATGAGTCGGTGCGAATGGTGGGGATCAGCGCCGGAGCGTCGACCCCGAACAACAAGGTTGGGGAGGCCATCGAGCGAGTGTTACGCACGAAGGGCCTAGTAGTCCCGAGCTAACCCCAGTCCCTAGATCCAGGAGCTGAGCGACGAAGGCTTCTGAGGAAAGAGTAAGGGGAGGATGCTGTGGATGGGTTTAGGGTGGTTGGGGACGCCAAGCGTAGGTGTCGTAGTTTGAGAGGTCGTACCTCCTCCGCGATGACGTTCACCGTGCCATTGTCTTTTGCCAGCCTTCCGACAATCCATATAAACGGTTCTGTTCGGATAGTGACACGGCATTTGTCGTAGACATCCGGGTGTACTATAGTGTTAATCATGCCAGCTTCGTCTTCCAGTAGAATGAACGTGAAACCTTTGGCCGTGCCAGGTCTTTGCCGTGCTACTACTAGACCAGCGACGTGCACCGGGATGTTGTGTTCGATATCCGGCAGTTGATCACTGCGGATGATTTCAGAGGGCAAGGCATCGGCTAGGAGGCTAAACGGGTGACCACTCGCAGCGAACCCAAGAACCTGGTATTCAGCCAAGAGTCGCTCATCACTTGGTACATCACCGAATGGCAGATTCTCGTGAGGATGGTTTAGTGGCAGCTCTAGCTGTCGCCGCACACGGTTCTTGTCAGCTCGGTCGGTTTTTAGGGGAAGCCATAATCCCACCTGCCACACTAGCTCACGGCGAGTGAGTCCAAACGAATCGCAGCCGCCAACCCACGCCAGGTTTTCTATGGCATCGCGCGACAACCGGGGCGGGGCCCGACGTACAAAGTCGCCGAGGCTGAGGTAGGGACCATTACGTTCACGCTCGATGACGGTTGCTTCGGCAACCTCCGGTCCCCAGTCACGTATGAACGAAAAGCCGATGCGTATCGCATCTCTTTCGACTGTGCAATAGACACTACTGCAATTGATGTCGGGGAGCTTCACCTCTACCCCATGCCGCGCCGCGTCTCGACCGAGGGCGTCGAGCGAATAGAAACCCATTGGCTGGTTGTTGAAGAGCGCGGTGTAGTACTCGATCGGGTAGTAGTGACGTAGCCAGGCGGACTGATATGCGAGCAACCCGAATGCAGCTGCATGCGATTTGGGAAAACCGAATTCTGAAAAGGCTATTACCTGCTCAAATACTCGTTGTGCAATCGCTTCGCTGACACCCCTTGTGGCGGCACCGTCACGGAACTCCTCCCAGAACCCCTCCATCAATTCGCGAGAGCGTCGCCGGCTCATAGCGCGCCGTAGTGCCTCTCCCTGGCCAGCGCTGAAACCCGCTAAGGTTTGGCAAACCTGCAGTACTTGGTCCTGATATATGATTACCCCCAAAGTTTCCGCCAGCGGCTCCTTGAGCAGTGGATGATCCAACGGAGGCTCATAAGGAATGTTGCGGGAGTGGGCTGCGCGCTGCGCCTCGCGCCGGCGCACGAAGGGGTTCACTGCGCCACCGACTATCGGACCGGGACGTACGATAGCGACCTCTACGCAAAGGTCTTCGAGGTTGCGCGGCCGAGTGCGTCGAATCATCTGTATCTGCGCGCGACTCTCTATCTGGAAGGTCCCTATTGTGTCACCGCTGCAGATCTGGTCGTATACAGCTTCGTCATTGAAGTTGATTCGAGTTAAGTCCGGTGGTGCACCCTCACGTTCGGCAATCAACTCCACTGACTCTTCAACCAGAGAAAGCATGCCTAGTGCTAGGAAATCGATCTTGATGAACCGCGCATCATCACAGGAGTCCTTGTCCCATTGACACACGACCCGATCGGGCATCGCAGAGCGTTGCAAGGGGACCAACTCCAGCAATGGGCAACTGGAGATGATCATGCCACCCACATGTTGTGAGATGTGGCGTGGCAGGTCAGCGATTTCCGCCGCCAGATCACAGAGATCCCGCCAAAGAGGGGCATCCACACGGCGCGCAAAGGCAGGCAACTTTTGCAGCTCGTCGCGCAGTTCCGCCGCTGGACTGTGTCCGACAAGTCGTGCAATCTGTTCAATGTCTCCGCGAGGTAGGTCGAGGACCTTCCCGATTTCACGCACTGCAGATCGAATGCGGTAAGTGGGAAAAGTGCAAACCAAGCCAACGTGTTCCGATCCGTATCGTTGGTAGACACGCCGGATCAATTCCTCCCGAATGTCCCGGGGAAAGTCCAAATCGATGTCGGGTACAGATGCGAGGGATTCGTTGAGAAAACGGCCGAGAAAGAGTCTGTTGCTGATTGGATCGATGTGTGATAGGCCAAGCAAATAGCAAACTATTGATGAAACCGATGAGCCGCGTCCCCGACCTGGTAAGAGATTACCTCTAGCCCGTTGCGATCCACGTCGCACATCTGCTGCTACTTCGCGTGCTAGCTCCAGTAGATCACGGTAGACGAGAAAGAAGCCACATAGCCCATGCTGTTCGATGAGCTTGAGTTCTTGCTCCATTCTGCTCTCGGCCTCGACGCGATAAGGCGAATCGGGAGGAAATAGCTCTGCGAGTTTGGTTCGTGACAACTCGGCCAGTGCCCGAGCGGCAGGCTGCTGGGTGCAACCGCGGAAATCGGGGAAGGTGTATGCCAGGTCCTTGGTCAAATCGAAGGAAGCACAGCGTTGTGCAATCAGGAGAGTATTGGCCACGGCGTCGGGTCGGTCATGAAATGCTGCTGCTACATCTGTCGGTGTGCGCAGATAGAATTGGCAGTTGGGACGGCGGATATCGTGTGAGGTGTCGAGTGTTGTACGATTACGAATTGCTACTAGGGCATCGTGTAAGCGGTATCGCTCGCATCGGTGGTAGTGAACGTTGCCGGTTGCGACCACGTGCAATCCGACAGTGTCAGCAATCTTAGACAGGGTGCGGGTGAGCGTTTGGTCACCTCGTACAAGATTGCGCTGCAGTTCGACAAAGAAATTGTCTGGTCCGAAGATCGTGCGACAACGGTCGGCAAGCCGACAAGCAGCCTTGAAACCTTCTTGCTGAAGTACACGGGGGATCATGCCGTTGCGGCAACCTGATAGTATGATGAGGCCGTCATGCCGCTGTTCCAATGAGGTGAAACTGAGGCGCGGATCACGGCGATCTGCTGTCTCCAAGTGTGCTTCGGTGATAAGACGACAGAGGTTCGCGTAACCTGCCGGCGTTTCGGCCAACAGGGTGAGGTGTGAGCCGTCACTGAGAGTGATTTCAGCACCCGTGATCGGCTGGATATCCATCTGCTTGGCTAGCTGTGCGAAAATCATCGAGCCATAAACCCCGTTATGGTCTGTGAGTGCGAGGGCGGTGTAGCCAAGCGCATGAGCTTGCAAGACGAGGTGCTCGGGAAGAGAGCTGCCATCTAAGAAGGAGAAGGCCGAATGGGAATGAAGTTCGATGTATTGGCTCACGGTCTCTGTATATACCAGTCGCCGGTCATCAGATCTTCGTATAGAGTCACATGCATTCCTCCCTCCAAAACCACCTCTGCGTACCATCGCGAGATCGGTTGTCGCCACCACTCGTCGTCGACTCTCCAAATCTCCAATATGGACTCCACAGCTCTTCTTTCTTGCCCGTATCCCTTTTCTCGCTGCTCCGCTGTTCCACCGTTCGGTGGCTGTATGGAGTTCACTGCCGTTGGACGTCCCTGACCGTCCAGCTCGACCTCTGCTGGCTGCGGCAGGTTCAAAGGCCGCAGACGATCACTCCGTCCAGGTCTTGGAGGTCTAGGGGTCATAATCGATCAACGCATACCGTCGCTCAGGGAGGCGTGACTGTGGGTGTACTTCGACAACTTGGCAGAGTGAGCAGTATCTGAACCTGTTCTTGATCTCACGAACCGCTGCACGAAGTGCTCGTCTGCGGCCCGCACGGGCAGAACTTGCAGCATCCCGGGCAAAGAGCTGCAATTCATCGGTTCCACGAACGAAGGCCGTGAATTCCACTGCAAGATTCTCGACGGCAGTTGTTGGGGGTGCCTGCTCTAGTCGCGTTTTGAGTGGTGCAGCTATGTGATTTCGATCGGCAGAAGGACACTTCAGATTGACATGTACCTTCCACGAAGTGCCGTGTTCTTGCCGCCCGTGCACGCCTACCTGAAGTACTCGCCAGCCGCTACGCTTTGGATGACGTAGTGCACGTTCGATTAGCCGGTCCAGGGCATGCAGGAGCATTGCTCTATCCGTGACCGGGGTGGGGAAATCGATCGCGGCAACTATGGGTTCTGGTGTCTCATGCCCTACGACTGGATCAACTGTTTCACCACTCGCCAGCAACCAGAGGTGATGGCCCTCTTTCCCGAACTGAGAGACGAGGGCCACTGCAGGCAGCCGGACCAAAGCCCCGAGTGTTGTGATGCCGAGTTGTCGTAACCGTCTACTCGTATCCAGGTCGATTGGTAAAACCTCGACCGGCTGTGACGCCAGGAAACCGGCCCGTTCTGTGTCAGGGACAATGGTTACCGCTCCTCGCTTAGCTTTGGTTGCAGCCACCCCGGCGACGAACCTTCCCCGGGCCCAGCCCAGGCGGATCCCCTCCCAAGAGGACCACACAGGGCGGTCCATGGTGGTAAATGACGGCAAGGAGTGATAAGGGTGCTTATTACCAGCTACCGTCATGTGACCGCCCTTTACTGCCGCTGCTACGGCATTCACCTGTTCCTCAGGTGACCCGTGTAGCCCCTCGAGACCATCCACCCCGATGAACACCCGTCCCAACTCCGCCGGCTCGATTACGGGGCTGACATCTCCGAGTGCCAAGATCAGGTTGGAAAACTGCTCGTCGTAATAAACGGGATCGGGCTCGCGGAGTTTGATCTGAGGGCAAAGCCCTACTGCTTGGCTCACGGACATACCGGGCCTAACGCCAGCGCGCCGGGCTTGGGGTGAAGTTTCCCATATCCGGCGGGTGTCATCGTTGGAAAGAAGAGCTACCTCCTGGCCATGCAGTTCCGGCTGGCGCTGCACCTCACAGCGGATAGCGAACAGGGAGATCCAGAGGCAGACCGCGTGTTCACTGGACAACTCTGTCGTGCCAACCTCGCCACTGTCCCTCCCCAGGTGGAAGGGGGAGATAGCGGGCGGTAAGGGACGGTAGGTTATGGGTGGTCCCTTGCCGTCTCTTGCCGTCCTCTTACCGACCATCACCGTCTCGTTCACAGCAGGCTCAATTGCATTTTCTGTTTTGCCACCCGATGTTCTCTCACCTGCAAGGGGTCGTCTGAATCAACCCCATGCTTCCGTGCGATTCGCTGAAACCGGCGCTGGACTGCACTGACATAGCTGGATGGTGCATCCCGGTTGCCTCGGTATGCCGCACGGTATCGAGGGATGAGATTCGGGAAATGCTGTGCGATGATTGATAAGAATCGGTCTCGCACTGCCGGATAGAAGCGCAAGACCGAGGGGTGTACGAATGCAACATTTGCTTCACGTGCCGCAAGCATGAGGGCGTCGATCTGAAAAACGGAGTCAGTGATGCCTGGTAGGATGGGTGCGGCGTTGATCCCTGCTCTGACACCTGCCTTGTTCAGCTTCTGGAGGATATGAAGCCTTGCATGGGGCATGGATGCGTGGGGCTCGAACAGCTTGACAGTCCGTATGTCCGTACTGATTAGAGAGATATAGACCGTAACGCGGTGTCTGTATCCCAATTCGCCTAGTAGGTCGACATCGCGGCAGATGAGGGGACTCTTAGTGATGATTCCGATGGCTAGGCCGCGGGCATCTGAGAACCTCTCGAGGATTGCTCTCGTGATTTGAAACCGTCGCTCGCCTGGCTGATAGGGATCAGTCGCAGTTCCGATGATGATAGGGTGAGGATCGCCAAGAGCGTTCTGCGAGTGGATTCGGACGAGATCGCGCTCGAGTGCAGCCAGAACGGCTTGGCGTCGTTTGACGAAGATGTGTCTTTCGAATATCTCCCAACTTCCTGAAGCTTGAAACTGAGCGACCGCTTTTGTGGAGGCCTTCCCAGCGTCATGTGCGCGTTCCACCGCATACCGGTGTGTAAAACGGGCGTAGCAATAGGTACAGCCGAACTCGCAGCCTATGTAAGGATTAATCGACCAGAAGCCCATGCCAGTGCTTGTGGGGGAGTTCACAACCGACTTGACCTCATGTTCGAGGAAGGTGACACTGCAGTGGCGTTGGTCGCATGCTGCGAGTTCTCTGCTACCCACATTTCCCCCAGCCACATGCGGGGCAGACGAAACATCCAGAGGCCGGATACACAGTACTGCCACAGTCCGGACACAGGCGTACAGGGTTCCAGCCAGGAGATTGATTAATCTCTTTGGCGCTGGAGGCAGACGAAGGGGGGCTTGGTGACTCGCCCAGTATGTTCGGGACACGTTCGGCCATAATACCGAATATATACCGAATACGTCTTCCCGCAAGATCTGCCCTATGTTGTTATTTTAAATGAACTTACGCACTGTTCTTGCGTTCCTGCTGTCGTCCGACGAGATTCTCTCGCCGTGATAACTGCACCACGATTGAGCCAATGACAGGGCGTCTACTGCCACCATCCAAAACCGCGGCATCCTTTGCCAGCCATCCAATTGTGCGTGCGGTAACGGTTCTGGTACTGCTTTTCGTTTTTCTGGTGGGAGTCAATGGTCTGGGCGATGGGTTCAAGTCGCTTGGCAGCGACATACTGGATTCGTTTTTCGCCGCCACCGAAAATCCGTTCATGGCACTGATGGTGGGTATTCTCGCCACTACCTTGGTCCAGAGTTCTTCCGTCACGACGTCAATGATTGTCGCGTTTGTAGCGGCACCGGAGAATCCCCTCCCAATAGCTAATGCCATACCAATGGTGATGGGTGCCAACATCGGCACCACGGTGACGAATACGATAGTCTCCCTGGCCCACATGAGACGGCCGGATGAGTTTCGCCGTGCTTTCTCGGTAGCCACCTGCCACGATTTCTTCAACTTCGTTGCCGTGGCAGTACTCTTGCCGCTAGAGATGCTGACGGGGTATCTGCGGTACGCAGCTACTGCCCTTTCGTCATTCCTCACTGGGCTTGGCGGAGTGGAGTACGACAGTCCGATCAAAGGAGCCCTCAAAGCTGCACTGACGCCTATCAAACAGTTGATAGCCACGGTTTTTGAGCCGCCGAAGCTTGAGGCCGTCGTTCTGATAGTTGTCTGTGCTTTTTTGATCTTTGGAGCCCTGATGTCTCTTGTTAAGGTCCTGCGTTCTGTCATGGAGACACGCGTTGAGTCGATCGTCGCCGGGGCTTTGGAACGCAACGCGGTGGTTTTGATGGGTGTGGGGCTGGTGGTTACGGCGCTGGTGCAGTCGAGTTCGATCACCACGTCGCTCTTGGTGCCGTTAGCAGGCGCCGGGCTCCTCACCGTTGAGCGTGCCTTTCCAATCACTGTCGGAGCCAACATAGGGACGACTGTCACGGCACTTCTCGCCGCCTTGGCCGTCGCTGGAGTGAATGCCCGGGCCGGTGTAACGATTGCGCTGGTGCACCTCTTGTTTAATGTCAGTGGGACTCTGTTGATTTATCCCGTAGAGAGGATTCGGAGCATTCCTATAACAGCGTCCAAGCGACTGGCAGAACTGGCGGTGAGATCCCGTCGGTGGGCCCTGATCTATGTCGTCATGTTGTTCTACGGACTGCCGGCGCTTTTTGCCATTGCTAACAGGCTGTTCAAGTAGTCTTGGGGGCAAGTATGCTGCGTGAGCTGATCAAGATCTTCCGCGCCGAGGAGCCACTCGGGAAGATGGGCACGAATTTCGCCCAAATGCTCAAGATCACCTTTGAAACCACCGTGAGAGCTGGCGATATCTACTTTGGAAAGCCGGCGACACCGGAAGAGCGCACCTGGATCTACAAACAGGACGTGAAGGTCAACAAGTTGCAGCGGAAGATCCGCAAGCAGGTAATCGCTCACCTTTCTCTGGCAGGCAATGTCCTTGACCTACCGTACTGTTTGCTCCTCATGAGCTTGGTCAAGGACGTGGAGCGGCTGGGAGACTACGCGAAGAACCTCTCGGAGGTTGTAGATGCTCACTCTGGCCCTCTGCCTGACGATGAGATTGTTGCAGAACTTCGGGAGATCCGTTCAGGCGTTGAGGCGGCGTTCCAGGCGGTGGCGGAGGTTTTTCAGCAGTCCGATACCGAGCGAGCGGTAGAGCTGATACGCCAGGGTCAGGACCTTGCCAGAAGGTGTGATATGTTGGTTGTGAGAATTGCTCGCAGCGACCATCCCGCTGGCCCGACTACCGCGCTAGCCTTGGGGGCCCGCTTCTACAAACGAATCGGTGGTCATGTCCTCAATGTGCTCTCTAGCGTCGTGATGCCACTCCACAAGCTGGATTACTATGATGAGGATGCTGTCCCACCTGAGTACCGCACTCAGGCTTAGGTCGCTGCCCTCGCAGTGCCGTCACCAAACAGGGCAGCCAAGACCTGAAGTGTCGGCCTATGCTTTCTACCGGGCGGTAGCTCGTCGAGGCACCGATTGAGTGTATTGTGGTTCGAGTGAGCCGCAAGCAAACGAGCGAGTTCTCGCTCTCCGCCTACGGTAAGGCCGGCATGCACCCGGTCGAGCAGTCGATCCAGCATGTCGAGCCGTCGACAGTCCCGCAGTCCACCGGCTAGGTAGGCCTGACCCATGATACGCCGGCCCAGTTGGCGGGCAGCCGGATTGACTGGGCCAACGTCGAAATCGGCCAGTCTGCGACGCACGACTTTCAGGAATCCTGCCACCAGCTCTTGAGGCGGTCCAGTGGGAGATCTCTTGGCGGCCAGCAGTTGTCGCAGGATTGTGTCGGCCAGTGCGTAGTCGCTTGCCAGTTGGAGCGGCTGGTTGTGGAGCACTATTAGCTCAGGAATGTCATTGCTGTCAACTGACCAGCGTATTGCCAGGGCGGCGGCCAAAGGACCCTTCACAACCGAAAAAGCTGGGCACGTCCCGCTCGCTGCTCGAACCGCCCAACTTCCCAACCGCTCTCTGGTTTCCAACATCACGTTGATCACGTGACCCTTTCCCAATAGAGTCGTCGCTGGTACACCGATCCCAAGTTGACAGCGGGCCTTTTCCGCCAAACGGGCCTCTATTTGCAGACGTCTTTCAAGTGGGTGTGGTGGGGCAAACCAGCAAACGTCCGCAACTCCATGTTCTGAACCAAGCCGCACCACACGGCCGATACGCTGCTCGAGAGTGAGAGGTGTCCACGGAAGGTCGTAGTGTACGACGCCATCCGCATCCTGTAGGTCGAGGCCTTCGCTGGCGAAGTCAGTGGCAACTAGGGTGGTCACTCGTGCAGCTGGATGAGGTTCGGGCATTCCACGCGCCTTTGGCGCAAAGAGAGCCAGTGCCTCTTCTACCGGGATTCTGCCCGAGGCAATCCAGCCCTTGCCCGCTCCCACCACCGCAACTCGGTGCCAAGTCAGGCTATGTGCGAGGGCGAGTGCCGTGGCCACTGCAGCAGTGAACACAATCGTCTTGTGATCCTGCCTCCGCTTGATCAGCCGAGCGAGGACGGCCGCCTTGGGCTCAGCACCACACCTACTCGGCAGCTCCTCCAACAGATTGCTCAGTCTATCCCGCTCTCGGTTCAACGATTTGAGATCCATGTTTGTGAGCGACTGTCGCTCGGTTAGGTCACGGAGTTGCAGCTGCAGTTCATACTCGGAACCGAAGATCCGCCGCGCCCAGGCTCGTGATAGCTGGTTGCCAGATCGGGCCTCCTGCAACGCCCGCTCAATGTAGACGAGATGGTTTCGCACGGTCTGGCGAAAGGCAGTGGCGGAGGAGGCGAGCCGGAACAGCAAGTGTAGCCTGAGTAATGCGGCTTCGTGCTGCTCACTTGTTGACGGAAACTCTAGTGCATCCGTCATGCGGAGCAAGCGGACTAGTCTTCCTGGTGCAACGGGCGGTGGTCGCATGATCGCTCCATCCCTCACTGCGGGAGGCAGCTGTGAAGCGGTCTCCAGTGTGGTGCGTGAGCGAGCAACAATGGCCGGGGCCGTGGCTCTGCCGAGTTCATGATAGGTGCGCGCTCCGGTTGCCGCCTCCAAAGAACTGGCGCCGAACAAGGCGAACGCGTGATCAGCTGCGAACAGTCGCAGCAAGTTCACCAAGTCTGCCGCCCGGTTGACCACAGGCGTAGCGGTAAGGAGTAGGACATGCGACAACTTGACAGCCCGAGCCAGTGTGTCATACCGGCGCGTCTTTGGGTTCCGGAATCGGTGCGCCTCATCAACTATGAGGAGGTCTGTTGGTGCCACCTGGCAGCCGCGGCTCAGTGCCTCGTGCGACAGCAGAGACACGGTGGCTCCGACTCCTCCGCAAGCGCGCCGCCACTGTTGTTGGATCGCGGCTGGTACGACTGCTGTTGCGGTTTCGTAGGTCATCGCGATAGCGAGGGCCACATAGGTCTTCCCCAATCCGACTGCATCAGCGACGAGAGCACCACGGAGAGCTAGCAGGCTGGCGCGGGCTCTCCGGGCTGCCTGTACTTGGTGTGGCATCAGCCAATCAGGGGGCTGCCACTCGGTATGGACGGGGCCCAGTGCCGCGGCCCGGAGCGCTCCCTCGAGTTGATGTGGGGCAACTTCGTGCCCGAAGTCGATGTCACAAAACAATGGCTTGCATACGGCGTGCAGTTGCTCAGCCGTGATGCGTGGCCACTGCACGAAGGAGTCGGCGCGCCTTGGCTGATAGCCTGAGTGCCTCGGCGACGGCCTCGTCCAGGTCAGTGCTACTGACATGGTCCCCTTTGTGAGCTTGCACGCTCAATTCACACAGGGCTGAGCCCTGGGGTCCGGGTTTCGGCACGGGCATCTGTCCGGCAACCCGCGCGTTGATGCGGCGGTAACCACCCCGGGCCTCGTCTGCAATAGCATACGTCAGCGCTCGAGCCCAGCAGGAGTTGAACACTGCCGCGATCGTCAGTGCAGTGCCCCTGTTGGGCGCGGACGCCACGTAGCAAGTGTTCAGGGGGATGGCTCGGTTTGCATCGGTCTCGTCCAATGCCACTGCGCGTGGATGCTTGGCTATGTCTGCCCAGACCACCCGGTTTTTCAACAGTGCAGGATTCACTCGGAACAGGCTCCAGAACGGACCGGCCCGATAGTCGGTGCGGCTCTTGAGCTTCCCTGAGTGCTGTTTCAAGTAGCTCGCTGCCCTGCGCGGAATCTTGTTGAGCGGGGCGCCCGATTCGGCATGAGTCCAGACTATGACGTGTTTTGGATGAGCCTGAAACGACCTGACATCCCGACCTCTCAGTGCAGGACGCAACATCGCTGACTCGATTACGACACTCCGATCAGCAAACTCAACGTTCCCGAAGTCTCCATCCAGTCCGGCCGTACGGCCAATGAAGATCCGGTCTGCTCCGGTCTTTACGCCTAGTGCGGGAGTCGCGATCTCAGCTAGCGGCTGGCCGGAGCACCGCAGCTCTTCAAGAGCTTCTCGGACGTTATTGGGTAGGAGGATCCATGGTCCTGAGCTGTTGAGCGCTGCCTGTGACAACGAGTTGTTCGCTGTGAAGCCGAGTTGGATAGTGTGTGTCGGCTTGGGTAACTCCTTCTTCACTACGACGCCCATGGGGTATGTTGTGGCGCCGAACCGACCTGCGTCTCGTTCGGACACTCGGTGTACGATTGTGATAGACGTCTCCCGTACCAGCCCTCTGCGCGCGACCTCACCGTAGGCCGCGGATGTCACCTTGCTGGGAAGTAGGAGTCCGACGGTGCCTCCCGGAGCGACCAATTCCAGGGCACGTTGAAGAAACGCTACCGAGAGGTCGGGTAGGTGTGCGTAGCCACGGGCCCCGCTGCTGCGCCACCAGCTGAATCGCTCCTGCAGTGTGTGTCGCAGGGGTGGCGGCAGGCGCTCCGCTCGCACCCAAGGAGGGTTACCGACCACTGCACAGAAACCTCCGTCTGCGATGACATCGGGCGCCTGAATCTCGAACGAGAAGAAGGGGATTCGTCCTTCAGAAACCTGCTTCTGTGCGCGTACTAGGTCCCGTTTCGTCGATCTGAGAGCTTTCAGTCGGTCTGCCTGGGCACGTGTGAGGCCCGAAGGGTCACCGAACAGATCGCGACCGGAGAGGATTGCGGTGAGGTCTTCGATTGCGTACTGGACGCTGCTGATTGCCTGCCGAAGGACACATCGTGCGACCGCGATCTCAGTCCGTCGTAGCCGACGGAGGTCCTGCCGCTGGGCTGCACCTCCAGAATCGAATAGGCTGCGACGCGCTGTACCCACTGAACGGGTAGCGTCGTTCCACGCGTTGCCGATGCCGTGAATGAAACGTCGAGCTGCTCCGAGTGGATCGAGAAGTGTGTCTCCCTGTCGGACGACACCGTCGAGGTTGGGTAGAGGCGCTACCCGCCTGATCTCCGTCGTGGGGTCGTCCGCCACAACTGCGAGCCACAACCTGAGTTCAGCGAGATGCACTGCCACCGGGTTTATGTCGATTCCCATTAGGTTGTCACGCATTATGTCTCTTCTGATCCGAGACCTATCCTGGTGTCGTTGTGTGAGGAGAGCGCAGCGCATCCGCGTGAGAGTCTCAAGAGCCCCAAGTAGGAAGGCACCGGAACCGACAGCGGGATCGAGAATCCGGAGTCGCTGGAGTGCAATGCTGGCAGTCCGCATTTCGGCGTCGGTCAGGTCCGCGCCGGTCACAACGTCATGGGCCAACCGGTGCGGGATTCGACGTGTCAAAGCAGACTGGATGGTGGCCTCCACCAACTGTTTGACAACCGATTCCGGAGTATAGAAGGTGCCACTGACCTGGCGTTCAGCTCCCTCCATGAGTCTCTCGAACACCCTCCCCAACATGTCTGGAGCTATGGCCTCAACCTCTTCATCCTCCCGCACACAGAACCTGAATTTCTCGAACAGGCCATCAAATGCGTCACGCCACAACTCGTTGGGGTAGTGGATCCGTCCCGCCCGCCGTTCGATTGGATGAGGTTGGAAGAGACCGCCGTTCAAATAGGGAATGGTTCCCAGATCGATTTGCTGATTCCTTTGTCGCAGTGGGCGGTTGAGCGTGCCGAAGAACAATGGATCGAGCTTCGTTCGGTGGAAGTCACTACTGGTCTGGAGTGCTCTGTCGAAGAGAGTGCGGAGATAGCAGGGATCTCGGTTGAGCCAGCCTTTCTGTTGTACGAAGTACAGAAACAGAATTCGCGTGAGACTCAACAGAGCTAGCATCCTGCGTTCTCTATCGGTCGTCCGGCTCCTAGGCGCTGTAACCATGCGCTCATAGATCTGCCTGAAGGCACAGAAGAACCGCTCAGTCACCTTTTCGCTGCTCAGTACCTCAGCGACCCACAGAGCATGCGAGAGCGCATTGGACGACTTCTTCGGCCTGAGCCTTTCCAGTTGTTCGAGGGCAAACCGAGAGGGATTGTCGAGCTCGACTGTGAGTGTGCGGGTAGTGCCCGGTCGACCAACGCGCGGCGCGGCAAGCGTCAGGGTCCGTGCCCTTGCGAGAACCACCGCCAGCCCACGCTGTGAGTTCCACGCAAGCTTGGCGGCAAGCTGGCGGACTGCTTCTGACGGGTTCTCAGCGGCGGCGGCCACCACTCTGAAACCCTTCCAGTGGCCAACAAGTACTCCACCGTAGGTCGCGATGTGGTCCGGCTGATATCCAAGGACCACAAACAGCCGGCTGACGTCTGCGGTCTTACCAATACCCTTGAGTACCTGCTTGACCATGGACCGTTCTCGTCGAAGGACAGTCCATCGTAGTACGGGATTGGTCAGCTCACAGCATCATATGACTGCGGCTCGAATCGTATTGATGCAAGGATTTAGGTCGCTAGGAGATCTCGCACTTGCCCAAGGTCCATGTCTCGGGCGATGGGGGGAGGCCATGCTTGTTGCCTCAGCTGCAGGTCAATCAGAGCACGCTCGTTTGAGACACGCTGCCGGGTTGCGACATCGATCAGTCCTGCGCCTATGGCCGCATCGAGTTCGTGTTCGTCCAGCCAGACGGGATCACCGTTCGCCGGCTGCCAAAGATCCAAGAACAGGTCGTTCCCGATCCAGTGATCACCCTTGAACTCGACGGGCTTCGACAGGTTGGTGTACCAGCCAGTGAATGTACCGTCAGCGAGGTGGAACCGCCCGATGTCGTGCCACGAGTCTGTGATGATGAACCAGACAATGGGGGCACTGCGCTCGAGGGCAACAGTATCTGCAACCAGAACGTTGTTGCCGGAGAAGTGTTCCTGCAACAGAACCTTCACGTCTGGTCGATCGAGTACGAGGGCTTCCCGGTAGACCACTGTCTTCTTGCCGGGCCGATGATACTCGAAGTGGATCTGGCGGGACACAAGTGGCCGGGCTCGCTAGGGAGATGCGCTAGGATCTACGCACGCGAGAATTCGGAGCATGGAGCCAAGGAACAGGCGATCCAGCACGCGCATCAGTTTGGGCGTTTGTGCTGCCCTGGCGGAGGTGAACGGCCAACGCCACCTCGCCTCCGATGACCTGAAGCCCTCTTGGGCCAATGGTAGGTGGCGGACGGAGTTGGCTACTGTCTGCATGGCTGTGATGCGCTGCCGACTCGGACCGATCAGAATCTCGCGAGGGTATGCACAAAGTCCAGCCCAGCCCTGTTGGAGCCAAACAATACGGTAGCCGCTCGGTATCTTTTCCTCGGTTACCGCTTTCGTGAACTCGCCGAAATCAGACGGATCTGTCGCGAGGCCGACAGCGTCACCCAAATTCCGGACCAATGCTAGCTGCTCCGCTGCCCTGGCAAGCAAGACGGCGCGATCGATCTCTCCGCGCGCCCGCTCGAGGGAAGCAAGGGGAAGCAGCGCATGATTGCTTAGCAGGTACAGTCCTTCACGGTTTATGGCATTCAGCGGTGCCTGCAACAGATGCTCGCTGAAGCCGGCATTCTCCCCTAGCCGAGCAGCCGCACCAGCCGGGTTTCCCTGGGCAGCGTCGAGCACCGCTGCCAAGACGTTCGCTCGAACTGCCTCCACGACGATTGGCCTGAGGGATAACCACTGCGGTGATACCGCCGAGTCTCCGCTGGCACCATCTGCAACGAGCGCATTCCAGACATCAATCCGGGGTGTGGCAGCCAACCGGCGCAACAGACCGGTTCGTGGATGGTTGGCCAGTTGCGACAGCATTTCGAGTGTGTCGGCAGGGATCTGCCGCCTGAGTGCGCGTTCAAACGCGATGTCAGTTCCGGTGCGTCCCTCGACAGCATCCCATTCGAACAGCGACTGGATCTCTATCTCGTACGCGGGGAGCCCCCCAGGAGTCAGAGGGCTCAGGCTCAGGACATGCAGCAGTTCGGTAGCAACTTCGACCGGTGTCGAGTCACGTTGTGGCAGATACCGCGTCCAGGATAAACGGGCATATTCAATCGGGTCATTACGTGCGACCTGTGCCAGACTGGAATTCAGGCTCGCTGCACTGGGTCCATGCCATTCGGGAAACCGCGTCGCTGTGAACGTGGCGAGACTGGCGACTACCAGACCTATGAGCGTCACCGGCGCGAGGATGAGGAGCGCGGCGATGTTGAGCCGTGAACTCCAAACGGCAAGGCGATCTTGCTTGTATGTCAAGGCCGCTGCCGGACAGGCGCCTTCGGCGGGATGACCTTCGTACCACCTAGCAATATCCTCAGGTTCCGCGTCAAAGGAGTGTGACCGGCTCAGCCGACCCAGAAGCAGTCTTTCCCACATGATGCAAGCCAGAGCGCCCAGCAGGCACGCTCCACCTGGTGCGAGCACTAGAGTAACGTCTGTCGCACTGAGAAGTGTGGCAGTGGTCTCGGGTCGTGCAAAACCGAGAGCCAGACGCAAGAAATGAACGCCCAGGGCTACTATGATCCACAAAGAACCCGCTAGTACTGTCGCGCTGCGCCCACGGCGTGACAGCAGGATCTTACGGCGCGTCGACTCACGAAATGACGCGAAGTCACCACTGCCTGCGACGATCATACCCGTCCGGCCATCGTGATCTGCCGCCACGTCCAGCAAGGTATCGGTGTTCCAGCCTCTCATACGCTGGCGCACGGCCCGGTCTAGGAAACGGGCACCCGAGAAGAGAAACGAAACGCCCGCGACGCAGTAGGTGACGAGCCCCACGATCACCGCCGTCTGCCACAGATACATCAGCATGAGTGGTCCACCCGCAATGCGTTCACGGCCGCGTTGCACGGTGGCAGCCAGATCTGACGCGAAGTCAAATCGTGCGAGCAGACCTCTGCTCATAGCTACTATGTCAGGGTAGAGACTCAGAGCTGCAGCAGCAACGGTAGCGCCTGCCACAGCAGTCAGGGCCATGCGAATCAGTCCACGCGACCGTCCGCGCAGCCAGAGAAGTCCCGGCGGAGGCCACTCGATCTCCGTTTCCAACGATGGGAGCATACCGCGAGCGATCTCATCCGCATCCGGCCGGTCTTTCGGCGCCTTAGCTAGGCAACGGTCGATCATTCTGCCTATGGCCGGTGAGATTTCGGGACGACGCTCACTAGTTGCGCTGGGTCTGTCCCGCAGATGAGCGGCTGCCCATCCCATCGCAGACTCCGCGCTGAAGGGCAATTGACCCACTAGGAGCTGGTATGCCACAACCCCAAGGCTGTACACGTCACTCTTCGCGGTGACAGGGTCGTTGGTACCCTGTTCCGGGCTCATATATGTCGGCGTCCCCACGACCACGCCGGTGCTCGTAAGCTTCGTCTCGTTGTCGTACGTAGCGGAGGAGAGTGCTGCACTCACACCGAAGTCGGCCACAAAAGCGCGTCCCGTATCCTTCTCTATCAGAACGTTGCTCGGTTTCACGTCTCGGTGCACGAAGTCCCTTTCGTGCGCAGCCGCCAGTGCCGCTGCTATCTCGCCGATCACGCGCCGCGCCTCACGCTCGCTCACTCTACCTCGTCTCAACCTCCATTCTTCGAGGTTCGGACCGTCCACATACTGCATGACTATGTAAGGCAACCTGGATCGCTTGGTCTCACCCACGGCGTAGACCTGGACCACATTGGGGTGAGAGATGGCAGCTGCAGCTCGTGCCTCCCTCTCGAACCTGACTCGCGCCCGATTGTCCGCCGCAAAGCTCGGAGCCAGGACCTTCACTGCTACCAGTCGCTTGAGAGCCGGCTCCCGCGCAAGATAGATCGCCCCCATGCCACCCTGGCCGAGCGGTCTCAACACTTCGTAGTTCGGTGCCAAAGAAGCACTCAGGGTTGCTTGCAGGCGATCAAGGTCCCACCTGGGCTGTTCCAACCCGTCAGGCTCAGTGGTGGGGGTGGACTGCAGGGACGCTCCACATGTCGGGCAGCATGTGACGTCGTCAGGTACCGCTATGGAGCATTCAGGACAGTATGGCATGCCTAGCCTAACGTATAACAGGTCCGATGATTCCCGCCAGTCTCAGGATCCGAGGGTCACACCTCGACCCGGCCACCCAGGTGCTTGGCCAGGAACTTCTCAGCTGCTTCGTGAAACCGCAGCCGATTCTCTGGTTTGGCGAATCCGTGGCCCTCGTCAGGGAAGAGCATGTACTCATGGTCGATTCCCTTGTCCTTCATCGCAGCCACGATCTGCTCCGACTCGGACTGTTTCACGCGTGGGTCGTTGGCACCCTGCGCGATCAGCATTGGGATCTTGATGCGGTCGACGTGAAACAGCGGTGAGCGGGACCTGAGGAAATCCGCCTCCGTTGCTGGATTCCCAACTCTACGATGTATCATGGCGAGATACGTGGACCAATAGGGAGGAATAGTCTCAATGAAGGTGAGCAGGTTGCTTGGGCCAACAATGTCGACTGCGCACGAGAATAGATCCGGAGTGAACGTCGCCCCAACAAGAGCTGCGTAGCCGCCGTACGAACCGCCATATATGGCAATTCGCTTTGGGTCGGCTATGCCGGTCTCAATGGCCCAATGTACCCCATCCACGAGGTCGTCGTGCATCCGGCCACCCCACTCCTTGTCCCCAGCATTCAAGAAGTCCTTTCCGAAGCCAGTCGAACCGCGGAAGTTGACCTGCAGTACCGCGTACCCGCGGTTCGCCAACCACTGCGACTCAGGAACGTAGCCCCAGGTGTCTCGGTGCCACGGCCCGCCGTGAACGTTCAGCACCATCGGCAAGTTGTTTCGCTCCGCCCCGTGCGGGGTGTGGAGGTACCCTTGGATGGTCCGCCCATCACGTGCCTGGAAGGAGACGGGTTCCATGGCTGTGAGGGTGTAGTTGGCCAGTTCGGGTCGGCTATAGAAGAGGAAGGTGCCTTCCTTTAGGGAGCGATCATAGACGTAGTATGAAAACGGCTGGTGGTCCTGGGTGAATCCCACCAGCCAAATGTTGTCGTCGTGGGTGCGGTTGTATATCCCAAAGTCACCTGCATTCAGCCTGCTGATGGCTGCGACGTCCTCTGCGATCGTTGGGTCTACGACCTGGTGTTGGATCCTGGCCTTTACGAAGGAGACCATCTGGACTTCGTACGTATCCGGATGGACTGTCACGTCACTCACGTCGTAGTGTGGGTCCTGAGCAATCATCTCCTTATGGCCGGTCGCGATCTCAAGTTTCACAAGTGCAGCGGCGTTGACTCCGTGCGAATCGAGTATGTAGATCGATTCACCATCCAAGGTGAAGCCGACCGGCCCGCTGTTGAGGGCATCCTCGGCATCCCATGACAGCAAGGTCCGCCAGTCGGTTTCCTGCCTGTCGCGGACCAGGAGGTCAAAACCTCCCTCGGCTGTCGACGCGACAGCACCCCGTACGGTCATTGCCGCATCGACTACCCAGCTGGCCACGTTCCCTGGATTTTTCGCCACCAACTCAAGCTTGCCGGACCTCAAATCCAGCCAGTAAACGTCGTGTAATCGCTCGTCGTCCCTGTTCATCGCGATCAGGAGTTCATTGGGATGGCGCTTGTCGTGGTGAACGATGTGGACTTGCACACTATCGAACGGAGTGAGGTCAGCCTCCTTGCCGGTATCCAGATCGACACTGAACAGTCTCCAGTTCTCGTCGCCACCTGCATCCTGGAGGTATAGGATGTGTCGTGCGTCATGGGCCCACGAAAAGACCCGCACGCCCCGCTCGGTATCATGTGTGACCGGCCGGTAGTCGTCTTGGCCTACGTGACCGACCCATACGTTCAGGACGCCGTCGCTAGGTGCCAGATACGCCATCCTGTCTCCATCCGGCGAGATCTCTGGGGTGGCCTTCTCGGGATTGCCGAACAGCGTTTCCCGCGGGATGAGGGGTGCATCGAGGATTTTCGTGTCAGTCATGGATTGGTGTCACTCTTTCGGTCGCTCAGGCTCGGATTTCTGTGCAAGCACGTCAGACGTCTGCGTCCGAAGTATATGGTGTACACAAACGCGTTGAAGAACAGGACGATAGTACCCAGCACAGCCTGCAGAGCAGGAGTAAGGCCAGGCGGATAGACAAGCGGAATGACGTAGTGCGCGACGAAGCCACCTTCGTACCCAGCTTGGCCCGCTACATGACGCCAATGGTTCTCCAGTGGCGTGAGCGGGCATGTCCATTCTACAAACTCGATCAGTATGCCCCAAGCAGCTGCTGGCAGATGTATCCAGGCCAGCCGTGGCCAGCGCCACACCAAGAATGCTCCCAACGCAACGAATATGATGAATCCAAAGTGTATGACGACGAGTGCGTCAGCCGCTAGCCGGTACAGCATCGGTCCCACCCGCGATCCTGTCCATCACCACAGCTGCAGCGAGAATGCCCGCCACGTTTGTGGTGGTTCGGGCCATGTCTGGAACACGGTCAACGCCTAGGAGCACTCCGAGGCCATCCAGCGGAACGCCCACTGTGCCCAGAGCTGGAGCAAGACTGACGACCCCTCCAGCCGGGATACCGGCGACTGTGAAGGACACGATGAATGTCGCCAGTACCGCACCACCGATGCTGGCTGCTGGTAGCGGTATCCCAAATAGCCAGGCCAGGAACACGATGCCGGCACCCTGAAAGAGAGCGGTGCCCATGCGGCCGATACCGGCGCCCAACGGAATCACAAAGCTCGTTACAGGCCGTGATAGCCGTAGTTGTTCCGTGGCGGCCTCTAGCATGGCAGGCACCGTCGCAGCCGTGCTCGACGTGCTGGCTGCAATCAGCAACGGGTTTATGACAGCCTTCAGGAAGACCCGGACCGGCATACCGCCCAGGAACCTGACTGCCGGTAGGAAAACCACCCCGACCAATACCAAGAGCCCCAAGAGAACTGCCAGGATGAAGGCTCCAAGACTCTGCAGCATCGCCCACCCAGCGCGGGCTGTGACGGGGGCGGCAAGCGCGAACACGCCGACCGGTGCGAGCCATAGAATCCAATGGACCAGTCTAATCAATGCCGCGGTGACCGAATTCCCCAAAGAGAGCAACTGCTCGCGCTCCTTGTCGGGAAGCGCACCGGTGGCTGCGGCAAACAGGACGGTGAACACGATGAGCGGTAGCAGGTCTCCTTTGGCGGCGACCTGGAAGGGGTTACTGGGAATGAGCGAGAGGAGGAACTCGATGGGTGCCGGAAGCACGGGTGCCTCCGGCGCAACAACAGCCACGGCCTGGGCTGCAGCCTCTCTGGCGAGCGGGAGAATCAGCTGCATGATACCCATACCGATCAGTACTCCAAGCGCGCTGGTAGCCGCGAAGAAGGCCAATGTGGCCACACCGATCTGTCCCAGTCGTTTCAGATCTCCCAGCGCGCCCACCCCGACGAAGATCACAGCAGCCACAAGTGGAATGACCACCATCTTGAGCAGATTCACGAACGCCGTACCGATGGGCTCAATACCCACGGCAATGTCCAGGAGGAGCGGCGAGCCAGAAAGCGCAGCGACCAACCCCAGCAAGAGGCCGCCAATCAGACCAAGGGCGACCGCGACGTAGAGTTTCATCGCTGCGTCGTGTCTCCCTCGAATCTGTCAACGAGCACAGTAGCGGTCATGGTACCTGTCACGTTGGTGGCCGTTCGCGCCATGTCTGGAATCCGATCGATGCTCAGCAAGACTGCCAGCCCATCGAGGGGAATGCCGATTGTGCTGATGGCGGGAGCCATGCTGAGCACGCTCCCGCCAGGTACGCTGGCCACGGCAAAGGAGACGATGAACGTGGCCAGTATGGCACCTCCTATGCCTGCTGCGGCCAACGGCACCCCATAGAGCCACGCCAGGAACACGATCCCAGCTCCCTGGAAAACGGCGCTGCCACCACGTCCGATCCCGGCTCCCAGCGGGATTACGAAGCCAGCAACCGCTTTGGATACCTTCAGTTCGCCTGCGGCCTCTAACATTGCCGGTACAGTGGCCGGTGATGACGTCGCCGCCGCGGCTATGGCTTGGGGGCTGACACACGCGCGCATGAAGGATCCCACTCCCCGCTTAGAGAGGAACTTCACGGTGGGCAAATAGAGGACCCCGATGTACATAGTAAGAGCCAGGAGCACGGCGGCC
>Ga0111155_1009_pt1 | contig 30728 bp, 30 predicted proteins | sample DeeMarSeWOR28_12_FD_80253 | JGI IMG/M metagenome (GOLD analysis project Ga0111155, IMG submission 80253) | Gemmatimonas sp. SG8_17
AATCGGCAGCGGTACGAGGTTGTCCAGAATCCTGGCCGCCTCCGTTCGAGTAACTCGCTGAGGAATACCGTCAGCCAACACCACCCAGATGTGATCTCCCGAGTTAGTTTGAGACAACGCCTCACGGGCTGCGTCGCCGATCAGTTGCAGCATCTGCCGCCCCTGCACGACTGCACCGGATGAAAGCGAGTTGTCAACGACGAGTACGATCGCGGAGGGTGGGTGAGACCGGCCTGACGCGAGCCGGAGGATGGGACGCGCCGCTGCGAGCACCAGGAAGACTATCACCAAGGTCCGCAACAACAGCAGCAGTAGGTTACGCAGCTTGAGCCGCCGGCTGTGTTCGCGTTCGGTCGCCGTCAGGTACCGAATGGCCGGAAAAACCACCACGGGCGGCAGTCGTCGACTCCTGAGGTGAAGCAACGCCGGAATCGCACCTGCAGCCAAGGCCATGAGCGCCAGCGGATGAAGAAAGGATATCACCCTAGCCGCGACCGCCGGGCAGCTGCGCGACGCAGCACGTAGCCAAAGGGAGTTGTCGTTAACACGTGGTGATAGTCGATTCCCCGTCCCCTGCAGGCCGAGCGCCAGGTCTCGATGGTGCGCCTGACGGTCGAACCGTATGCCGCACGCAGCTCTCGGGGTCGAGCAACCATGCTCACCCCGGTCTCCGGGTCCTGGAAGCGCGCCTCCGCGGGCCCCTCCAGATCGAGCTCACCGGGGTCCATGATGTGAAACACCATGACTTGATGCCCCCGGTGTCTCAGATATTGCAGCGTTCTAAGTACCAGCTGGCGGTCGAACAGCAGGTCCGAGACGAGGATCGCAAGACCCCGGCGGCGCAACAGATCTGTCACCTTGCGGAGCGCCGGTTCTGCAGCTGTGCCACCGCCCGGTGTGAGCGCATTCACCTTGCTCATTAGCGTCCACCAGTGGCGCGACCGAGCCCGCGCCCGAATCACTTCCCGCACACCGTCGTCATATGCAATCAACCCGGTTGCATCCCGCTGGCGAAGCATTATCAGGCTGAGGGCTGCAACGAGACGTTTGGCGTACTCCAACTTACTCAGCCTTCCTGAGTCTCCCACCCAGTCCATCGACGCGCTTACGTCGAGCACTAGCATCGCTCGCAGGTTGGTCTCCTCTTCATACTGCTTGACAAAGAGACGGTCGGACCGAGCCAGCATCTTCCAGTCCAGGTAGCGCAGTTCGTCTCCCGGCTGATAGGGACGATGCTCCGCAAACTCCACTGAGAAGCCGCGGAACGGTGATCGATGCAGGCCGGCCAGGAAGCCCTCGACCACTGCCCGGGCGACCAACTCGATGCCGCCGAGTTGGGCGACCTCGTAGGGGTTAAGTAGATCAGGACGCTGTATCATCAGAGTCGGTCACGTGCGTGCGGTTCTGCCGTTTAGAGGAAGATAGCCGGAGCGCTCGACCGGCCGGAAATCCAGCAGGCGATTCCGACCTTGGGATTGGTACCTGGAGTCACTGTCCGGCCTGTGTCCCGAAGGCCACCCAGCTGTGTCACCCCACAGGGACATCGGCGTCCTCTTGTGATTGACATCACACAATGTAAGTTATTGTAACACAATAACATAATCGCCTGAGGCACGTGGCACATTGTCTGCAATTGTCATCGCGGGAGATTTTGAGTGGGAGTAGTATCTGTAGGAGGTGATGCATGATAAGGGCGATGGTCTCCGCGACTGTCTCCCTTGTCGGCTTGGCTGCGGCTGCGAGTCCCGGGTCGCACGCCGCACCCGTCATGCATCGAGTGCCGGAGGGACCCTACGTCGAGCTGTGGACCTCCGGTGAGCTGTTCCACCCTGGCGACCGAGTGCACGTCTGGGTCCGACCTGCCGAGGACGCTCATGTCATGGTGTTCCGAGTCGACACCGATGGACGGGTGCGGGTGCTCTATCCCCGATATCCGTGGCACGACAACTTCATTGCTGGTGGCGAGCGAGTCGAAGTGTGGAATCCCAGCGACGGTGACGATTCCTACGCCTTCGTCGTTGATGACGATCCTGGCACCGGCTACCTGTTTGCCGTAGCGAGCCGTGTTCCATTCGAGTTTGACGCCTTCGCACTGGGCGACCACTGGGACTATCGTCACATCGCCTACTACGGACGCGTAACTGGGGACCCATATGTGACTCTGACACACCTGGTCGACCAGATGGTTCCCGCCACTGCATACGACGCGTATTCGTATGACGTGTCTCCCTATCATGTTGGGCAGAGGTACGACTATCCCCGGTTCCTCTGCTACGATTGCCACGCATACATGCCGTACCGCTCGTGGAACCCGTACCAGCATGCCTGCGTGAAGTTCCGTATCGAGATCCACGAAGCTCCGTACTACTACCCGGCTCGGGTTTATGCGGAAACGCGGGTGGCATACACCAGGCCGCGGACCGTAGATCCCCGCTTCGTATTCAAGGATCGCGGGCCGGAGGAGCCAGCCGTCACACGCGTCGAACAGCAGCCATCCGATCCGTCGATCAGACGCGGTCCGACCGGCGCCACTGCCAACGACGTCGGTGGTGTCGGTAGCGTTCCGACTCCAGGCCGCCGACCGACAGTTTCAGACGAGCCAGCCACACGTCGGGAGGTAGAGGCGCGACCCACCACCGCCAATCTGCTGCGACTGATGCCCAGTTCACGGCAGAGGGGCGGTGATCCGGTCACTCGTCTCATCCCCCGGCTGGAGCGACGTGATCCCAACAAGAAGGTCGACCAGAGGAGCAGGGATTCCATTCCCGTCCGCCAGATCCCTTCTCCAGCGCGTGTTCCCGTCGAGAGGCCAACCACTCCACCGGGGAGGACCAAGGTAAGACCCCGGCCGGTGAAGCCTGACACCGGAGGGACAGGGGAGCCGCACCACTAAGAACGGGTCGCGGGATTTCCGCCACTCCTGCTCGTGCTCAGAACGGTTCATCCCGACAGGTCAGCATCACTCGTTCCAACACCACGGCACCAAGTGCTATCTTATGCCTCAACTTCTCAGCGGAGTACCCCCGATGATGCGTTTCTTGGCACTGGCCGTCACAGGCCTGGGCTTTCCAATCGCGGTTCTTGCTCAGAGTGCGACCACCGTGGAGCGGGCAGTGGGATCGATCACACCCGAAGATGTATACAATCGCATAGCAGTGATTGCACACGACTCCATGCTGGGGCGCGATACGCCGAGTCCCGGATTGGACCAAACCGCTGAGTACATAGCAGGCCAATTCGAGCAGATGGGACTCAAGCCCGGGGGGGACAACGGGACGTTCATTCAAAGGTACCCCCTGAGACAGACTCAGTTGAACCTGGTGGCATCGAACATTACGATCGATCACGGACCAACCTGGCAGCTAGGACCCGATGTACTGGTACGGTTCGGGTCCTTACCAGCATCAGTATCCGGGTCGGCAGTAGTCGTGGACGGGGCAACCGGTGGGCTCGAGATCATTGAGGCTGCCGACCTAGCCGGCCGTATTGTCATCCTGGCATCACCCACAACAAGAATGTCCAGTCAGTTGATGCAGGCTTTGTTCGGCCAGGGCCCGGCGGCCGTTATCTCGCTGACGCAGCGATCCGAGGGTTCCTGGAGCCGCGCTCAGCAACGTCTAGGACGGAGCGCGGTTACCAAGGCTTGGGGAGAGTCGAGGGAGGGGATGGCGTGGTTGGAGGTACGAGAAACCACGGTGGCTCCGGTGTTGGCGGCACACGGTTACGAGCTCGCGAGCGCGGAAGAGCGTGCTGCCCAACCCATCAGTGTCCGAGACGTCAGAGATCTTGAGCTAACAGTCGACTTGCAGTATGCCGGCTCTGGGACGGGATCTGCTCCAAATGTGGTTGGCATTCTAGAAGGTAGCGACCCGGATCTCAGGAACGAATATGTGCTATTCAGTGCGCACATGGATCACATCGGCGTTCGCCCTCCGGTGCAAGGTGACAGCATTGCCAACGGTGCTGATGACGATGCGTCCGGGACGGTCGCGATTATCGAGATGGCCGAGGCCTACGCCATGCTGAACCCAAGGCCCAAACGGTCTACGATCTTCCTTGCGGTGAGCGGGGAAGAGAAGGGACTCTGGGGCAGCGAATATTTCGCAGACAATCCCAGTGTGCCGCTGACGCAGATCGTAGCCGATCTGAACGCTGACATGATCAGCCGCAACTGGAAGGACACGGTTGTCGTAATCGGCAAAGAGCATTCGGACCTGGGTAGCACGATGAACCGTGTGAACGGAGAGCATCCCGAACTCAACATGGACGCAATCGATGATCTCTGGCCCGAAGAACGGTTCTATTTTCGCTCGGATCACTACAACTTCGCCCGCAAGGGAGTGCCCATTCTGTTCTTCTTCACCGGCACACACGAGGATTACCACCAAGTTACCGACGAAGTCGACAAGATCGATGCAGAGAAGGCAGCGCGAATCGTGAAGCTCATGTTCTACGTGGGCCTCGAGGTGGCCAACAGCCCGCAGCGACCACGCTGGGATCCAGCGAGCTACAACCAGATAGTCGAGTTGGTGCCGTAAGAAAGGGCGGTAAAGGGCGGTAAAGTACGGTAGAGGGCGGTAGAGGGTGAGCGGCACCTTTACCGCCTTGAGAGGTGGAGGGACGGGGGAATACCGCTCGGGCAAGGGGGAGGTGCCGGGTTGCCGCCGGGCTCGGGCGGTGGGGGGTTGGGTACCGCCTTCTTATATTCTCCCCATGCGTCAAGAGCTAGTTCGCAATTTCTGCATAGTCGCGCACATAGACCACGGCAAATCGACCCTCGCTGACAGGCTGATCGAGCACACCGGTACGCTCGAGAAGCGCCGTATGCGGGCACAGGTGCTCGACACCATGGATCTGGAGCGGGAGCGTGGCATCACTATCAAGCTCAACGCGGTTCGCATGCATTACGCCTTGAATGACCAGACCTACGAACTCAACCTCATTGACACCCCTGGTCACGTAGACTTCACCTATGAAGTATCGCGCTCACTGAACGCCTGCGAAGGTGCTGTCCTAGTAGTCGACGCCAGTCAGGGGATAGAAGCCCAGACGATCAGCAATCTCTTCTTAGCGCTGGATGCAGGGCTCGAGATCATCCCTGTTCTCAACAAGATCGATCTGCCCGCGGCTGAGCCGGAGCGGAGGTCGCAGGAGCTGCAGGAACTCCTGGGAGTCAGCGGGGCCGACATCCTGCAGGTCTCGGCAAAGGCCGGCATCGGTATGGTCGAGTTGCTGAACGCTGTAGTCCAGCGGGTGCCGTCACCCAGAGGTGATCGGAATGCCCCTCTTCGCGCACTGATCTTCGATACCTACTACGACCGGTATCGCGGGGCGATACCCAGCATTCGGGTCGTGGATGGACACATCAAGGCGGGGATGGATATCGCCTTCGGTTCGCACCAGGAGGATCGCTACGAAGTCTCCGAGGTGGGATACCTCCAGCTAGATCAACGGCGCACCGAGATGCTCGAAGCGGGAGAGGTTGGCTATTTCGTTGCTAACGTGCGGGGCGTACATGAGACGAGGGTGGGGGATACGGTGCTCGACGCAGACAATCCGGCTGCGGAGAAACTTCCCGGCTATCGGGAAGTGCATTCCATGGTGTTCGCGGGACTCTACCCAACCGATGCCAATCAGTACGAGGAACTGCGCGACGCACTCGAGAGACTTCAGCTCAACGACGCTTCCTTGCACTACGAGCCCGAGTCCTCAGTGGCACTTGGTTTTGGCTTCCGGTGTGGTTTTCTGGGTCTGCTCCACCTGGACATCGTCCGGGAGAGGCTCGAGCGGGAGTTCGATCTGGACCTGATTACCACGGTTCCCAACGTGGAATACCACGTCTACCTGACCGATGGCTCACGAGCGGTAATCGAGAACCCTTCAAAGGTGCCAACCGGGTCTGCTGTCGATCGGGTTGAGGAGCCGTACGTCAGAGTCCGCATCACCGGACCATCGGAGTACATCGGGGCGATCATGCAGTTGGGACAGGAGCGGCGCGGTGAGTATCTCGGAATGCACTACCTTGATCCTACTCGCGTGCAACTCGAATGGGATTTCCCGTTGGCAGAGATCATTCTGGACTTCTACGACAGACTGAAAACGGTATCTCGCGGCTTTGCCGCTATGGATTACGAGTTCGCTGACTACCGCCAGAGTGATCTAGTCAAGCTGGACATGCTCATCAACGGCGATCCCATTGATGCCTTCAGTGTGATCATCCACCGAGGCAAGGCTTTCGAGTGGGGTCGCAAGATCGCATCGAAGCTGAAAGAACTGATACCCAGACAACTGTTCGAAGTGGTGATTCAGGCGTCGATAGGATCCAAGGTGATCGCTCGCACGACTATCCAGCCACTGCGGAAGAACGTTACCGCCAAGTGTTACGGTGGCGACGTGACTCGCAAGCGCAAGCTGCTCGAGAAACAGAGGGAAGGAAAGAAGCGCATGAAACAGGTCGGCACGGTAGAGATCCCTCAGGAAGCATTCCTCGCCGTGCTGCAGGTCGACTAGACAGGAGTGCGAAGTGATTCAAGCGACCCAACGGCTGATTTGCCACCACATCGATCCGCAGTCACGATGCGCTACATAGTAGGTGTCGACCTCGGTGGAACAAATCTTCGGGTGGGTACCGTCTCGGACGACGGTGGTTCACTGCATGGTCATCTGATCGAGAAGACCCCGGTGTGGGCTGGGCCGGATGGTGCCGTCGATCAGGTTGTCTGCATGATCCGGAAATCGCTGGCCGCCGCGCAAGATGAATTGAGCTCCTCTGAGATCGAGGTGATCGGAGTCGGGATTGGCTGCCCGGGCCCACTCGACACGAAAAGCGGCACGGTAATCATGACACCCAATCTCGGCTGGACCAATGTACCCTTGCGGAATCGCGTGAGTGAGGGAGTGGTGCTACCTGCGACTCTGGATAATGACGCCAACTGCGCCGTGCTGGGCGAGTGGTGGCGGGGAGCGGCGCAGGGGGGTCGGGTCGTGGTTGGACTCACGATTGGCACTGGCGTTGGTGGAGGAATTGTCATCGATGGGGAGGTGTTCCACGGCGTCAGCGATGCAGCCGGCGAGATCGGACACGCCAGCATCGATCCCACCGGCCGGCGCTGCAAGTGCGGCAACTACGGCTGCCTCGAAGCCTACGCAGCTGGCCCTGCAATAGCACGGCGCGCGGTCGAGGGCATCGAGAGGGGTACACAATCAAAGCTGCCAGACTACGTGGCAGGTGATCTTACAGCCGTTACGGCCGAGACTGTATCTCAGGCGGCAAACGACGGTGACGCATTCTGCCTCGAGGTGATCCATGAGACTGCCCATTTCCTGGGTGGTGCGGTGGCTGGCTTGGTGAACATATTCAATCCAGACGTCGTGGTGATCTGTGGCGGCGTGACCCTCGCCGGCGACCACCTGTTCCAGCCGCTCTGGGACCAGGTCAGACGCCGCGCCTTTCGCCCTGCGGTAGAGGCATGCAGAATCGTCCCGGGGAGCCTGCCCGGTACTGCTGGCGTCTACGGTGCAGTTGCGTCTTTCTTGGCCCAGACCAGAGGAACGAGGTGAAGAGACTCGGAGTTGTCGGCACCATGGTCTGGGATACCATCTACGGTAGGGGGACTGGCGGTGATTCGGTCGAAGAATGGGGAGGCATCGGCTACGCTCTGGCGACCCTGGAGGCGACGCTTCCGCAGGATTGGCAAATCGTCCCGTTGATCAAGGTAGGTCGCGATTTAGCGGCACAGGCAAACGAGTTTCTTATGAACCTCACACATAGAGCCGGCGCCGCCCGGTTCGTTGAGGTACCCGAGCCCAACAACCGTGTGACGCTGCGTTATCAGGAACTCGTGCGGAGCGCCGAGAAGATGAGCGGGGGCGTGCCACCTTGGAACTGGGAGGAACTGGGACCAATGGTGCAGGACGTCGACGCTTTGTACGTCAATTTCATTTCGGGATTCGAGATGGATCTGGATACTGCGCTGCGTCTCAGGCGAGGATTCACAGGACCCATCTACGCCGATCTGCACAGCTTGTTTCTTGGAGTCATGGCTGACGGTCTCAGGGTCCCAGAGCTGCCCTCGGAGGTTGCGACGTGGTTCTCGTGTTTCGACGTCGTTCAGCTCAACGAGAGTGAGATGGGATTGCTTGGTGGCGATGCCCTGGAGGTGGCGGCACGGGTGCTGGCGTCGGGCGTACGATTGCTCATAGTCACTTTGGGACCGTTGGGAGCGGTCTACTTCTCTGTCCCCTCCTTTACCTTTGCGCGACTGGACGACACCGACAGACGAGTGATGGGTCCAATCCGCACAGCGAGGATCCCGGTTAGCGAGGCGGCGCACGCCCTCGACCCGACGGGCTGCGGGGACGTCTTTGGTGCAACCGTAGTTTCCTTCCTCACCCAGGGATTGGACGTGGTCGAGGCCATCCGGCGTGGCAATGAGAACGCCGCCCGAAACCTGACGCATCGCGGCGCAACCGATCTTCACCACCTACTAAGGGGAGAGATAGTGGGCAAATGACCAGAGTGGTCGAAGTTCCCACGCATTTCGACGATAGATCCTTCGATCAATTCGCACGTGCATTCGGGGAGCCCAACGGTGAGCGACTCCTGTTCGACGCACATGCGGTCCAATGGGCGTCACCGTATGGCCTCGTGGGGTTGCTGGTAGCTGGACAGTCCACTGTGGAGCGCGGTGACCAGAGGCCGCAGCTGACGATTCCCACAGATCGAGACGTGGTACACTACTGGGGCCGCACCGGATTCTTCGAGTTCGCGGGAGAGTGGTTCGAGATCCATGGCAGGCCGCCCCGGGTCGCCGTCAGCCGATCCTCTGACGTTCTGCTCGAGATCACCCATGTACAAGGTGCAGATGACGTACACGGGGTGGTGAGTATCATACAGGAGCGGGCAGCGGCTATCCTGTCGGGAGAGCTGGGCCTGGAAGCCAAGGCCACAATGGGCTTTGGTATGGCGCTTTCGGAGGCGTGTCAAAATATTGTAGAGCACGCCGGCACGTCCGGCTGGGTGGCCGTCCAGACGTACCACTGGCGTCGGCGCTTGGGGCGCCGGGTTGTCGTAATCGCTGTAGCGGATGCGGGGATGGGGTTCCGCCGCTCACTAGAGGCGACTCAGACGAGCAGGTACGGTGACAGGTGGGGTGATGCGGCAGCCCTGGAAGCAGCACTGATACACGGGGTCAGCCGATTCCGCGATCCAGGACGTGGACAAGGCCTCGGAGGTATCCGCCGGTACCTCAATCGCTGGGATGGGAAGATCAGTCTGCGCAGCGGGACAGCACGAATAGCTATGGTTCCCGCCTGGGATGACGATATCCCGTTGGCCGACGGGTTGCCGCAATTCCCAGGCAGTCAAATGCTACAGATCATACCTGCTCATCAGGCAGAAGCGACAACGTGCAAAGCATCGACTTGAAGACAATCCTAGAGCGTACTGTATCAACCGGATACGGCAACTTGGTAACGCGCCACACTGGCCGCGCTGTTAGGAACGGAATCGAAGCAATGCTGACCCAGCTCGATGGTCAGCAGGTGGCGGTAATGGATTTCAGCGAGGTTGGCTGCCTCGACATCTCTTGTGCCGACGAGATAGTCGGCAAACTGCTGCTGGGGCACGGACACGCCCGCTACTTCCTGCTGAGAGGACTGACCGAAGCCCACTGCGATGCGATCAGCTTGGTGCTCGAGCGGCACGGCCTAGCAGTGGTAACCGAGGACAGGGACGGGCAACTCGAGTTGCTCGGACCTCTTCAGGAAACCACTCGCCGGGCCTTTGGCTTCGTCGCCGAAACCGGCCGAACAGCGGCAGAAGCGGTGGCGGCTCGGCTGGACCTGTCGGCTGACGATACTCGGCAGGTGCTCGAGGAATTGCTCGCGCGGCGGCTGGTGCGACAAGAGGATGACGAGTACAGGGTGGTCCAGACGTGAGATTCTATCACTGCTGGCTTGTGCCGGTGCCTTGAACCCGTGATTCGATTCGACAGAGTCTTCAAATCCTTCAAAACGGGCTCGTTGGCCCTCAAGGACGTCTCATTCCACATCGCAAAGGGCGAGTTTGCATTCCTGACCGGCCACTCGGGAGCAGGTAAGTCCACGATATTGCAGCTGATCTATGCAGACGAACTCCCCACTTCCGGAGAGGTACGGGTTTCCGGATTCGGGACTCGGCAGCTCAAGCGGCGCGACGTGCCAAAGTTGCGCCGTCGTCTGGGAATCGTCTTCCAGAACTTCCGTCTCCTGGAAGACCGAACCGCCGAGGAGAACGTGGCTTTTGCGCTCGAAGTGACCGGGTCGCGACGTAGTATCATAGCGCCCAAAGTCATGCGAGTCCTCACGCAAGTCGGCCTGGCAGCAAAGGCCGCCGCTTATCCGCGCCAATTGTCGGGTGGTGAGCAGCAGCGGGTGGCAATTGCTCGAGCATTGGTGAACGATCCGCTGGTGCTCCTGGCGGATGAGCCTACCGGCAACCTCGACGAAAGAGCGACGCGCGGGGTGGTCCAACTGCTACGTGACATCAATGCCAACGGAACGGCGGTGATCATGGCCACGCACGACCTCGGTATCGTGCGTGGGATGTCACGCCGCACCCTCGAGTTACAGGCTGGCGAGCTAGTCTATGACTCGGCTATCGATGACCTGGAGTCGGGAGCCGTGTCACAATGAGGTTGGTGCTCAGAGAGACACAACTCTCGTTTCGACGCGCTCCGGTGCTGTCTGCACTCGCAGTGACGACCATTGCCTTTGCTTTGTTCGTGGTCGGTCTGGTGGGGCTAGTTGCACTGAACCTGCAACATGCTCTGAACCAAGTCGAAGAACGTGTCGAGGTCGTAGCTTACCTCGTCCGCGGCACTCCAGTCGAGGTCGCCACGGTGGCCATCGGTGACATCGAAGCTTTCCCCGGGGTGGAATCGGTCACCTACGTTTCGGAGCAAGATGCGCTCGAACGAGCACGCCAGGAGTTGGCAGAGTTCCAGGACGTGTTCGACGACCTGGCAACCAATCCACTGCCCGCGTCACTCGAAGTGCGACTCGAGCCCGGATTCCGCGATAGCGAGAACGTCGCTCGCATCGCGGATTGGCTACGCGGTTTCCGCTTTGCCGAAGACATCCGATTCGGCCGCGAGTGGGTAGAGAAACTGGACCGGCTCCGGTACATAGCTGGCATCGTCGGGCTGGTCGTGGGCGGCGCCTTTGCGGTTGCTTCCGTCATCATCATTGGAACCACTGTACGAATGACGGTATTGCAACGGAGTCAGGAGATCGCAATCATGCGATTGGTGGGAGCCACGGATGGTTTCATTCGCCGTCCGTTCCTACTGGATGGCCTCGTCAAGGGTGCGTTAGGGGGTCTCACTGCACTGGGCCTCAACTACGCCGCATACTCCGCCATCAACCAAATGCTGCGGTCGTCCTTTTACAGCGCCCGACAGGCTCTACTACTAGTCGGATTCGGCACTGCACTGGGGCTGTTAGCCAGCGCCTTGAGTGTGGGCCGTCACCTCCGCCGCGTCGACGCCGAATGAACCCAGTGAGGGCAGCGGTTCCTTTACTCATTGTCGGAATGCTAACAGGCACTGGGCAAGGATACGCCCAGGCCGATCTCAATCAACGGATCCGTGACAACCAGGCGCGGCTCGACTCGATTCGCCGTGAACGGGAGAGCCTAGAGGAAGAGCTCACGCGCCTCAGAGGGCGCGCCCGCGATATCACCAGTGAGATCAGCCTCCTCGAACGTCAGAAGACCCTCACCAGCAGGGTGGTAAACGAGCTGGATCGTCAAATGGCTGCCATGACCAACCAGCTCGACACGATAACAATGGATCTGATGCTGGCCCAGGACGCGCTGGCCGAGACGAATTCGGTGTTGCAGCGGCGGTTGTCGCAGATATACAAACGGGGCCCGCTATGGGCCTTCCAGGTGCTGCTTGCGGCGGAGTCATTCGGCGACCTGCTCAGTCGCTACAAGTACCTCCATTTGGTGAGCCGCCAGGATCGCGCCCTGGCCATCGAGATGGAAGCCCTGCGAGACCGGATCACTATACAGCGGCAGCAGCAACTGAGTGCACGCAACACCCTGGCACTCCAGAGAGCAGAGCGGGGAGATGAGCTGCAACGCTATGCGCGGCTCGAGCAGCGCCGGCAGAACACGCTACGCCAGACTAGGGCGTCGCAACAAATCGCAGCCTCACGCGTCGATTCGCTGCAACTAGCCGAAGAGGCACTGACCGAGCTCGTCACCCGGCTGGAGAACGAACGCCGCAGAGCGATAGCGCGGGGTGAGCGGACCGACGCCGCGGGCACAATAAGTCACAGCGACATCGGGTTGCTCCCCTGGCCCGTAGAAGGCAATGTCGTCTATGAGTACGGACCTGAAGTGCTTCCCAACGGCACGCGGATCCGCAGACACGGAATCGGAATCGCCGTGCCAGAGGACACACCCGTGCGTGTGGTGGCAGGAGGACAAGTCATCGATGCATCGGCCCTGAACACCTACGGCCCATCCGTAATCGTGGACCACGGCAGCGGCTACTACACCCTGTATCTCTACCTCTCCGCGATCTCGGTCCGGCCCCTGCAAGTCGTTCGCGCCGGCGACGTGGTCGGCCGCTCGGGGGGCCGGGCATCCGATGCGGGGCCGCACATAGAATTCCAGATCCGGGGCGAGGGAATGATAGCACTCGACCCACGCATCTGGCTGGCAGTAAGGCGGTAGCCCACTAACACCATCCATCCCATCTCGCTGCGCCCGGATAGCCGGCAGCCAGCCGGGCGCTGGTAGCCAGGAGGGGGTGGCCCCCCCGGCCCCCAATACGCCAACCAGGCTTGCTGGACCATCCCTTCGCGCCCCTTGCATTCCCCCACCAATCTGATTAATTCACTCGTATGAAGGAAGTCATACGTATGAATCAATCCAGGGGAACGGCGGCTGATTTGGTCGCCGCTGCCAGGGAACTCTTCGCCGAACACGGCTACACCGGCGCATCCATTCGCGCCATCACACAGCGCGCGGGCGCCAACCTTGGTGCCATCACCTACCATTTTGGTTCCAAGGATGCCTTGTACGAGGCGGCGATCGAGTCGGTCGCTGAGCCTATGCGGAGCCACCTGCGGGACGCAGCCGGTTCCGCCGGTACACCTCTGGAGCGTATCGACCGAATGGTGCGCGCGATGTTCCAGTACCTCCAAGCGAATCCTGCCATGTCCCGGTTGCTCACACAACAACTTGCTAGCGTGCGGCCATTGCCCGGACCAGCGCTCAACACACTGCGAGCAAATATCGGGTTGATGGCTTCTTTGATAGCCGAGGGACAGCAGGACGGCTCGATCCGGCCTGGCGACCCGACGCTCATGGCGCTGAGTATCGGGTCGCAACCAATCTTCCTGAACTTGGTTCGCCAGGCCCTGCGCGAAGGTGTCGAGATCGATCAGGATGATCCAGCAACCGGAAAAGAGGTGGTCGAAAGCGTCGCCCACTTCGTGCGGGCGGGACTCACGAACCAATCTGGTGCCAAATGATGACTACGACAGCCAAGCGACGAGCATTGCTGGCAACCGGAGCAGTTGTGTTGCTCACGACTGCTCCGATCCCGACACTAGCTGCCCAGGACTCTGCCTCTGGCTTCCGGCTTACGCTATCCAGAGCAGTTGCGCGGGCGCTCGAGTACCATCCTTCAGTACTGGCAGCCGACGCCGCGGCAGACGCTGCGACCTCGGCAGTCGGTGCAGCAAGGGCTTCCTGGTTCCCCCAGATAGCGCTCGAGATCTCCGCCACGCGCTTTGAGGAACCCATGCTCACAGCACCCATTCACGAGTTCAACCCCACGGCGTTTCCAGATTTCCACCGGACTCTATACGGCGGCAGCGCCTTGTTCGCGTACAAGCTCTTTGATGGCGGGAGCAGGAACGCCGAGGTGCGCGGCGCGCGGGCAGAGGCTGCCGCTGCCGCTGCCCAGTGGGAGCGGACGCAGATGGCGATCATAGCCCAGGTGACTCACACGTACCTTGGCGTTCTCTCGGCCGCAGGGCTAGTCGACGCGCACGACCGCAGGATTGCAGCTCTCACTGCCGAGCGCGACCGAGTTGGCCAATTCCTGGGCGAGGGAGCCGCTGCCCAGGTCGATCAGCTGCGGGTAGAGGCAGCATTGGCCAGTGCTGAGGCAGACAGAGTGGCTGCTGTTGCCGCCCTCGATGTTGTACAGCGTGGGCTTGCTCTGCTGATCGGCGCTCCGCCGGATGAGACCCAAGTGTCCCTACTGACCCCGGTCGTGCTCAGGGATGAACCGCAGATGGAGGATCGGACGACCTTGCTGACGCAGACCCAGGCAGTCAGCCCGGTTCTGCGACGTGCCAGAGAACAGTTGGTGGCTGCTGAGGCCGGCCGGAAAGCCGTCATGGGAACCTGGTTTCCCTCGATCGATCTCTTCGGTGGCCTCGTGGGCTATGGCTACCCGGACGGTTTCACGTCCGAGTGGCAGGTTGGAGCTCGCCTCAAGTATCCGGTGTTCACGGGCGGGGCTCGTGCGAGTGCCGCGGCACGATCCACAGCACTGACCAGAACGGCTAGGGAAGCGGTCCGGCTCTCAGAGATCGAGGCACAGGAAAACCTCGACATCGCGATCACCGCGGTTCATGAATCCCACGCCAGAGTGGCCGCCATGACACGGGCTGTGGATCACAACTACGAGGTTGCTCGCATCGAGCAGCTGGCGCTCCAAGAGGGGGCCGGCACTCAGACTGACTATCTGCGCGCCGAAGCGGAACTGTTCACCGCCAGAGCTGCCTTGGTAGAGGCACGGCACCGTGAGATCGCAGCGCGCGTCGAACTGGCAAGAGTCGTGGGTGAACTCGATCTGAACTGGCTAGAGCGCATTGTGGAGGCAGGAACATGACGAAGCGAAGACGTATCGTGGTTGTGGTAGCAGCGGCGCTGGCGCTGGCAATCCTACTCCGCCTGACCGTGTTCAGTCCGGAGAATCGGTCGCAGCTTGATGGAGCTGGCGTGGCTGGATCGAGCGGAAATACTGGCCAGAAGGGACGCTGCCAGTGCCCAGGTAGCGGCAGCGCGCGCACTCCTAGCTGAGCTCCGCAGCGGCTTCCGTGCTCAGGAAGTCGCGCAAGGACGAGCAGGCCTGCGGGCAGCAGAGCAACGCCTCAACAACGTCCGGCGGGACTACGAGCGCACCAAGCGTCTGTATGACGGGGGAGCGGTGAGCCGTCAAACGCTGGACCACCAGGAGACTTCCCTCGAGTTAGCCACCGCTGAATATGAGGGCGCACAGGAACAGCTCAGCATTCTCGAGACGGGGCCGCGGCAAGAGCGAATCGCCGCACAGCGGGCGGTTGTGGCTCAAGCCGAGGCTAGCGTGGCTCAGGTCGATGCGATGTTGGACAACACCTCCATTCGGGCCCCATTGGCAGGTACGATCTCCGCACGACATCGCGAGCCGGGAGAGGCCGTTCCCGCCGGCGCGCCGGTAGTCACGTTGGTCAATCTCGACGATCGCTGGGTTCGCATATATGTCCGAGAAGACCAAGTGGGCAGTCTGCAGATTGGCCAGGCGGCCAGCATAACGGCTGACACATACACCGGTAGAGTGTACCAGGGCCGGGTGACCTTCATCGCGGACGAGGCCGAGTTCACTCCGCGCAACGTCCAGACGACCGCGGAACGAGTGAAGCTGGTATACCGAGTGAAGATACAGATCACAGGTGACCCATCCTACGATCTCAAGCCGGGTATCGCCGCGGACGTAGAACTCGATACAGGACAGCCGTCATCTTGACTCCCGAAGCAGCAGTTTCCCTCACATCCTTGACCCGTCGTTTTGGAGAACTCAATGCGGTGGACCGCCTCTCGTTTGATGTGTCTCGCGGCGAGCTCTTCGGTATCGTCGGGCCTGACGGTGCCGGCAAGACCACAACGCTTAGAATGCTGTCCGGTGTACTCCGCCCCACCTCCGGCGACGCACTGATGGCCGGCGTGAGCGTGGCTCGCGATCCGGAAGGGGTTAAGCCGCACATCGCATACATGTCTCAGCGTTTCGGACTGTACACCGACCTCACGGTGCGGGAAAACATCGACTTCTATGCAGACCTGTACCAGGTACCGAAGCAAGACCGACCGGCACGAATAGATCGACTGTACGAGTTCTCAGCGCTGGGAGAGTTCGAGAACCGACTGGCAGGACAGCTATCCGGTGGAATGAAACAGAAACTCTCGCTGTGTTGCGCCCTCATACATCACCCTGAAATCATGCTGCTTGATGAGCCGACGTTCGGTGTCGATCCCATTTCACGGCGCGATCTCTGGTTGATAGTGCATGAAATGGTCGCCGAAGGGATGACCGTAATCGTGTCGACCGCATATCTGGATGAAGCGGAGCGCTGCGATCGAGTTGTGTTGTTCCACCGAGGACGGGTGGTGGCGCTCGACACTCCGGAGGCCTTGCGAGCGCACCTCGCCGGCAAGATCTACACGGTTCGGACCAGCGACCCTCGGCGGGCAAGCGAGCTACTGCGCCAGGAGTCCTGTGTGTCACACGCGACCCTCTTTGGTGAGACGATTCACCTCACGCTCGACGACTGGACGCGGGATTGGCCCCACGCGCACGCAACACTAGAGGCCCATGGAGTTGCGGTAATCGAGCACGGTCCCGCAGATGCCTCACTGGAAGACGTCTTCATCGAATTGGTACGCACCACGGCAGACCACAATGAGTAACGTCGTCCAAGTTCATGATCTGACCCGTAACTTCGGCACCTTCACCGCGGTCGATGGCGTCACATTCGACGTTTCTCAAAGCGAGATATTTGGATTCCTGGGACCCAACGGTGCCGGCAAGACCACAACGATCAAGATGCTCACTGGGTTGCTGCGCCCCTCATCCGGCAGTGCGTTGGTATCTGGCTTCGACGTGTCGACGCAGATCCGGCAGATCAAGCAGCGTATCGGCTACATGTCTCAGCTCTTCTCCCTCTACGCCGACCTCACTGTAGACGAAAACATCCAGCTGTTTGCCGGACTCTATGGTGTGACGGGAGCCCGGCTCAATGAACGTCGTGCTTGGGTATTGGCGATGGCCGGGCTCGCTGACCATCGCCACCGGATGACGGCAGAACTGCCACTCGGCTTCAAGCAACGGCTGGCATTGGGCTGTGCCGTGCTCCACGAGCCACCGATACTCTTCCTTGACGAACCTACCTCTGGCGTGGACCCAGTAGCCCGACGTTCATTCTGGGATCTCATCTACCAGTTCGCCGCAGCCGGCACCACGGTGTTTGTGAGCACCCACTACATGGAAGAAGCTGAATACTGCACCCGTCTCGCACTGATGAACCGAGGTCGATTGATTGCACTCGACCGACCCGCAGGATTCAAGCAGAAGATGATTGAACCGTTGCTGCAACTGAATACCGACAACGCACCCGCTGCAGTCACAGTGCTGCGTGAGACCCCAGGAGTCGTCGCTGCAGCCATGTTCGGTCGCGTCGTGCACGTGACAGTGGCCGACGAATCTGAAGCGTTGGGCATGATTCCCCGGGTTCTGGACACTGCAGGACTCACGTGTGCAGGTTTGGAGCGGATCACCCCGTCGTTGGAAGATGTGTTTGTCTCCCTGGTCATGCGTGAGGGAGGAGCGGCGGTAGGATGAACCTAGCGCGTCTTCTAGCGATCTCCCGCAAGGAAGTCATCCAGCTCAAGCGGGACCCCCGTAGTCTGCTGCTGGCTTTCGCACTGCCAATGGCCTTGCTGCTCTTTTTTGGCTACGCAATCGCATACGACGTGAAGAACATCAGCACGGCGGTCCTTGATCAAAGCAACACGCCGCAGAGTAGAGATCTGATCGAGTCGTTCGAGCGATCCGGTTACTTCACCATTGTACGCTACTTGTCACACTACTCGGATGTCGACCGCGTACTCGGCCGCGGTATTGCTCGTACTGCACTGGTGATCCCACCCTCCTTCGGCGGCGATGTCGCGGCAGGACGTCGGGCGCCTCTACAGCTATTGCTAGATGGCAGCGACGCAAACACGGCCACCATAGCCAAGAACTACGCGGAGGCCATTGTCGCACGCTACTCTGTCGACGCGTTGAGCTCGGGTAGGCCCATCACGGCACCGGTCACAGCCCAATCGCGAGTGTGGTACAACGAGACCCTCGAGAGCCGCAACATGGTGGTGCCAGGGCTCATTGCGGTGATAATGTCGATCATTTCCGCTATGCTGACCGCCCTCACCATCGCCCGTGAATGGGAACGGGGTACGATGGAACAGCTTGCAGCAACTCCGGTACACCGAATCGAAGTGACTTTGGGCAAGCTACTTCCCTACATCGGAATTGGCTTGGTGGACGTAGCTCTGGCAGGATTGGCTGGGGTCATCATTCTCGGCGTGCCATTCCGCGGGAGCATCGCTTTACTATTCGCCATGACGTTCCTGTTCCTGGTCGGCGCCCTGGGCCTCGGAATTTTCATCTCGGCAGCACTGAAAACTCAGGTTTTGGCCACCCAAGTCTCTATTCTCGTCACCTTCCTGCCTGCGCTCATACTGTCGGGCTTCATCTTCGAGATCGCCACAATGCCTATCGTGCTTCGCGCGATCACACATGTGATACCTGCACGTTACTTCGTCACCGTTACCAGAGGGATCTTCCTCAAGGGCGTCGGCACCGAAACCCTGTGGGCGGAGGCCCTCGCGATGATCATCTTCGCTTCAGTCGGGCTCTTCTTGGCCACCAGTATCTTCAAGAAGGAGATTGCATGACTCACCTACCGGGCCAGCGCATCCGCGAATTGCTCAAGAAGGAATTGCGCCAGATGCTGCGTGATCCCCGGATGAGAGTCGTTATCTTCGTGGCACCGGTCATTCAGCTCATAGCTTTTGGGTATGCTGTGAACACAGACATCAAGAACACGGCAACCTACGTAGTCGATCTGGACCGGAGCTATGCATCCCGGGAACTCGTCCAAGCGTTCGCATCAACCGGATATTTCCGAATTACAGGGACATCCGACCGCTCCTCAGACATAGCAAGCGTCTTGGACCGCGGTAAGGCGATCGTCGGGATCGAGATTCCCACCGATTTCAGTCGGGAACTCGCGCAGGGGCGGGCCTCAGTCCAGGTGATAGTCGACGGCACAAACTCCAACACCGGAGTCGTGGCACAAGGGTATGCTGGACAGATAGTGTCCCGCTACGCGCTCCGACATGCAGCAACCATGGGAGGACTCCCATCAGGTGGTGCCGAGTTACGCACGCGCGCCTGGTACAACCCTCAGCTGGAAAGTCGCGTATACAACGTACCTGCGGTCGTCGGGGCTCTCGTCATGCTGATGTGCTTGTTACTGACCTCTCTCGCGGTGGTCCGAGAACGCGAGATGGGAACGCTGGATCAACTGATGGTCAGTCCGTTGAGGCCGCAGGAACTCATTCTCGGTAAGACGGTGCCCGTCATGCTAGTGGGATTGATACAAATCACGCTGATTTCAAGTGTGGCAATCCTCTGGTTCGGTATACCGATGCGCGGGACCATTTTCGCGCTGTCCCTTGCAGGTCTCGCCTATATCCTGGCCGGCCTGTCATTCGGCCTCATCATCTCGACGATCTCCAAGACGCAACAGGAAGCATTCATGTCGATGTTCCTGCTGTTCATGCCGCTGGTAATTCTATCTGGGTTCTTCTTTCCGGTGAGCAGCATGCCGCGGGTATTTCAGTGGCTAACCATCCTCAACCCGATGCGGCACTTCATCGAAATAGTGCGCGCCGTGTTCCTCAAGGGGGAGGGCGTCGTAGGCTTGTGGCCCCAGTACTTGGCTCTGGCAACGATCGCAGCAGTGGCTCTTACACTGGCTATCAGGCGTTTCATGAAAACTTCGGTGGCATAGGCCTGCTCAGGCATAGCAGAGGGACGAGAGACTCGTCGTTGGTCGGTCCTTCGCAGATGGACTATCTTGCGGCATGACTGAGCAGAGTCTCTACTCCGTCTCCGACATGGCCCGGGAGCTTGGTGTCCCGGAATCGACCGTTAGATACTACCGCGATCTGTACGGCCACCATATCCCGAGTGTGGGGACCGGTCGCCGGCGTCTCTACCCTCCGCAGGCTCTTGCCATATTTGGCCACATTACTCGATCGTATGCTGCCGGCCTCAAGAGGGAACAGATTGAGCAGGACCTTGCGGCACGGGACGAACACCCACCATCAACCAGCACCGCCATAGACGGTGCCTCGGGCGGCATTTCCCAAGATTACCGTGATCTGATGGCCGAACTGCTCGAAGGCGAGGCAGAGAGACGGGAGCTGCTGTGGCAAATGGTGCGCGAAGTATCCCGTTTTGGTCAGGCGCTCGAGCAACAGCACTTCGTATTGAATGAGCTTGTCGAGCAGGTTGTCCATCGCACCGATCGGCAGCTGGCACCGGCGAACCCAAGTGGCGCGACGGCTGAGACCGGAGAGGTGACTTCCGCGAACAGCACCCCGGCAGCAGTCGTGGGCCAGGAGTCCGATCAACTCCGAGCGGCCGAGGAACTCCGCCGTGCTCTGGCAGACGAACAGGAACTGGTCGAGCGGCTCAGGCGATCGAAGCTCGAGCTCGAGCGCCGGACTGCGAGCGCGGAGGCCGAACTGGAAGAACTGCGCTTGAAGCAACGCGGCATCTGGAAGAGGATCTTCGGGAACGACAGGGAGATCTAGGTAGACAGTGCTACCACGCAGCACCCGAGTCGAGCGAAAAACGATGGTCCGCCGGCAGATCCGAGACCGCGGATTGTCCAACCTCAGGGTATTGGCGGCGATGGCTTCCGTCGCGCGAGAGCGGTTCGTGCCCCACGACCTGCATCACTTGGCCTATGCCGACCAACCACTGCCTATCGGTCACGATCAGACGATCTCACAGCCTTACATTGTGGCCCTGATGACCGAGCAGGCACAACTAACCCGTCGATCCAAGGTGCTGGAAATAGGAACTGGTACCGGCTATCACACAGCCGTAATCGCAAAGATTGCACGCCACGTTTGGAGTGTCGAGCGCATAGCCGAACTGTCGCACCAGGCTGAGCTTCGGCTCAGGGATCTTGGCATCAGGAACGTAACCATGATCGTAGGTGATGGTGCTCGCGGCCATGCGGAGGCGGCTCCCTATGACGCCATCATAGTCGCGGCCGCAGCTCCTCACTCACCTCAGCCTCTATTGGACCAGCTAGCTGTCGGCGGTCATCTGGTAATCCCGCTGGGAGACCGAGCCCTCCAAGTGCTCTACAGCGTCGAGCGCATGGCCGACGGATATCGCGACCGCACCTCTGGATCGTGCCGCTTCGTCCCACTGGTATCACCAGAAGCCTTCTCGGAATGAGATGACGGAGCTGGACCTCCTGGGTGCGCACGTCTCCACAGCGGGCGGCGTGGGCAGCGCGCCCGGCCGCGGTGCGAAGATCGGCGCCACAGCGGTCCAGATATTCACCAAGACCCCGAACCAGTGGCGCGACCCTGAACTCAAGCCAGCTGAGGTTGTCAAGTTTGCAGCTGAACTCAGCCGAACCAAGATCCGTGCTGTTGTCGCACATGATTCCTACTTGATCAATCTCGCCTCACCGGACACAAGCATGCGAGCGGCCTCGATCGCCTCCTTCAAGGCAGAACTGCGGCGTTGCCAACAGCTTGGCGTCGAGTTCCTCGTTACACACCCCGGCAACTACAAGACTGACCGAGCAGCCGGATTGCGACGCAACGCTGCAGCCTACGAGGAGTGCCTAGAGACGATAGAAGGGCCGGTGGTGTTGATCGAGACAACGGCTGGGGCGGGAACAGCCCTAGGTGCAACGTTCGAGGAACTGGCGCTGTTGCTCCACCTCATCCCCGCGTCGCTGCATGAGCGGATTGCGTTCTGCGCGGACACATGCCATCTCTACTCCGCCGGGTACGACTTGGTCAACGATTGGGAGGGTGTATGGCATGAGTGGGACGAGAAGATAGGATTGCAGTACCTCCGCTGCATCCACCTTAACGACTCCAAGTTCCCGTTAGGCTCACGGCGGGATCGCCACGAGTGGATTGGCGAGGGAACACTCGGGCCAGAACCGTTTCGCATGGCGATGCAGGATACCCGCTTGCGGGATGTCATCAAGATCATCGAAACACCGAAAGGCGATGACGCGGCACGTAACGACCGGCGCATGTTGCGGCGGTTGAGGGCATATGCAAAAAGGACTTCCCCAAGGAGACAGCAATGATGCGGCTTCGTTCCGTATTGATTCTCATAGGTGTTGCTCTCACAGCAGGTTACCTAGTCTCAACCTCACGTCTTGCAGCGCAGGTCGCTCCGAAGCGCGTGATTCTGTTCATTGGTGATGGTGTGGGCACTAGCTATTGGACCGCAGCGGTATTCGCTGCGGACGACCTGGCGGTAAGACAGTTCTCCGTAATGGGCCTGCTCGACACGAGGAGTTCCGATAGCAGGATCACCGACAGCGCTGCGTCCGCCACTGCCTTTGCAGCCGGTGTCAAAACGTACAACGGCGCGATTGGTGTGGATCCGGACAGTAACACGGTAACCACCGTTCTCGAAGTCGCACAGCAGCGGGGGATGGCGACGGGGCTAGTGGCCACGTCCAGTATCACGCACGCCACACCTGCGGCGTTCGCCGCCCACGTACCGGACCGCGACATGGAGTACGCGATCGCGCAACAGATCGTAGAACATGAGGTGGATGTCATTCTGGGTGGCGGGCGCAGGTTCTTCGACGGCTCGACGCGACCAGACTCAATCGACCTGCTCAGCAAGATCCGGGAGCGACACACATATGTTGAGACAGCGGACGAGTTCCGTTCCCTCGACACTGACCGTGTTCGGCGACTGGCCGGCCTCTTCGCGCGCGAGCATCTGCCATCAGCGCCGCGGCGCGAGCCAAGTCTGCCAGAAATGACGGCCACGGCCATAGCAGTACTGGACCAAGCGCCCAGCGGCTTCTTCCTCATGGTGGAAGGTTCACAGCCAGACTGGCGCGGTCACGACAATGCCGTGCTAGAGGCTGTAACCGCCGAGGTGCTCGATTTTGACCGCGCCATCGCTGTGGGACTGGAATACCAGGACAGGAATCCTGAGACTCTGATCGTAGTGGTGGCCGACCATGAGACCGGGGGTCTCGCCATCCAGCTGGCGGGTGTCGATCACTTGTTGAGGGGTGCCGCAGCACGCATGGACACTACGAGGAATCGGCTCGTTGAAGCGGGGCCGGCTTTGAACAGCGCTGATCTAGCCCTACTGGACAGCACCCAGGTATTCATGGCTCGGCTCTCAAGTCGGCTGCGGCGCGAAGCACGCATTCGGACCGGTTCGAGCCAGCTAGTGGCCCGATACACCACCGGCGAACACACGGCTTCCATGACGCCACTCTTCGCAGCGGGCCCCGACGCTGAACGGTTCGGCGGCATCAAGGACAACACGCAGATCGGCCAGCTGCTGCTGGAGACAATGAGGCGATAGGCGGAACAGAAATCCCGCTCGACAGCTATATTTGCGTTACATGTTGTGTGCGATCTCCGGGTTTGGACCAATTCGCGGCACCCTGGCCGTGGCAGCTATCATCCTGCAGCTGGCTGTGCTAGGGACGTCAGGTGCTCACAACTGCACGCTGGAGCCAACTCAGCATGCTGCCTTCGAGAGCACACATACACCCGCATGCACCCAAGGGCACGCAGCAGACGGCTGTCTGCTTTGCACCATCTCCCCGGAGCTTGGGTCAGGTGAAGGAGCGACGTGGCACGGCACCCCCGGTACACGTCCTACTGGCGGAACCAGCAAGCAACGTCAAACCGCTCACGCCGCTGCACAGGGAGTCCAATCAGCCCGGGCCCCACCTTCGTCCTAGGTAGCTGAGTTGCCGGGTGGGACTCTCCCGGTATCATGTTCCACTCCCACTCACCTCAAACCCTGACGAAGACAAGCGGGAACCATGCGTATCAGGATCTGTGTACTCACGTTGCTAACGGTCGCTCTCGCTCCTGCGCCATCGCTGGCCCAGGAGACAACAAGAGCCGACTCACTAGAACAGACCGTCCGAGCCCTCAGAGCCCGACTCGACTCACTTGAACGGGTTGTCGAGCGACTGATTCGCCAAGGACGGGATACGACTCGCGCCACAGACGAGTTGGCGGCCCTTCGCGCAGCTGCGCAAGCCGCAGCACAGCAAGCACAGGCCGATGTGGACACCACCGAAACGCAAGTGAGTCGCACCCGCAATTTGAGTGGTCTAAACCCGGAGATCTCGGTGACCGGTGACGTGGTGGGCAGCTTCGCCGGCCCGGCCGACGAGCGGAATCGTCTCGGCGTCACGCCGCGGGAGTTCGAGTTCTCATTTCAGTCTGCGCTGGATCCGTACACTCGAACCAAGATCTTCGCCGCCTATGAGGAAGAATTCCCCATCGCAGGCTTCCCCGAGGACGAGGAGGCAGAGAACGGACACGCTCACGGCGGATTCCACGTTGAAGAAGCCTACGCGTATTGGGTCGGTCTACCAGGATCGATTGGTCTCAAGGCAGGGAAGTTCCGCCAGGAGATTGGTCTCTACAACCGCTGGCACACTCACGCCTTGTGGGAAGTGGACCGTCCCCTTCCGACAGTGATCTTCCTCGGGGAAGACGGGCTGATTCAGCCCGGCGTCGGGCTGACGCTACCCAGCTTTTCCGCCGGAGTTGCTACCCAGACAATCACCTTGGAGGCCACAGCAGCAAGCAACGAAGCAATGTTTCAGGACGGCGGAGACATGAGCTTCTTGGGTCGCTTCCAGAGTTTCTGGGATCTCAGCCCGAGCGCATATGTGCAGTTCGGTGCCACAGGGGTGTACGGTGAGAACGAAGATGCGGCGCTGCAGTCACGCCTCCTCGGTTTGGACTTTGCCTTCCGTTGGGCATCTCCCAACCGCGCGCTGTACCAAGCCTTTCATCTCAAAGGAGAGTGGTACTTTTCGGACAAGGACGAAGCGGGTACTACAGTGACAGGCAGTGGGGGCTATGCCCAGGCGAACTACCGACTGACTCGTAGGCTGACGTTGGGCGCACGGGGGGACTACCTACACAGCACAGAGGATCAGCCTGCCATCCACCAGATCGTGCCGAGCATCACCTGGTGGCAGAGCGAGTGGCTTTTCTTGCGCGCACAATACAACTATCTGAAGCACGCGGGAGACGGCGCGAATCACACGGTGCTTTTCCAACTCGTCTGGGCGATGGGACCACACAAACACGAGTCATACTGAGACTGAGAAACAGCAAATGCCAACAACAAACAACAGCTTGAAACCAAGACGATCTGCCATGTTCTTGAGGGGGCTCTCTCTCAGCGCCACTGCCATTTTGTTCCTCCTTCCCACAATAACGGAAGGACAGAGAAAGCCCAGAGTCGTGACCACACTACCCACCTACGCGGCCATTGCAGCGGAGGTTGCTGGTGACTTGGCGGATGTCGAGTCCATTGCGCGTGGCGATGAGGACCCGCACTTCGTCAACCCGCGACCAAGCTTCGCTGCCAGGGTCCAGCGAGCCGACCTCTTCGTGGTCACCGGTCTCGATCTCGAGCTATGGGTTCCTGCGATCCTGGACCGTGCCAACAATTCAAAAGTCGATGAAGGTGGACCAGGCCACTTGGTCGCGTACTCGGGAATCAAGCTCCTTGAGATCCCCGAGAACGTCTCCCGGGCCGGGGGCGACGTTCACGTGTTTGGCAACCCACACATTCATACAGATCCAATCAACGGGATCCTCATCGCGCGGAACATCGCGACCGGGCTCAAGCGTGTAGACGGTGACAATGCAGGCACATACGACGCCAACCTGGCAGCGTTTGAGAGGCGTGTGATGGTTAGGCTGTTCGGTGACACACTGATAGAACTCCTCGGTGCAGAGACGATCTTCAACCTCGCCCGCAGCTACGAGTTCTGGGACTTCGCACAGCAACAGATGTTCGAAGGCAAGCCTCTCACGGAGTATCTCGGCGGTTGGCTGGCAGAAGGTGCCAAGTTCAGGAACCAGCGCATGGTGTGTTACCACAAGAACTGGGCTTACTTCAGCACTCGTTTCAAGGTCGAATGTGCCATCTACGTAGAGCCCAAGCCAGGCATCCCGCCATCGCCTAGCCATGTTCGCGAGGTCATTGACTTCATCGAAGCCGAGAGGATAGAGGTTCTGTTTGCGGCCAACTACTTCAGCCGCAGTCAGGTGGAGCGGGTAGCATCCCGCACCGGCATCAAGCACGTAATGGTACCCGAGCATGTTGCCGGGGAGGAGGGCGTGGACGACTACATAACGCTCGTCGACACGTGGGTATCCCGACTGGCAGCTGCGTTCTGAACAACCGTCTCCCGGCCAACTGTGAGTCGCTAAATGCTACAACTCATGCTACCGGCCCTAGTGGCCTCGCTCATACTAGTCGGAATCCACGGCTACCTAGGCGTCCACATCATAGCCCGTGGAGTGATTTTCGTGGACCTCGCCCTGGCACAGGTGGCGGCCTTTGGCTGGGCAGCAGCTACTCTGGGCCTCGGCCAGCGCACCAGCGAGCTAACTGGACTCCCAGAAGCTGAGGCCAGTTACGCGGTGGGGCTGGGGGCCACTCTGATCGCAGCCGCTCTCTTCAGCGCCACCCGTATTAGGCACAAGTGGATTCCCCAGGAGGCGATGATCGGCATCGTGTACGTGGTCGCCTCCGCCGGCACGATCTTGCTCGCTGCACAGGCACCGCGGGGCGCGGAGCACGTGGAGCACCTGTTGACTGGGAGCCTCCTCTGGGTTACGTGGCCCCAGATCTTGAAGACGGCCGTCGTCTACGGGGTGATAGGCTCGGCGCACTGGTTCTTGCGGGATCGGTTCTTCACCATCTCTTTCAAACCGGAGGAGGCCAGACAACGAGGCTGGTCCGTTGCAGGATGGGATTTCTTGTTTTACGCTCTATTCGGTGTCGTGGTCACGTCTTCAGTGGCCGTCGCAGGAGTGTTGGTGGTATTCAGTTTTCTCGTGATACCTGCGGTAATAGCGTTCCTGTTCACTGCGAGCACCGGCAAGCTCGTGGGTCTCGCCTGGACATCGGGTACGCTGGCAACTGTCCTCGGCCTCTACGTTTCATACATTACCGATTGGCCTACCGGTCCAGTGGTCGTGTGCGCCTTCGCCCTCGCATTGATCGTCGCATTCATAGTACGGCGCGTACTGGGTCCCCAAGATGAACAGTTCTCTGAAGCTTGACGAGAAACGGGCTCCCCGACAGTTGGGGAAACGCAATGGTGTGGGGAACGCGACCAAACCGCCGCCCGCGCTCAGCCTCAATGGTCTCCGATGAGACGTTTGGTTACGGAGGCCGATGTAAGAGCCGGTCGCCACTCGGGTAAGATCCCTGTCACTCCTGACACTATTATCACGCCGGCCGCCCGCGATTTGGCCCGTCACCTTGGTGTTGCGCTCTTGGCAATACCCGCCGCCACTGGCCAGAACAGTGCACACGGTCGAGCCGTTGATCTGACGGGCATTGCCACGACCGTGGCACTTGGTGCAGACCACGGCGGGTACGCGCTCAAGGAGAATCTCACCAACTTCCTCGAGGAATTGGGCTGCTCGGTGCGTGATGTGGGTTGCCGCGACAAGGAGGTCGCTGATTACCCTGTGTTTGCAGCTCTCGTGGCAAACGCGGTGGCAGCGGGTGATGCCGAGTTCGGTATCATGATCGATGGTGCTGGAATCGGCAGTGCCATGGTCGCGAACAAGATCGCTGGCGTGCGGGCAGCTCTATGCTACGATGTGACCACTGCGGCGAATGCAAGAGAGCACAACAATGCCAATGTGCTGACACTTGGGGGTACGCTCATCGGTATACGGCTCGCTCGAGAGATCGTGCACACCTTCCTGTCCACACCGTTCGCAGGAGGTCGCCATCAGCGACGAGTGAGCATGATCAATGCGCTCGACGGATCCTAGGACATGCTTCCCTACGCTGATTTCGAAGTCATTCGAGACCCTCTCTGGAACAACATCCGGATTGATGCTGAGGCACTGTCAGTGTTGGACAGTGAGCCCTTCCAACGTTTGCGCTACGTACGCCAGCTAGGTCATGCCTTCCTGGTATACCCCGGGTCCACGCACTCTCGGTTCGAGCACGCGTTGGGCACCTATCACCTCGCGCGTCGCACCCTTGCGTTGCTGAGGGAGCGGGGCGAGCTGGATCGAGTTGATTCTGATGAAGTGGTGCTGATCCGCCTCGCGGCCTTGCTGCATGACGTCGGCCATTACCCCTTTTCTCATGCTCTCGAAGAAGCTGGCTTGCCATCTCACGAGACTCTGGCACTCACGCACCTCCACCACGATGCGCTGCGAGAGATCCTCGAGAAGACCGGCATCCCAGAGGCAGGATCCCGGTTGGCCCACCTCATCACAGGGCAGAGCAAGAGTCCGCTCCAAGGGCTGGTCTCCGGGTCGCTCGACCTCGACAAGATCGAATATCTGACACGTGATGCGAGGATGTGTGGTGTGCCCTACGGTACAGTCGATGTCGACCGGCTGCTACACTCGATAACGCTGGTCGAGCTTCCCAACGGAAGACTTACCGTGGCGGTGCACGAGAAGGGTATTAGCGCCCTCGAGTCCCTGCTGTTCGCCAAGTACCAGATGTACCGGAACGTCTACTGGCACCACGCGGTGCGAAGTGCCACGGCGATGTTCAAGCGCCTGGTGAGGGAGGCGATAGAACGCAAGTTGGTCGATGTCACCTGGTTAGCCAGGAGCACAGATGAGGAGTTGATGGAGGCACTTCGCCGTCTGCCGGATACACCGCTTGCGGTCCGGTTGCGGCACCGTCGTCTGTACAAGCGTGTGCTGGACATTCCAGCCTCGCACATCGCTCCAGGCTCAGGAGATTGGATTTCCGAGCGTTTCCACCTAGTTGGACCGGTCGAAGACCGGTTGGCCCGGGAACAGGGCATGCTTCCAGGCGAGCTGTTGGTGGACTTCCCCAAGAAACCGGAGATGTTGTCGGTGGAGTTGCCCGTTCGCACCCGCTCCGGAGAGGTCGAGCAAGTCACCAAACAGAACGGCATAGACTGGCTCGGGATTCAGCGGGTGGGTGCTGAGCTGCACACGAGCGCCAGACGGCTACGTGTGTTTTCCGCCCGGCCAGTCACCTTGACTCAACAGCAGGTGCTTTCTCTGGTTGATCTGACTGCAGCAGACGTCACGGACCACTTGCAGCCGGTCGATGCGGGAGCATCCGGTGGGAACAATACGGGCTAGATGGACCTGGCTGAGCCACCTGCCTCCGCCAACTTCCTGGCCAGCGCGCGGTAGTACCGCGCATCATCCCCACGGTCGGCCTCTTCCATGGACAGCGCACACACTTCGAGCGCATACAACAACGGCCCCAGATGTTCAGCCGCGACCTCGCCCACGGCTTCCTGATTGGGACCTGCAGGGTCATACCGCATTGGAAACCAGCAACCGTCCAGCCTAGACGATTTCCTCCAGCTTGTCGATCCGCACGATGATCACCGTGATGTTGTCGAGTCCGCCGCGCCGATTGGCCTCAGACACCAGGTTGTCCACCATTGCGGCTGGAGCATCCGTGGTGTTCAGGATCGCGAGCAACTCGTGATCCTCCAGCATTCCGGTTAAGCCATCGGAGGCTAGCAGGTAGACGTCCTGGGCCTGAAGCGTACCCATGTAGATGTCCGGCAAGACTTCGCTATTGGCACCAACGCACCGAGTTATGACGTTGCTGTAGGGATGTGTACGAGCTTGCTCCGGCGTGAGATTGCCGGCATCGACCTGCTCTTGGACGTAGGAGTGATCCTTGGTCACTTGTTCGAGTTGCCCACTCCGATACAGGTAGGCTCGGCTATCGCCCACCTGTCCGATTAGGTAGCGATTCCCATTGACGATCATCGCGGTGGCCGTCGTTCCCATCCCCCTCTTCTCAGGTTCGTTCATCGTTCGCTGGTAGATATCAGCGTTGGCCCGGATAATCGCCGACCGCATCATCTGCGTGGCTACCTGATCATCCCGCCCTATTACCCCATTCAGTCCGCGCGCAACAATCTGCACAGCCATCTCGCTGGCAACCTCCCCGGCAGCATGCCCCCCCATCCCATCGGCTACGATGAACACACCCTGTTCCGGAAGTACGAGAAAACTGTCTTCGTTCCCGGATCGGATGATCCCGATGTCTGTGCGACCAGCGCACGTGTAATGAACGTTGTGAGGCAAACTATGAGTCCGCTGAGGATGAATCGGTATGCCGCTCGTAAGTCCGCGGCGGTGATTCGGTTGACCCGATCACCTTGGTCGAACCACCTAGCTGCACATCCGCCGCGTCATCGGCCGGCTGGAAAATCGTCAGCACTGTTCCAAACCCGATGATGGCGCCGGGGGCCAACACTGTCTCGCCGGTCACCCGTTCCCCATCCACCACCGTACCGTTTGTCGATTCCTCATCGACAAGCACCCAAATCCCTTCCCTCCTCTGGATCTTGGCGTGGACAGTTGACACACTCTCGTCCGGTATGACGATATCGTTGTAGTTGGCCCTGCCCACGTTTACTACTGGAACCCGAATCTTGAATCGTGTGCCCCTGAGCGGCTCGGACCGGACCGTCAGCCATGCCAGCACGGGCGGCGCGCTCGGTTTGGAATCCAGTGAATCGACCGTCCTTTGTGCCGCAGAAGCCTCGAACACCGGTCCCTCTTT
>Ga0111155_1003_pt1 | contig 25831 bp, 21 predicted proteins | sample DeeMarSeWOR28_12_FD_80253 | JGI IMG/M metagenome (GOLD analysis project Ga0111155, IMG submission 80253) | Gemmatimonas sp. SG8_17
TATGATGTATGTGCGTGAGCCGGACCTCGAGAGATTGGCGGCGGACATCAGGCAGTTCCTGCGCCAGCGTTGATTGCGGCTGAGGCACAAAGCCAGATCTTGGGTGGCCTTCATCTGCTCAGTGATGCTCCAGCCACGTCGCCTCTTCAGAACCGTTCCAGTATTGCCTACGGAGAACAGCCCCTGGCGCCACACGGCGCTTGGGGCTGTTCATGGTCAGGTCGGGGCAACTCGGTTCTGGTGGTGCAAGCGGCGCAACATCGGTGTGTTTGCTCGAGCGAGCAAACACGGGCTCCACTTAGTGTACCAGCCTGATACGCCGCTGTTGCGGCTACTCCCCCTGCGGGTTGAGCTGTGGCTGTCGCTCGGTGTAATCCCCGGGAGGTTGGAACAGGTCGGGCGGCAGCGCTGCCAAGTCGACATCTAGGACCTCGGTCTTGACTCGCATTACCACGGCCTGCTTCAACTCCGGCTCGTCCTCCTCGTCGCGGTTCCGTCCTCCTAACAGCCCGCCTAGCCGCCGGCGAGCTCCCGCGACTGCTCCACGAGCCGCTGCGGCTCCCACGTCCTCACCCAGGCTCCGGTCAGCGTCACGCAGCACCGCCTCCCGATCGAACTCGACGCCTTCTGGAACGACCACGAAATGTGCGACCGTCTTGAGTGCCGTTCCCCGCAGTTCTTTCAGCTGCTCCGCCATCTGTTCGATCCCCTCGCGCAGTCGGGGATCCTGCGCATAGACCGCTTCCATGTCTCGAGCGCTCTCTTGCGGAACATCGAATCCTTGCATCACTTGTTCCGCCCAGGCCTGCTGGAACGCTTGCTCGGCTTCGTGTCCAGGGAACTCCTCGCTGAGCCAGAGCTCGGAAAGCGTGTAGAGTGATCCCTCTATGGTGGAATCGCCTGCTTCCGAACGTGCCTCGCCCTTTATCTCCACGGTCAGGAAGACCTGCTCTGCCTCGTAGCCGGCAACGCGCTCCGTCCGACCGGTGCGATCGGTCGACACGTGGACCTCGTAATGCACCGAATCACCTTGCGTCGCTGCCTCTTCCTGTGCTGCGGGCTCGGCGGCTTGGCCCGCCGGATTCACCATCCCCCCTGTCAGCCCAGCCAGCATCTCGGCGAAATTCATGGTCCAATAGGTCTTGGCCTCATGATCGAGATAGGTGATCGTACCATCTTCTGCGTTCATAATTGACGAGTGATCTGGCTCGTCGGTCCGCATGTGCGTGCTGGTGATCGACATCGTCTCGCGCACAGGGTCACCGAATCCAGGAACAAGCTGCATTACGCGGCCGAAGCTCCCGCCCAGCTCCACGGTGGAAACGCTGGAGTAGCGAACATGTTGTGCGCTTGCTTCTGCAAGAAGCGCGGGTGCCGCCAGAGCGACGAGCGCCAAGGCACGGCGAAGCTGTTGGGTGTTGAACATGGTCCCGTCCCGGAGGTTGGAGAAGGAGGGGAGACTAAGCGAGGCAGCGTATTTGTCAAGCGGCCTGAGATCCGGTTACTGAAGACCCCTTTGCTGCAGTTCTCGCTGGCCTGGTCCCGCTGCCGGATCGAGAGAAGACGTGCCGGACCCGGCGCTACAACTGGCCCACCGCTCTGAGAGGATCCACCCGGGTTGCTCTGCGAGCTGGCAGATAGCTTGCAGCCAGAGCCACTGCGAAGAGTAGGAATGAGACAGCCGCCAGGGTAAAGGGGTCGGTGGCGCTCACCTCGTACAGCATGGAGCCGAGCAGCCGCGTGACAGCAAATGTCCCCACCAATCCGAGTATTATGCCCGCGGTTGCGACACCCAACCCTTGCTTCAAGAACATGCGGCACACACTGCCTTGGTCGGCACCGAGTGCCATGCGAATCCCGATCTCCCGCGTACTCTGACTCACCATATAAGAGACAACCCCATACAATCCCACCACACCGAGAAGCAAGGCCACGCAGGCTGCGATTACGAGCAGCAGTGTGCTGAATGCTGCGCGTCCCCTGGCTCTCGCCACGATCTCCTCCATGGTGCGGACGTTCGTGAGTGGTACGTTCAGGTCGATCGAGCGAATTGCCGCGGTCACGGCCCCGACCAGGGAACTCGGCGCGACGTTACCACGCACGGCGAGACTCAGCGTTCCGGAGAAGATGGGATCGGTATCAGGGCTGAAATACAGCGGCGCGAATGGATAATAGATCATTTCCGTCGCGGGCTGCTCGAGGCTTTCGTAGCGGACCGGTCCTACCACTCCGACGATGTCGTACCAAACACCGGTGTCCTCGTAGCGCGCCGGGGTCAGTCGCTTGCCAATCGGGTCCTGGTTGGGCCAGAGGCGCTCGGCGAGAGGGGCGCTTACAATCACGGCTCTGCCCGGTCCGTCGAGGTCGCTGTGGTCGAAGTAACGGCCCGCGTGTAAAGGAATCCGCAAGGTTTCCAGGTAGCCCGGCAAGATCAGCTGAGTGAGGTAGTTGGGTATGAACTCGTCCTCAGCAAGCGGGAAATCCTCGAAGCTGTGGCCGAGCATCGTGCCACCTTCCTCCAGCGGGAGGCCGCTTGCCGCGCCCACGGCTTGGACACCCGGGACCGTGCGCACGAGATCGATCACTGTTTGGTAGAAAGCGACGGTGGCGGTGCTGGTCGCTGGGCCGGCCCCAGGCAAGTGCAGGCGCATAGTGAGCAGCCCCGGTGACTCGAACCCCGGTGCGACGTCGTGTAGCTTCTGGAAGCTCCGCACCATCAAGCCTGAGCCTGCCATGAGAACGAGGGCGAGGGTCAGCTGTGCCACCGCCAACGTGTTTCGCGCCCGCCTGTGTCTGAGCCCTCCCGCGATGCGGTACCCACCTGATGATTGTAGTGCACCCGCTGGGCTGGGGATTCGCCTCAGGCTCGGCAGCAAGCCGAACAGAAGGCTGCTCAGCAATGAGATAGCCAAGGTGAACAGCAAAACGGGGCCGTTCAGTCCGATGTTCTCCAAGCGTGGGATCTGTTGTGGTGCGAGAGCCAATATCGCGGGAGCAGTGGCGTGAGCCAGGGCGAGTCCAAGGACTCCGCCGCTCAGGGCGAGGATCGTACTTTCAGATAGAAAAGTGAGAGTGATGGCGCCGCGGCTGGCCCCCAGCGCTGTGCGCAGAGCCACTTCGTGCCGGCGTCCCTCGGTGTGAGCCAGGAACAGGTTCGCCACGTTGGCACAGGCGATGAGTAGGACGCAGCCAACGCTGCCCAAGATTATCAGGAGGGCTCCTGAAACGTCGCCTACCACATCCTCCTTGAAGTGGTGCACAACGGCGGAGAGTTGCAGTTCCTCAAAGACCGCAGCGGTGTTCTCGCGATCGGGAAAGGCCTCGTAGAGCCGAGCTGCGAGAGCCTCCATTTCTGCCTGGGCGGCCGCGACGCTGACTCCGGACCTGAGTCGGGCGATGGCGGTGGAGTTCCAATACGAGCGATCCGGGTCCGCGCGATCGATCTCCATGGGCAGCCACAGCCGCGTATCCGGAGTTGGGAAGTGGAAACCGGACGGCATCACGCCGACCACTGTGCGATTCGAGCCTTCCACGTGGATTGTCTGGCCAACGATGTTCTGGTCCTGCCCGAATCGGCTGGACCACAGCTGGTGGCTCAGGACCACGGTGGGTTCGGCGCCGGGGCTTTCCTCATCCTCCAGGAATCCCCGTCCCAACTGCGGAGCAATACCGAGCACTTCGAGCAGGGACGCCGAGACCCAAGTGGCCGGGAGTTCCTCGGCCAGGTCGCCACCCGTCAGGCTGGTTGAGCCATTGCGGAAGATGCCCAGGTTCTCGAAGACCCGATTGTTCTCACGGTAGAACAAGTAACTGATCCGTGCGTGGCCCCACCGGTCTTCGTCGATGTCCGTGTGCCACACCCCAACCAGCCGTTCGGGCTCGGGGTAGGGCAGCGGCTCGATGAGGACGCCGTGAACGATGCTGAAAATGGCTGTATTGGCTCCGATCCCCAGTGCGAGCGACAGGACCGCTGTGATCGAGAGAGCGGGATTCCGCACCAGTCGGCGGTTGGCATGTCGGATCTCTCGGCCAATCGATCTGACCTGCTCGGTTCCGGTCCGCGGTACAGAGGCTCTCATGCCGCGCCTGAGTCCGGAGAGGTGCTCGCCCAACCCGAACAGCAAAGCGTGTAGCGTCGAGCGGATCCAGAAAAGCGCGAGGGCGATCCCGCCCTTATCGTGGGCATCGCGCAACTGCCTTTCAAACGTGTACTGCATTCCGTCTGCGAACCGAGTGCGGAAACTCCTCGGATATGCAAGAAGCAGCCAGTTGAATAGACGATTGCAGCGGGAATTGGGGCGGGTGCCATCTTCGCTCCTCACGTTGTTTCCCCTCCAGACATCAACCCCAACTCTTCCGTCAGAGCTACCAGTCCAGCCAGCCGTCGGCTCTCGGCCGTGACTACCTTCTTTCCGAGGCGAGTAAGCTGGTAGTAGGCGCCGCGGCGCCGATCGTCGTCCGGGGGGCGCTCAGCCGACTCTCGGACCAGGCCACCATCCAGCAGCTTTCTCAGATGGCGGTAGAACGGACCCGTTTCCAGATGGATCAGATCACCGGAGCGCTCGCGCACCGCCTGAATCACCCCATACGCATGGGATGTTCGTTGCGCCAAAGCCAACAGGATGTGAAACACGACCGGCTTCAAAGGCAGGTGGGCTGCGACTGTGGCATCGTGTGGATCGGTCATGTCAGGGCGCCTCCTGGCAGGTATAGTACATATAATACATGTACGATATGTACCTAATTTTGGTTTCAGTCGCGCCGGACTGGGAGGTGGGGCAATCGCGACAATCCAGGCACCGCGGTGCGAACGGTTGATCCAGTCCAGTTGTGACCCAACTCACTGCCTGAGGGCGGCCCTGTGCCCAATATGGTTCCCCTTCACGGGTTTGACACCTGATCATCAGCGAACCTGAGCGGGCGACGTCGGGGCGCGGGGAAATGACCTCAAGACCTCCGTCACGACGTGGCAGATCATAAGGTCGAACGTTCGAGATCGGAGGATTCGCAATGTCGCCACGTCTGCTTCCAATTTCACGGATGGTAACTGCGCTAGCTGGTTCGCTCGTCGTCTTTGCGGCGGGCTGTGGACCTTCACCACAGACCCAACAGCGGATAGCGGAATTGGAGGAGGCCGCCTCAGAACGAGACAACCTCCTCGTTGAAATCGCCGACCTCGGAAGGTTCATGAGTGATGTGAGCGCCGAGCTGTCGGGCGTGAGCCTGGAGGAGTCTGGCTTGGAGGTTTTGGTGGAGTCGCCCCTGCAGGCACCGCGCGAGTCCGTGTTGGTGAAGATCCGCTACCTGAATGATCGTGTGACGGAGAGCGAGCGGAGGCTGGCCGAAAGTCAGCAACGTATTCGTTTCCTGTCACTTGATTCCGACACCCTTGAGATGCTTCTGGCTAGGACAATTGCCAGCTACGAGCGTACGCTCGAGAACCAACGTGCGACGATTGAGGTGCTCAACGAACGGGTGCAGACTCTGGAGGTGGAGAACTTGCAGCTAGCGGCCTCGGTCGACACACTCACCACGCAGTTGGACACTCTGAAGGCTGAGACAAACACTGTCTACTACGCGGTTGGTACCAAGGATGAGCTACTGGATCGTGGCATCGTTGAGAAGGAGGGCGGCGCCAGGTTCCTCTTTATCTTCGGAAAACGCGGGGAGACGTTGGTGCCGGCACGCGAACTCGATCCAGCCGCGTTCACCGCGATCGACAAGGATCAGGTGACTGCAATCGCTCTACCGGATTCGACGGCTGAGTACGAGATTGCCTCGCGCCATCCCACGGATCACGTGTCAGCGGATGTGGTTGACGATGGCAAGATCAAGGGCTCCTTCATGCAGATCGACTCACCGGACCAGTTCTGGAAGACCTCGAGGTTCCTGATCGTCGTGCGCAAGTCCTAGAGCCACCGTCCACAGCGCAGTCAAGTAGCGGAAAGAGCCCCTCACCGCAGATCGGTGAGGGGCTTTTGCCTGCGTTTCCCGGTGTCGCTTAGTGCCACGTAAGGCCAAGGGTGAACACGAAGGTCGCTTTCGCATACGCAGGGCCAATCGCTGTATCAATCAGTTGGAAGACCCAGTCGACGTTGGGTGTGAGAGATAGCTGGCGACCGAGATGAACATCGAAACCCAAGCCAACCGTGGTTCCCAACCCGCCCTCTGTCCGTATTTCGCTCCTGCCACCTTCCGCCGCAACCCGAGTCACACCTGCGATGCCGACGCCACCTTTGAGAAACAAGCCACTGTTGTCCTGAGGAAAGAGTATGGCGACGAACATGACATTGCCGTGCGTGATGACGTCATCATGCTGCTCTCTGGCCCATCCCAGGGCTTCACCTCCAAGCTTGACCCGCTGGTTCAGAGTCCCTCCCGCACGGAAGTAGCCCGAACCGCCGATCAGGGGATCATCGTCGTGTCCATCCGTAGGGTTCATGCCAACACCGAGGCCAAAGCCGATCCAGAACCCTTCGTGTATCTGGCTGTCCTGACCCGTCGTCAGGCCACTCAGGATCAGCAGGCAACATACAGCGACTGGAAAGGCGCGTATCATTGCACACCTCCCTTTGTTGATGACCGTGCATTCTGCACTTCCAAGTTCCCTCATCGTGAGTGCGGTCAGATCTCAGTACATCACCCAGGGGCGATAGACGGCGTAGAACAGCACCGCCAAGAAGCCGAGCAACACTGCGACGAAGAGCCAAGAATCCTCTGGCGTCGCGGTTTTCATGATGTCACCTCGTCTGCATCGTCGCCGTTGGTTGCGGACCGACTGCTTTCGAGCGTCAAAGGTGCTGGCTGGGGAGGATCGAGGACAACGGTTTTGCAGGGAATCGAACGAACGGTGCAGTGAACTTCTGCCGCCAGCGTGCGAACGATCAGTATGCAGTCATCTAGCATCAGCCTTGTGGACCCGGACCGCCACCGAATGCGAGGCTCGGTGGGAAGCCAAGGCATGGCTAACTTGGGTGAAAGAGCCTCACGGCTATGGGATCATGGAACGGTGACACCGGGCATCTAGTTGGGAATACTCAACGCCTACTCACAAGGACTGCCCGAGGATCTGCTCCAACCTCTCTCTGCGGTTGTGACTCAGCTTCACTCTTGCGCCGCTATCGAGGATAACGATCTGTGAGCCGCGGCTGAACGGCTGCAGCTCGCGCACCCGGTCCAGATTCACAATCGCGGAGCGGCTCACCCGGAAGAACCGAGCTGGGTCCAGTCGGTGTTCCAGTGCTGTCATCGACTCTCGCAGCAGATGGATCTTGCCGGCTATGTGCAGCTTGACGTAGTAGTTTGCTGCCTCGATCCAGACGATCTCATCGACGCGCACAAAGAAAACGCGGCCCGCGTCCTTGATGGCGATCCTGGTCAGGAACAGATCGGCTGGCCCAGACCGGGGTGTGATACCGCCCGCATCACGGTCTGCCGTGTCGTCCAGCAACCTGAGCAGGCGGCGGCTCAACTCCCCGAGATTCCAATCCCGTATCGCCCGTTTGGCACGTTCGATGGCTTCCCAGAACCGCTCGTCATCAAACGGTTTGAGGATGTAGTCGAGCGCGTTTACCTCGAATGCGCGCACGGCGAATTCGTCGTACGCGGTAATGAAGATCACATGGGGCATGTTGTCAGCGCCGACAGCGCGCAGTACCTCAAAGCCGTCCATCTCCGGCATCTGGACGTCCAGCAGCAGCAGATCGGGCTCCAGTTGCTTCACCGCCTCTACCGCCGCGCGTCCATCGGCGCACTCCCCTACGACCTCGAGGTCTGGGCGCTGCCGACATAGCTCGGTGAGGCCCGATCGGGCGAGTGGTTCGTCGTCGACAACCAGCACTCGAATCCGGGCTGTCATTGCTGCTACTGGACAGCCAGGGGTTCGGTGTGGAACGGAAGGGTTAGCGTCGCTACAGCTCCCTGCGAAACCGCATTGCGCAAGTCGAGTTTCTGTTGGTTACCGTACAGTTGTGCCAACCTAGCACGCGTGTTGCTGATACCCACACCGTTACCCAGTCGGTCTACACCGGCCAATCCTGGACCGTCATCAATCACGTCGAGCACCAGAACATCGTCATTCCTATGTGCTTTGATTGCTACCAGTGACGCAGCCGTCCGTTTCGCAATACCGTGGCGGATCGCGTTCTCGACCAGCGGCTGCAAAATGAGATTAGGCACCTGAGCGTCCAGCGTATCGTGGTCAGCATCTATTTTCACCTCGAGCCTGTCCTGAAACCGTACCTGCTCGATAGCCAGGTATCGCTCGACGAAATCCAGTTCTTGCCTCAGCGGCACCTCGACTTCGCGTGTGTCCTCCAACACGTAGCGCAATAGATCGCTCAACCCAGCTATGGTGCGGACCGCCTCATCGCGTTGCTGGTGTCGTACGAGCATCGCGATGCTGTTCATGGCGTTGAACAGGAAATGGGGATTGAGTTGCATCCGCAAGGCGCGGATCTGGGCTTGGGCCAGCTGTTCCGACAGTCGGGTGGTGGCCAGTTCGCGCTCCCGGTAACGCCGGTAGTAGTCTAGCGCGTGGGCGACTCCGGCAATTGCGCTATACGCGAGAAGGTTGGAGGAGAGTTGATATGAAGCATAGGCCATGAACAGGCTGAGATACGACAGTTCTGCGACTGTGTCAGAGAGCTGGGCTCGGGACGCCCAGATGATCTGGAAAATGATAGCCGTGTGTACGGACGAAAGGACTATTGCGAGCGCCAGGTGTGCGATGCCACGTGACACCAACCGCGTTTTCTCCAACGGCAACCGGCGTGCCAGCCAGAAGACCACCGGTGCCAGCAGGGCCCAGAGATACCAGAAGGGCATCGTCATCAGAACGGCGGCCACGAATGCAACCGACTCACCTTCGACGCGCGCGGATACGTAGTGTTGGCTCGCCGCGATGACACCGAGCGCTGTAGCGATGGCGAATCCCTGAAGCATCCGCCAGCGGAGTCGTGTGGCTCCCTTGCCCGAGTCCGCAGTCATGTCACCAACATACGGCTACATGTGTTTGCTGAAAAGCTTCGGCTTGGAGACGAGCACTGTGCTCGCTGCTTGTGATGCATACATTGCCGCGGCCTGCCACCGTCTGACTGCGTCAGCTGGCAGGTTCACTGCACCGATGCAGCGGCTGAGCTGGCAGATCTCTCCTGCACACTCAGATTTCGGTCGCTCAACGAGCCAGCCCGTTTCGCAGACTCACAACACTGCTTGCGGACCGCGGAGCCTCCACTCCTATACTTTCCCCCAAAATGACATATGATTGTCAGCATCAGCTTCACCCGCCCGTTCGGGGCTGGTCCATTATGGACGAGGACTATTGGCGTCTACAATTGCGTCGAGAAGCAATGGTTATGAAGCAAGGACTTGAAGGACAACGAGATCGCCAGACCATCGTGTGTGATACTGTGGCTGCGATGACAATGCCAGTAAGGAGGGAGCGGATGAAGTTACGGAAGATCATGTTCGTTGCTTGCGGAGCATTCATTTTAGCTGCGGGCTTCCCCAAGCTCGCTTGGAGCCAGGAGCAGCGCACTGTTACTGCCGCACCGGACCGCGGGGATCAAGGTGAGGGCCCATTCGAGCGTCTCATCATCCGGGGTGCGACGGTTATCGATGGGACGGGGGCGCCGCCGGTTGGACCCGTCGACATCGTGATCGAAGACAACACGATCGTCGAGGTGAGGAGTGTGGGAGCACCAGGTGTGCCCATTCGGGGAGACCAGCGACCCGGGAACGCAACTAGGGAGCTGGATGCCGAGGGCATGTACGTGCTGCCCGGCCTCGTTGACATCCACGTCCATTGTGGCGGATACCCCAAGACACCGGAAATCGAGTACGTGTACAAGCTGTGGATGGCCCATGGCATCACGACGGTGCGTGGTGTGCCCTGTGGCCCCATGGAATGGGATCTCAGGGAAAGAGAGCGGAGTGCCAACAATGAGATAGTAGCTCCCCGCATATTCGCCTATCACGTGCCCGGCACCGGCTGGGATGGTGGACCCATCCACACTCCGGAGCAGGCGCGTGAGTGGGTTCGCTGGGCGAAGCAGCGAGGAGTAGACGGCATCAAGATCTTCAGCTATCCGCCGGACGTCATGGAAGCGCTGTTGGATGAAGCCAAACAGCAGCAACTGGGATCGGTGGCACACCTTGCCCAGACGATGGTCTCAGGTGTCAACGCTCTCGATGCAGCACGGATGGGCCTTGGAACGCTGACCCATTACTACGGCCTTTTCGAGGCGCTCTACAAAGACGCCGATATTCAGCCCTGGCCGGCTGACATGAACTACAACAACGAGCAGCATCGTTTCGGCCAGGTGGCACAACAGTGGAACATGATCCACGAGCCGGGCAGCGAAGAATGGAACGCGCTGATCGAGGAGTTCCTGGGACTCGATTTCATCATCGATCCCACGATGACAGCGTATTTGGCCAGCCGGGACGTGATGCGAGCACGCAATGCCGATTGGCATGAGAAGTACACTCTACCGTCACTGTGGGACTACTATGAGCCGAATCGTGAGAATCACGGTTCCTACTACTATGACTGGACCACGTGGGAAGAGGTGGCGTGGAAGAACTTCTACCACCGGTGGCAGCAGTTTCTGGATGATTACAAGGATGCCGGGGGACGAGTCACGGTGAGTTCTGACGCTGGGTTCATCTACAACTTGTTTGGCTTCTCGACCATCGAGGAGATGGAGCTGCTGCAAGAAGCCGGCTTCCATCCGCTCGAGATCATCCGCGGGGCTACGATGCATGCGGCTCAAGCTCTGTTCGAGCCCGCGGGGAAGTCGATCGAGTTCGGCGTCATCCGGCCGACGCTCCGAGCCGATCTCGTCATCCTGGAGGAGAATCCGATTGCAAACTTGAAGGTGTTGTATGGGACTGGCCACATGAGGCTCAACGACGAGACGGGGAGAGTCGAGCGAGTGGGCGGTGTCAAGTACACCATCAAGGACGGCATCATCTACGATGCAAAGGAACTCTTGGCTGACGTGGCTCGGATGGTAGAGGAACAGAAGAGGGGCCGGGCAACGACCAGCAATTGAGTGGGATCTATCGAGTGGGGGTGGGTCGCGCACCCGCTCCCACCATGTGTTGTGCATTCGGTTGTTCAGACTTCGACTTCCGTTCCCAATCCCAGTTTCCGCGCTGCGTCTAGCACCATTGCGGCCACTGCCACGTCTTGTACTGCATTCCCGACCGACTTGAACAACGTGATCGCGTGATCGTCGGAGCGCCCTTGCTTCGTGCCGGAGACGACTTCACCCAGTTCGGCACGGATGTCTGCCTCTGAGATGAGACCCTTCGCACGGGGTATTATCAAGTCTCCTGCCTCCGCCCAGCATGCCTCCCGCGAGTCGACAAACAACTGTGCCCTGTGGATGATATCGTCGGGGATTTCCTGGGTGTCGGGTGTGAAGCCACCAACTGCGTTGATGTGAGTTCCCGGTCTTACGTCCGAGGCGTCAAAAACGGGAGTCCGGGAAGTGGTCGTTGCACAGATGATGTCTGCATCCTGGACAGCCTCACTGGCCGAGGATGCCACGACGATGTCGGTCGGAATCCGTCCTCCGCGCATCTGCATTTCGTCGACATAAGCTCCCGCGCTTGCCTCATCGATGTCGAATACCCAGACCTTCTCGATGGCCCGAACTTCACATATCGCTTCCAGTTGCGTGCGACCTTGCACCCCAGCGCCGAAGATCGCAGCGACGGGGGTAGCATCGCACGCCAGCAGATCCGTAGCCGCTCCGGAAGCAGCACCTGTCCTCAAGGCGGTAAGGTAGGTCCCATCCATCACCGCGGAGGGTTGTCCCGTCTCGGCATCCACGACTACGACCAGAGCATTGATAGTAGGAATCCCCTGCTCGACATTATTGGGAAAGACCGCAACGACTTTGATCCCCAGCTGATCGCTCTTGCTGAGATAGGCGGGCATGAACAGAGCGACGCCGTTGTGTGGCGCGACCCCGAGTTGAGTCCGAACGGGTACTTCCGCGTGACCGCTGGAGAGCTGCGCGAATGCCTGCTTCACGATCTCTATGGTCTGAGCCATGGAGGCCACTCGGCATATCTCGTCTTTGGAAATGATGCGTAGATTCATGTGTCCAGCTCCAAGTTCTCGTTGAGTGGAGTCCGCGGGGCTCATCCGGCGCGGCCCATTGATCTTCACTCGGTTGAGCGCTTGAGGGAGCGCCCGCCTATTGTAGAAAGCCGACCCCGAGATGTCGAGTCGGCTCCGTGCAGTTCCAGAAGGAGAATGGTTCTCAAGGAGTAACAACACCGCACCCCTGAAAGGAGGTCGCGCGTGGCTTTTGGGGTTAGTGGAGACGAGCAAAGCGTCTCAAAGGTGGAGCAGAAGATCGTCAAGGCCGTTACCACTGAGACCATCGTCTCATTGGTCATTGTCATGGCATTTTTCGCCGCCTTCGCGTGGAAGATGGGGATCGCCCACATGTTCAAGACAATGATGGGAACTGCTCATGATCTGGTACTGAATACGGTCTTGTTCCTGATGGGGGTGATCATCCTGGCAGGTGCCTTTACCTCTGTCATCTCCGAGTTCGGTATTGTGAGCGTTGCCAACCGGATCCTATCTCCACTCATGAAACCGCTCTTCAGACTGCCGGGCGCGACTTCGATTGGCGTTGTGGCAACCTACCTGTCGGACAATCCAGCCATCATGCCGTTGAGCGCTGACAAGGGATTCCTGAAGTATTTCAAGCGCTGGCAAGTCACGACGTTGGTCAACCTGGGCACCGTGTTCGGGATGGGGCTTATCGTGACGACCTTCATGCTGGCACAGTCATCGGGTGGCGAGTCCTTGGGTAGAGCGGTTCTGTTGGGCAACATTGGTGCCGTTCTCGGGGGCATTGTCAGCGTAAGGCTGATGGGTTGCTTCGGTCGGAAGAAGTACGGTGAAGACCAGGCAGTGATATCCGAGGAAGCGGAAGGTTATGACATCCTGCGCTATCGGGAAGTGCGGGAGGGGAACTTTGCACAACGGGCTCTGCAGGCCCTGTTGGATGGCGGTGTCCATGGCGTAAAGACGGGCCTGGATATCATGCCTGGGGTCATCATCATCACAACGCTGGTGATGATGCTCTCCTACGGACCAAACGAGGGTGTGTACACAGGCGGGGCTTACGAGGGGATCGCCTTCTTCCCTTGGATCGGAGCCAAGCTATCCTTCATCATCGAGCCGCTATTCGGATTCTCCAATCCGGAAGCGATAGCATTTCCCGTCACGTCCCTGGGGTCCGTTGGTGCTGCGATCTCCATGGTCCCCTCTTTTCTTGAGAGTGGCGTCGTCGGTGCGAAAGGAATCTGTGTCTTCACTGCCATCGGCATCTGCAATGCCGGTTTCCTGAGCACCCACGTGGGCATGATGGACGGAATTAGAGAGCGTGACCTGACCAATGTGGCCATTGCCACCCACTTCGTAGGCGGTCTTTGCGCCGGTGTCTTTGGCCACGTGCTGTTCCTGCTTTTGGGGTAGGGCCGGGCTGCTAGATCCTAGCTGTCCAGATACCGCATCACGGCCGGCAGCAACACCTGTTGGTAGAACCTCCCCACTGGACTGGGCGACAGGCCGGGGTGCATCCCGCCCCTCCTGCGACATCCCGACCGACCCTGCCCAGGCGTGAAGGAACGCGAACGTCGTCCAAACCTGGGCAACTCTCAGCTCGCTTGGGGTCATTACAGTCCTCCTGGCGACAGTGGTGTCGCGGCAAGGTCACACCGTCTGGCGGGCCGACGCGTGCGACTCAGGATGATGTTGCATGATCCCCACAGTCACAATGCCAGCTCATTCTGGCGTGAAGGCACTCGCCCCCCCGTGCCGCAGTACAACAGCGAGACCCTGAGGCCCCCGCAGACCTAGCCGCAATGGCGCTCCGGCTGCAGATTAGTGACTGCCCTCACGCCACAATGCCGTGGAGACAGTCCGGGGGCGGATCCCAGTATGACGCTCCCTGTTCGTGATGGTCCGTGTCTGCATAGGAGTCGACCAAAGGAGCGACCCGATGCCAGAACAGCGGAGAGTGAGGTTCCTGCGCCTGAGCGTTGAGGATCTGCCCGATAATCGGCTCAGTGCTCGAGTCGAGTTGGAGTGGCTCGGAGCAACGTATCAAGGCACGGAGGAAGTTGTCTGGCAGGAGAATGCGGAGTTCATCTGCGCTGCGAAGGCAACCTGCCGGGCCTTGGAGGCGGTCCTGCAGCTTGTGCCTGCCTCCTTCGAGTATCTGAAGTGCGAACCCACCACGGCCGTCGGCCGCCTGTTGGCAGTGGCGGCGGTGTCGGTGGGGGCCAAAGACGGCGCGCAATACACGGTGGGTGTCTGTCCAGTCGGAGACGATCCGGCGGATGCCGCCGTTCGTGCAGTCCTGAGTGCCACGAATCGTGAGGTGTCGCGGTTGCTCAGCTGATGGGAGAGTGGCGGCCGATCGACGATTGGGGTGCACGGATCGATCCTGAATATGGAGGGGCAAAATGGCTCTGTTGTGGTTCTTGCTGATTGGTGCATGTGCGGGCTGGCTGGCAGGCCAGATCATGAAAGGTCGTGGCTTTGGCCTCGTGGGCAACATCGTGGTTGGGGTGATCGGTGGTGTCCTGGGTGGCTATCTGTTTGGTCTCTTGGGCATCTCGGTAGGTGGTGACTTGGTGGGATCCTTGGTCACTGCTCTGGCCGGAGCGATTGTTCTGCTCTTCATCGTGGGTTTGATCAAGAAGAACTAGAACTGGGTGGGTGAGGCATAGGGGCCTCGCGGGCCCTGGCGCTATGGTTGCGGAGACTGCACTGTTGGAAGTACTTTGCCGACCCATCTGAGGTGCGGTGTGGTCTTGCTGGAACGGAGGTACTGAGTAGATGACAACTCCCAAGCACCCAATCGAGTACACAGGCATGCGGTCGGGGTCACGGTCCAGACCAGACGGAGTGGTCTACGTCGGTGGTGTGGTCCGGACTAATCCCAACAGGACAGACTCCACTGACATGGAGAAGCTCGTACAGGAAGAAAGAGAGCGAGTGCTCGCTGAGATCAAAACCGTGACGGAAGACCAGGCTTGGATGGTTGACTGCGAACCGGCTGTCGAGGTGCCAATCGAGATTATTCAGGTTATCGATCCGTTCAGCGAAGAACGTATCACGATGTGGCGGTGCCCGGTCAAGAAGGCAGACTCGGCAGGCGGGCGATCCTGGCGCCGCGCTGCTGAACAAGGAATACGGAAGCGGTTGGGGAGCGTGCTGCCCTGACAAGTCCTGCAAGTCCACGACAAGAGCACCCCTGATAGTCCCTAATTCCGCCCTCGATTCCTGGGTCCTGCAGGACCGGGGTGCGGGGTAGATTCTGACCTGCGGGGCCACAGCACTTACGACGGGTCGGTGGTGTTTTCCTGCCAGGCAACATGCAGTGGTGCCAGCTTAGTCCGCTTCCGAACGAACGGCGACTCAGATTTCCCATACCCCACCGACATAGATGAACGCACCGAGCCCACCAGCGAAGGGATTCGACCGCTCCATCGTCGAGGGCCCCATCCCCCGCGCGGTCTGGATGATCGCTTGGCCCACCATGCTGCAGAATGTCATCGGTGGGTTACAGGGTATCGTGGATCACGCCATGGTTGGGCACTACGTCGGTTTCACCGGCAATGCAGCCATCGGTGTGTCCTGGCAGATCTTCCTGGTGGTCATGGTCTTCATCAGTTCCCTGTTCTCAGGGATGGGCGTACTAGTTGCCCGTTTTGCGGGCGCGAACGAGCCCGAGAAGGTGAACCGGACCGTCTACCAGGCGTTCCTGACCACCGCTGTGCTGTCGGTTGGTGTGCTCGCGCCGCTGGGGTACATGCTATCACCCCTGCTGCTCGGGGTCGTGAATGCCACGCCGGAAGTTCGAGCGGAGGCATTGCCGTACCTCCGCACAATGTTCGTATTCGGTTTCGGCATGATGGTGTTCTTCATGCTGGGCGGCGCGCTCCGGTCGGCGGGCGATGCGCGCACGCCGCTGCGCTACGGCATCGCGCTGACGGTCATGAACTTGGTTTTGAATGTCATCCTCATCCGCGGCCTGGGGCCTATCCCGGCTTTCGGGACGGCTGGAGCCGCGATGGGAACTGTGATTGCCGCTGGCCTGCTGAGCCTCGCTGCGGTGTACCGACTGTTTTTCTCGCCCCGATGGGTGATTCACTTCAAGCGGGGCATGAGCTTGAAGCCCGACTGGTCCATCATTCGCGCGTTGTTCCGGTTCGGCATCCCGACAGGGATTCAGGGTGTGGCCATGAACGTCGGAGGTGTGCTCCTGCTCCGCTTCATTGGATCGTTGGAACTGAGCGGGGAGGCGCAGGCGGTGTATGCGGTTGGCTACACGGAGCTCTTTTCATTGATCACGTGGACGTCTGTCGGACTGATGGGGGCTGCTGCTGCCGTCGCCGGCCAGAACCTGGGTGCTGGATATCCCGACCGTTCCATTCGCGGCGTACACGTGGCGGCGCGGATTGGCCTGTCTGTGGCGGTGACGGTTGGCCTGCTGTTCCTCTTGATTCCCCGCGTACTGTTGGGGCTCTTTGGCATGGATGATCCGGCAGTCGTGAGTCTGGGGGTGGAGTTGCTGGCCTATCTCAGCGTGTCAGGTCTTTTTGTTACGGTTGCGCTCTCGTACACAGGAGGGTTGCAGGGTACCGGCGACACGCGAAGCCCGCTCTACATTTCCCTCGTGTCGCAGGTAGCGGTGCCCCTCGGGATATGCGCAGTCATCCAAGGTGTGCGGGGACTGCATCCCGGAGACATCTGGCTCGCGATCGTGCTCGGACACCTGACGCGGGCGGTTCTGAGTATGGCCCGGTTCCGCCAGGGCAAGTGGAGACACATAAGAGTGGAGATTGAGCCGGGCCGGTGACGCCGGTAACGGCGTCACCACCATCCTTTACCGTCATCCACCGTCCTCATCTTCCCGCCTTGTTGCGCCCTCTACCGCCTCTTCCCGCCCTCTCTATGTCACTCGTATCTGAGCGCCACCATCGGATCCACTCGCGTCGCGCGCAGCGCCGGAATCAGGCTGGCCATTGATCCCACGACCCCGATGGTGAGAACGACGGTCGCAAACACCGCCGGGTCACGGGGTTCGACATCGAACATTATGAGTGCCACGACTCTGGACACCGCAAACGCCAGGGCGAGCCCCAACATGAGCCCGATCCCGAGCTGCGCCGCACCTTCGCGGACGACGAGGTGGACGACATCCCTTGCCTTTGCTCCGAGTGCCATGCGTAGCCCCATCTCCTGCACTCGTCGACTGACCGAGAAGGCGAGTACACCGTAGAGACCCACCGAGGCCAGGAACAACGCTGCAACTCCAAAGACGATGAAGAGCGTACCGAACACGCTGTAGATCCAAGTCTCCAGTCGAATCACCTCGGGCATGTCGCGGACCCAGTAGATCGGGAGATCTGAGTCGACGGACCGTACCGCGGCACGGACTTCCTGGGTGATCCCGAGTGGTGGCCCTCCGGCGACCTGAAGCGCTACGCTCACGAACCTGCGGTCCCGTTGCGCCAGCGGAACGTAGTAGCCGGCCGGGTCATTCGCTTCGGGATCGAATCCCTCCATCTGCATGTTCGGCACGATCCCGACGATCGTTCGCCATTCCTCCTCGCTGTCGGATGTGCCCTCACGAATCCGGTGGCCGACGGGATCCTCTCCAGGAAAGAACCGTTCGGCGAAGCGCTGATTGACCAGTGCCACTCCTGCTGCGTCTGCATCGTCCATGAGAGTGAAATCTCGGCCCCTCGAGACGCTAACTGCGAAGGTCTCGAAGAAGTCGGTCGAGATCGAGGCCATGTTGGCGCGTGGATAATCCTGGTCGGTGGCATATGCCTCCCCCTCGATGCCGAACCTGCTACTGCTGCAACACACGGCCGGGAGCATGTCGGTCAATGCCACAGACTGGGCGCCCGGGACGTTCTCGAGCCGTCCCTTGAGCTCTCGGAAGAATGCCGTGCGCTGCTCCGCAGTGGGGTAGTCGGTCTCGAAGATGCCCACACGGGCGGTGAATATCCGTTCGGTATCGAAGCTGAATTGGTAATTGTTGAGCTTGGTGATGCTCTTAGTCATCAAACCGGCACCGACCAGGAGCGCGCAGGAGAGTGCAACTTCACCGACGACCAAGATCTTACTGGTTTTGCTGGCACGGAAGCTCGACGAACCGCGGTTCTCGTCCTTGAGTATCGAATTCACATCGGCCCTGGCAGTCTGCACCGAAGGAAGAGCCCCTGATGCCAGGGCAGTCAGTGCGGTCACCGCCACCACGAAACCCAAGATGGGAAGATCGACCGCGAACACCATGTAATACGGTTTCCCCAGGCCGGTGGTGGCACGGTCGAACAGGGCTACGCCGATGAACGCGATCGCGATTCCCAGCGCGGCTCCACCCAAGGAGAGGACGGCCGCTTCCGAGAAGAGCGGCATCGCAACGCGCAGTCTGCTGGCACCGAGCGCCGTCCGGACCGCGGCTTCCTTGGTGCGCAGGGCAGCCCGGGCGAGCAGCAAGTTCGCCACGTTGGCGCAGGCGATCAGGAGAACGAACACGGTAGCTAACTGCATCGCCGCGAAAATCGGGATGGCCTCCTCGCCAATGGCAACGTCTACGAAGTCGGCGAAGACCACGCCGATCCCCTCGTTCGATTCGGGGTATTGCTGGGCCAGGCGCTGAGCGACTAGCGACATGTCGAGGGTCGCTTGGTCGAATGTGATGCCGTCTTTCAGGCGACCGACAACCTGAAATTGCGGCCCGTCCCCGCGTTCTGGGTTCTCCCCGCGGACGTCGCGGTTCGGAATCCAGATCTCTTCATCCATGGGGAATCTGAAGCCGTCAGGCATCACGCCGAGTATGGTGGCCTGCTCGCCGTTCACCGTTACGGTCCGGCCGATGACTTCCGGATCCGATTCATAACGGCTGACCCAGACTCCATGACCAATCAGGGCGGTCAGCGGCGCACCCGGTGCGTCGTCACCTTGCCGAAAACCGGACCCGTGAACTGGTGGGACTCGCAGCACGTCGAAGAGGTTGGCCGAAACAAAGGCACCATCGAAGCGTTCAGGTTCGCCGCTGCTTCCACTCACGTTGATGGTTCCGGTCGAGAATCCAGCGAGGCCGAGAAACGACTGCTGCTGTTCGCGCCAGTCGTAGAAGTCGTGCTGGTCTACCCCCATTCGCTCGATGTCTTCCGAGGGATTGGTGCGAAATATCAAGGTCAGCCGGTCAGCCTCGGGCACTCCAATGCCGCGGAAGTAGATGCCGTAGATGATGCTGAACATCGTGGCGCACAAGCCGATACCGAGCCCGAACGCCAAGACTGCGATGGCCGAAGACGCAGGCCGGTTGACCAGTGCCCGTAGTCCGAGTTGGAGATCCTTGAGGAAAGCGCCCATACCGAGCCTCTGAGGGAATTGAGAGTGGTACGGGGACACTACGGTTGGGGAGTGACGAACGTTTCAGCTGTTCAACGTGGGGTGGGTGCGTGGCACGCTTCACGAGATCTGTTGTTGCAGTGGATGAACGCCTGAAGGCAGGTGTCGCGGCGAGAATCGTCCCCTCGCGTCCGCACGAGAGGACCCGTATCTTCTCCCCTCGTATGACCGAACAATCCTTGCGCCCGAGTGTCACTCTCAGGGAGTACGACTACCATGCTCCGTTCGACAATCCCAGCAATTCTCGCAGCCGCGTTCCTGTTTCTCACCGCATGCCAGCCGCGAGGTGAGGAGGAGGCAGCGGCGTATTCAGTAGATCCGAGTCGGCGCCCAAACATAATCGTGATAGTTGTCGATGACCTTCGGTGGGATGAGCTGGGAATAGCGGGCCATGCCTATCTCGAGACGCCACGCATCGATCGCTTGGCAAGCGAGGGTGCTTGGTTCTCGAACGCGTTTCATGCTGTACCGCTCTGCTCCCCCAATCGTGCCAGTATCCTGACCGGTCAATACCCGTCACGTCATGGCATTATCGACAACGTGGCGCGCAATCGGATGAGTCACCGGCTGGAGACCTTCCCTCGAGCTCTGCAGAGTGGAGGATACGAGACTGCCTTTTTGGGCAAGTGGCACATGGGTAATGACCCCACCCCCAGGCCGGGTTTCGACTATTGGGTGGCCATTCCGGGGCAGGGGCGCACCATCGATCCAGAACTATACGAAGATGGGAGGATCCATACGGTCGAGGGATACATCACCGATGTTCTGACTGATCGAGCGGTTGCGTTCATCGAACGCGAGCGCAGCAACCCGTTCTTCCTCTACATAGGACACAAGGCAATTCATCCGGACGCCCGACAGCTCGATGACGGCTCGGTGGACCTCTCCGTGCCGCGAGGCTACATACCGGCGCCGCGGCACTTGGGGCGTTACGAGGAGAAAGTGTTCCCGCGTCGCCCCAACGTCGTGTCATCCGTGGACGAATTGACCGACAAGCCGGCCTTGCGGAGGGCGTTGACCAACAAGTACTCCGACGAGATGGTCGAGATGTTCGGTGAAACAGAACTCGATCCGGGTACGCGGGAGGAGACTATCCGGCGCCGAGCGGAGATGCTGCTGGCCGTGGATGACGGGCTGGGACGGATCGTGGATGCGCTCTCCGCCAAAGACATGCTCGACAACACCTTCATTCTCTTCACCAGCGACAACGGTTTTTTCTATGGGGAACACGGCCTGTCGCTCGAACGACGGCTCCCGTACGAGGAGTCAATCCGAACTCCCCTGGTCGTGCGATTCCCCACTGTGGTGGCCGGCGGTGCGCAAATCGATGGTCTGGCGGCATCCGTCGATATCGCTCCGACGGTGTTGGACATCGCTGGTATGCCTATCGGGGATCACATTCAGGGCCGCTCGCTGGTGCCCTTGCTACAGGGCAACGCCACCGATTGGCGCCACTCGGTACTGGTCGAGTTCTACACCTACGAGAACCCGTTTCCCTGGCTGCTCGACATGGATTACCGGGCTATCCGGACCATGCGCTATAAATACATCCACTGGATGCAGCATCCGGACGAAAGCGAGTTGTACGATCTGATAGAGGATCCCTACGAAACCCGGAACCTGATCGGTGATCCACTCCTGGCAGACGTCGTCAGTGAACTACGGGCGGAAATGGCGGATGGCGTGCTGGATGCGTTGGGAATTCGGCGATAGCTGGGGAGGCCAACCCGGCCTCAGAAAACCCGGCTTGCGGCCAGGTCCAGGGAAATCCGGTAGGAAGCCAGGCATGGGGCCAGGCCGCATAGGTTTCAGCCTGGTTCCATCGCGTACAACGTCTTGGTGTAATGTCTTACGTGCATACAGCTCCAGTGCCGGCGAGCTGCCGCACGACGTGAGTGAGCTTCCCCACGACGACAGTCGCGTTCCGCACGACACCAGTGACGTTCCCCACGATCTGCGTGAGCCTCCCAACGACAAGTGTATGCCTCCTCACCGCGACGGCAGGTGTCCTCGCTGCGAGAGTGCCGCGCGCCCCAGGTGAGTGAGGTCCCCCCTGACTCCTAGCCCCCCGGTTTGGCGCCTCGCCCACGGGGCAATCCATTTGCGCGACAGGTGAGCCACCCAATCGGGCAGCCGGAATGCGCGTACACGACACGGCTGCCGTGAACTCTACAGTTCCAGGAAACTCCACTCTTTCGAGAAGGGCACGCTCGAGAACCGGACGCCCCGGGTAGCGGTCACGCGGAGGTTGTCGCTCGGGTTGATGCCGCAGCCCCGTGTCGCGTCGTACAGCCCCGGTTCCATGCTGAATGTCATGTTTTCTGCGAGCACGCTGTGATCGCCGAGGGCAATGAACGGTGGCTGGTGTCCGGCAAAGAACTGGCCCTGTCCGTGGGCGGGGCGATGGTATATGAACTCTGCCATACCGGCGTCTACCTGATGTTGGTGGATCTTGGCCGCGATGTCCGAGCACACGGCGCCCCCCTTGGATTCCTCCTCTTGTATCTGGATCGTCTCCGCTACCACTTCCCACATCCGCTCCTGCTCTGCAGTCCAGGGTGCGACCAGGTAGTTGCGGTAGCACTCTCCCCCGAGGCCACCGAGCTTGAGATCAGTGTTCACGTATACGGTCTGTCCCCGCTCGATCTTCTGGTGAAAGAACTGGTTTGGATGCGGGTAGGCGCTAGCGACACCGGCGCGCACGTAATGCGATGAGACCTCGATCCCGACCGCCGAGTGCGGCCTGCCGTCCTTTATCAGATCATTCATGAGAAGCTGGATGCCGTACGCCTGGAGAGCCTGGCCTAACTCGAAGTCCGTCAAGTCGGTACCCCGTTCCAGGATGTAGTCGCGGGCAAACGCATGAACGCGGTCGAAGTAGCGATAGGCGCGCTGAGTGAGTGCGATCTCCTCGGGCGTCTTCACTTGCTGCATGGCCAGGCAGTCGCCCTGCACGTTCACGAAACGGGTGCCTGGTATGACCTTGCGTACGCTAGCAAGTTGTCTCTCACTCAGTGTCCAATCCGTCGCAATGACCGCGCGCGCCAGTCCTCGCCGCTTGAGACCGTCGAGCATCCACTCGAACAGATCGATACGTGCACCCTGCACCACTTGCCCACGATTTGGGAAACCACCCTCCGCGTGGGGATAACAGAAGTAGTAGTCGTTCTCGGTGCTCCACCACGAATCGATCAGGTCTCGGTCGATGCCGGGAGAATACCAGTACACCGTGTCTTCCTCATCCGACCGGAACAGCGTCCAAGTGGAGCGCTCGCCACTGCCACGGAAGCACCCTGTGTAGTAGACCATATTCTGGTCGTTCCCCAGCAGGATCGCGCTTGCTCCGCGGCCCGCCACACGGGCCTTCAGCTCTCGGGCTCTCGCCTGATGCCACCCCAGCGGCAGGCGATCGTACCCGACGGGCGCTGGCTCCACGTGGTCGGGATCGGGCTTGAGCAACCCTTCGGAGTTGCCCGTGGTGCCGGCAAAGCTGCGGCTGCCGACCGCTGGGCCTTCCTCTTGGGGGCGGCAGGCAAGGGCACCCACTGCGGAACCGGCGGCCGCGAGGCCCGTTCCCATTTGACGGATGAAGTGTCGTCGTGTGGTCGTCATGCGATTCTCCCTGAGCTGTTGCTACGTGTGGTCACAATCTGCCTATTCTGACTGGCAGCATCAATCGGCTTCTCACAGACTGCATTCTCGGTTACACTGCTCATGATTCTGCAGGATCGCACGATCATGGAGCAACGTCTACTCGCCAGCCTCAGCCTCGTCTGCTTCATCTTTGCCTGCAACACCGGTGATGATGAGGTGGCGCGGGATCCGGGGCAGCCTCTCCCGGGACTGACAGCAACGGACTTGGAGCGCTTCGCCCGGGGGCATGCGCGGTTCCATGCGCCGTTCTCACCGGAAGACGGGCTCGGCCCGCTGTTCAATGAGGCGCGCTGCAGCTCGTGCCACGATCTGCCAGTAGTCGGTGGGACCGGTGCCGAAGTGGCGGTCAAGGCAACGCGGTTCACCTCACCTGACGCCTGCGACCTCTTGGTGAACGAGGGCGGCGACAACATCCAGCAGCGTGCTACTGCCGCGCTACTGGCACACGGCATCTCCGGAGAGGCAAGGCCATCCAGTGCAACGGAGCTGTCCGTGGTGACAGCACCGGCACTGTTCGGGTTGGGACTGGTCGAGTTGATTCCTGCAGCTGAGATCGCTTCCCGGGCCGATCCCGCGGACGCTGACGGTGATGGGATTTCCGGTCGTGCAGCTCGGCTACCCGATGGGCGCCTGGGACGGTTCGGCCGTAAGGCGGACTCCGCCACGCTCGACGACTTCGTTGATACAGCGTTGCGGTTCGAGCTGGGTCTCACCACGTACCGCAATCCCCAGGAGGAAACCGTCAACGGGGCGCCATTACCCCCCGATGCCGACCCTGCGCCCGACCCGGAAATCGACCGTCTCACGCTCGATTTGCTTGCCGATTACGTCCGGTTCCTGGCGCCGCCGGTGCGGGCCGTACAGGAGTCCGCCCGCGATACCGTCTCGCACGGTGAAACCCTCTTCCACGACCTCGGATGCACCGTATGTCACACGCCCAGCATGCGAACCGGTGTCTCTGAAGTCGCAGCGTTCGATCGCAAGACGATTCATCTCTACTCCGACATGCTCCTCCACGACATGGGACCTGGGCTGACTGGCGTGTGTGGACTGGTTGCGTCACCGACGGAGTATCGCACTGCGCGGCTGATGGGGCTGCGGTTCAGAACCCAATACCTGCACGACGGGAGTGCTGGATTGCTCGACGAGGCGATCACGCGCCACGGTGGTGAGGCAGAGCAGGCTCGTGAAGCGTACTCGCGACTGAACGAGTTGGGCAAGCGAGTACTGCAGAGGTTCTTGAGGTCGCTATGATGTGCAGTGGCTAGCCCTGCTGCGCTAGCCTTCCCAAGGCGCGGTTCCGTCGCGAGCCCTCCCGTGCCGCATGAAGAAAACTCTGGTGAAAGATTAAGCCTTCTACATGAAAGGTCAGCAACCCAGTTTCTGCGTGATATGATGCATATCTTTGTATCACATCCCTGCAGTGCCGAGTGAGTTCGAGTCCGAGTCTCCCCGCACATGCGGTGAGCGATCTGTTTACTGCACTTTCGTGAACGGAGCACATCTTGAACCCTGCAATGAGACACCTGCTCGGGTCCGTCGCGATCTGCGCCACCGCGGCTGTCTGTGGCGCTTCGCCTGTTGTTGCACAGCGGACCGCAAGCGGCGGATCGGCGAATCAATACGAGGAAATGACGGGCGAACAGCTCTACAATGCCACCTGCGCCAACTGTCACGGTGTCACTGGCTCCGGTGTTCCGCCAACCAAACTCGGCTTCAACACCCCGCCCGCGGATTTCACGGACTGCAACTTCGCGTCCCGAGAGCCCGATGGTGACTGGGTGGGGATAGCCCATGAAGGCGGCCCGCTGAGGGTCTTCTTCCACATGATGCCCGCTTTCGGTGACGCGCTTACTGAGGAACAGCTTCAGAGCATCATTCACTACGTCCGCACCCTGTGCGGCAACGACTCGTGGCCCCGGGGCGATCTCAACCTGCCACGCCCCATGGTGACGGAAAAGGCCTATCCGGAGGACGAACTGGTCTGGACCACTGAGGCGGCGCTGGAAGGTTCTGGCGCCGTGATGAACGAGATCGTGTACGAAAAGCGCTTCGGCACGAAGGACCAGTTCGAACTCGTCGTGCCGTTCGGATTTCAGCAACTGACTGTGGATAGCGTGCAGGATTGGAGCACGGGGCTGGGAGACATCGTGCTGGGATGGAAGCGTGTGTTGTTTCACAATTATGGGAGCGGTTCGATTGTGAGTGGAGCTGCGGAGATCAAGCTCCCCACGGGAAAAGAGGCTCGCGGTTTCGGCAATGGTACTTCGGTCGTCGAGACATTCGTATCCTACGGCCAACTGCTGCCCGCCAACTCGTTCCTACAGCTCCAAGGCATACTGGAGGTTCCATTCGACAAGGAGCTTGCCGGGAACGAGGCCGCTTTGAGGATGGCCGTGGGTACGGTTTTCACTCAGGGCCGATGGGGGCGGGCTTGGACCCCGATGGTGGAGGTCTTGGCCGCAAGGGAACTCGAATCAGGTGCAACGACTCACTGGGACATCGTGCCCCAGTTTCAGGTCACCCTCAACAAGCGGCAGCACATCATGGCCAACTTGGCGCTGCGCGTTCCGGCCAACGACACGGAGACGAGGTACCCACGTTTCCTGGTCTACGTGCTCTGGGATTGGTTCGACGGAGGGCTGTTCGATGGCTGGTAGAAACGTCCGTCCGGCACCCGCGAGTGTTCAAAGGAACCGTCTG
>Ga0111155_1010_pt1 | contig 23024 bp, 17 predicted proteins | sample DeeMarSeWOR28_12_FD_80253 | JGI IMG/M metagenome (GOLD analysis project Ga0111155, IMG submission 80253) | Gemmatimonas sp. SG8_17
CTGGCGAACTCCGACACTATCTCATCCGTCCGGTCTGTAGAAGCATCGGACACGACGAGTATCTGCCGGCGGTCGGCGGGATAGTCTATTTCGAGCAGGCTTTCTATTGTCGCGCGGATCGTCGCTTCCTCGTTGTAGACCGGGACCGTAATGCTGATCCGAGGCCAATCAGCGAGGTGTGTGTGGGTATCTTGTTTTGGCCGCAGGCTCGCTCGCAACTTGAGTACTAGGGGATAAGCCACATACGTGTAGAGTGGGAAGAGAAGTGCGATGGCGACAAGAGCTAGAAGAAGTATCCTCATGACTCACGGAGCTCGTAATGGTCAGGTGTTATTGCCAACATCCGTCGTAGAAGGTGCTCTCCTCTTCAGGCTGGCGGTTTGATCTAGTAGACCAAGCAACTACCGCTCAACCGCAACATCACTTCAGTGCCACGAGGTCTCGGCGCTCGCGCTCCCGGGGGATTCGCCCTGCGCTAGCTCCGGTCCTGTGGCTGGTCCCGTGAAGTTTCTTAGGAAGCCCGTCTAACGATCTCTCGGTTTCAAGTGGTGGAACTTTGCAAGAGAGGTGCCGCCCGGGAGTCCTATTCTTGGCCTCAGGGACGAGCCGGTCTTCGGTTGTCCAACTGGGCATCAGCGGTTCCCAGCTGTCGGAGTTGTACGGGCCTCCATGTGAGGCGAAGAGAGGGTAAATACAAGTTCACCGGGGGTTCTGGGAGGGGTCTGGCCAAGGCGCACCGTGTAGGAGGACTGCAACGTGATTGCGGGTCCGGTTCCACAAGGCTTGGCCTGTCCCAAGCTCTTCTTTCCGGGCCTGGCTGGGGCTCTCAGGGCGGGGCTGAGCGGAACTCCCAGCCATCTCGGTGTGAACTTTGGCTCTCCCAGCGCCGGGCTCCGGGTCAGCGCTGGCTGAGGCCGGGAGGGTTCGAGAGGTCCGTGTCTGGTCTATGTCTTGCTCCTCAAGCAGGCCGCAATCCTCAAGGGTGCTCAATGTGAGTGATCAGAGCTAGGAACCCCAGCCGCCAAGACGGAGACTTGTGACCACGCATCACTTCACCGTTGACGTCGAAGAATACTTCAACTTCATCGGGTTTGAATCTCGAGTCCCGCGTTCCCAATGGGATACGCTCGAGAGTAGGGTTGAGGCCAGCGTTTCCCGCTTGCTCGATCTGCTGCATCAGCATCAGGCTCGAGGCACCTTTTTCGTGCTGGGTTGGGTGGCAGAACGTCATCCAGAGATGGTGCGGAGGATCACCAGAGCCGGACACGAGATCGCTTCGCATGGGTGGGACCACAAGCGGGTCACCGAATTAAACAAGTCGGACTTTCGGTCGTCCGTGAGGCGGACCAAGGATCTGCTTGAGAACCTCACCGGTACGCCCATAGTCGGTTTTCGTGCACCGCACTTTTCGATCGTGCCCGGAGGTGAGTGGGCTCTGGATGTTCTGATCGACGAGGGCTACGAGTACGACTCGAGTCTCTTCCCGGTGCAGAGGTCACAGTACGGTTATCCGCAGGGCCAGAGGGACCCGCACTGGCTCGAACGACCGGCGGGGCGGATCGCTGAGTTTCCGCCTGCGACCGTCAGGCTATTGGGAATGAACCTGCCAGCCGGTGGTGGGGCATACTTCCGTCTCTTCCCCTACGGTTTCGTACGTTTCGCATTCCAAGGATGCCAGAAAAGACAAGTTCCGGGGACATTCTACATCCATCCATGGGAAGTCGATCCCGGGCAACCTCGGCTGGACGTCTCACGGGTCTGGCGCTGGCGGCATTATGGAGGCCTCTCCCGAACGGGTGGCAGACTGAAGCGCTTGCTGAGTGAGTTTCGATTCAGGCCCATAGCCGAAACGGTTGCCGCCCTTCAAAACGGCAAGCGCATCCCTTGACTGTCATCGAAGAGACCAAACTCGCGGTCGCTCCGTTTACCGGCAGCACTGCCGAGTGGGATGACTACGTCGCGTCACAGGAGCACAGTAGCTTCTGCCATCTTCTCGGGTGGCGGCAGCTCATGTCGGACGTACTGGGTCACGAGCCGCTGTATAGGGTCGCGGTGGCCGGTGACGGCAAATGGCGAGGTGTCCTGCCGCTTGTACGCGTGCGTCATCGCGTGTTCGGGCACTATCTGTTGTCGATGCCCTTCCTGAATTACGGAGGGCCGGTAGGGTCTCCCTCGGCAAGAGCTCAGCTGGCGATCCAGGCGGCCCAGGAAGCGGAACGATCGGGGGCCGATCTTCTCGAGCTTCGCAGTCGGTATCCAGTCCCAGCGGGCCTGCGTACGACGGACAGAAAGATCACTGTATTGCTGGAGCTTCCTTCTTCGAGCGAATCCCTCTGGCGTGAGAGGTTCCGGGCGAAGCTACGGAGCCAGATCAAGCGCCCGCTCAAGGAGGGGATGGAGGTACGGTTCGGTAGGGAACAGGTCGAACCGTTCTACGAAGTCTTCGCTCGTACAATGCGTGACCTGGGGACGCCGGTGCTCGGCCGAGCCTTCTTTGAGCGTATAGCTAGAGTGTTTCCCGATAACGTAGTCTTTGCCGCTGTCTATTGGGATACGCGACCCGTGGCGGCTGGGTGCGGCTTCGTCTGGCGAGACGAGTTCGAGATCTCGTGGGCCTCATCGCTTCGAGAATACAGCCGCCTCGCCCCGAACATGTTGCTGTATTGGCGACTGATGGACCACGTGATCTCTCGTGGTGTTCGCGTCTTCAACTTTGGACGCTGCACTCCTGGCAGCACGACGCACCGCTTCAAGTCGCAGTGGGGCGGTGTAGACGTTCCACTACCGTGGGTGCAGTGGTCGGCGAAAGGACTAGCTGCGCCGCCGTCCCCAGAATCGCCCGGTACCTGCCTTAGGAATGGCTGGCTTTCCACCATCAACGTTCAGTGTAGTGTTACGATACCCGAGCGCCGGCTGTCAGAGTTCGGTATAGTTGTTCATAGCTGTCCAGCCAGGGCCCGGTCGAGAAATGAGAACCGAGGCGCGTCCGAGCCTCCCGGGCGCGCTCAATGGCGAGTGTCGGATCTTCGAGCGCCGAACGAATGGCTGAGGCCAAGGCCTCCGGGTCATCGGGGACCGCGAGGAGAGCATCGGTATTCGCTCTCAAGACGTCGGGCACCCCACCGACTGCGGCGGCAACGATCGGAACACCGGCCGCCATAGCCTCGCACAGTACGATCGGAGTGCCTTCGGTTCTGGAACTCAGCACGAGGAGATCAAAGGCCGGAAGGAAGTCACGGGCGTTCTGCACCGTACCATGGAAGATCACCCGTCGGTCCAGTCGCAAAGAGGAGGTAAGGCTCCTTAGGGCTTCCAGTTCACGACCGTCGCCGATAATCGAGACCATTGTCCCAAGGTCGTTCAGTTTTGCCATCGCCCTAATGAAGACATCGGCTCCCTTCGCATGAACTAGTCTTCCGGCCCACCCTACGACGGTGGCATCATCGGGGATGCCCAGAGATTGACGAGCGCCCGCACGATCGAGGCGTGGCCCAACTCCGTTCCAGGCGTTCGATATCACGTGAACCCGGTCGGCCGGAATCCGTTGCTTCTTGAGCTGAGCGGCGATTGCGTGAGAGACGGCCACAACGGCATCGAATCGCCGCATGGACATCAGTTGAAGCCGTTCGGAGATGCTGGATTTTCCTGTTGTCCGGCTCGCGCCATGTAGAGTCGTGACAGTGGGGAACCCACATCGTCGGGCGATGCCGACATGAAGGACATCTGGGCGGTACCCATGGGTATGCACGACATCGGGTCTTACTTCTCGGAGTATCCCGCGAACCAGGCGCCGTTCCGTGAAGTATGCCTTGGCCGGCAATTCCAGCAGCCTCACCTGCAGGCCTGCACTTCGGAGGGTAGACACGAAAGGGTGTTCCCCCTGAGCCGGCTCGACCACGGCAACCACTTGCACCGTGTGACCCCGCCGGTGGTGCCCTTCGGCAAGAGTCAGGACCACGCTCTCGAGCCCGCCAGCGTGGCATGGTGCGAGAATATGAAGGATGGAAATCGCAGAGTTCTTCACGGCTAGCCGCTGAGATTCCGTGCAAAAAGGGCGTCGCATGCATCCAACATCGCCGGCCCCTGGTCTGTTCGGGCACTTTCTGGGCTGAGAGTCCCGGAACACTGAGTGTTCTACGAAGCGTCGGCAGCGCTACATATGTTCGCAGCGCGCTTGATATCCTCTCAAGGCAGGGAGCAAGACTGATGCCGTTAGTACTAGGCACAAACTAGCCGTAATTCACCCAATGGGGTTGGGCAGGTCCGATCAGGCGGTGGATACGCCCCGCAACTTGTGTGTCAGTAACTGGGTGCGATTCCTGCGATGGAACGGCGGTGCAAGCTGTGACTCGAACAAGCGAACGTCAGTGATATTCTGGCACCACCAACTACCGGTCTACTCGCCCATGACGCTGGCGAGCATCATGCTCGCCAGTCGTCATGCCCTGCGCGTCAGACCTGACCCGAGGCCCGAGCTCGTAGCATGCCTGCGGCAGGAGTATGATGCTCGGGATGTGGTTCTGTGTTCTGGCGGTACCGAGGCGCTGCGGTTTGCCCTGAGCGAGGCGAGCCAAGATTTCGGACGGCCGCCGGTGGTGGCACTTCCGGCCTATTCATGCTTTGATCTGGCCACTGCAGCGGTCGGCGTGGGTGCCAAGGTCTGGATGTACGATATGGACCCTGAGACATTGGCTCCGGACTTGGATTCGCTTGAGCGAGCACTGAAGGGTGGTGCGAGGATCGTCGTGGTCAGCCCGCTGTTCGGTGTGCCGGTCAACTGGGCCGCGGTTGAAGCGTGCGTCGACCCCTTCGGCGCTGTCGTGATAGAAGACGCGGCCCAGGGACATGGGGCCACCTGGCGTGGGCGGTTACTCGGCAGTTTGGGGAGTGTAAGCGTCTTGAGCTTCGGGCGCGGGAAAGGGTGGTCGGGTTGTCGGGGTGGAGCATTGCTAGTCCGTGGGCAAGTGTTGCCGGGTGTGTCGAGTCATCTACCGGGTCGCGAACCTGGGCTCATCGGCGAGGGAGGGATAGGAGTCCGGGCTTTGGCCCAGTGGGGCTTGGGCCGAAGCCAGATCTATTGGATTCCAGCTTCGATTCCGTGGTTGGGTCTGGGTGACACACGGTATCGTGAACCCGCTCCTCCGCGCCCGGCCACCCGAATGGCCGCCTCGTTACTCAACTACACGCGGGAATTGGCAATCGGCGAGGCATCGGTCAGACGGGCGAGAGCGGAGTGCTTGCTGGAACACCTTCGCCTAGGGCCGCAGGTCAAGGCTGTGAGGGCCGATTCCGAAGGCGAGGGCGGCTATCTACGCCTTCCGCTCAGATTGGCGAAGGGACTGGCAGGGTTCCGCGATCCTCGCCAGGCGATTCGCCTCGGTGTTGCGGCGGGCTACCCGGCGTCCTTGGCAGATCTGCCCCAGCTTCGAGCCCGGATAGTCAATTCGAACGAGCGACTGCCCGGCGGTCGGGAGCTGGTCAGGCAACTCGTCACGCTTCCGACACACTCACGCTGCGGTCAAGTCGAGCGGGATCTATTGGTTCGCCTGATCGACGCCTACGAAGGTTAGAGGCGCCGCTCACAGCGGCGGCCCGAGGGAGCGGGATGCGGCGAGAGACTTACGCGCACTGGATCGAGAACGGCTCGCTATCGCGTGACCACTTCGTCGCTGACCACTCCGACCGTTCAGCAGGGAAAGCTTCGGGACAGCCACCGCGTACAGCCCGGTGACATAGGCCGCGAGGAGATAGACGAGATCTTGGAATGCGAAGGATACGAATGACCCTGCGACTGCGAACCCGATCATCGAGATCGGAAAGTACAGGCTCGAGAGGTATATGATTCGCTCTTCTACCCCCCCTGCGAGCCAGGATCTCGGCAACCGCTGCCTGAGGCGTACCGTGCCGACGATAGTCCCGAATACCAGAGTTGCGAAAAGAACAAGCCCGGGAATTCCCAGTTCCGAACCTGCTTCTAGGAAGGAATTGTGGGGAGATGTCCACCGTACTTCGCCGCCCAGCTGGGCCCGATCGGCGACTTCGGATAGGGTTCCTTCCGCTCTCTCGAAATTGCCGATGCCCAGGCCGAAGAACGGGTGACTCCACATGTACCCCAGGCCACGTGTCCAAATGGCCATGCGCCCATAGTCTTCTCGCCAGTTGAAGTCCTCCGACACGTTCGTGATCGTCTGCATCTGTTGCCAGTAGCCCTGTGGTGCGGCCAAGGCGAGAGCAAACATCACAGCCGCGAGCGCACCAAGCCGCTTGGCCAGGGATACTTGGCTGGCTACGAACAGGAACACCAACCCGACGATTACGAGGCTCAGAAAAGCACCGCGTGACCCCCCCCTCGCTAAGGCGCCTCCTATGCCCAACAGGATGAAAGAGCTGAGCAGCTTGCCCTTAGTACCTGATGTCTGGAGCGTCAGCAGGGTGAGGGGGATGGCCACGACAAGAACAAGTCCAACGTCGTTCGAGTCGTAGGTGTACAGCTCGTCCAACCTCTGGGCATAGCCCGTCCCTGGGTCTTTGATGTCGAAAACGAGTAGAGAGAACCACGAGAGAATTCCAGCAGATATCACATAGGCCCACACGAAGAACAATAGATCGCGGGGTCCCCGGATAGCGACCATCACGAGAAAAGCGAATATGAGCACCTTCGCGTACTCGTCGAGGAAGTATCTTGCCGACCCCCCCATCGAGATCCCGAGGGGCACCGAAAGGCAGGCGGCGACGGTGAGGCCCAAGATGACCTTCGGTTGCCAGGCACTAGATAGATTCTTGAACGCCAGCGAGCGAGGCGTGAACCAGGCGGCCGCGACGGCGCCGAGGGCGAGAAGAAGGGCAGGCCTCAATGCTGCTATCGCGGGAAAGTGCTGCGGCACCCTGCTAATCGTGGCCAGCGTGAGCAGGAAGAGTAGAATGCGTACCGGGTCACGAGGAATGTCGAAGCTCCCTCGATCTGGTTCAGCTCCGCCTATGCGGCGCACAGATCGCATGTGTTCTCCCTACTGCCAATCCATAACGAGTCACTCACTGTGGCCTAGCCATTGAGCAATTAGCGGGCCGGTTCCTGGCTTGGTACGGGGCTGGCCAGGATATTGCTAAGGATAGCCTCATCGGCTTTTCAAGGTCATGTGATGGGTGCCGGTCAGAGTGATCGGTGCAGGGCCGGACCAAGATCGTGCGGGGTACCTGGGTAAGGTTACCGAGAGTAGAACGGGCGGCGGCTACGGCTGAGTCCGAAACGTCAGTGTTGACAAGCGTGTGAGGCGCCTATGCGTGCCCATGCAGATGTCGATTTTGGTACGTTGCATTGGCTCGACATCAGATGGACGTGCGCCTCGTTTCCCTGCATCGGCTGAAATATCGGTGACTTGGAGAGAGAAATATGCACAGGATGGAAGCATGGCATCTGCAATTCGCCGCCAGTAGGCAAACGGGCATTGGTCTCACTCAGCGGTGGCCGACAGCGTCCAGCGGGCGGGCCGCGCCCTCGAACTTCCTGATTCTCATGATTGGATTTGTGCTCATCACGGTGATCGCCGCGTGCTCGTCATCGACACCGCCGGAAGATCCACCACGGGAGGTCATGGCGCCGTCGGATCTCACGGTGGTGGTCGCGTCCGACAGTCAGATCGGCGGAGCGTTCGTTGACAACTCGGACAACGAGGACCTGTTCAGCGTGTTCCGCGATCATGGAAGCGGGTTTGTCGAGCACTTAACCCTGCCGGCGAATCAGACCACCTTCATGGATGCCGACCTTGAAGCCGAGACGACCTACTATTATCGGGTTCGGGCTGCCAACTCGGAAACCCGGTCTGGATTCTCCAATACGGATTCGGCGACCACTCCGCCGGATACGGTTCCCACGTACCCCAATCAACCGTCTGGCTATGAGCGGTTTGCCGAGATCGATTTTACGGAGCTGCCGCCGATGATCAGCTTCCCGCACGACTGTGACTTTGCCGGGATGCTGTTGGGATGTGCGGACAGGGAGCATAGCGAGCACTGGACGCTCGAGAACGTGCCTGACGCGCCTCAAAGCCCCAATGGAGTTATGAGGGTGATCTTTCGAGAGGGGCTGCCGCCGGGCACCGGTCCTGGGATCTGGGATCTTTGGGACGATCTGGATGGCTTCGGGAAGCCGCTCTCCCACATGTACGTATCGGCATGGGTGCGAATACCGACCTCCGATTTCGAGACGATCTCGAATCTTGTGAAGCTGTTTGGCTTCTTCTCCTCGGGGGAGGGGGGCGTTGACGTCATAGGCAATACGAACTTCATCGTGATTTGGGGCGGTGCTGTGACCCAGCTCATGTCTGAGTGGACGCTTGGGTTCCATCAACAGAATTTCTTGGATCGCGAAGAAGGTCAGAACGTGACGAACGAGAGGGTGTTCACGGCGGGCGAGTGGCATCAACTCGAGTATGTTGCGACTCTGAACGATATTGGTGCGAACAACGGGACGTTCAGCCTGTGGATGGATGGAACGCTACTCATCGACTTGGATGATGTGGTGTTCCGCGATGCGGCGCATCCCGCGGGGTTCTGGAAGATACACTGGAATCCGGTCTGGGGTGGAGGCGTTGGCGGCGATCCCTCGAAGAGTAGAGACGACTTCTTCGATATCGATCATGTCTACGTATCAGGTATAGTGCTTCAGTAGGTCAGCGAGGAGCCAGGATTCGGCTCTGTCGTTTTCCATGCAGCACGCTGATCTTGAGAGACCCTTCCCGAGCGTTCAGTGCACGTTCCGCGCTGAGCCTTGCCTGGCCAGCTGCTCGCTCCGCACGGTGGTGTTATGAGTCAGATGACTAAGCGGCATTGGCAGTGGAGCGGCCGGGCAATCGCCGGCGCGCTGTGGCTGCGACAAGTGGATTTGCCGGGATGAGCGAGGCGATATCAGTCGAGGCAGGGGAGCACGACCCTGGCCTATCGCTGGGCCACCTGAAGAGCACCGTTAAGCACGGCAGCATTTACGCTCTCGGCATGGTCTTGGCCAAGCTTGTCGGGTTCCTGATGATCCCGATCTACACGCATTACCTGACGCCTGCCGATTACGGGATCCTCGAGCTTCTCTCGATGACTGTAGACATCATTGCCTATCTAACAGGCTTGGGATTGACCTGGGCCGTTATTCGCTACTACTACTACTACGATGATCCGGAGGATAAGAAGGCGGTCGTAAGCACTGCGGCCGTTCTGCTGGTCCTGCTTTTCGGCGTGTCCTCTGCGTTAGCGCTTCCTTTCGCAAGCAAGATTGCCTCGCTCATACTCGGCGATCCACAGTATGCCCACCTGGTGCGCTTGGCGCTGCTGATGTTGTTCGTGTTTGCCTTTCTTGAAATACCGCTTGTCTTCTTGCGTGCCAAGCAAGACTCGGTGCGGTTCGTTATCCTGAGCTTGGTACGTTTTACAACTGCATTGGTATTGAATATCCTCTTCCTGGTCGTTCTGGGATTTGGAGTGTCGGGGGTCCTTTACAGCACAATTATCAGTTCTGCTCTCGTAGGCACGTATCTCATGGTCAGCACGCTGCGAGAGACCGGCATCCGGTTTTCCCCCGTCATCATGAAGCAACTCGCGCGGTACGGAACTCCGCTCATTGCTGCGGAGATCGGTAGTTTTGTGCTGCACTATTCGGATCGCTATTTCCTGCGGGTGTTTGATTCGCTGGCCGCGGTGGGTCTCTATTCTCTGGCGTACAAACTGGCCTTTCTGATGGCCCTGTTCATTGCCAACCCCTTCAGTCAGATCTGGATTCCCAAGGTACTGGAAATCGAGCGGAGCGAGCCTGAGCGTGCTCGGCCAATCCTCCGTAATATCATCACACACTATAACGTGGTGCTTGTGACGGCTGGGTTGGCGGTATCGCTGTTTGCCAGGGAGGTTCTTATGGTGATGGCGAACAGCGAGTTCTGGGCAGCGGCTGAGACGGTTCCCTTGCTTTGCCTGGGGATCCTATTCTTTGGCTACCGCCAAATATCGCATGTCGGACCCTCTATCCGCGAGCGAACCGATCTGATTGCCGCTGGTGTCATTGTTGCAACCGTTGTTGTCATTGGCCTGAACTTTCTGCTCATCCCGCGGTGGGGACCCTTCGGGGCTGCCATGGCTACGGCGACCGCTTTCGCCAGTGAGTTCATCGTGGTGATGTTGCTGTCATCCCGCGTCTACCCACTCGGCTACCCCATAGCTCGTCTACTGCGTCCGCTACTGTTTGCCATAGTGGTGTATGCTCTTGTCGAAATGAGCTTGCCAGTGGAGGTAAGCCTACTCACTGCACTGGCTATAAAGTCTCTTGGCCTGGTGGCTTTTGGACTAGCGGTGGTCACGTGGGAGGGCTTACTCCCCTCGCTCCGTACGGCGGGGTCGGAAGCGCTTAGCGATGTCAGGCGCTCGCTCCGCAGGGGAGGATGATTTTGGTGACCGAGTAGGTTGAATGTGGCGGAGGCACGACAAGGTGCGGCTGGAGGGAGCAGTCGCGGTAATGGTAGCAAGAGGCAATCGGACCATGCCTTGCCGCTGTCGCGGAGTACACATCGTGGCACCGGAGTTGCGCGAGGTGTCTCGTTGCTCAAGGCACGGCGAGGTTGATGGTTGAACGGAGCAGGCGCTAGGCGGAGCGCGCTAATGTTGAAAACCCGCTTAAAACCTCTGTTGGAGACTGTGTTAGTGCAGGGAGGGGCGCCCCAGCTCACGGGGATGTTCCTAAGGCGCAGAGCGCTGATTCTTGCCTATCACAATGTGATCCCGGATCAAGCTGAGCCGATCGGCGACCGATCGCTTCACCTTCATCGCCGGGAGTTTGCGCGGCAGTTGGATGTTCTGGTGCGGGATTTTCGGGTCGTACCACTTGACTCGCTGCTTGATGATCTTGACGACGGCGGGAAGCCTCGAGTCGCCATCACGTTCGATGATGCATATGCAGGAGCAGTGATCATAGGACTTGGAGAGCTGCTCAAGCGTGGCCTGCCCGGTACGGTGTTTGTCACACCGAGCCTTCTTGGCGGCAAGTCTTTCTGGTGGGATGGTCTAAGAGATGAGCTGATGGGCAACCGAGGTGACGTTTTCCGGCGAAGGGTGCTGGTCAGGCATCAGGGAAGGGATCGGTTGATTCGGCAGTGGGCAGAGAAGAAGGGTTTGCTTGCGAACGCCGTGCCCGGGTATGCCCGAAGCGCAACGGAGAACGATTTGTGCGTTGCTGTCGGGCACGGTAACGTGGCGTTGGCGTCTCACAGTTGGAGCCATGCTGACCTGTCCCAGCTTTCGGAATCGGAACTCCACGACGAGCTGACTCGATCCCTAGGCTGGCTGTCGGATCGTTTTGGCGCTGTGATTCCATGGTTGGCATATCCCTACGGTCTGTCGTCACCCGCAGTTGAAGGGGCAGCAGCTCAGGCGGGTTATCGCGCTGCCGTCCGGGTGGGTGGTGGTTGGGTTGGAAGTGGGCCGTTCGACTGGTATGCGCTGCCGCGTCTGAACGTGCCCTCAAGCTTGTCATTGAATGGATTCAGGTTGAGACTGTCCGGACTCGTCTCGGGATGACGGTGGCCGGCATGTTTGTGAAGGTGAAGACAGTATGAATGAAATGGTGGCTCCGATGGGGTCGTCGGTACCGCCAAGCCCGGCGGCCAAGAGTCCGATGAACATCGCGCTCATGCTGGAGTCCGATGTCCCGGGCGGTGCTGAAATAATGATCCTCCAATTGGCAGAAGAACTGCGCAGGAAAGGGCATCGTCCGTTCTATGTCGGCCCGGAAAACGGTAGCGGTTGGCTGAGGGATCGCTTCGGAGAGTTGGGGTTCGATTGCGAGACGTTCTCACTGCGTAGGCCGGTGGACTGGCGCTGTGTTCGAGGGCTAGTGCGCATGCTTCGCCGCCAGCAGGTTGACATCGTGCACTCGCATGAGTTCACCATGTCCATCTACGGGGCGGCGGCGGCGAGGGTCATCCGTAAGCCCCATATTATCACTCACCACTCGAACATGTATTTCTCGAAGAAGTGGCGACGGCGAGCCGCGATGCGGTGGGCGTGTAGGAATAGCCATTCAGTGGTCGCTGTATCAGACGTGACTCGGCGGGAGCTCGAGGATGGCCTGGGGCTTAGACCGGGCGCTGTAGGGGTTGTGTACAACGGAGTCGATCATACGCCTGGTAAACGAGAGCTCGTACGCCAAGAAGTAGGTGCGCTGCCGGATGAACTGCTGGTCGTCGCGCTTGGGACTGTCGAGGTTCGCAAGGGGCACATTCTCCTCCTTCAAGCGCTTTCCCACATTCGAGAACGACACCCAGGCTTGTCTTGGCGCGTCGTGATTGCGGGTGATGATCTGGGAGAGGCGAAGAATCTGCTGGCTTTCGCGAGCGAACATGGTTTTGCGGATCGACTTCACCTTCTGGGCTACCGTAGCGATATCGCGGACATACTAGCCGCCGCCGACCTTTTCGTAATGCCCTCCATTCACGAGGGACTGCCGATGGCTCTGCTGGAAGCCATGATTGCGGGCCTGCCTGTTGTGGCTTCTCGTGCCGGTGGCATGGCGGAAGCTATCACAAGGGACGATGAGGGCATTCTTGTTTCGGTTGGAGACGTGCAGGAATTGGCGGCAGCCCTCGAGCGTGCGATGACGGTTCCGAGCGAGAGGGAAGCGTTGAGTCAAGGTGCACGACGCAGAGCGATGTCCGCGTTCACTCTTCAGGCGATGACCTCGGTGTACGAGGAGCTCTATCTCTCTGCGGGGAATGGCAGCCTGGATCGGAGGCGTCTTCCTACCGCTCGCAACAGCACTGAGGCTCGCGCGCAGTAGAAGACGAAATACAGGGCGGCGAGTTGGAGCGAGTGGCGAACGTTTCGATATCGCCGAACACGCTCCGCAACAGTGAGGCTGATCACGGCTGGTAGCGAAGCCAACAGCCAGGGAACGCCCCTCTGGCCCACGAGCATGTAACCCAGCTGGACGACCGTAGCGGTGCCTGCCACCAGAAAGAGCAAGGTCATAATCGTGGGGCGGTCCGGTCGGGTCAGACTCTGCGTATCCAGCGAGCTTGTCGCGTGCCAGCGGAGCTTGCGGTAGAAGGCGCCGACTGTTTTTGGGTTCCCCAGGTGGGTCGCGCGTATGGCAGGATCCTCGACTACGGCATGGAGGGCTGCGTTGAGTCTCCGGCCCAGGTCGTAGTCTTCGTCGGTGACCAGCCGTTCGTCGAATCCGCCCACATCTTCGAATGCCGCACGCCGGACCACGAGGTTACCGGAATTGATGTAGGTCACGGGTTGGCGGCGTGAAAGGCGCTGAGAGAACCACGCTCTCTCGATCCAGCCGGCCCGATCTGGCACTTCGTACCGTGATCCTGTCGCCGCCACCGAGGATTCACGGAGCGTGGTCTCTGCGCACTCTCGCCAATCCTCGGCCAGGACGCAATCGGAATCGACGAACGCCAGTACCTCGCCAGCGGCGTTCTGCGCGCCCAGGTTGCGCAACTCTGCGATGGTTCGCTCCGGTGCCGAGTAAAGTTCTACGCCGGGGTAGCTCTTAACGATGTCGAGCGTCCCGTCGGTGGAGCCGTTGTCGACAACGATCAGCTGATCACTCGGACGGCGCGCCAGCCCGATGGATTGCAGGCAGGCGTTGATTGTGGATTCGGCATTGAGCACCGGCACCACGAAGCTAAAGCTCGGACTGTTCAATCTCGCTCCAAAGCAAGCGTTGCCAATTGTACAGAGGCGTCAACGTAGCACGGTGCACGCCAGACACAACCGCTGAAACCGTCGGCCGAGCCATCCCTGACCGTCGGCCGATGTCGCGCCTTCACAACACAACAGCGGCTCATGCAGAATGAGACTAATGGTTGAAAGAAGGTTATGACCGGGCAGTTTCTACACGTTTGCCGTGTACTCGAGACTGTGTAAATGGGCATAGCATATCCGGTTAGCATTCGGAACGTCTCTTGCGATGCACCGACCCGACATTCGTAGTGCACTCCCCCCGGATTCCAAGCTTTCGGGGTAGAGACCTGTGCCGGTTAGGACGGCTGATTTTGATTCGGCTGATGTTCAAGAACCCTGAGTACTCTCGTCACGTGCTTGATGGCCTTGCGCTGGGCATCGCTCTTGCGGCCTTTCGAACGAAAGGCTGGTCGATACGGTCGCGACACCTTCATTCGAGTGTGCCGATGGTCGCTATACTCTTTGCTGGACTGGTCGCCGCGTGCTCGTCGACACCTGCGGATCTCGGCGAGTCAGTGGCCACGCAACTCGTAGTTGAGCCCATGGACTCGTTCGCTCTCGGGATCGGGCAATCGGTTCAGCTACGCGCTACTCCGATGACATCTCAGGGTGTAGTCGTACCGGGCTACGCGATCTCTTGGACTTCATCGGATTCTGAAGTCGCCGATGTCACCGACGAGGGTCTTGTTAGCGGAGTGGCGCAGGGCTCGACGACGATCGAGGCATTAGCAGAGCGGCAGGCGCTGGATGCACACGACGCCAATGTATCTGGTGGGTTAAGCAAAGAGGTGTTCGTTTCCGTCGAGGCACCGGTCGCCTCTGTCGAAATCAACCTGAGCGAAGTGGACATTCGAGTGGGTGGCGCAGTCCAGCTGCTCGCCGTGCCAAGAGACGGGAACGGAAATCCCTTGGAGGGACGCTATGTGACCTGGTCGAGCTCGGATGACAGTGTCGCGGCGGTAGACGATCATGGGTTGGTGACGGGCATGAGCGAGGGCACTGCTACGATCCAAGCATTGAGTGAGGGAATAAGCGGAACCTCGACGGTGACGGTCACGTCTTCAAGCCAAGAGATCATCATATTCGAGGATGATTTCGAGAGCGGCGACTTGAGCCGTTGGGACGAATTCGACTCGACGAAGTATTCAGTGACGTCTGACCCGGCAAGGGTGAAGTCGGGAGATTACTCGATGCAGGGAAAGATGTTCCCGAGCGACGATTGGGGTGAGTTGAACAAGTGGTTTTTGCCTGGCTACGATGAAGTGTTCGTGCGCTTTGACGTGATGTTCGAGGAAGGGTTTCAGAACCTCCGAAGCGACAATAGCGGCATGCACTTTTTCGCCCAAATGGGCAATCGCGTGGATGACAAGTGGTCGGCAAGCGGAAAGGCGGGTATCCGACCGGACGGCACCGACTTCTTTGTCACGGTATTGGATCCGGAGCAGTATTGGGGCGATGCAACTCTGAGGCCTTTGCTCTTCTATAGCTACTTTCCGGATATGTCTTGTGAGGAAGTCGGCTGTTATGGGAATCTCTTTGAGCAGGAACCGCCGAAGATCGAGATCAAGCAGGGTGAGTGGCAGGAGATAGTCTTTCGCGTCAAGGCCAACACGCCGGGTTCCTATGATGGCGGTCAGACCTTGTGGATTGACGGGGTCAAGAAGATCGACGCGGAGAATATGCGCTGGCGAGACACGTACGATCTGAGGCTGAACCAAATCAGTTTCTGGATGTACATGCCGGGTGCCCCCAAAACTGAGCATATCTGGATCGACAATCTTGTCGTCTGGCGCCCCACCACCCCCTGAACCCGCTACGGTGCACCGCCGAGGTGGTCGAACGCTGGCCGACGTAGTGCTTGGGGTGCTGGGGCTCGGGCGCGCCTGTCGACTCAGGCAACCGTATATCGACATTTAGGAGATCATGAATCAACGACTGAGCCTAGCCGAACTCAGGGCCGCTTGGCTGATGCTGGGCCTAGTGACCGCGGTGGTGTTCGTGGTTCCTGCACTGGGCCGATTGATGTGGACCACGCTGGCGGGTGTGCCGTGGCTCGTTGGCGCCGTGCTCGTCGTGGGTAGACAGCGGGGAGAGCGCATCGCGGCCGCGTGGAATGAGACCCTGCAGACAAGAGGTGCGCGCGTTGCTGTCTTGGTCATCATCCTTCTTATCGCTCTGGTGTCCTACCTATTCAGTGTGAGCGCTGGAGTCTTCCTTGCTCTTTGGTGTGCGCTAGCGGGTCTAGCGGCGGGTAGCTGGCTGCCGAGTGAGAGACTGCGCGAGGGGGTAACGGGTGTGGCCACGATGGCCGTCGCCTGTGTGCTCGTGCTCTCAGCAGCTGAGCTCGTATTGCGGTCGCCGCCTTTTGGTCGTCGTTTCGGTTCGCCTGCCGAGCTGGCGGCGTGGGATGACCGTTATGATCAATCGTGGCAGCGAAACGTCTTTGGGTTCCGCTCCCATCACGAAACGGTAGCTCGAAAACCCGGGGTGAGTCGCATTATAACACTCGGTGATTCCTTCACGTGGGGAGACAAGATCGCGCGAACGGAGGACATTTGGCCTTCCCGGCTTGAGGAAGGGCTGGGTCAAGCATATCCGGGGACGGCCGTCGAGGTCATCAATATGGGTCGGAGTGGTTTCACGACAGCTAATGAGGCCGAGCACCTGCGGCGGCTAGGCTGGCAGTTCGATCCGGACCTAGTGGTGATCCAGTTTCTTGCAAACGACGCACTGCCTAGCACGGCGAACTTCGGAAGTGAGGGCGAAGTGTGGCTGTTTCCCCAGCATTCGCTTCTGCCTGTGCGGTTCCGTTCCGGTCCGGTGCAATCATCGGCTTTGCTGTCTTTCTTGGACGCGCAGTATAACGGTCTGCGATTGGGCGGTGACCCATATCGGAGATACTTCGACTTGTATGAGCGCGATTCGCTGGGCTGGCGGCAGCTGCAGGATGCTCTTGCGGAGATCGCAGATTCGGCAGCGGCCCGTCGTGTTCCGTTGGTGCTCATGATCTTTCCTAGCTTTATACCAGGTACCTGGACGGCGGAGTCACATCCTCTGTCTCCGCTATACAGGAAGGTCCGGGTAGTGGCCGAAGAGATTGGTTTTCAGGTGTTGGACTTGTCTTCAACGTTTGCTGAAGGTGGCGGAGATTGGCGACGCTGGTGGGCTACGCCGTACGATCGTCATCCCAGTCCCGAGGCCCATGCTGCCGCTGCGAAGGCGCTGCAACAGGAGATCGCGAAAGGCGGCTGGCTTCATCCCGCAGGAATCGCTTCTAATTCGTCTGTCGAGAAAGATCGATCGCAGTGATTCAGCGCAGCTGGATTTGGCTAGCAAAGGGAACTGATGAGCCGAGAAGCGACTGATCGGTCACCGGGTTCGAGCGGAAGTTGGGAGATCGCGGCCGTCTCTGCAAGCGCGCTCGTCTTCTTTCTCCAGCTTATCGGCCTTAATCCGCACCTCAGCTTGATGGACGACGGTGCTCGCTACTACTTGGTGGGTCTTGGCATCTGGAGTGGTATGGGGCCCCGCGCCTTCTGGCTTGTCGACATGCCATGGTCTCTTGTACAGCCGCTCGGTTGGTCAACACTCGTCGGTGCTGTGACGTGGCCCCTGCAGCATTTCTGGGGTCTTGGAGCGGGTGTTGTGGTCGCACGTGTTCTCAACGCCGCCTTATGGAGCGTCGCGGGGTACATGTCATACAGGCTTCTCCGGCATTTCGTCTGGCCAGCACTCGCATTCTCGGCAGCGATGTTGACATGGCTCTCAGGTCCGGGCATCCAAACCGCGACGGATTTGATGGCCGAGCCGCTGTTCCTTGTCTTGGTGCTCTTGACCTTGGAAAGAGTCATTGCCCTGACGAAAAGAGGAGATGTTACGACATCTGGCGTGATCACAGTCGCTGGCTTGGCTATCGCGTCGTTCTTCGTTCGCACTGTGGGAATAGCCCTGCTGCTAGCGATTCTGCCTTTTCTGTGGCGACACTGGCGATGGGGCCTCGGTTTATTGGGTGCTGCGGTACTCGCGTGGGTCGGCCTCGAGTGGCTCAACACGAGTGGCCTGGTTCCGGTTGTGCGAGTGGTTTCATACTCAGATGCTATTGCTCAGGGAGACCCGTTCGCGCGCAGCTCGGCGATGTTTAGCGTGGTCGGTGCCTCTCTTCGTGTCTTGGATAACCTCTACACGTATGCTGCGTGGGGAATTCCGTCCACGCTGTTTCCGTCATGGGGATTCCCGGGCTACCGAATCCTCTTGGCTTTGTTCTACGTGCTCCTAGTTTACGGTGCGGTCGTTCTCACCTTCCGCGCGCGCTTCACATTGGTGCCCTTGGCCATCTACAGCGCCATCTACATGCTCGCCGTTTCCGTCGCCTTGCCGTTTAGCCGTTATCTCATCCCCATGTTACCTATCCTTGGTCTTCTTGTGGCGGCTGCTTGTCAGGGTTTGCTGACCAAGCGGAGTCCTCGTGTTCGTGTAGTTGCTTTGGCCGCATTGCTCGTAGCGGCTGTGGCGACGCAACTCCCTCGGGCCGTAAGTGAGGTGCACGAGGGCGTGAAGGCTCGTTCTGAGGGCAGCGGGTGGCCGTACCGACCCGAGTTCACGCCGTTCTTTGAAGTTGCTCGCTGGTTTGCCCTCAACTCTCCGACTGACGCTGCCGTCCTCGTTCGTGACGGTGCAGTGTTCTACGTGTCCTCGGGGCGTCAAGCAATCGATTGGGCTCAGGGTAGTGGAGAATCTGGGGATATTACTTGTGAGCGCCTCAAGCGGGTCGCGGCAGATCGCCCTGTATTCGTGGTCGAACTCGTTGAGGATGACCCTGAATGGGGCCTGGTCACGGCAATCGAGTCAGAAAGGAGCGAATGAGTCGACTTGTGTGGGCACCCCGCCTGCTCTTTGTAGCAGCTGGAATCATCTTGGTGCTTACGTTGTCTCCAGGCGAGCCAGGGGCCACTACCCCCGGCATCGGGTGTTTCGCCTGCGGAAGTCGTGGCTTGGCCGATGCGTTGTTGAACGTCGCGCTGTACGTTCCGCTCGGTATCGCGTTCGGATTGTGGGGTCGGTCAACAGTCTGGGTGTGCTTGATCGCGCTGGCGCTGTCAGGCACGGTCGAACTCACGCAAGTCTTCTTACCTGGTCGAGACGCCAATATCGGGGACGTTGCGTTCAACTTCCTCGGGACCGTGGCCGGCTTCTGGCTAACTCGGTATTCCCACAAGTGGCTGAACCCGTCTCCAGGGGCAGCCGGTGGGTTAAGTGCCTTGGCTGTCGTCGCGACTATCGCGTTGTGGGCGTCTACAGGTTGGCTGCTGGGACCTGTATTTCCGACCGGCGTTTACTGGGTGGATTGGACTCCAATCCCGAAGGATCTGGAACCGTACCATGGCCGCGTGCTTGATGCCACGCTTGGTCCTTTGAAACTGTCGCCGCCCGCGCTCTGGCAAACCGACAGCGTGAGCACGTTGTTGATGAATGGACACTCGCTCAGCGTGCGAATTGCTGCCGGGCCGCCCACGGACTTCGCTGTGGCCCCAATCCTGTTTGTTCAGGATGATCTGGGCCGCGAAGTGATCATGCTCGGAGTCGACGGTGAAGATTTCGTATTCCGACAGCTCAATCGAGCGGTCACGTTACACTTCGACCGGCCCGATCTTCGCTTGTTCGAGGCGCTCCGAGGTGTAAGTCCTGGAGAGATGGTTCACCTGTCGGTGTGGCGTGATGCTGGCGGGCGTGACTATTGCCTGGAGGCCCATCGGTCGCGTTCCTGCTCTGCCGGTTTCACTGTGGGGATCGGCTGGGCATTCCTGTTTTACATTGAGCGACTTCCTCCCTGGGCAATAAAGATACTGAACCTGATGTGGATTGTAGTGCTCGTCCTGCCCGTGGGTCTTTGGGCTCGGTGGAGTTGGCCCACCCTCGGAGCGGCTGGCGGTTTGCTTGCTGCAGCGGCGCTATTGCCTGGGGCTGTCGGGCTGCAGCCAACGCCGCCGCTAGAGTACGCTGCTGTTCTTAGCGGGATCGCACTCGGACATGTGCTCTACACGGTCGCCTCCGCTAGGCGCGGGCGGTTGACGGGGGCGAGCATGAGTTCGGGGCCAGGCTAGTCGCATGGGGAGGACCCTACTGGGGTTCTTGCATGTCGAGTGCGATGTACCAGCTATCTTCGAAGGCAACGCTACCACACCCGAGCCGGGCGTCTCGTTTCATGATGATATAGCGCACGTCATATTGATTCCTGAGCCTCCGGGCTCGCTCACAATCGAGAGACGCGTAACTGTCGATGGCCTCGTTGCCTGTTGGTAGAACCCGCCGGCCCGTGATTGTGAGTATTCTCTCCTTCCACTCCAGTCGATCCGGCGGATATCCAGGAATTCCTTTCCAGTCTACGAGGACTGGGCGACGAGCGATCAGTCGAAAGTCATCCCACTCTACAGGAACGGCAAATGTGCTCTGCCGGGCAGTCTGTGTTCGCGCCCACTCGTAGAGCGCTTCCCGGCGAGAGTCGTGTGGTCGCAGGTCCATGTGTGTCTTACTGAGTCCGATGTGCAGTGAAGGGAGAAAGCCCAACGTCACAACGGCGAAGGGGATCGCTCCAAGAAGAACGCGACCTCGCGGATATCGTGCGGTAAGCTCTTCAGACGTACTCAATGCAAGAGGAATGACCCAGGCGGCCAATGACGCCACCGCCAGCTCTGCGTACATGTAGCGCGTGAGAATCGCCGCCCCGAGGAGGATTGAGCTGAACCCTGCGGCTGCCTCCCAGCGCCCCCACGGACGTGTTTGCGCCACGAGCGCGGCTCCGCCGGAGACGAATCCAAACAGTATCAACAACGCGGACAGTCGCCAGGGCCATATCTGAATGACGATGCCGAGACCCGTAGAGCGAGCGACTGCCAATGAGCCCAAGACGAAAAAGGCCAACAGGACAATCGGCGCGCCAAGCAATAGACGCACCCGTGGCTTGGCGAGCACTAGACCGCCAGCACCCAAGAGAAGGGCCGCGCCGAACCTCGCAAAGGGCTCCTTGCCTTCTGTCCACGGTAAGTGGTGGAACGGGTACACAATCAAGTTGATGTTCGCCGATTCGACTCCGCCAGGCGCGAAAGCATAGCGCAAGGCGAGAAGCAGATTTGGCAGTGCGAGGAGCAGGAACGGAATAGCGAGCCGCGTGACAGGAACGGGTGACCTCCGCAGCAAGCAGACGACCACTGTACCGGCGACGATAGGTGTGAGAAGAACGGCATAGTGACCGTGCATTAGGGCTGCGAGCCCCCAGGCCACCCCAGCACCCAACGGACGGCTCCATGCGATAAAGGCAAAGCCAACCACGGCGGCTGTACCGGCGAATGAAGAAGCCTCGAAATTGGGGACCAGCAAATAACCCAGACCCAAACCACGCGTCCCCAGGGTGGCGAAGAGCATCATCGCAATGGCCCAGGGTAGCAGCGGTCTATCGTACAGAGCCTTCATCCCCAGGTATGTGGCGACGGCGAGTACGGCGGGCTGCATCAGTGCTACAAAGCCTAGTCCGACTTCGAGGAGGCCACTCAAAGCGATCAGTGCGACGATCGCACTGTAGAATCTGTGTATGTGGGAGACTTCTTGGACGTACCAATCACCTTCGAGGAATCCAGGATCGGCGATTCGGAGGCCATCCAGTAAGTAAACTGCCTGGTTTATCTCCCCGTTCGATATCCCTATCGCGAGCGCGAACAAAAGCGTGAACCAAGTGAGACCAGCGACTTCTGTCTTTGAGAATCTGGGCCTCATTCACTTTCCTCTGATGTGAGTCGGGTGTCTACGCTGGCACAGCGCGATGTAGGCACACAGCGCCATTTGAGAACTGACACAGCCGCTCCCCGCAATCCGCGTGCTGTTGAAATGGAAGAGTCGGGTCAACGGGCAAGTTTCTTTCTCCCGGCCAGCGTATTCGCGGCCCGCCCCGCCTGAGGGGCTCTGCCCCGCCCACCCTGCGATGTGGTATGTCCCCCACACTGGAGCGGTGTCAACACGCCACGCAGTAGCCGTCGCCGCTAAGCGAACGATGTAACTGCTGTTTTAGCAATCACTTAGATGGATCGACCGCGCATGCCAGACCCGCACGACTCTTGCCGGTTGGCAGGGGCAGCAGCATGCGCCTTAGCTCATTCAGACAGGACTGAACTAAACACCATCGGAGTATTTCCGTGCTCTCGATTGTCTTGCCCGCCTACAACGAAGCACACGACCTGCCGGACCTATTGGATCGGATAGGTCGAACGATGACTCCTTACGGCAAGCGTTATCAGATCATCGTGGTGGACGATGGCTCGGTCGATGAGACGGCGGACGTCGCGGAGGCCATGGCAGTACGTCTTCCAGTGAAGGTTGTCCGTCACGGTAAGAACGGGGGATTGGGCCGAGCTCTCCGAACCGGCCTTTTGACGGCGATGCAAGACAGCCGCTTCATAGTCACCATGGACGCGGACAACTCCCACGATCCTGAACTGATCCCCTTGATGATAGAGCGGCTTCAGCTGGGCCACGACGTGGTCGTTGCGTCACGCTTCCAGGAGGGTGGGCAAGAGGTGGGCGTCGGTCTGCACCGTCGCGCGCTCAGTCACACGGCCAGCCGAGTACTCCGCTGGGTATTTCCGCTGCAGGGGGTTCGCGACTACTCCTCCGGCTACAGAGCCTACCGCGCGGAGTTGCTCAAACGTCTGGTAGACGAGTATGGAGAGGAGAAGCTCATCGAAGAGACTGGTTTCGCGTGTATGCTCGAGGCTCTTCTGAAGGCGGGTGCGCGCGAAGCTCGGATGGTGGAAGTTCCTCTTGTGCTGCGCTACGACCGGAAGCAGGGCGCGAGCAAGATGCGGATCGTACGTACCGTGCGCCGCTACGGCGTCGTAATTCGGGGGCCGCTGAATGGTCGCTTGAACGGCGGCGGACCGGTCGTCGATGAGCTCGAAATCGCGCAAGCCCGAAGCTCAGACAGGTCTTGTCGGCTACTGAGCATAGTGGGCGCATGCTGTACGCTTGTGTTGGCCGCTCCATTGATGCTGATCATCGCTCTCCTCATCAGACTGACCTCGCCCGGGCCGGTGCTTTATACCCAAACGCGTGTAGGGCTCGATAACCGGCGCTACCGTCGAAATGGTGCAGGCGATCGACGGCGCCTCGACTATGGGGGGCGTCCGTTCAAGCTCTACAAGTTCCGCACGATGCGTCTGAACGCCGAGCGCGGTCGTGGGGCGGTGTGGGCGACGGCTGACGATCCACGAGTGACAATGGTTGGCCGCTTCCTGAGGCAGTACAGGCTCGAC
>Ga0111155_1022_pt1 | contig 21992 bp, 19 predicted proteins | sample DeeMarSeWOR28_12_FD_80253 | JGI IMG/M metagenome (GOLD analysis project Ga0111155, IMG submission 80253) | Gemmatimonas sp. SG8_17
TGCTCGCCCGAGTTGGGGTAGGCCAAGATCGGCTTCTTGGTGACGGAGGCCACCTGCTTGATGGCCCCCGCCACTATCCCGGGCGCGATGCAATTGACTCCGACGGCCACAACTTGATCCACAGCAGCGACTTCCTTCACGGTCTCGGCCAAAGAAGAACCGTCACTCAATTGCGTCGCGTCACTCAAGCTGAAACTGATCCAGGCCGGTACCGCTGGTGTCTCCGCCATCAGCCTCACCAACACCAGCGCCTCGAGGCGTGATGGTATGGTCTCACACGCCATGATGTCAGCGCCACAAGAGGCTAGGAGGTGCCACCGACCGCGGTGGAACTCATAGAGCCTCTCCTGATCGAGAGCATAGTCACCAGTATACTCTGAGCCGTCGGCCAAATAGGCGCCATAGGGACCCACACTTGCGCCTACTATCGGTCGAATACGCCCCTCACGATTGAGCGGGATGCTCCAGAAAGAATCCCGTGCCTCCAGGGCCAGTCGTACTGACCGGCGAAGCACTTCTGTAGCCTGTGCCTCGCTCTGTCCCTTGCGCATGAAGCCCGCAACTGTCGCCTGATAGCTGGCGCTCACGATACAGTCGGCACCGGCCCACAGATAATCGAGGTGCAGCTGACGAATCAGATCAGGTTCTCCGATCAGCAGTATGGCCGACCAGAGCTCGTCGTCGAGGTACCTGCCCCGTGCTTCCAGTTCTGTCGCCAGGCCTCCGTCCAATACCAAGAAACCTTGGGAGTCCAAGAAGGGCTGTATCGGGTTACTGGGCCTGACGATCATGGTAGCTGGATCTCGCTGAGATCAAGAGCCAAGAACAAAGGGCCGGAAAAGGCCAACTACTGCCTTAAGCGGATTTCGTCTAGGATGCGATGGAGATTGGCGGGTATTCTACCACAAAGTCCGGCCAGGGCAAGGCGCTAGCTGTCTTCGTCTGACTTGCTCAGCCGCCACAAATACCACGCCACCGAAACATACAGCGCGGTGAAAGCCCCCGTGAAAGCTGACGTCCGGATGATCACCCGCTTCATGGCCGTCCAAGCATCGGGAACCAGATGCCTCACATCGAAGGGCAGGTCAAGTAGGTGGTCCAGGTAGACGGTGAGCAACGGGACCACCATTAGCACCAGACACACGGCCAACCACCGTGCTGTGCGCCGCCACCTTGACCCCAGCACCCCAACGGCGACCAGAGCAATCCCCACTGCACGAACACTGACCAACCATGCCACCTTTCCACTGCCAAATGGATACGACAGTGGGGAGAAGTCAAGCCAAGCAACCAGGCTAGCGAGCGCTCCGAGAACAATCACGGTGGGCCACAGTCTCACTCGGTGCTGCCGCGTTGTGGTCTCATCGTCCAGTGGTGGTTGCTGATCGCGCACGCTCCAGATGGGCTGCGGCTCAGACCACGGTTCTGATTCTGACCAGGGCTGCGGCCGTGTGTGCACTTCTACCGCAGGTTCGAATAGGTCTCGACCTGTCTGGGCTTGTGGCGGGCTCAAGAGTCTTGGCCCAGTTTGCTTGATTTCAGTGAAAGTGGCGGGGCTGCTCGCCGCTGTTTCTGTAGGTTGGGTCCTGGAATCAGCCCCTTCCGGCTGTTGTGCAGCGCTCTTCTGACATCTCACGACACATTGATATCCCAGCACTGACCCGTCCCCGGCGTGCCGCAATGTTGCAGTCAGCCGACCTCGAATCGTAGTCCCGTCGCTCGTGAGGAAGCCTGCCTCGAAATCACGCACGAAGCCTGCTTCTTCGACCCGCTGCTGAAACGCACGAATATCCTGAGGATCTGCATATAGGTTGCTCGCGTGGAGACCCACGAAATCAGTGCGGCTGTACCCTAACACCTCGATTGCCGCATCGTTCACGGCCACCACACTCCCGTCTCGGGAAGTCAGGTATATGGGGTCGCTGGAGAGATCAAACAGGGCATTGTACTTCTCTTCGACCTCTCGGAGACCGTGTTCGGCGTGACGACGGGGCTTGCTCTCACGAACGACCACGAGCGAGTAGGTACGCTCTCCGAACCGATGCTGAGAGATGGCCACTTCCACCGGAAACGACGTTCCATTGCGTCGCCGGTGAACGCCACCGCCGAACAACCAGGGTCGCTCCGATTCTCTCGTCTCGGAAAGGTGCTCCGCTGCCGAGGGGGGAGGCTCCAGCGGAAACTCCAGGTCCAACTCGTCAACCCCTACAGACAGTACGCGGTCACGCGGCAACCTGAGCCAGTTGAATCCAGTTTCGTTGGCGTCGACTACGCGACGCGTTGCAACATCAACAATGAAGATCGCCTCGCCAGCGCGATCGAGGATCGTCCGGAAGCGGTTGAGCGGGTCCAGCGCTGCCCGTAGCTTGGCAACCTCCGCCGAGAGGAGCGAGATCTCGCGCGGCGTGGCAGCACCTTCTGGTTGGTGCCCGCCCGCGGCTGCCACACTCTCCTTTTCGGTCGATTCTCCTGGCTTCAGACGGCACCTTCCCGCGCCTGGGTCGGTCGACCCCAAGCTATTTGGATCAGCCGAGGCCGTGGGTTGTCCACACGACCATGTGGAGAAAGCAAGAGCCGTGCCCTGCCAGAGCGCGCCTAAGGCGTTGCGATGTTTGAAGTTCCAACCGGGCAGCAGGTGCTCCGTAGAGACCAGGGACGAACGCGCCGGAGAACACGCGGAACCACTCGGGGACCAGAGACATAAGTCCATGAACAAAAACAACTTATCCTGAGTGGCAATGGCTTTCCTTGGCGCCGGATGGCCGCTGCGATGGCGACCACAGGGATGCTCCGCGTACGGGCTGCGGGGCCGACCCTTGCAGGGGTCGACTACTCACGTTGCACAAGGTACAGTCGCATATTGCACAGGTGTTTGGCAGCTTGGCGCGGCGCTGTGGACAACTAACGGTCCGGACCAAACCGACCGCGCGCCATCCTTGCTGTAGGGGAGACTCTGGCGGGTCGGCTACGGTGGTCCTATGATCCGAAAGCGGCGGTTCCGCCGTCACCGCTGCAGAACTCACCGTCGAGGTTTCGCGCTGTACGGCAGCGAAGTGGAGTCACGCCCTAGACTCTGGGGGTGCCACGTGAACGACGAAAACAAGACGAGGCAACAGCTCGTCGACGAGTTGACTGCTCTCCGCATGCGTGTAACTGAATCGCAGGCGATCGAACGGGAAAGCCAACGTACCGAGCAGGCCCTCAAGGACAGCGAAGCGAGACTACGGCAGATCATCGATCTCGTTCCACACATGATATTCGCCAAAGACTGGGAGGGCCGGTTTCTATTGGCCAACAAGGCCGTGGCCGAGGCCTACGGGACCACCGTGGAACACCTCACAGGTTCCAAGCACGCGGAGCACCACTCTGACGATCGTGAACTCCGCAGGATGCTCGAGGACGACCAGGAGGTCATGCGTGACGGGGTCCCGAAGTTCATCGCAGAGGAGAGCTTTGTAGACGCGCTTGGTAAGCAGCGATTCCTGCAGACCATCAAGATCCCGTATCGCATATCTGGTAAGGACGAGCCTGCCGTGTTGGGAGTCGCACTGGACATCACGGAACGAAAGCGGGACGAGGAGGAGAGGCGACGACTGGAGGCCCGGGTGAAGCAAGCGGAGAAGCGGGAGAGCCTCACTGTCTTGGCCGGTGGGTTGGCACACGATTTCAACGAGCTCGTGACACGGATTCTGGACGGCTGATCTCACGAACCAGCTGTTGGTGTATGCCGGGCAGGCTCGCTTCGACGTGTGCGCCGTGTTCCTCAATCACCTCGTGAAGGACATGGCGCACGTCCTGGAGGTGATAATCTCGAAAAAGGCCACTCTCCGATACCACTACGCGCCGGAGATGGCGCTCGTGATGGCTGACCCTGGGCAGCTGCGTCAGGTCGTCGTCAACCTGGTGACCAATGCGTCTGAGGCGCTCGGCGATGCAGTGGGGACCATCGACGTATCTACCGGTGTCATGCAGGCCGACCGCACCTACCTGGCAGCCTCATATGTCGACGACGATCTGCCCGACGGCAGTTACGCGTACTTGGAGGTTTCGGACACTGGCCGCGGGATCGACGCCGAGGAGCAGGCTAAGGTATTCGATCCATTCTTCTCGCGGAAGTTCACCGGTGGTGGCTTGGGGCTCGCCGCCGTACTGGGTGTGGTTCGCGGGCACAAGGGTACCATCAAGATCGAGAGTGAATTGGGCAAGGGTACCAAGATACGAATCCTGTTACCGACACCCTCGAAAGTGCCCTTCAGTCAGACCTGATCCCGCATAGGGCAGCTAGACTGGCGTTCCCTGCGGAGGCGTTCCGTCCAACTCCTTGTGTCCTCGCTTCTCACCTCCTTGCGTGAGAAACCGTTCCGCGAAGTCTACCCGCTCGTGCAGTTCACCCAGTTGATCACGCAGCGATTGCATATTGTCGTGCAGCGAGTACAACGACTCTTCGAGTCGCTCCATATCCCGTCGCCCTGCAAGCTGCTGACGCTCGACCTTGCTGCGTAGCCACATCTTCATTCCGATCAATCCGAAGGTTCCCACTGCCACGAGGGCGACCAACGGCGCAACAAGCTCGACTACATGTGGATCCATACGGCCTCCGACAGAGCGATCTTCAGACTCTGTTCCTCTGTTTCTGGAGTGGACTCGAACCGCAGGTCTTGGCAACGGCTTGTACGACGACCGGCACCGAACGCCGAGTCACCTGACAGGCCGAGTGCCCGAGGAATCGACTAGGCGAACTCGACTTCCACACACTTGATCGCATGTGCCCCTAGTGCTATCACGAGTTCATCTTGCGACCTGACCGGAAGTTCTCCCTCACGTTCCTCCAGCAGGTCAGTCAGCCAAGCGGCTGCAATGGCCCTCCCGAATACCAGGGTCTCTTCCACGGTCTCCGAAGTCAAGTTGTACAACCTCACCAGTAGTGTATCTCGCTCGTCATGCCGCTTGATAGCGCTGATGCAAGTTCGGGCCGTCGTCTGTTGCAGCAAGCCAGACCTGCCGGGTACGTGTTGGTCCTCGACCCCCTGTATGGAAAGCACGGGGGTCCGATATCGCCGCACGATACCTTTGACATCGGCTGCGAGATAATCCCCCACAAAGGGGAGTACAGCGTACTCGAAGCGGTGTTCTCGCAGGCACTGAGCACCCGGTGTTGGAAGGTGAGGGCCCGCGCCGGAGCATCTTCTAGTAGCGAAATCGTCACGCGACAGCCATCCGACCGCCCTGAGTAGTGTGAGTGACAGTGTCACCTCACCTGAGTCCGATCGTTTCGCCTGGATCTCTGGTAAGCCACGGTTAAGAATCGCCAGTCCCCCCCACCCATCTTGCACAAGTGTGAAATCCTGCTGCGGGTAGGTGCCCGCTGGCGGCTGCCTCCAATCAGATCCAACGGGTTGCTCGATGGGTCGGTGGTTCACGTAGTAGTGGCCATCCGAGACAACCGTATCGGTCATGACCCCCGTGGGAAACTCAACACGCAACCGGTGGTCCTTGGCCGCATTGTTGAAAAGCAACTCAACCTCAATGACTCTGCTTCCGGTTCCGAGCCCGACTCTGGCTCGAACTCCACATGCGGCAGAATCAGCCAAGCGGCTCGATCTGTCGGGCCCAATGGACTTGGGAAGGGACAGATTGAACTCGCACTCAATCCTCCCGTAGAAGCCTTCATCGACTGTCCGCAACTCTCCGACGGATTCGTCCGACGTGATGGTCTCAGAGTGGACGCACGGAGAGTAGTCGTACTCATCTCCGATATCCTCGGTGTCTTCGAGGCGGTTGAGGCCACGAAACGTCTTCTGAGTCGCCTTGTCGAAAACGTCAAAAGTCCCGTTGTTATGAACGTTCACCCTGTAGTACTCGTTCTCCAGTGTATCGCCGCTCACCATTACACGACCTGCAGCGGTGCCACCGCCCTTGCCTCGTCTCTGGTCGGCCTCGCGAGCCTCATCCTCCCGCAACAAATACTGCCTATGACCAACCGGAGGTAGATCTCGGGCAATGAACCGTATCAATAGCAGACGATCACGACACTCACTTGCATGATCGTTCTTGTGGATACGGTTACCGAAGTGGTCCAGATTGGTTTCGAGTAAGCGACGCTGGCTCTCACCAGACAATTCGGTGCGGTAGTCAAATCCCCAGAATCTGTCCATGTACGAAATATCGACGATCTCGAGAGGTACCCTACCACCCCATTCATCAAACAAGCACAACCTGGTTGTGTCGACGCCAACGGGCTTTAGGACCAAGAGCCGTTCCACAACTTCTGAGCGGGATACGGGTAGTGGATTCAGCACACAGATCGAGGTGTGCATGTCATCTTTCTGCGAACGGGCGAATGTCGGTGTCAGATACACGAGTACATCGCGCAGTACTTGCTCGCCTGTGTCAACCACTCCCGTGAAACGAGGTACCATCTGTCGGTGGACCGCATCGGTGCTACAACCACAAATCGAATCGTGGGGGTGATTCTGGAGTAGCAGTCTCCATGAGTGCTCGATCAAACCTCGTGGGTACTCGCGCCCAAGGCAGAAGTGCGTGTACGCGGCGATCGGCTCCACGTAGTCCGAGAGGAGAGCCTGTGCTCTGTCGTTCCACTGTTTGAGGTACATGCGGGACGACCAGACTCCGGACAGTATGAAATGATGCCGCCCGCGCACCAACTCTCCAGAGTACTCCAACGCAGCGCATCCCGCTCGCCTGACCGCGCTTATGTATTCAGTCAGGCTGGCGTGCTTGAACAACGTGGTCGGGAATTCCCGGCGCAGCTCCGCCAGGATGCTGTCGAATCCCCTCTGTGGCGGACAATGATCGCAGCCGTTACTCAGCAGGTAAATATCGCCGCGAGACAGCTTCCCCATCTCGACAAACAGTGCTCGTATCCGCTCCCGCGCCAACTGAAGGTCGATGCTTCTCTGGGTGTGGACCTCCCACTCCTCGCCGTGTCCCAAACCACCTGCGTTGCAGTATCCGCCACATTGATTGACCGCCAGCACCTCGCTTCCGTCGGGAGCCCTCCAGCGGTACTCATGGCCGAGTGACTCAATCTCGTCTCCATTGCCACGGGTGTAGATGAAAGAGTCTATTCCCACACCGGTCAGGATCTGAGGCAGCTGCGCAATGTGGCCGAATGAATCCGGCATGTAGCCAACCTTTTGTACGCCACCGTACGCTGCCGCAATCTTGTGACCGAGCTGCAAGTTCCTGAGAGTCGATTCACCGCTCACCAGGAACTCATCAGCCAAAACGTACCATGGTCCGACCGAGAGCCCCCCTTGTTCGACCTGACGTTTGACCCGCGCGGCGCCCTCCGGATGGATTTCGAGGTAATCCTCAAGTACGATCGACTGACCATCCAGCAGGAAATGTCGGAACTCGGTTTGCCGTTCCAATAAATCGAGCGCTTGCCCAACGACATGGATCAACTTGGCGCGGAATTGATGGTACGTGAGATACCATTCTCTATCCCAGTGTGTGTGTGACACCACGAAAGCGATCCGTGGAGCGTTACTGGGGCTCTTGTTCTCCTGCGACACGGTCTGCGTCAACTAGATCCTCACTTCGGCGGCGACGAGAGATTCCCCATCATGAAGGTATGAGACGGACCACCGCCGCCACAAGAAGATACCCGAGGGGCTACACGGATCTGGCAACAGCCGTCTTCTTGCGCTCCGACAACTGCTCCGTTAGCGTTTCCACCGCATGGGATCGGGAGCGGAATCCAGTCCGCTGTCTATCTGCCAATTCTCGGAAGAGGTGGGTGCAATGAATGGAATTGATCTGGAACAGACCCTGACGGTTCTGATCAACCTAGCGACGGCTTGGGGCCTCAAGCTGATCGGTGCCATAGCTGTCCTACTGATTGGGCGCTGGATCGCCGGGTGGACTCGCCGACTAATCAAGAGGGTGATGACCAGGGGCGATTTGGATGCCACACTGGTGCCGTTTGTTGCAGGGATGGTCTACTACCTGATCCTGGCTTTCGTCGCGGTCGCTGCGTTGGGTATGGTCGGTGTGCAGACTGCGTCCATGGTCGCTTTGCTGGGGGCCGCGGGACTCGCCGTGGGTTTGGCTCTCCAGGGTACCCTGTCCAATTTCGCTGCAGGAGTGATGCTGTTGATCTTTCGGCGCTTTCGGGTGGGTGACTACATCGAGGCCGGAGGGACCGCTGGTACCGTTGGTTCGGTCGGGCTGTTTGCTACAACGCTCAACACACCCGACAACGTTCGGATCGTAGTCCCCAACGGGACGGTGTACGGCAACACTATCAAGAACTACGCGGCCAACGAGACACGACGTAATGATATGGTGGTGGGCATCTCATACGACGATGACATAGGTCAGGCCATCGATGCAGTTCGCAAGGTACTTCACGATGATGCGCGGGTGCTGACGGATCCAGCACCGGTCGTAGCAGTTAGCGGACTGGGAGACTCGTCAGTCGATATAGTAGTCAGGCCCTGGTGCAAGAAGGAAGACTACTGGGACCTGCGGTTCCACCTGATGCAGGCCCTCAAAGAGCAGCTAGAGGCAGCGGGCTGCTCAATCCCGTATCCGCAACGGGATGTACACTTTTTCCAGGCACCGTCGGCCGGGTAAGCACGGCCGGTGGCTCCAAGCAGGCGCTGTCGTGAAGGTGCTCTCGTGAATTCCTAGGGTCGACCGTTTGTCAACCTCATGCTTCCTGTTACGTTTTGGACATCATGACATCAGTACTGATCGCTGTCGCGGAGCCTCTCGTCCAGATCGGGATTCGCGTGACAATTGAGGAAGCCCCGGACTTTGAGGTCGCAGGCCTTGTGTCTGAGGAGAGTGAAGTGCCTGCTGCAGTTGCCGATCTGCAGCCGGACATCTTGCTACTGGATTCCCACTTCCAGCAACGCAATGACCGTCTGGTATCGCAGATCGTGGAGGACCACCCTGCGTGCAAGGTGTTGGTGTTGGTCGATCATACCGACGACGCGTGTACCCTACGATTCCTTCTATCCGTCCGGGGTGAGCACCGCCCTACGGAGGACGCCCTCAAAGTCATGAGAGAATGCTGCTTGCTCGCGCTGAGGCAATCGGCACGGGGCTGCCTTCCCAAGCAGTCTGGGCCCGATCGGCTCCTGACGGCACTCAGAGCGGTCGCCGCTGGGGAAGTCTGGGTGGGCCCGGCTCTGGCAGAACACTGGCTGGAGTGGTGGCGGGACAAGAGTCCCGACGGATCGGGTTCGGACCACAGACTGACCGCCCGGGAAATCGAGGTAATCGGGCTGGTCGCCGATGGCCTCAGCAACCGCGAGATAGGGACGAGCTTGGGAGTGCAAGAGCAGACGGTCAAGAACCATGTTGCTCGCATCATGGACAAGCTCAAGGTTCGCAACAGAGTCGAGTTGGCTCTGAAGGCCGTGCGCGACAACATCGCTTAGTGATCCGAGTCAGCAGACACCACTCGGAGTACTGAGCGATGGCACAGCTTGGGATCACCACCGGCTGCCTCTCTCGCAGCATCCGGCTTCAAGAGATGAGTTCATCGGGGTGTCAAAATGACGCGGCAGTTACTCCTCATCAGTACATCCACGGTGCACGGCAGCGGGTATTTAGACTACTGCGCGTCAGAGATCCGCGCTTTCTTGCCGGGCGCACCTCGCGTACTGTTCGTGCCTTACGCCCGACCAAGCGGCCTGACGCACGATGAGTACACCCAAAAAGCATCCGAGAAGTTTGCGAAGATCGGCCTAGAGCTGGTCGGGATTCACGCAGCCCCCGATCCGGCTGCAGCAGTCCGCGGTGCTGATGCGCTCTTCGTCGGTGGAGGCAACACGTTTCTCCTGCTGAATCAGCTCTACAGCAACAACCTAATGGATCCGATTCGGAAGAGAGTTGCGGACGGGTTGCCATATGTTGGCACGAGTGCTGGATCTAACGTGGCAGGGGCCACAATCGGCACCACCAACGACATGCCGATCGTGTATCCGCCGAGCTTCGACGCGCTGCGTCTCGTGCCCTTCAACCTCAACCCTCACTACCTCGATCCCGACCCACACTCGACCCACCGAGGTGAGACTAGGGAGACTCGCATACAGGAGTTCCACTCTTTCAACGCCCAGCCGGTGGTCGGCCTGAGGGAAGGGGCGATGCTGCACGTAGCCGGGAACAGCGTGCACTTGCAGGGGAGCGCCGGCGCTCGACTCTTCCGCCGTGATGCCGCACCAGAAGAACTCGTGCCGGGAGGGCGGTTGGATTTCCTACTTGCATGACGCCATTGTGGTATCGCTCGATCGACCACCCCATTCCCTGGAACTGAGCAGTGGAACGCAATACGACCCCCAATCGGTGAGCCGTCGCTCTTGACACTGACCCTGGTGATTCTGGCAGCGGGTATCGCTAGCCGTTATGGAAGGCTCAAACAACTCGAGCCGGTGGGCCCGATGGGCGAAGCCTTGATGGACTACGGCTTGTTCGACGCAGTAAGGGCAGGTTTCACCAAGGTAGTCTTCGTCGTGCGACCCGAAATCGAGCAGTTGATGAAAGAGCACGTGGGAAATCTGCTGGGTGATTCCATTGCCACGACGTTCGTGCATCAGACGCCGGATTTCGTTCCGGCGGGATTCACAGCTGGAACCGATCGAACCAAACCATGGGGTACCGCACACGCTCTGCTCACAGCTGCAGACCAGGTTGGAGAGGTGTTCGCGGTGAGCAATGCAGACGACTTCTACGGGCGGCAGGCATACGAGGCTCTAGGACAGCAGCTTCGTGGCGTTGAAACCTCTCCGCAGCCCACATATTTCCTCGTAGGTTACGAGTTGCAGCACACACTCTCTCCCTTTGGTGGTGTGTCGCGGGCGCTGTGCCGCTATGACGAAAACGGTTTCCTAACGCAGCTGGTTGAGGTTCATGATATTGCTCAAGGGAAGCAGGGAATTCTGGGAACGACCGCGGACGGCGCCAAACTGGAGTTGGCTGGGTCGGACATTGTATCCATGAATCTGTGGGGCCTTACAACAGATGTCTTCTCCCCGCTTCAGAGACAGTTCGAACGGTTTCTGTCAGAGGGCCCGGCCGATCACGAGGCAGAGTTTCTGATTCCGACCGCCTTGGGCGATCAGCTCGCGCAACGCGGGATTCGCATAAGGGTCCTACGCACCGAGGACGATTGGATGGGGATGACATTCCGAGAGGACAGACCGAACGTTGCCGCTAGAATCCAAGATCTGGTGAATCGTGGGCTATACCCCCACGATCTAACGACGCGCTTCAGTAACCAGTCATAACCCGGAAATCGAAACACCATGCAACTGACCCACGCCGATTGGCTCGTAGTCCTTCTCTACGGACTCGTGGCTCTCACCGCAGGAGTGGTCTTTGCGCGTCGCGCCGGGAAGACCCTGCAGGATTTCTTCCTCTCTGGACGCAAACTCCCGTGGTGGCTACTCGGCACCTCAATGGTGGCCACGACCTTTTCCACCGACACACCAAACCTCGTGACCGACATCGTCCGCACCGGAGGTGTGAGTCAGAACTGGATGTGGTGGGCATTCCTGGTGACCGGTATGTGCACGGTCTTCTTCTACGCGAGACTGTGGCGCAGGTCCGGGGCTCTGACCGACATTGGGTTCTACGAGCTGCGCTACTCCGGCAAGCCTGCAGCGTTCCTCCGCGGATTCCGCGCCATATACCTCGGTGTGTTCTTCAACGTCATGATCATGGCAACAGTCACACTGGCTGCAGTGAAGATCGCCGGAGTGCTCTTGGGCTTCGACAAGTACGTAACCGTCTTGGTCGCCGGCACCGTTACCGTTATCTACTCCGCAACTTCTGGCCTCTGGGGTGTGGTCGTCACCGATCTACTGCTCTTTGTGGTAGCGATGGTCGGTTCGCTTGCCGCCGCCTACTTTTCGCTACAGCACCCGGACGTCGGGGGCCTGGCAGGGATGGTCGCCCATCCCGCACTGCAGGACAAGCTGTCATTACTACCCGACTTCAGCGACTGGCAGGCAGTCCTCCCGGTCTTCGTAATCCCTCTTGCAGTGCAGTGGTGGAGCACTTGGTATCCCGGTGCCGAACCTGGCGGAGGTGGGTACGTCGCGCAGCGGATGCTCGCGGCACGCAATGAGACCGAGTCGATGTTGTCCACCCTGTGGTTCAACATAGCTCACTACGCGTTGAGGCCGTGGCCCTGGATCATCGTCGCTTTGTGCTCACTGATAGTGTACCCGAGCCTCGACACGATCATAGATCGGTTTCCCAACCTCGATCCGTCCATCGTACGGCACGACCTAGCCTACCCAGCTATGCTCATCTTTGTCCCACACGGCCTCCTCGGCCTGGTGGTCGCATCACTCGCTGCAGCCTACATGTCCACAATAAGTACCCACCTCAACTGGGGATCATCATACATCGTAGACGACGTCTACAGACGTTTCGTAAGCCCGCATCGGGATGAACGCCACTACGTGCTGGTGGGTCGTATGTCAACCGTAGTGCTCATCGTGTTGGCATCTTTCGTGGCCCTGTGGCTTGAGAATGCGGTACAGGCTTTCCAGATATTGCTACAAATCGGAGCGGGGACCGGACTAATCTTCCTGCTGCGCTGGTTTTGGTGGCGCATCAACGCTTGGAGCGAGATCTCGGCCATGATCGCCTCATTCTTGGTCGCGCTGTACTTCCAGTTCGGCCATGAAGCGATCGGATTTGCCTCACTTCACCCGTCTCTCAAGCTGGTTCTCGGTGTAGCCATCACCACTGTAGTCTGGCTGACCGTTACCTTCCTCACTGCTGCGACCGAACGAGATACCCTACAGTCATTCTACGATCGAATTCGCCCGTTCGGGCGCGGCTGGCGACGGGTCGTGCAAGTTGGACCCATCGAAAGCGAGCAAAGCATCACGGCTGCATTCTTGAGCTGGTTTCTGGGCTGCGTAGTGGTGTACGCAGCTCTCTTTGGAACAGGCTTCTTTGTCTATGGAAACGTAGGCTGGGGACTAGTCTGCTCGACGGTGGTTACCGTTGCAGCAGTAGCGCTCTTCAGGACTTTGCCAAAGGTCGGCTTCGAGTAGGGGCGTGATGGTGGGTGATCAGTAGGAAACTGCCGTCGCACCTCCGGACGGCACCACTGCGAAGGCCTGGTCCTCTACTCTGCCGGGGAATGCCCGGTCAGCATAGTACTCACGCTGCAACGCTTCGAGTACCAGCGCAACGTGCTGCACATCCGCGAGAGCAACGATGCAGCCGCCGAAACCAGCGCCGGTCAATCTGGCGCCCCATGCTCCGGATCCCAGGGCTATGTCCACCAGTTGATCGAGTTCCGGGCAACTGACCTCGTAGTCTTCCCGCAGACTGTTGTGCGATTCCACCATCAATCGCCCGAATGCTGCAATGTCCACCTGTATCAGGGCCATTTGCGCCTGATTCACACGGACTCCCTCGCTGATGACGTGTCGGAATCGCCTGAACAGAGTGGCGTCGAGAGCAGCTTCCGCGGCACCGATTGCAGTAGCTGCAGGCAGTCGCGCCAACAACTCCGAATACGATCCGACATCGGGGGCCAGGTCCAGACTGGTAACGACAGCAGCTAGGGCCTCCCTGCACTGTCGCGTGCGGAGGTTGTAGGAATCTCGCACCGAGCCGGATTTGGGAGCCCTGATCAGACTATAGGCGACCACGAATTGCCACTCTGGTCGGACAACCACAGGAGTCAACCGAAGGGGATCAAAGTCAATTCTGCATGCCGAGCCGGGCACAGCGCCCAAACAGATCGCTTGGTCCATTCCTCCACCTCGGAGGCCCACGTAGCGCTCGGCTTCAGCCATCCGGTCCATCAGTTCCAGTGCATCAATCGATATCTCGTTCACTCGCAGAGTTGCGAGCGCACTGGCAACGACAAGTGCGGACGAAGAACTGAGGCCCGCCGCGATGGGTATGTCGGAAGAGACCACGGCATCGAACCCGCGAAGCTCCCCACACCGCTGCACCAGCGCCTTTCCTGCGGCCTTGACGTAATTGCCCCAATCGCCGCCCGGGTATGGATCTATCGACGCAGCGAGTTCAAACGTACGTGCCGGAAACTCGGGATTTGCATCGGCCACATTGACAGTCGCATCTCGGCGAGCACGGACCAGCAACCTGCACTCCCGCTGCAACGCCATGGGGAACACGGGAAGGCCATTGTAGTCCGTATGTTCCCCGATGAGATTCACCCGCCCAGGTGCTCTCACGAAGTAGTCCGGGGCCGCCTCCCCGAAATGCGACCGGAAGGCTTCTCGGAGAGCCGCCGGGGCGACAACTGCAGACTGGTGATTCATGCGGTCTGGGGTCATTGCTCCTCTGTGATCGACGTCAGTCTCCTGCCAGGATCAATTTGAGTTCGTTGTCCTGTAGTGACACTCCCGCAATCCTGAGAATCGATCGCTGGCACCTGGTAGCCGTTTTGTCGGCACCTAACCCCGGCCTCCCAGTGGCAGGCATTGCCCGACTTTGCCAGGCCGCAGGTCGGCAGCGCAACGCCAGCGGTTCGGCTGCATCGAGCGGCCCATGCCGGCCCAGTCAATATGCTTGCCGACATAAGCCCCGCCCAGACGGGGCGGCTACGTCGGCTTCGCGGGTTGGGAATCTTGCATGATGCCATCCTCCGTTTCTTGGTGGGGTGTTGGGACTGGTCCGCTCGGCCGCCGCGGACCCGGTGTGGCGGTCGCGATCCGCCGTTTTGGCATGGTTTTGAAGCTTCGAATCGAGGATTTGAAGCTTCGAATCGAGGACCTGAAGCTTCAAATCGATGTTTTGAAGCTCCAAATCGATGTTTTGAAGCTCCAAATCGATGTTGTGAAGCTCCGAATCGAGGATTTGAAGCTCCCAATCGAGAGCTTGAAGCTTCAAATCGACGATCTGAAGCTTCGAATTGACGATGTGAAGCCTCGAACCGGCATCTTGAAGCTTCAAACCGACGATTTTCGACCTGGCATACCAAACATAACTCATTATATAGCAATGCGTTATGTCAATCAGGCCCGAGTTGGAGACGGTTCCAGGACGCTCCCGGCCCCCACCCCGGCCACGCAGGCTGCGACGGATGCGCCATTTAGGCATAGATTTGTGCAGCCGGTTCATCGGTTCACCAGCGTTCTTGTCGGGGAGCGGGGGCGGGGAGCACCACCCCTCCACCCGAGAGCGGGGAGCGGACCAGCCCTCTAGCCGGGAGCGGGGAGCGGACAGTATCGCCGCACCGACAGGTATTCTGGCCCTCCCAACACCCAGAACCTAACTTGGACCCCTGGGAGGACGAGAGAGCCACCAAATGGCCGACCTGTTGGAACAACCCATCGGCGGCATAGAGCGATCCAGACACACACAAAGTCTAGAATTGTCGAGGGAGAATTCGCATGAGCGGAGATTCGCACGCGGAAACCGAGGGCGGCAGGATTTCTCGAAGGACCTTTGTGAGAGCAACTGGTGCCACGTTGGCGGGGGGTTTTGCCGTCTCTGCTGTTCCTGCTCCGACTTCCGCCAGCGGGCCGTCGAGCCTGTTCTGCAGGCCAGACGGTCAGGATCCTCACATCCAGAGCTACCGGACACTCGGCCGCACCGGGTGGCGCGTTTCCGACATTGGTTTTGGGACCGGTCCGCTCAGGGAATCGACGCTCGTTCGCGCAGCATTTGACAAGGGTATCAACTACTTCGATACGGCTGAGTCCTACGGCAATGGCGCGGCGGAACGCGCAATCGGTGAAGCGCTTCCGCACATTGGCCGCGAGAATGTGTTCATCGCCACCAAAGCGGTATTCAGAGGCGGAGAGACGGAATCCAAAGTGCTCGACCGCATACGACGAAGTCTCGAGCGGCTGCAAACGGACTACGTCGATGCGTACTCCATGCACCATACACCAACCGTCGAGTTCCTGAATCATCCGGGCTACCACGCGGCAATTGAACGCCTAAAGGCCGAGGGCCACGTGAAGTTCTCCGGTGTGTCCTACCACGGCCCTTCCAGGACGGGGCACGGAAACATGGATGAAGTGCTCTCCGCCGCAGCTGAGGATGGGCGGTTCGACATGATGTTGTTCGTCTACAACTTCATGAACTCCGAAGGAGGAGGACGGGTCCTAGCTGCGTGCAAGGCGAACAACGTTGGCACGACGATCATGAAGAGCGCACCGGGCGTCCTTCACTACGACTCGTTTGCTCCAGAGAACATGACGGACGAGCAGACCCAATTCGCAGAACGGTACGGACTTCGGACTGGCGATCAACTTCGATACGGCAGCATTCAATGGGTGCTTCAGAACCCGGATGCGCACACCGTCTGTGTGAGCCTCAACGATTTCGAGAACATCGACCGAGTCGTGGCGCTTTCGGGCACCAGACTCACGGAGTCAGACGCGCAGATGCTCGAGGAGTTGGGGCAGGCCGTCAACTCACTCTACTGTCGGCACGGATGTGTCGCATGTGCCGGAGCGTGTCCAAAAGACGTGCCCGTGAGCAGGATAATGCGGTATTCGTACTACTTTGAAGGGCAGGGACGTGAAAAGCATGCCATGAGCAGATACGCGGCACTGCAGAGCGCAAACGGTTCTGCGTGCTCCGACTGCTCGGCTCCGTGCACCGGAGCCTGTCCTCACGGATTCGAAATACGGCCGCAGCTGCTCATGGCGCACTCAATGCTGAGTCTGGGGTAGTCGAGAGAATACAAGGTCCCTTGGTAGCCACAAATTGACTAGTCTGACTAGTCATAGCTCGTACCCGGTGCCGACAACTCCGCCGGAAAGAATCGCCATCGCCCTGGGCACAGCATCGCTCGGGCCACCGGCCCCCGACTGGACGAGTAACGTTCTCCAAGGCTGCGGGCTGGAGCCAGGTGGACAGACCGAAATCCCCGGGCGTTCACGGCTACGTCTCTCCGGTTGAAGAGTTCAGCTGCGACTGCGGCGCCCTAGACGGCGAACGGGACCACCTCTCCTATCAGCTGCCCAGCGAGCTCGATCTCCTTCGCCAGCAACGGTCCGCACAGGAACTCTGCCCATGCAATTGCACTCACGGCGAGCGGCGTTCGCCGACCTGCGGGAGTTCCATCACACCCATTTCGTCGCCAACAATGCTGCCGTGATCGTGGTCGGTGACGTGACGTCGGGCGAGATCATGCCGAAGCTCGAGGCGGCATTCGGCTCCTGGGCCCAGGGGCAGGTGCCCGAGATGTCGTGGCCCAAAGCCGAGCAGGTGCGGCATCGCGAGGTGATCCTGGCCGACAACTACGAGGCCTCCAGTCTCCCGGCCCAGTTCGAGTCGGTGTCGGGCATCGCCGGCAACCTGGCCCAGCTGGTGACGTACGGCTTACCGCTGGACTACTTCACCCGCTACGTGGACGAGATACTCGCGGTCACCCAACGCGACGTGCGCTGCGTGGCGCGCGAGTACGCGAACCCCGAGCGGGTCAAGGTGATCGTAGTCGGCGCGCGAGTACGCGAACCCCGAGCGGGTCAAGGTGATCGTAGTCGGCGATCGAGCAACCATCGAGGACGGCATTCAGGCGCTCGACTTGGGTCCGATCACGGTACTGTCGATCGAGGACGTGTTGGGGGCGAAGCCGGTGGTTGAGCAGTAGTCAGTAATCAGTGAATAAGGATCAGTGATCGGTGGTCAGCAATCAGTACTCACTGGTCACTGATCACTGTTTGCTGTTCACTTGTCTCCCAGCTCCATACTATCAAACATCTCCTCCACCCCCTCCGGCGGCTTCGTGAGCACACTCACGACGGCAGTCACGATCGACGCGGCCGCAAAGGCAGGGATGAGTTCGTAGAGCCGCGAGTTGAGTGCGGGCACGCGGTCCCAGATCACCGTCACCAGCGCGCCGGTGATCGCTCCGGCTATCACTCCCGTACGGGTAGTGCGTTGCCAGTAGAGCGCGAGGATCGACGTGGGTCCGAATGCGGCGCCGAGTCCGGCCCACGCCAGCAGCACCAACCAGAACACGCCGATCTTCTCGGCGACCAGACCGAATCCGACTGCCGCGGCAACGAGTGCCACCACCGCGATCCGGCTGTAGAGCACCAACCGCTTCTGCGGGATCGTCTCGCCCGCATGCAAGATCTTCTCGTACAGATCGCGCACGATGCTCGACGTGGAGACCAGCAATTGAGAATCTGCGGTCGATATGATCGCGGCGAATATCGAGGCCACCACCACGCCGAAGAAGATGGGATGGAGATGCTGCGAAGCGAGTAGCGGGTAGAGCTTCTCCGGATCGGCGTCGGGCAGCGCCGCCACATCGGGGAAATACACCCTGCCAGCGAGTCCGATGAACAGCGCTCCCCATGCCATCACCACATTCCAGATCGTGCCCACCACCGCCGAGGCGCGTAGCTGGTCGGGATTGGCAATCGACATGTAGCGCACGATGATGTGTGGGTTGCCCGGCGAACCGAGGCCGATACCAAGGAACCCGATCAGCGCGCCGGCGCCGAGTGCCACCGGGTCTACCAACGTCAGGTCGAGCGTCTGGAGTTGCGCCACCACGGGTCCGAGCCCACCGAAATCGATGATGGCGATGATCGGCACCGCCACGAGCGCGAGGATCATGATGCACGCCTGGAGCGTGTCCGACAGGCTAACCGCGAGAAAACCACCGAGGGCAGTGTACGCCAGCACGATCAACGCGGTGAGCAGGATCCCCACGCCGCCGCTCAGGCCGAAACTCGCGGCGAACGCCTTGCCTCCGCCCACGAACTGCGATGATACGTATCCGATCATGAACACCAGGATGATCAAGATCAGTGTGGTGCGGAGCAGCCCGTTCTTGTCGCCGAACCGCGCCGCGTAGAAATCAGGCAGCGTTACGCAGTCGTACGCTTCGGCGAATCGCCTGATTCTCTTGGCGTAGAAGATGAACAGGAACACCTCGGCTGTGATGTAGCCCGTCACCGCCCACACCGCGCCCGCCCCCATGGTGTATGCCATTCCCGTAACGCCGAGCAGCAGCCACGCGCTTCGGCCCGACACCACGGCCGAGAGCGCCACCACGTAGCGGTGCATCTTGCGCCCGCCCACGAAGAACTCGGCGACACCGGCCGAAGAGAACTTCGCCGACCACACTCCTATGAGCACGATCACCGCCAGGTACGCCACGAAGGCGACAACCGCGAACGGATCGGCCGATATCTGGATCGTGGTTGCGGTGTCCTGCATCTAGCGCTCCCGCTGCCTGGTGAAGCGCGCGAGGATCACCGCGGTGGCGATTATCGCCGCCGGCAGAACGAACATGACGAGGAGGAATGGAAGGGGCATGGAGTCTCCGTTTGGCCGTTTGCCGTTTGCCGTTTGGCCCGTTCGGTTGGCTAGGAATTTCACCGGGCATCTAAGGCTGCGCCAGTACACCCTCACCGTCCCTCCCTGGTGATTCTCCGGTGGCGTTCGGGTGAGGGTCCGGGATTATGTGACGGTGCGCTCTTGGGGGAACTTCGTACGGCTACATCCTCCGGGTCAGTTGCACACCCACCGTGAAGGTCTCGGTTCGAGCATCCGGAATCCCTGTAAGATCCACTGATTTGAGGCCTCGCTCATACCGCAAATCGATTGCCATGCTCGCACGGAAACCCAGAGCCAGTTCAACGCCGATGCCGCCCACCAGCCCGAGATCCGTGGACCGAGGATGTCCAAATGGCACAGCAAGAGAGGACCAGGGAGGACTCCTCGTCTCGCATGATACGACAGTCCCGGGAGAAGCTCCCGAAATCGGATCCTCACTATCCATCGAGTGACGACACGACAGCAGCAGCGAGAGAACAGGGCCGACATAGGCCGAAGGTCGCAATCGAGCGTCGCTCTTCGAGCCCAGTGACAACCGACCGAGCAAAGGGAGTTGCAGGTAGGTGAAAGACACGGTACTGAGTGGCAGAGGCCCGGTCAGAACCACATCCGGAATTGCACTGCTGCTCTTTCTGGTGAGCAGCAGCTCGGCTTGAGCGCCAAGAATCGAATAGACGGGTCCACCCACAACCAACCCTGCAGAGTATCCCGTCAGCGGGTCCGAGCTATGCACACCACTCAATCGGCTGACGGTGACCGCGCCCCTGATGCCGTAGGCCCACGCCTGACCGGCGGCTACCGGACTCATGGCCGCCTGGGCTACGAGCACGGTAACAATGGCGCAAAACAGAGTCGTTCTCATCGTTATCCCCGCGAAGAATTGGTGTCGGCAGCACGCGCTGCTAGCGCAGTTGAGGTAGTGGTGCATGGGCGCATGCCGCGCTGTCTCCGGAGATTCCAACCCTCCTCCCCTAATTCCCCTAATGTACACTTAACATAGTCATATTGAAGGGTGAGATGATGGCTTTCCTGCCCGGTCTGGGGTCGGGAAGCACATCAGCTCTCGGATCGTGCGGCGGTGGCTTCTCGCCAAGGTACTTCCAGTTCAACCGGGCCAGCCCCGGGCCGTCCACAGACCGGATTGTGCACGACGAACGGTGCGCTCGTTGTGTCGAAGAGCGACGGCAGCCTCCCTCGGCGTCGACAGACCCGTGCTTACCGGATGATGTCGACCCACCCGGCCTCGTTGGCCACGACAGCTGTGGTGCCAGACCGATCGAACCCTATACGCCGCGGCCGACCACCTACCTCGATCGTATTCTCGACTTCGCGCGATGCCCGGTCCACCACCACGACCTTGCCGGCAGACGGTATGGTGACATAAAGTACGGCCCCGTCTGGGCTCTGACCAAGGCCGAACCCGCTCTCCGCGATGCCAGACAGGGCTGTCACGTTACCGGACGACAGGTCGACGACTTGCAGCGGTCCGTCCTCGTTCGCGACAAACAAGTCATTCCCGTCAGGAGACAGCGCCAATCCCTGGGGTGCCCCACCAACCGGAATCGTACGCAGGACGGAACTGCCTTCGATTTCTGTAACAGTACCACCAACAAACGCACTCACGTAGACACGAGCCGTGGCGGGGTGAAACGCAATCCCATTTGGCGCTCCCTGGACTGGCAGGCTGGTGAGGACCGTGTGTGATGACCCGTCCAGAACGAACAGGCTGTCTGTGTTGGCCGTGACGTAGATCCGCCCACCGTCCGGCGAAACAGCAACCATGAATGGATCTCCACCGATCTGAACAGTCTCGACTTGTATGTCGCTGGCAACGTTCACCACACCCAACTCCTGAGAGAATTGGTTCGTTACGTACGCTGTTGCGTCGTCGGGATGGAAGGCTACCGCAGTTGGCACCCACCCGACAGCGACTGAGTCCGACAACTGCAAGGCTGGAAGATCCATCCGTGTCATGTGCGTTGCATCCAACCTGGTTACGTACACAACGCCGTGGCTCGACACGGCGACCCCGAAGGGCCGCTGGCCCAGCGCAAGAGTTGCGGCGACGAAGCCTGCCGGATGGCCGATCGACGCCGGATCAGTAGGACTGTCGCATCCTGTCGTCATTGTTGCGGCAATCATGACGGCAACTGCTGGAGCCAAGAATACTCCGTTCATTCTCATTCGTCTTCCCTCTGCACAGCGCATCTTTGAAATAGGTCCCAACGCGGGAGGTATTTTTGGGCACCCACCAACCGTGCCACGCTCCATCTCGGGCAGCATCTCACCGCTTGATGATGGGCTCCGGCACGTCGCCGCGGTGCCACGTGGTTGGAGATCCGTAGTCTTGCAGGCACTGAGGAACCGCTCGATACCCCACTTCCCAGCAGTATCGAACGAGCAGGTCTTCATCCTCGGTGTAACGATGAGTGGGCTCGAGTGTCCCCAGTCCAGGTAGCCCACAGCTACTGACTGCAAGGCAGATAAATGGGACACACAGCAGGCGATGCACGAGAGACTCCCTGACAGTGACGGCGCATCTCGAATGCCAATGATACCCCCGGTTCTGGTCGTTGGTTCGCCCCGGTCAGGGGCCAGGCCGCGCGGTGCTTGAGATGTTCGTCAAGCGCGAGCTGGTGGACGTCGAAAGGAACGGTGTTCTAAACCGTCCATTGCGATGATCAAGGCGACCAGCGGCTTGGGTCGGT
>Ga0111155_1033_pt1 | contig 21918 bp, 17 predicted proteins | sample DeeMarSeWOR28_12_FD_80253 | JGI IMG/M metagenome (GOLD analysis project Ga0111155, IMG submission 80253) | Gemmatimonas sp. SG8_17
CTGGGCTACGACGGCTGGGTCGGTCTGCTGACCCATCGCAATCTCCTGGCTCTCGCTCACCAACATCAGTTCGAGTCCGCCAGTAGCGGGATTGCGGGCGCAGCCGGAAGACAGAGCGATACTGCCGCACGCCAGCATCGCTAGGGCACTGGATATCGAAGCGTGTCTCATCATGGGCAAGAAAGTACCGTCAGGTGACCCGATTGCGGTAGGGCTGGGCTGGAGCGGCGAGCTGAGAGCCGGGAGCGGGGAGCCGGGGGTAGGGTGCAGCAGCGCCCCAGGCTGACAGCTGGGATATGTGGTGCCGGCGGGCCCCGGGGAGCACAGGAAGTGTGCTGCCGGGGCGGGATCGTGGTTTAGACCTACGGCTTCAGCAGCAGCTCCTCAAACAGCGCAATGGCCCTGGAATCTCCGCTTTGTCCCAGCCAAAAAATGGCGTTCCTCTTTATGTCAGGATCTGGATGGGTGCGTACGAGACGGATGAGGATGGGAACTCCCCCGTCATCATCCAGTTGCGATAAGGCGAAGATAGCGCTCTTCCGCATCTCGCGGTCACCCAGTTCGTCATATACGATTTCCTCCAGGCCTTCGCTCGCCGCAGCACCGGCTGCTTGGGACAGCCAGAAGACAGCACTCTTGCGCGTGCCTCTAGGACGAGAGACATCCTTGGCAAGCTGTAACAGCTCGGGCCACACCACGGCGCTGTCGGCTAGCGTTGCCGGGAAGATCGCAGCTTCGCTCGCGTCTCCATTCAGCATCTGAGCAAGCGATAGCAAGTATCTCGCAGCTTGGGGCGCCGGCACGAAACCCAGATCGACAACATGATCTCGCTCACGCCAACGCCCCCCAACGTACGTGTCGATATCTACTACCTCTCCGCGGCGCAAGTCGAGCGCTACTCGTACTGGCCCGGGTTCGCACCAAGACTCCCAGTCATCGGTGCCGCGATGAGTCGAGATGTTCCTTCCGTTGCCACACACCCCTGGCCGAGCGGTATAGCTCATGCGCACCTGCCCATCCCTGAGGCCCGAGACCCGGTCGGCGATGGATTGAGCCGTGGCTTCGGCAGCCGTCAAGAGGGCCGCCGCAGCCAGACCGGTTGACGCCCAGCTGTATGAGCGTCCGAGTATCCGGCTGTTCCCACTAGTCATTTCGCTATGACCTCCTGCAGAAACTGGGCAGCCCTGAGATCATCAGATTGGCCCAGCCAGAACAGTGCGTTCTTGCGCAGTTCGGCATCAGTCTCGCGCCGCGCAATTGCTATCAATTCATCCACGGCCCATTCGTCGTCCAGCTGCGACAAGACAAAGAGCACGTGCTGCCTGAGTTCTGGATCAACCGAGCTGTCATACGCATCCGTGAGATCGGTGGCGTCCAAATCTTGTTGCTGACCGAACCAGAAGAGTGCGTTCTTGCGCAGCTCGACCAGCTCATTCTCGTTCTGCACAAGCGACAGCAACCACTCGCGGCTTTCGGCAGACGCGGTTTGTGCCACTGAGAAGATCACCTTCTCCTTGAGCTGCTGAGCCGAGATGCTCGAGTAGAGATCCCGCAGAAACGCCATGCTTTCGTGCGATCCTTCGTTGCCCAACCAGAACACGGCGTCCTCTCGCAGCTCCAGGGGAGCATCGTTGCGGACTACGTAGTCCCGTAGAACTTGTTCCGCTCCCGCACCTGAGTGCTGGGACAAGGCAAAGATGGCCTGTTCCTGCAGTTCGATCTCGTCGCAATCCTCGAGCACCGTTTCAAGGGCGGAGACTGCCTCTCTGCCACCTATCTGCGACAGCCAGAATACAGCCTGCTTGCGGACTTCCAGGGCTGGATCTTCACGCACAGCACGCAGGAGTATTTCCTCGGCATCGCTAGTATTCTGTTGCGACACGAGGAACACCGCCTTGCTACGCAGCTCCTCAGAACACTGATCGCGCCGTTCCAGCACGTTGAGCAGGATAGGCATCGCTTGATCCGCATCCATCTGGAGAACGGCGTCGAGTGCGGCCATTCGTAGCTCATTGTCACCGCAGTCAGCACTCTGCGCCACCTTGAGGGCCGGGATCGGCGTGTCTCTTCGGTTCGTCGCGTACAGGGAAACCGCTGCCACGACTGAGAGAATCGGGAATAGCCGTATCATGAACTTCATTTTCAGCAACCCTCTAGGGGATCTGTCGGTTTATGATTTCGAGCAGGAACTCAGCCACCCGCGGGTCGTCCGACTGACCCAACCAGAAAATCGCGTTCTTGCGCAGCTCCACGTCGGTCTCGGTGCGAGCGATGTCCATCAACACATCCACCGCGGAAGGTTCGTCATGCTGTGAAAGCACGAAGATCACCTGTTCTCGCATCTCGCGGTCATCCACCGTATGGTACAGACTGCGAAGAGCATCACCACGGAGGTGACCCTGCTGTCCCGCCCAGAACAGCGCTTGCTTGCGCAGCTCGACTGTCTCGCTCTCATTGAGAGCGATGTTCAACAACCACTCTCCGGCGTCGTCGCTGTCCTGCTGCGAGACCGAGAAGATGATCTTGTCTTTCAATTCCCGGGAACTGACTCTGTTGTACAGTTGGCGCAGGAACTGCACGTTTTGCGGCGACTGGCTCTGGCCGAGCCAGAAGATCGCATTCTCCTGTAACTCCTCGGGAACGTCCGGGCGTTCGACGTAGCGCCGCAGGCTCGCTGCTGCTCTCTCGCTGTCGTGCTGAGAGAGAGCGAAGATAGCCTTCTCCTGCAGCTCCCGATCGCCCGATCCCATGAGAATAGAATCGAGCGCCATCACTGCCTCTTCGCTGTGCACCTGAGAAAGCCAAAACACTGCCTGCTCCTGCACCTCACGGTCAGGATCGCCTTTCGCAACCTCCAACAGGAGATACGTCGCCTCATCCGATTCTTGCTGCGAGATGAGCCACACTGCCCTGCGACGCAGTTCTGCGGAACAGGCATCACGACGCTCGAGTACCCGCCGCAGAATGGGCAATGCCCTATCTGCATCCATGTTGAGGAGCGCATTCAGGGCCATCGCCCGAACGTCATCCTCTTCCTCTGGACAGACTCCTTCCTGCCCTTGAGCCCTCTGTGTGATATCCTGGGCCGCTCGGGAATCCCCTTGCTCGGCAAGGAGGCCGCGAATCCGAACGTAGAGAGAACGCGCGTCGTCACGAGTTGACGCGTTGGGATATCTGTCCTCTTGACTTTGTAGTAGATCCAACGCGGTCCTGTACCCGTCCGCAGCGCCGGTGCGGTAGTGGGCGAATGCTTCCCAGTAATAGGAATCCGCCGTGTATCGCGAATCCGCATGCTGAGTCCGGATGCGACGAAACAGCAGCGCTGCACGCTGGTAGTTGCCCTGGTTGAGTTCCTGCCGCGCAATCCTGTACAGTGAGTCAGCCGGATCCTGCACGAATAGCCCAAGTGCCGGCAGCGCTGGCACAACGAAGGCAACGTTTGTCGCTTCTGTCCTCGTCACATCATCGACACGTTTCGGCAGGCGTGCCTGGGATGCGGCGCCTGCAGGCGTTGCCAACTGAAGGGCTGTCACGACGGCGACTGCCAAAGTCAGTCTCTTGGTCTCCATCATATTACTCCTTGCATGCCTCTCAACGTCGGATCGGCAGGTGCAGCCGCCCTCAGCTTGAGCAGGACCTCTCTCTGTTCGATTCCCTCTGCGATCAGATCAACCTCAATCCCGTCCTCGTCGCCTCTGAGCTGCGCGATTTGAACCAGTACCAGTTCCAGGTCGTCTAGTAGCTCTCTGAGACGGGTGTCCTTAGATGCGGGTGATCCTTGCAGTAAGCGCGTGGTGGTAAGCAGCTCGCGAGCCGGGTTCGCCAGTTCGTAATCAGTACGGCCAGCTCTGACATCGGCACGGAACATGGTAAGGAACACCTCCGTGCGCCCGAGGTGCTCCATTGCCGCTATCCGGTAAGCGTTAGCCCGCGCACTCGGCTCCACAGGCGCTTCAGCCGTAGACATCGTCTCGGTGTGACGCCGGGTTGTCAGCTGGTCCAGGTTCATCCCGATGCCGATGCCCAGCACCAACGTCGCCGCCAGCCCCACACCCCAGCGCACCCACGAGGATACAAACACTCCCCGCAATGCCCCCCGGCTCCGCTGCTCTGCCCGGGCCGACTCGATCGCCACCCACATTTCCTCACGTGGTACGTCAGGTGGGATGTTGTAGTCACGCACCACACGCTCCACGAATTCTTCGAATTGCTTTTCGGTCATGACGCCCACTCTCCAGCGAACTCGGACAGTGACTCCCTCAGCCTTGCTCGTGCGCGCGACAGCTGTGCCTTTGATGTCCCGACCTGCGTACCGAGCGCCGTGCTGATCTCGTCGTGCGTGTAGCCTTCGACGTCGTGCATCACGAACACCATCCGATACTTGTGCGGCAGATTGTCGATCGCGCGCCGCAACTTGTCTTTCAAATCCGGCTCCGCCTCAACCCTGCTGTCCCCTGTAGCCTGAACCTCGTCCAGATCGAACTCCCTCTGGCGAAATCGCTTGACTTTCCTCAGTCCATTGTAGATCACGGAAGTTGCGATCGATCTGAGCCAGGTACCGAAAGCCGCCTCACCGCGGAACTGACCGATCCTGTCGAACGCCCTGATAAACGTCTCCTGCGTCAGGTCGCGGGCGAGTTCATCGTCGCCAGTGAAGCGGTAGGCCAACCGGTACGTCTGGTCGACGTGCGCCTCGTAAAGCTGGCGTTCTGCTGCGGGATCACCCTTCCGTACCCGCGCAATCAGTATTGCTTCGTCCACCCGGCTCCCCAGGGACTTGTGTTCAGTTCCGTTGCCATTCGTACAGACACAGGATGGGGGAAAAGGGTTGCGTTGGGGAGGGGAAGACGTGATGTGGGGTGGTGAGGGACGGTGGAAGACGGTGAGGGACGGTGACGGTGGTTGGTGGAACTGGCCCCTAGCCTTGTCCTGTGGTGTGGGTGCGCGACCCTACGGATTGAGCGCTGTGGAGCTGGGTACCGCCCGGCTTGGCCGGGCTCAGGGGATGCGAGCCAGCACCCCTCGAATCAGCCTCTCGAGATGAGCGGCAAGCTGCCTCCCGGCTTCCAAGACATCTGCGTGCGAGAGCGACTGGGCGGAGAGACCTGCAGCCACGTTGGTGATGCTGGAGATACCTAGCACCCTCATGCCCCGGGCCCGTGCGGTGACCACCTCAGGCACGGTGGACATTCCAACCGCGTCCGCTCCAGCGCGCTGCAACATCCTGACCTCGGCGGGGGTCTCGTAGCTGGGTCCGAGGACCGCGACGTACACGCCTTCCTCAAGCACAATGCCTTGCTCGCACGCTACACACCGGGCCAAGGTCCTGAGGTCATTGCTGTACAGATCGTACAGGTCGGGCCAGCGACTCTCCCCCGACACAACCGGTCCGCTGAGAGGGTTACGCCACATCATGTTGACCTGGTCGGCGATGAGCATCAGGGTCGGTGGATGGAAGTTGGGATTGAGGCCACCGGCAGCGTTGGTGACAATGAGATGCGGCACTCCGAGCTCTGCAAAGAGCCGCACCGGCAGCACCACTGCGTCGGGATCGTGCCCTTCGTACAGATGGAATCGTCCGTTCTGCAGCAGCACCGGAACACCGTCGACCTGCCCCACAACCAATTCGCCCCGATGGCCTGCAACTGTCGCAGACGGAAACCCCGGAATCTGAGCATAGTCTATGCGCTGGCCATCCGAGACCGCATCGGCCAGTGCACTGAGACCTGATCCCAGCACGACGGCAGCCCGGGGAGCCGTGTCCCCAATCCGCGACCGGATGAACTCTGCAGCGAGGCTGAGGTTCGGCGCTTCAACCATGGTGAGAAGGCGGCAAAGGGCGGTAAAGGACGGTAAGAGGCGGTAGATGGCAGTAGATGGTCCCACGAGACGTGAATTTCACCGTCCGCAGGGTGGAGGTGGGGAACCGTGCGGTACCGCCCGGTGCGCCTGAGGGATGTGGTGTGTTACCGCCCGGATAGGGTCGTGCGGCGAGGGGTCGTGCCGGCCTCAAAGCAACATCCCCGCTAGGCTGGCCGACATGAAAGCCGCCAAGTTGCCACCGATCATAGCCCGGAGTCCTAAACGTGATAGATCACTGCGTCGCTCTGGTGCGATTCCTCCGATGCCCCCTATTTGAATGGCAATGGACGAGAAGTTCGCGAACCCCAAGAGCGCATAGGTGGCGATCACCGTCCCGCGGGGCGACAGCACCGTGGCGCCGTCCATCACACTCGCCAACTGCAGGTACGCAACGAACTCATTCACAACGATCTTGATGCCAATGAGAGATCCCACGTCGGTGGCATCGGCCCAAGGAACGCCCATGAGTGCGGCCAGCGGAGACAAGACCCAGCCGAATATCAGTTCCAAGGACAACTCCGGGTGGCTGAATAGGCTGCCCAAACCACCTACTAACCCGTTGAGCAACGCAATCAAGGCTATGAACGCCAGCAGCATGGCACCCACGTTGAGAGCCAATTTCAGTCCCTGAGCCGCTCCAGCCGCCGCTGCATCAATGACGTTCGCCTCTAGCTTCTCCACGTTCACCGCCAGCGAGGACTTAGTAACCGGTTCGCCTATCTCGGGCACCAGCAACTTGGAGATGAGCAGCGCTGCCGGCGCATTCATTACGCTGGCTGTAAGGAGGTGACCGGCCACGTCGGGGAAGTAGGGCGACAACATGCCGACATATGCCGCCATCACTCCTCCCGCGATCGTGGCGAAGCCACCCACCATTACGGTATTGAGTTCCGAGTAGGTCATCTGCCCCACAAACGGCCTGATCAGGAGAGGTGCCTCGGTCTGACCTACGAAGATGTTCCCCGCTACCGAGAGAGTCTCCGCACCGGATGTCTTCATCGTCCTCTGCATGATCCAGGCTATTCCCTTCACTATCCACTGCATCACGCCAAGGTAGTACAGCACCGACATCAGCGAGGAAAAGAAGATGATCGTGGGCAGCACCATGAAAGCGAATGAAGCTCCCGTATGAGCCCACAGTTCAGGAGAGGATATGGGTGCCCCCTCGAGAGGAGTACCGGTTGGGAGTCCCACAGGAACGTTGGTGTCTACGAGGTTACCGAAAATGAACGCGGCACCCTGCTTGGTGTACCCGAGCAGTCCGATGAACACCGTATTGGCGCCTTCGAAAAGCCGTCTTCCGAAAGGCGTCTTGAGAACGAGGAAGCCAAAGAACACCTGGACTAGGACACCCATTCCAACAAGGCGCCAATTGACCCGCTTCCGGTGGCTGGATAGCAACCATGCAAGACCCACCATGGTCGCCATGCCAACCACGCCCATAAGGCGTGCCGGAAGGGGAGTACCCAACCCCTCTCGCGCAGCCGCCATCTGTTCCGCAGCTGACTGAAGCAGGTACAATCCGTTCATCTATGCAATCTCCTCGAGTTCGCGCCGGACCTGAGCAACGAGCGCATTCTTCGCTGCCTCCGGCAAGAAGGCACTCTGAAACGCATTCAGTATGAGGATGTCGATCTCAGCGCGCGTAATGTCAAGCCGGGTATGGGCCAGCCAATACTCATCACTGAGTGTTGTTCCGTCCACCAACCGGCTGTCAGTATTGAGGGTCACCACACAGCCACAATCGAGGTAGTGCCGGATCGGATGCTCCTCGACCGAATCCACCGTATGAGTGTGGAGATTCGACGTAAGACACACTTCGAGCGGTATGCGATTCTCAACCACAAACTCCTCGGTCGCAGGGTCTTCCCGCAATCGAGTGCCGTGCCCGATTCTGTGGGCTCCACACAGATGCAGAGCCTGGGCAATGGAATCGGCACCATCTCCTTCACCGGCATGACAGGTGCACGGTAATCCGTGCCGGTGCACGATGTCGAAAGCTCTGACGTGCTCTCTTGCAGGATGGCCCCATTCCGAACCAGCCAGGTCAAATGCCACTACACCGTCACCGGCATAATCGACGGCAAGCCTAGCGAGGTCCTCGGATACCGCTGGTGGCAACGTTCGCAGACCGGCCACGATGAGCCGCGCAATCACTCCCGTTTCGCACTCGGCCCGCTGGAGCCCCGCCAGCGGAGCTTCTACCGCCTCGGTCAGGCTGAGCGCAGGCGTATGCAGAGCCGGGCAGTATCGCACTTCGACATACCGCACGTTCTCGGCAGCCAGATCATGAACGAACTCGTACGCGATGCGCTCCAGGGCCGCGGTCGTCTGCATCACGGATACGGTGATGTAGTACCGCTCGAGGTACTCGTCCAAGTTTCTGGCACTGCGGACGTGCACCGCCTCAGCCAGAGCCGTAGCGTCGTCAGCCGGCAGTGTTACCCCCTGCTCACGAGCCAGCTCGACCATCGTCTCCGGCCTCAGCGAGCCGTCGAGATGTACGTGAAGCTCGGCCTTGGGCAGACGGCGAATCAGCTCAGGTGTAAGGGTCAAGGATTGTGTCCTTGAGAAACGTGGAAGGCTACCGATAACTGCCCACCAGGCGGCGAACGCACCTGGTGGAACCTGGTACGATACAATTCACGCTGCGACTGCCAATCACCTGACGCTGTGGAACCGCACGCTCTCTGGCGCCTCCACCGGTTGTCTCAGCCGCGGCAGATACGATAGCAATGCCTCAAGATTCGTCAGTCCCGCGGCCTCTGGTTGTGCTCCCGCAAACGCAGCTAAGGCATCTGCTCCACCAGCAACCGATGCCGCAAGCGCAATGGTATAGCTCTCCCTCTGCCGCACCTCCTGTCCGTCCGGGAACTGGACACGCCGCACGCGCCTGCCAACTGTCCTGGCAGGATCGTACCACACTTCGAGCCCGGCTACATGGGCGATCGGAGTGCCACTCGCTACTACAAGCTCGAGGGCTTCGAAAACGACCTGTCCGGTCACGGCCAGCCGAACGAGTGGTTCCACCTCGCCAAATGCCGCCGCCAGATCACTGCGAGCGACCGGCCCGGCCGGTACATCGCCTTGGATGGTCTGGTTCAGCACCAGCGCAAACTGAGTCCGGGCGCCGTTGCGATACCCGTCAGCAATCAACCTACCAAGCGCGTGCTCCTTGTCACTTCGCTTGAGCGGGAGTTTCAGGTGGGCGACTGGGACCACCGGTGTGGGCCGTTCTGGTCGAGCGGTGTCGGGCCCAGCAAAGGCGGGCGTGACTGAGTCCACTGGCACAAGGGCAGCTTGGGGAGTCACCGCCTCCGGCGGTCCGAATGCGTTTCGCACCGCCTCGGCGGCCGCAGCCGGGACAATACGCCATGAAGGAGTGAAGTAGTCTTCGGTGACCAGGGGGTCGGCTCTGCGAATCCAATCTGCCAGTAGATCCCGGATGTTCTCCTCGTGATCGTACACGACAGGCAGGCCCCGTAGCATGTCGAACCCTCCACCTCCCTCTTGGCGGTAACTATTGAGTGCGAGGGTGAAGCTGTCGGTTGGCTGAACCAGACGTCCACCGCTAACTAGTTGGCGAATCCTGGACCCTACGGGTTGGGCCAGATCGATCACATAATCGACACCACTCACAATATCGAAGTTGTATCCCGGGATGCTGTCGTTGACGATCTGATCGCCCTGCCCAAAGGTCCTGAAATAGGCTGCCGCCTGCTCCAAGTACTCCTTGAGAGCGGCCCCGTCAATCCTGATTGCCCTCAACGTGTTCTCATAAGGGTATATGGCGGCAACATCGCTCAACCGGACTGCCCCGGGTCCGAACCGCGCTGTCGTATTGAACGCTGCGGTGGCAGAGAGGTCAGCTCCCGTTGTCCTACGCTGAACCTCGTTGACGAAATCGATAATCGGTGAGTCACTAGCCCGCGCGTACTGGGCGCTCCAAAAGCCACTTATTCTGGCCAACGGCGTCAATACCCAGAGACGAACTGACTGGTGAGCCCGCTCGAGCCGCTGGGCCACCAGGGGGTGGGGCGACACGCCCGCCAAGGAAATCTCCTCACCCTCTATCCGGACCACCCTAAATGGCCGGTTGTCAGCGCCCTGCACACTGCCAGTTGGCCCGCGCTCCCGCACGAGCCACACATGGGCGACCGCCACCGAGCGGGCCCATTGGGTTGGCTGAACGAAATGAACGCCGTTGATCACAGAGTCGGCGAAGTGACGGTGCGTGTGGCCAACAATGACCAAGTGAGGGGGCACAGGCAGCTCAGCAAGCCGCGCCGCTTCATTTTCCAGCCCAACACCAGTCGTGTCATACGAGGCTGGCGCACTCATCCCGCTGTGCGCGATCACTATCCGCAGGTCGGCACCCTCTGCTTCAAGCCCGCGTAGCGCCCTGTCGACCATGGGCAGCGGCCTCCTGACCAACACCCGATCCGCGAGCTTCTGCCCGTTCCACACCATGACCCCAGGAGTCGTGAATCCCGTCAAGCCAACCTGAACGCCATCTCTGTGCAGGGTTACGTAGGGCGGAAAGACCAACGTATCTCGTGGCAGGCGATAGAGGTTGGCTGAGACAATCGGAAACGCAGCCCCTGACATCGCGCGCTGGAACGTTGCCACACCAAAGTCGAACTCGTGATTGCCCGGAGTGGCCACATCATAGCCAACGGCGTTCAGTGCATCGACTACGGGATGGGGATCGATGGCCCGCTCAGTCGCGAAGTAAGCTGCAAACGGGTTGCCCTGGATCAAGTCCCCAGCGTCGATCAGAATAACCTGCCCCATGTACCTCGCCCGGAGGGAATCGACAACCGTGGCGACACGAGTCAGTCCCAGCGGGGCTTCCCGGTCGTTCAGATAATCCCAGTGATATGCGCGGCCATGCACATCGGTGGTGGCCACCACAACGACATGGGCAGTATCCTGTGCGGTCGCACTGTAGATCGACCCTGAGGTGAGGAGTCCACAGACAAGCGGCCCCATCATTCGCGTCATGTGACGCAATCTTACGGACATGGCTGCGACGCGCAACGTAGGCCCGCGACTCGCGCTGGTCGGCCCGCCTATTGGCAGCGGCATCCGACTGCTCGGTCTTGACCACCCGGAGTCCGTAAGGTTCTTCTCGGCTTCCGGCGACAGGGGCAGAATGGAATGGGCGACCGGATTAGGGTCGCCCATTCGTAGCTCACCGAAGCACTCCAGCCGCAGTTGGTAGTCTTTCCCTATGACCCCAGCTCCGCCGAGTACACCCGGCCAAATCGATCCGTCGCCTCAACCCGCAGCGACCGCGCCCCCCCTGAAACCGGCGCATAGAACAGGTGCCCCGTCACATAGGGCTCCACCCAGGGCCGCCGTGCGGGGAGATCTGGCCCGGAGTGCAGTTCAACGCTAAGTGGGTCGAATCCTACACGACGGGACATCGCTCCCTTGCGCTCCCCATCTTCATACCAGACAACGGTCCAGGCCGGATCCCAATCCCATACGTTGGCGACCACTTCGTCCGGCGCTGTGGGATCTGCGCCGCGTGGGTACACCCGTATCTGATGATCAAACGGATGACCGGTTGACTTGTATCGCCACGTGACCGTTTCCCCATCAATCTCGTAAACACTATAGCCGCACGGAGTGCCATCGCCACAGATTGGTCCACTCCACCATGCACCGCACACGGCTCCGTTTACGTGTTCGTGTATTCCTGATTCAAACACGTGCTCGCTCTCGTGCGTGTGTCCGGCGAGTATGTGCGCATCGAACGGCTGGCGTCGGGATTCTCTCGACCTTCGCGCACATGGCGACTGCCAAGCACCGGAATGTGTAGCGCCACAAAGACGGGACTCCCAGGTTCGACCCGGGCCAGATCGGCTGCAAGCCAAGTGAGCTGTTCGTGCGTCAGGTAACCCAAATACCCGACGCCGTTCCAGAACACGTCATCCAGCACCACATAATGGGCAGCACCTCGATTGAATGAATAGTACGGCGGTCCGAACTGACGACTGAAGGTTTCTGTGGAGGCCCTGTCCGTCATGCTCGAGTAGTCCATGTCGTGGTTCCCGAGCACCTGGAAGAACGGTATGCCTGTCTGATGGACGCCCCGCTGGTATTCAGGATAAAGATCCAAGTGATCAAACATGATGTCGCCACAGGCCGCGCCCAAAGCCTCTACTCCCAGTTCGGATACGACGGCACGCACGTCCGGAACCGTCTGTTCGCGGAACCACCGCGTCTCATCCAAGTCTTCTGTCTGCACATCAGCAAGCAGCAGCAAAGCATGGCGCTCGTCCGATTCCTCCAGCGGCTCCAATTCGAACAACACCTCGCTGGACCCCCTCCCGTCAGGGGTGATGCGCTCGTAGAAGCGTGCCGTTCCCGTGGGGTTCCGCGGAACATGGTATCCCGACGGTAGGGAGATGTGAACAAACGATCTGTCGGTTGAGCTCGGTAGATCGAAAGCCCCGTCTGTGTTGGTGTCCACTACCGTCAAACCATCCGTGACGGCGATCCCAGAAAGACCACGCCCATGAGCCACCACGCGTCCGCGGACCCGGACAGGTTCAACTCTGTTCGACACAAGGAGCTGCCGGCTTCGGCCCATCCGGAGTCCAGGCAACAACGCATATGCGGTACCAGTCGTCGCGGCAGCGAGAAAGGAACGTCGATCGAGCTGTCCATTCGGTGACAGAGATGCAGTTGCTTTGGCGGAGCTCATCGGAACCTCGAGTGGATGGTCAGTCAGGCAGCAGTCTGCGGCAACTCGCCTTCACAAGGATAGACGAATCGTACCTCGTTTGCGATGAGAATGCACCTAGTGCCGTCCAATCCCTCAACCTCCAGTCGCACGGGGAAGGGCCCAGCAGAATCCTCGACAATCAGGCGTCTAATGCGCCCCAACCTGCCATCATCGCTCAGCACCAATCTTCCCGGTAGCAACAGCTCATCGAGGGAGCCGGGAGACTCGCTGGAGTTCGGCATACGTGCGGATGTCAAACCGAACCTGTGTCCACTGGATTGCACCTTCACCTAGCTGCTCCCCCTGATTTGAGTGGCCTAGGCGGCAGGACGCCCACCCCAGCGGGCAGCGGGAGCCTGAGCGTGCGTGAACAGCAACAACTCGGCGGGTACCAGCAGTTGACTGTAGAGAGCCTGCCGCGAGCAGAAGTACATGAATTCGTCGACTTGTCCGTCATGCGTTCGTGCTGGCCTCCCTGAAGTCCCGTACGACGGTTGATCGGCGCATCACCAGAATCGCCCCTTGGTTGGCGGTCTGTCATCAGCCGGCCCACCCGCGCACCGGTATCTACCCGGCATCTATGGATAACAGAACTCGTTCCTGTAACAGCTTCGTAACGGCTTTGCGTGAAAACCCCGAGCGGCGCTCCCAGCAATGCGCTGGACCCGTATATATTCCCATCCGTGAAACACAAGATCCTTGTTGTAGACGATGAACCAGACATTACTGCGCTCGTGGCATACCATCTTGCCAAGGTGGGATATCGCGTCTCGACAGCGCACAGCGGACCAGAGGCAATCAAATCAGCTGCTGAGCAGCGGCCCGATCTGTTGGTGCTGGACCTAATGCTGCCTGGGATGAGTGGATACCAGGTCCTGCAGACCATTCGATCGCGGTCCGAGACCCAAGACGTTGGTGTCATACTGCTAACCGCCAAAGGGGACGAGACGGATCGCATTCAGGGCCTCGCGAAAGGCGCGGACGACTATGTCGTCAAACCGTTTTCACCCCAGGAGTTGGTATTGCGCGTGGCAGCCGTCCTCCGGAGGCTCGGCGCTCCATCGGTGGGTGCTGGATCTCTGCTGACCGCCGGGCGAATTGTCATCGATCGTGGCGCACACCGGGTGTCGGTAGACGGGGAAGATCTCGACCTGACTGCCACCGAATACAAGTTGTTGGTCGCCCTCGCTGAACGGCGGGGGCGAGTCCAGTCGCGATCACAGCTGCTCGAACAAGTGTGGGATGCGCATCCCGAAATCCAGACCCGAACCGTGGACATGCACGTGCAGCGACTCCGCAACAAGTTGGGAGAGGCAGCCGATTTGCTCGAGACGGTCCGCGGCTTCGGGTATCGATTCCGGGCCGAGACGCCGCGAGAAGTTGGTAGATGAAATTTTCCACGCGCCTCATCATCGGGACGCTGGTCGTTGTCATAATCACAATCACCACCTTCGTAGTTGCCACCAACCGATCGTTGCGCCAGAACCTCGATCAGCTCTTCATCCAAGAACTCGAACGGCAAGCCAGGCTCGTCGCCGCCGCAATAGCGACACAGCCTCTCGATCTGAATGTCGAGGCTCACCGCCTTGGCATCCTTGTGGAGCGTCGAGTCACCTTCATCGACCTCGATGGGGCTGTCGTCGGTGATTCTGATTTCGACGATCAGAACCTGTTGCTACTCGAGAACCACATTGAGCGACCTGAAGTGCAAGCGGCGTTGGCGGGACAAGTCGGCGTACATCAGAGGGTAAGTACTTCGACAAATCGCGCTGAGCTCAAAGTCGCCATTCCCGCCTGGCCCGGCATCGTGCGGATTTCAGCCCCACTCGACCAACGGAATGAGGTCATCCGCGCAATGGTGTTACGTACGCTGCTCGCCGGTTTGGTGGCAGCGCTGGTCGGCACCCTGCTCGCAGTGCTGGGAGCCCGGATACTGGCGCGCCCACTTGCCAACTTGGCTCTGGCCGCACGATCCGTCGCATCCGGTGGAAGCCCGCTGTACCCGGTAACGTCTACGTTAGAGATACAGGAGCTAGTCCGTGCGTTTCAGTCAATGCATGACGAGCTGAGCAAGCAGATCACTGAGTTGCACCGTGAAAGAGGCGAGACACAGACCATAATCGAGTCGATGGCCGAAGGAGTAATTGCAGCTGACGAACGCGGCCGCATCGTTATGTGCAACGACGCGACCCGGCAGATCCTCGGGCTCGGGCCCAACGATTCGCTAACCGATCTACGTAAACTCCTCCATCAGAGCGACGCGCTGCAAACGGTCGAGGAAGTACTGGCCGGGACACCAGTTCTGGGGCGCGAGCTGCAGCTGGGACCCCGAGATATCCTAGCGACAGCGCGACCACTACCGAACCGGGGCGCCGTCCTGGGATTACTAGACGTTACGGATCTCAAGCGTCTCCAGACAATGCGGCGCGATTTCGTCGGCAACGTGTCGCACGAGCTCAAGACTCCTCTCACGAGTATCATGGGCTACGCAGAGACGCTATTGAGCGAAAGCCCGGACGCCGAAGTGCAGCATCAGTTCCTAGCGAAGATCCGGGACAACGCACAGCGGATGCAGGCGTTAGTAGACGATTTGTTAGACCTCACTCGGCTGGAGTCTGGAGCTTGGCAGCCGGCAATCGCAACAGTGGACGTGGCGAGCGTCGGCCGAGAGGTGTGGGCTGCAGTTGCGGCGGACGCCCGCCAGATCCTCACCAATCTCGTCGACAACGCCCTGCGACACACGCCCGCCGGAGGGATCGTCTCTCTCCTGACACGGGACATTCCTGAGGCGGCGGTATGGGAGATCGAAGTTCACGATAATGGAGCTGGCATTCCGCCGCAGCACGTTCCCCGGGTGTTTGAGCGCTTCTACCGTGTTGACGCAGGGCGTGCCAGGGCCGCTGGCGGCACTGGCCTCGGCCTCGCCATTGTGAAGCACTTGGTGGAGGGACACGGTGGCAGTGTTAGCCTAGAAAGCACGGTCGGCCAGGGCACCAAGGTGCAGATCCGCATCCCTTACCGCCCCCAGCGGATTCTCAACCTACTGTAGTCGTGCGGCTGCGACTGCCTTGTCGCCAAGATCGCACAGAGATCATGCGCTGCGGGTTCAGCTGTAGTTGCCGTGCTGGGAGCCGGGTACTACAAGCGCGTCGGCGGCCTACTCAACATGCCCTCCCGCGCAGCAATGCCCCCCACATGGTGCTCTACCACTACGAGGACCCGCCCCGTTGGACATCAGGTCGAGTTCTGAATACCAAGACCGGGCCCGTTCCTCGCAACTCGAGTTGCCCGCAAGTTCCACCACCGGTCAAATGAATTCTCCCACCTTACGGCCGCTCCACTGGGTCCTGTTCTGTTTTGACCTACTTCTGTAACTTGGCTGTGGACCCAGGGGGAAGGTTCGCACACAACGGATGCCGCTCGGCTACCGCATCTGACCGTAGCTGACAGTCTCCCGCTACGGGGCGTGTCTGCGCGTCGGTAGCGCGTGCTGTGCGGTGTCAGGCACTATCCTCAGGTTCACCTCACAGACAACACTCGCTCCCGCGGGAAGGGCACCTGACCAAGGAGATCGCATGCGAGCCCTCTGGCTACCCTTGCTTGTAGCGCTCATGTTTGACCCGCAACTTTGCAGGGCGCAGTCCACCAGCTCTGAAGCGGCCCGCACGACCATAGGGGGCCAGTGGTTCCTCAGCTACCGAGTGGGCGAAACCGGTGGTGAGGGCCTCAGCGGCTTCACTGTGGATCGTGGCTACATCGTGATCAGACACCGCCTGACAGAGCACTTGAGTGGCCGCATCACACCCGACGTCTCCGTGGATCGCGAGGGAGACGGCGAGGGTGACCTCGAGATGCGTCTCAAGTACGCCTACGTGGACTACGCATTCGCTGACCTGGGTTTCTTCACCGATCCGCATGTGGAGTTCGGCCTGGTCCATCGGCCCTGGCTCGACTACGAGGAACATCTGGCTTACTACCGCGTGCAGGGAACCATGTTTCTCGAGCGCAACGACATCTTCAATTCGGGCGATTATGGTGCCACCCTATTCGCGCTGCTGGGTGGAGAAATGGACGACGAATACCGCGAGCGAGTGAACCCGCAGTACCCGGGGCGCTACGGCAGTTTCGCAGTCGGACTCTACAACGGTGGGGGGTACCACGGCATCGAGAGGAACAAAAACAAGACCCTGGAAGGCCGCCTGACTCTGCGGCCGCTCCCGGATGTGATGCCGGGTCTACAATTCAGCTATCAGGGTGTATACGGCCGGGGCAATCAGGTCGACACGCCGGACTGGACGGTGAGTCTGCTGTTTGCCTCGTGGGAGAGCGAACATCTGGTGCTCACCGGACAGCGCTACTGGGGCAACGGCAACTTCAAGGGTACTGCCGTCGACAGCGCTGGGAAGGCACTCCCACAGGACGGATTCTCCTTGTTCACCGAGTTGCGGCTCGGGTATCCACACCTGAGCCTGATTGCCCGCTACGACTTCTTCGACGAGTACCCCGACGGTGATGGTGGAGGAAGCAAGCGCCTAATTGTTGGGGTAGCGTATCACATCGAGGGCCACTCCAAGCTACTACTGGACTACGATGTCGAGAGCCGGGACGGCTTCGAAACTGCGGAGTCGAGGCTGTTGAAGTTCGGAGTTGAGTTCAACTTCTAACCCAAGCTGGGCAACCGTGACCCGTCGTCGCGAACCGGGCTAGACCAGGATCTTCTACTGCCGCACGTGCCGCTGCATTCATCCTGCCACTCTGGTGCCACCCCCCAGAAAATCGTTACGGCGTAGACGTCGCTTCGTCACACGATCGTGACAATCCCCCGCGATGATTCTGCCAGTTAGAGAGGAATCGCAAACCAGGGGGGAGACATGTCACGCACTACAACGCTTGCGGGAATACCCGTGGACCTGAGGGAACGAATATCATCAGGCCCTACGGCGCAGTTTCGAAACTCAAGCCTAGAACGGCGGAGTCCGGCTGCAGACGCTACAGATGGTCTCACCAGAAGGCCTATTCCCCCTGGGGCTATCTGCAATCGGCTCCGCCGAACAGCCACCCATGTCTCGCTCGCTGCACTCGCTCTCTTGGTCGTGGTCCCGACATCGGCCTGGGCTCAGACAAACGGTCAGGCAAAAGGTCAGGCATACGCCAGCGGCAGTGAGAGCAGCGTGGCTGCTGGTCGCATTTCGGGTCGCGTTGTTGGCACCGCAAACGGCCAGCCCGTTGCCCAGGCTCAGGTATCAGTTCAGGGCATGTTGTTGGGAACGACTTCGGACCTGGATGGTCGGTACTTGCTAACGGACGTTCCGGCCGGCTCAGTCGAGATCAACGTCCGAAAGATCGGGTTCGCGCCCAAGACGATCATCAATGTCGGCGTCGAGGGGGGTGAGACAACCGAACTCGACGTATCGCTCGAAAACGTCGTTGTGGCCCTCGAGACCGTGACGGTAACGGCATCAGCCGAGCGAGGCACCACGCGAGCCATGCTCGATAAGCGCCGCACTTCAGACGCTGTGCTCGACGCCATGGGCTCATTTGAAATCAAGCAGATCCCGGCCTCTGACGCGGCCGACGTGGCCAAGCGGATGAGCGGCGTCACTGTGAGCGAAGGGCGCTTCGTCTATGTGCGCGGCCTCGGGGATCGCTACAGTCAGACTACTTTGAACGGTTCATCGCTGCCCAGCCCGGAACCAGAACGAGAAGTGGTTCCACTCGATCTGTTCCCCTCTAGCTTCCTCGAGTCGGTCTCCACCCAGAAGACCTACACGCCGGACCGTCCTGGCGAGTTCTCTGGCGGATCAGTCGAGATTTCCACCAAGGAGCTGCCAGAGCGTTTCAGCGCCTCAATCGGAGTCGGCACCGGCTTCAACACGGTCAGCCATTTCCGGCAGGCCCCCAACTTCCTCACTTATCAAGGTGGTGGTAAGGACTGGCTCGGCGTTGACGATGGGACCAGAGGTTTGCCGCAGTACGTGGAGCAGCAACTGGGTGGCCTTGCGGGCAATCGGCTGCCTGCCGATCCGCAGAGTCGGCTGGCGGCTGGTCCCGAGTTCCCGCGCCAGTTCAACCCCACGACTGAGACCACACCCATCAACCGCAGCGTCGACTTCTCGTTGGGAACGAGGTCTTCGGTGCTCGGTAGGGATGTGGGCCTGGTGCTTGGACTCACCTACAACGATGACTACCAGGTACGGGAGAACGAGATCGAGCGGAAATACCGGGCGAGTTCTTTCGATCCGACGGTGCCAGAGGACCGGCGTGTTCCCAATATCGACTACACGTTCGCGCGAGGCACGCGCTCCGTGCGTATCGGTGCCATCGGCAACCTGACCGTTCTCGCTACTCCTACCAACAAGATCAGCCTCAGAACCACTTTCAACCGCAATACGGACGATGAGGCCCGGCAGTATGCCGGCACCAACAGGGAAGACCTGGGCGGACCGGTAAGGAGCGACCGGCTGCGGTTCGTGTCGCGGGAACTTCACTGGGGCCAGCTGAGTGGAGAGCATCAGACCATCTTGGGATCGCGTCTGGAGTGGCGGGCCGCCATCGCCCGTGCTAGCCGGGACGAGCCCGGGCTAAGAGAGGCGCTGTACCTGAACAGCACGACGGGGGATCCCAACGATCCTTACTACCTCGAGAACGTCGGCACCAGTGGTCGTTACCTCTGGAGCAAGCTGACCGACGACGACCAGAACTTCGAACTGGACTGGCAGATTCCCTTCGTGCTCTGGTCGGACCTTTCCGGATACCTGAAGGTGGGTGGCGCATATCGTGACCGAACTCGCGACTTCGCTGCTCGCCGCTTCGGGTGGAGTTTCTTGGGCGGGATCGTGGAGGATATCGAGCAGGATCTGACCTCGGACAACATCGTAGGCGGCAACCCTGGTCCGAATCAGTTCGCAATCAACGAGGTGGTCGAGCCCGGAGACCAATACCAGGCCTTCGATCGGCGCCAGGCCGGCTACCTGATGTTCGAAATCCCGTTGAGCAACTCGCTCCGAGCAATCCTTGGAGCCCGGGTTGAGAATTACAACATGGATATCGAGTCGCGCGGCGACACCGTAAGCGGGATCGACGAGACGGACGTGCTGCCAGCGGTCAACCTGGTATGGAAGCTACGTCCATCAATGAACCTGCGAGCGGCCTATAGCGGCACGGTCGACCGGCCGGAGTTCCGCGAGCTGGCGCCGTTCCAGTTCACCGAGGCCGCAAGCCTGAGGCAGCTGTTCGGTAACCCCGACCTGCTGGTCACCAAGATACAGAGCGTCGATCTGAGGTGGGATTGGTTCAGACGGACCGGCGAGTTGATCTCAGTGAGCGCATTCTACAAGCACCTGGACGCCCCAATTGAGCAGGTGTTCATCGCTGCGGCCTCGACCGCCTATTCGTTCCAGAACGCCGAAAATGGCTCGCTTTACGGGTTGGAGTTCGACGCGCGGCAGCGACTCGATGTGATCAGCAGCCTGCTGCAGGATTTCAGCGCGCAAGGCAACCTGTCGCTCGTGAATTCCGAGGTGAACGTGATCGAGTCTGGCACATTCGTCCCCACCAACACGGTGCGACCGCTCGAAGGCCAGTCCTCGTATTCGCTCAATCTGGGACTTGTGTACCAGTCACCCACGGGTGCCACCGAAATCGGCACTTTCTACAGCCGCTTCGGCGAGAGACTCACCGCTGCCGGCGGATCGGGCGTGCCGGACATTTACGAACAGCCGCGAAACCAGGTGGACGCAACCGTCAGGCAGACGATTGCCGGGGGACTCCGCATGAAGCTAAAGGCCTCCAACCTGCTGAACGCCGCCTACGTCTACACCCAGGAGGCTAACGGCATCGTCCAGATCCAGCGCGAGTACAAGACTGGTGTCAGCTTTTCCGTTGGACTATCGCACGAGTTCTAGCCCGCCGGAAGAACGGGTACACGCACCGCTCGGCGTCACATTCAGCGGGGACGGTGCGTGAACCCGAAGCCAGACAGCTCGAATCGAGCCACTTCAGATCACTCAACCAAACCAACCCAAACTTGAGGAGTGTTATGTATCGGAGATCCTTGGGAACACTGTCGCTGCTCGCCGTACTGGGTGTCTTTGCCTGCGGCGAAGAAGGAACCACTGGGACAAATGACCCGCCCAGCACACCCACTGCCGTAACGGCGACCGCATTCGGTGACTCGATCGCCGTCACGTTCACCGAGGGTACGGGGGCGACATCACACCGGGTGGTGCTCACTACGGCCGGTGAGGCTGACCGGCAGCAGACGATTGCCAGTGGTAATGCGGCCGAAGCCGGTTTCGGCGGCCTGACCGAGGGCGCTACCTACGCGGTGCAGGTCTTCGCGATCAACGAAGCAGGCGAGGCCGCCAGTGCAATCGTGTTCGTGGATGTGCCTGAAAACGTGGTGGTAGTGATCGATGACGTTCTCAGCAACACGACTTGGACTAGTGACAAGACCTACGTGTTGCGGGGCCCGATCTTCGTCGGACGGGACATAGACGGGGCCAACGGTGTGTCGGCCACGCTGACCATCGAGCCGGGCACCACCATACTGGGGGATGTCGATCCGCCGCAGGGTGCCCGCGGTAGCTATCTGGTCGTGACGCGCGGGTCGCGCCTGGTTGCGGACGCGAATGCGAACGAGGCGGACAAGAGCGTGCGGCCGGACCCCGACAACGTAGTCGTCTTCACCTCAAGCGCCCCCCGTGGTCAGCGAGCCCGAGGCGATTGGGGAGGACTCGTCATCAATGGCCGCGCACCCATCAACGCAGGTCCTGAAGCTGAGGGAGAAGGCAACTCCGGACTGTTCGGCGGCACCGACGCGAACGATGATAGCGGCATCCTCCGCGGTGTGCGTGTCGAGTTCGCCGGCGACCGCGTGACCGAAACCGACGAGCTGAACGGCATCGCACTACAGGGCGTCGGCGCCGGTACGACTGTTGACTACGTGCAGGTGCATTACAACACGGACGATGGCACGGAACCCTTCGGCGGGGCTGTCAGCCAAACGCACATGGTCATGACCGGCATCGGCGATGACAGCTACGACGGCACCGACGGTTACCAGGGTTTCATGCAGTTCATCATTGCGCAGCAGCGTGCCGATGACGGCGACAACGGTTTTGAGATTTCGAACAATGGTGACGACCCGGCGGCAGCCACCCCGAAGTCGACGGCCGTCATCGCGAACGCCACCATGATCGGCGCCCGCGTGAGCTTGGGATCGGGCGAGATCTCGGCGCTGGGAAGCAAGAGCGATCTCGCGATTGCATTCGGTGAAGGCTCGAACTATCGGGTGTTCAACATCATCGCCACAGGTTTCG
>Ga0111155_1067_pt1 | contig 21173 bp, 18 predicted proteins | sample DeeMarSeWOR28_12_FD_80253 | JGI IMG/M metagenome (GOLD analysis project Ga0111155, IMG submission 80253) | Gemmatimonas sp. SG8_17
GTCGGAGCTATTTGCACGACTGTCGCCGATTCACCGGACTTGAGCGAGGCCAGATTGTCGAACGGGCCCTCACCGACTTCGCCTTGAGGCAGCGGCACAACCGTGACGTTGGTGGCCGCCACCGGGTCGAGCTCCAGTGTTGTTCCATCGGCTGTGAACCGGATCTTCTCGGGTGTCATATCGATCACTTGGACACGCATCAACGGAACCAGACCAGCATCGAGGATCTTCTGAAAGACTTCCCGTGGCTCATCCTCCAAATGCACGACCGCTCCAGACTGACCGGGTGTCAGCGCGGTGAGCGGGACTCCGGACTGAGGAGGCATTTCGCCAGTTGCGGTCGGGATCGGATCACCATGGGGGTCGTACAACGGGTGCCCGATTCGGGCGGCCAGAGCTTCGGTCTCTGCCGGGGCCAGAGTGTGTTCCTGCCGCTCCGCCTGCTCGTGCCAGTCCGCCGGCTTGACATTTGTCCGGTCGGCTAGGTAGCGCTCCCACAGCCGATGTGTCCGCAGCAGACGCAGAGCATATTCGCGACCAGCCTTGGTTAGCGGTAACCCTCTGCCATCGGAGTGCATGAGCTCCATCGCCTCGAGCTGGTTCACAAGCCGCGCTGCTCGGGCTCGAGATATCTCAAGGGCTCCAGCCACACTCTCCACGCTACAGGTCTTGCCGGTGTACTCACCGTCAAACAGATGCTTGAGAGCGTCCTCCATCCGCACCCGTTCAGTTATGCGCAGCAGTCTGCCGATTCGCGATGCGAGCCCGTGGCGAGGCCAGAACAGGATTGCCACAAACACCACTACGGTCGTGAACGCGGTGAGTGCGAGAATGGGATCAACCATGGACACACCAAAGTAGCTCTGAAAGGAAAGCAGTCACTGGCTGTCGGAGCCCCGCAAGTAGCATCGCGGCAACCAGTTTGGCAGAGCACAAGCCTGCTGAATTAAAATTAGCTGCCCCTAATATAAGTGTTTGGTCTAGGTAATTGTCAAGTGTGCAGGGGGGAAGATCCACCATCGGTCTGTTGTGCAGCCCCGTGTAGCGGCCGACGTGAGAGTCGCTGGCCGGACGGCAGGAACCTGGCTGACTACAACGGCTGCATCCAGCGACGATTGCAGGTAACTTGTCTTGACAATGGAACCTTTCAAGATCAAAGCCGTCGAGTCGATTCCCTTTAGTACTCGCTCCGAAAGGGAATCAGCCCTTCGCGAGGCAGGGTACAACCTGTTCAACATTCCGGCCAGGCTCATAACAATCGACCTACTGACCGACTCTGGAACGTCAGCGATGTCCGACCGACAGTGGGCCGGGCTAATGGTGGGCGATGAGTCGTATGCGGGTAGCCGAAACTACTTCCGCTTCGAGGACACAGTCAGACGGATAACTGGCTACAAGCACGTTATCCCGATGCACCAAGGACGTGTGGCCGAGAACCTGTTGTTCTCGAACTGCGTACGCCCTGGAGATCACGTCCCGAACAACATCCATTTCGACACTACCCGGGCAAACATAGAACATAACGGCGGCAAAGCAGTCGATTGCGTGATAGCCGAGGCGTACGATCCGCTAGCGGAAGTCCCGTTCAAAGGGAACATGGACCTGGCAAAACTGGACCGGGTCCTCTCCGAGGTCGGCCGACACAAGATCCCGTTGGTCCTCCTTACGATCACCAACAACTCAGGTGGTGGTCAGCCTGTTAGCCTCGAGAATGCCCAACAGGTCTCTGAATGGTGTCGTAAGAACGACATACCGTTCTTCTACGACGCGTGTCGCTTCGCAGAGAACGCCTTCTTCGCCAAAACGAGGAGCAATCTGGGCTCCAGCATCCCACAGATTGTCCGCCAGTTCTTCGACCTGGCCGATGGGTGTACCATGTCGGCGAAGAAAGATGGGCTCGTCAACATGGGCGGTTTCCTCGCTTTGAACGATGGCGAGATGAAGGACAAAGTGACCAACATGCTCATTTTGATTGAGGGCTTCCCCACCTATGGAGGGTTGGCCGGTCGCGACCTTGAGGCGATGGCACAAGGATTAGAAGAGGTTCTGGACGAGCGTTACCTTGAACATCGCATTGGACAGGTACGTGACTTCGGCGAAGCTCTTTGTTCGGGAGGGGTGCCGGTACTTCTGCCGATAGGCGGTCATGCCGTGTACCTCGATGCCAGACGTTTTTTGCCTCACATCCCCCAGGACCAGTTCCCGGCCCAGGCGCTCACGTGCGCCCTCTACCTCGAAGGAGGGATCAGAGGAGTGGAGATAGGCGGTTTGATGTTCGGTACGGATGCCAACTGGCCAGCACTCGAGCTAGTCAGGCTTGCTGTTCCGCGACGAGTGTATACCCGCAGCCACCTGGAATACGTCGCGAAAGTCGCGAGCACTCTCTATCAGAGGCGGGACTCTATTGGCGGTCTGAGGATCACCTTTGAAGCACAGGTGCTGCGACACTTCACTGCGCGGTTAGAACCGCTGCCGTAGCAATGTGGTTCGGCAGGCAATTGCGCCATCCATCCGTTTCCCTCACCCGAGTGTTGCAGATGCGTCTCATCAGTCTGGCAGCAGGTTGCTGGTTCCTTTCCACGGCGTGCGGAGGGGGAGCACAGTTCGGCACCGTCGAGTTCGGTGAGCTCGCGGTGGAGGGCCGGGTGGATGCAGATTTCCTGTCTCTTCAGCTCAACCAACTGGATCCAAGGTTTGAAGCGTGTTACGTGAAGGCACTGCGAGGCAACCGCTCAGCCCAAGGTACAATAGCATTGCGCCTGCGGGGCGGTGGTGGTCACCTGCGACCTGAGGTTTCCTTCAACGATACTGGCAGCCCAGATCTGGCTGAATGTGTCATCGAGGCTACCTCAGGCCTGACGATCATCGAACGCCAGGGATATGAACCGTGGGATTTCTCAGGCAGTTGGTCAGTCGAATTCAAGATTGTAAGACGGGACAATAGCTAGATCGACCCTCGAGACACGCAGGAGGAAAGGCCGGTGCATGCAACACTGGCACCGACCGTGACAGGCTGGAGTTCACTGGATCATTCCGGCGCGGGCTCTACCTCAATCTTCTTCACGTTCGAAGCATGAAGACCCTTTGGCCCCTCCTCGACCTCGAACTCGACCGGATCCCCTTCCGCCAGTGTGCGGAAACCTGCTCCATCGATTGCGGCATAGTGAACAAAGACGTCCGGCCCATCGTCCCGCTCTATGAAGCCGAAGCCCTTCGCACCGTTGAACCACTTCACCCTACCGTTGTTCATGCCAAACTGCTCCTGAGTTGCCTGCTCATCGCGTCACAGGTCGCCCAACCTGTCCTCGCCCGAGATCGGCGCAAGTTCCGCTAACCCTTACGACTTGTCACTCCTTGTCAACCCATTCTGTTGCGTGGCGTTGTACGCTGACTTCCGCTTGATTGCGGCAGCGCCGTCGCAGTTCACCCACTGAATGAAAACGGGGAGTCCGGCAACACTATCACTGGCTTGGTGCCTTGCTCAAGGGCGGCGAGGTGCAGGAAGTACGTAGCTATGCCCGCTGCACCTTGCATGTACCCGGTTTGAGCAGCCAGAAGTTCCGGGCGAACGCGGTGCTAGGCCCGTGTACAATCCTGCGGAAAGCCCAGTTTCTGATCCCAGCTTGGCAATCAAGTAATCCGCCCCCGCACACGCCTCGGTCAGATACTGCTGGTCCTGAGTCACGTGGTAGAGGTTGAGAAGAAACAGCACAACGCCGGGACTACCCGAGTAGAGGCTCGTCCCCACGGTAGCGGCGTCGGTAGGGTCAGCGGGCTACGTAACCCTGTCCTCAGTGACTATCTGAGAGGCCTGAATCCATCGTGCAGCCCCGACGGCATCGTTACAAGTCCATTCCAAGCGCTGGCTGGGGCTGATCGACTGCGAGCTCCGGCTTCGTTGGATCCAATCTGCTACCAGACCTATCTCCACAACTGCTGAACCGTAGATTCCTCCACAACTGCTTGAGCGAGTCAGAATTCAGATTCAGCTTCTCTCACTTTGACACTGTCGCGCAGGTGGCCTATATGAAGGTGTTGATTCCGTTCATCATCGTAATACCGGGGATCCTCCGCTGCATGCGACCCGATAGCTCTCAGAGACATTGTTCCGGCGTCGCGCTGCTGCTGGCGGCACTCTTGGTGGCCACGACTTGGACTACCCGGTATGACGCAGCTGGCTTTCCGGCCGAGACAGCACGCGTTGAGTTCCAGATGCGCGAGAGAGACCTGTCGTTGGATCTACGCATATGCTGGCATCACCGTGACTACCGCTCTGCGGTACCGGCTGTTTTTTTAGGAGTCACTTGAGATGAGACGTGCACGGGCGTCTGATCGAGCGCCCGAATATGGAAGTGCGAGTCAGCGAATAGCTGTCTGCTGTGTTAACCGACGGATTGTGAGTCATCCACCTCTGAGGAGGTAATCATGTCCGGAATCACGACTAGTCTGGGCCGCGATTGCGCACCACGGCCCCAAGCCACTCTAATCGGTATGGTCTTCGCCACGGTCTCTCTCATGACGCTGACAACAACAGCTGCCACCGTTGCCCAGGCGCGCAGAGAGGAGCCCCAGGAACCACTACCATCAATCGCGGAAAAGACGGCAGGGATGCGGCAGATAGATGGGTTCCTTCCGCTCTACTGGGATGACAGTGCCGGCCGTCTCTGGATGGAGATCAACCGCTTGGACGCAGAGGTTCTACATATCTTGGGCATTGGCGCGGGACTTGGCTCCAACGACATCGGGATCGACCGCGGTCAACTCGCTGGCTCGCGCATCGTCAGGTTCGAACGTGTGGGACGCAAGATCCTGATGGTACAGCCCAACTACAGCTTTCGGGCGCACAGCGACAACCCCGCCGAAGTGCGCGCTGTCGCCGATGCGTTCGCCCGCTCAGTGCTGTGGGGCTTCACCGCGGCCGCTGCGACCGGAGACGCCGTGTTAGTGGACATGACCGACTTTCTCGTCCGCGACGCCACGGAAATCGGCCAGCGCCTGCGGCCTGGAACGTACCGCTTCGACGCCGACCGCAGTTCGGTATACCTGCCCATGACCAAGGGCTTCCCAAGGAACACCGAAATCGAAACGGAACTCACGTTTACCCGCCAACTGGGTAGCGGTGGCGGCGGCTTCGGTGGGTTTGGTGGAGGATCATTCGAGGGGGTTGGTAACGTTGCCGCCACCGGCGAGGCAGCGAGCATTCGGGTGCACCAATCCTTCGTCGAGTTGCCTGATGACAACTACGAACCACGGCCGTACGATCCGCGCGCTGGATATGGGGCGATCACCTATGAGGACCTATCCGTCCCACTTGGCGAGTCGATGACCAAACGTTTCATCCGGCGGCACCGACTCGAGAAGGTCAATCCCGGCGCTCGCGTGAGTGATGCAGTAAGACCCATCGTCTACTATTTGGACCCTGGCGCTCCACAGCCGATTCGTTCGGCCCTGCTGGAAGGCGCGCGTTGGTGGAATCAGGCTTTTGAGGCGGCCGGTTATCGTAACGCGTTTCAGGTTGAATTGAGACCGGACAGCATCAGCCCGCTCGACGCCCGCTACAACGTGATAAACTGGGTGCACCGTTCCACACGAGGGTGGAGCACCGGCGGGTCGGTAACCGATCCTCGCACCGGCGAGATCATCAAGGGTGTCGTGACACTCGGCTCGCGACGTATCCGCCAGGATTACATGATAGCTGAAGGGCTTCTCGCTCCATACCGCAATGGTGACGAGACAGCACCTGAGTTGGCCGAGTGGGCGCTTGCGCGGATTCGCCAGCTGTCCGCCCACGAGGTAGGGCACACACTGGGACTGGGCCACAACTACTACGATAGCCGTGCCGGACGGATCTCCGTGATGGATTACCCTCACCCACTGATCACGCTCAACAGTGACGGAACGTTCGACCATTCCGAAGTCTACGACGTTGGCATTGGTGAGTGGGACAAGGTCACGATCGCATATGGCTACCAGGACTTCCCAGAGGGAACCGATGAGGCCCGAGCTCTCAGAGCCATAATCGACCAAGCGTGGGACCGTGACATCATCTACCTCACCGGTCAAGACGCAGACGCGCACCCCCGGGTTGACCAATGGTCTAACGGTACAGACCCGGCGGCCGAGTTGAACCGGATGATGGAAGTTCGGCGTGTGGCATTGTCCCGTTTCGGTGAGAATGCCATTAAACGCGATGTGCCTTTGGCGACGATGGAAGAAGTCCTGGTCCCCCTCTACATGCACCACCGCTACCAAGTGACCGCGGCTGCGTCTGCTCTGGGTGGAATGCACTACATTTACGCGATGCGGGGCGATGGACGCGAGCCCCTGCGCCCAGTTCCGGCAAACGAGCAGCAAGCCGCACTCGAAGCCCTGCTCGCCACTCTGAAGCCTGCGGAGCTGGTGCTTCCCACTGGCCTGCTTGAGAGACTGCCCCCTCGGCCCCCAGGCTATGGGCGGACCCGCGAGCTATTCCCGCGTTATACCGGGCTGATGTTCGACGCGATCACTCCCGCAGTGGTAGCAGCATACCATACCGTTTCGAGCATCCTGGATTCCCAACGCGCAGCCCGGCTTGTAGAACAGCGCATGCTAGATCCGTCGCTACCTGGATTGGTGACGGTAATTGACCAGCTCAGCGCCGCGACGTTCGGGGCCAGCACACAGAATCCGTACGAGGTAGAGGTCAAAACGGCAGTTGAGCGAGTCGTTATCGATCACCTCATGAACTTGGCCGGGAACGCCCCAATGCCGCGCGTCAGGGCCATCGCTTCGCTGCGACTCGAACGCCTGCGAGACGACTTCGAGGGAATGACATACCTAGCAAGTGACGCGGATGCCGCACACTACGGACTGATGTCACGAGACATAAGCCGGTTCCTCGAGCGGCCAGCGGCTAGCTTCTCACAGCCGGAGACGCTGTCTCCCCCACCGGGCGCCCCCATCGGAGAGCCAGCTCTGGAGTGGCTCAGGCGGTTGGACCCAGAACACACGTGGTGGGAGGGGTGGTGGCAGTAAAGCGCTTGTGCCCATCGGGCGTGAGCAGCTGTCTCGTCGTTAGGCGGCAGGAAGTTGCCGATCCGTCGGGTTGCGACCTGCCGCCTGGGATCGGAGGTGTGGGCAGAACCAGCCGGCTGGCCTGAGGGACTTCGAGGGCTGTTGCAGTAGCTTCGCTGCGCCCGGGGCAGATCGCCCAACGGTGATTGCCGAACGTTGCGGCGAGCGGTTCGACCACCGCTGCAACACGCTGCGCCGGATACAATTTTCTCTAGCGCGCTTTTCACGCCCAGCGTTCGCGTGAAAGACCATCGAAGGCTTGCTATTACTTGTTCGGCGTATCCGAGAGCCGATCGACGGTTCGTCCCCCAAAACGCACAAAGCCTCGCACTTGCAAGGCTTACGCAAGAGGCGCCGGGCAGATTCGAACTGCCGAATAGAGGTTTTGCAGACCTCCGCCTTACCACTTGGCTACGGCGCCTGGTGACTCTCAAACTCGCTCAACTAGACCGTTTTCTCAACCCGTGCTGATGGGGTGACATGCCGACTAGTGCCAGATAGCCCTCAGCTGTCCAACACCTCCCGCACCTTCTGCAATAGTTCGGTCACGGACCAGGGTTTGTGGAGAAACGGCAGACTTGGATCGAACATAGCGCTGTCGCGGACATCTCGGGCAGTGTAGCCGCTGGTGAACAGAATCTTCGGGGGTTGGCCTTCTTTGCGGAGCGTTTCGTAGAACTTCATCCCGCCCACCTTTGGCATGACGATGTCCGAAATGATCAATTTGATCCGGTCGCGTTGATCACGGTATTTCCGCAGAGCATCCTCGCCGTCGACAGCCAGCACCACTTCATAGCCGTGCTTCTCCAAAACACGGCGAGCTACGCGACGAATCGGCTCCTCATCTTCAACGACCAGTACCGTCTCACTGCCACCGCGAACTTCAGAGAGCGTCTCATCCTTTGTCTGCGAAGCTATCTCCGCTGCACTAAGGGGGAAATACATGGTTATGGTGGTGCCATTGCCCACCTCACTCTCAACGTCAATCACACCGCCGTGCTGTTTCACCAGTCCATAGACCATGGCCAGGCCTAGACCAGTCCCCACTCCGTGTGGTTTGGTGGTGAAGAACGGCTCAAACACCCGTTCTTTGGTGCTCTCATCCATCCCGGTTCCAGTATCGGTAACCCTGATGCCCACGCAGTCGCGAATGCGGGTCCAAGGACGTGAGGCGAGATATCCCTCCTCGAGGCGGCTCCGGTATACGCTGATTGAGATGTCACCGCCATCCGGCATAGCGTCACGGGCATTCGTGACCAGATTGATGAGGATCTGCTCCATTGCACTCGTGTCCGCATCGATGATGTCGTGACCCGGCTCAACGGTTACGTGTACCCGGATATTCTCCGGCACGACCCGCCGCAACCTTCCTGACACCTCGGTGACAAGCTGGCCGAGTCTAGTTGGCTTGACCTCGAGCTTGCTCCTCCGACTGAACCCCAACAGTTTCTTGATCAAGGCTCTTCCGCGACGGGCCGCTGCCTGCGTTTCCTCAAGATCTGAACGCAGGTCTGATAGCTCCGCTGGAATGGCGTCGGTTACTAGGTCCAGGTTGGCCGACACGATAGTCAGCACATTGTTCAAGTCGTGCGCGACCCCTCCGGTTAGCTCCCCCACCGCTTCCATCTTCTGAGCTTGACGCAGCTGTGTCTCCAAGGCACGTCTATCGGACACATCCTCGGCAATCATCTCGAAACCGGCGAGTTCTCCGCCATCACCGTACACTGGACGACCGCTCAACCTGACCACTATACGTTCGCCATCGCGGCGCTTCCAATGAACGTCGACCCCCATGATAGCTTTCTCACGACGGAATTGCTCCACCAATCGAGATCTCTCTGTCGGATCGGTGTACAGATCACGCTCCATGTTGATGCGAAGAAGCTCTTCCTCCGATTGATACCGCAACATCTTGACCAAAGCCGGGTTTACTGCCAGAAACTGCCCGTTAAGCGATGACCGGTAGATCCCATGAATGGCGTGATTGACGAGTGCCCGATATGTCTCCTCGGAGCGCTGCAACTCTTCCTCGGCCAACTTCCGCTCTGTGATGTCACGCAGGATTCCGAAGATTCCAACCACTTGGTCCTTCTCGTCGCGGTAGCTGCCCTTTGTGGAGAGGAACGTCCGAATGCCATCCGAGGTCTCTATCTTTTCCTCAAATGTCTGGGCTACACCTGAATCGATCACCTGCTGATCCGACTCGCGAATTTGCCGGGCTACGTGCGGTGGGAACAGCGAAGTCTCATCCTGCCCCACCACCTCCGGAGTGGGCTTCCCAATCAGCTGAGCGGCCGCGGCATTCAGCAGTAGGTAACGCCCTTTGACATCCTTGACGTAGATCGCGTCCGTCGTCCCTCCGATGACCGCCTGTAGGAGACCTTGAGTCTCACGCACGGCCTCCTCGGCACGCTTCCTCTCTGTGATGTCTTCGGCCGTAACGATGCTGTATAGAGGTTCAGCATCGTCACCCCTGACCGTCGAGGCCGTCAACAGCACCCACACTGCCGTTCCATTCTTGCGGAGGAGCCGTTTCTCGAGTTGGTAACGTGGGATGTCACCCCGCACGACTCTCTCCGCTAATTCCAACTCATTGTCAACGTCGTCGGGATGAGTGATGCTCGAGAACGCTACACCCGTGAGTTCCCCCTCATCGTATCCCAGCATAGTCCGAAATGCGGTGTTCGCCCTCACCAGCTCTAGGTCCGAGCTGGCGAGCACCATCCCCACGGGTCCTTCCTCAAACACCCTACGAAAACGCTCTTCACTCTCTAGCAGTGCTTCACCCACATACTTTCGCTCCAGAGCATGACGCACTGCTCTCGCCAGCATGCCACCGTCCACGTGTTGTTTCTGGAAACACTCTTGCGCACCCCGCCTCAGCGCCTGTGTTGCGGCCGCCTCGTCAGCAAGCTCCGTCACCACGACGATCGGTACGTTCTTGGCCTCAGCATGGAGCTTCACCAGGGCCTCAAGCCCCTGGCTACCGGGAAGCAACGGCTCCAACACGACCACGTCCCATACGCCCGCGGCCACGCGGCTCAAAGCGGTCTCCAGATCGTGTACGCACTCGACCATGTACCCGTGGTCCTCTGCACTCAGTTGTTCCTGAATCCGTAAGGCATCGTCGACACTGGCGTCCAATACGAGGACCTTCGTTAGCGACTTGGGATGCATGAATGGCAATTTGGGGATTGTGGGACCGAGGTCAACCTGCGTACTGCCAGACGGTGGTGCAACACGTTTGCCGCGGAATCTGGTCCGGACACCCTGAGCGCCTGCGCGAGGCCTTGCCGAAGAACACCGAAAACCGATATTGACCCTGACCACCCGCTGCTGGAGGAGACGTGATTATCACGACGACGAACACGATCGACGGAACTGAGATTGCTGAGTACCTGGGAATCGTGACGGGTGAAGCGGTGATGGGGGCGAACCTGTTCAAAGATGTGTTCGCTAGCGTCAGGGACATTGTCGGAGGGCGGTCGGCTGCCTATGAAAAGGAACTGCGGGAAGCCCGGCGGATAGCAATTGACGAGATGGCCTTCGAAGCAGAAGACGTCGGGGCCAACGCCGTCATCGGAGTCGACCTCGACTACGAGACGATTCCCAGTGCAAGCGGAGCTATGCTAATGGTGACCGCGTCTGGAACGGCGGTGAGGGCAAACTGGTAGCGGTTATGAATGAGATGAAGAACGGAGGACCTAAAAGGCAAACCCCCGCCCGAAGCTAACCGCCCAACGTCCACCATCGAAGCCTTCCCCAAACCGGTATCCCAGATCGATACGTCCCACGTTGGGCCCCGAGGCGCGAGTAGCACCAAACCTAAGACCAACGCCCACATTCCCGCCCAACCGTCTCGGCTGATCTGCGTACCATGCTCCGCCGCCCAGCAGCCCTCCCAGCTCATCAATCAGGAATGACCGGTGCTCAATGGCACCCCAAAGAGCGCGATCACCTGTGAAGGCGTGAGGGCCGAAGACTCTCGGCCCAGCACCATGTCCCAGATCGTACTCCCTTCCAGGCGGTGTACCCTGGCGGATTCCACCCTCCACATGCAGAACAGTCGCATTCCTGGGGATCATCCGTGATGCGACCGTGGCACCTGCCCACACTTGCCCGGAGTCCAGCCCAGCCGCGTTGAACAGCCCGTTCGCGCTGGCAAAGAGTCTCACGAAGTTGCGGGAAATAGGCACTCCGGTCTCGAGCCTGATCCCGAGTCCTAGCCCGGTTTGCGTGTAACCCCACGCCGCAGGTGCTAGCCAAGCCGAGACGAATACGCGGTTGCTGAGATCCAAATCCTCCTCGCGAGCGAAGGCGCTGTAGTGAGTTACCACTTCAAAACGGGCCCGCGCGTACTCCATAAGGACTCCCACCGCGCCGGACACTGTATCGGGCACGACGCTGCCGGTGTCCGCTTCGAGCAAATACTCCTCTCGCCTTACCTGTCCTGCAACTCCGACCCTCAGGTACCTGCCCGACCCCGCGATAGGGGCATAGGCAATGTGACCCGATTGCTTGAACGACCGGCGCTGATATGTCTGGAAGACTTCACCGTCGCGATACTGCAGCATCCGTTCGCGGCCTGCATCACCAGGCAACTCAAAGCCGCTGCGATCCGTCCAGGCCCGGAATGGCAGACCCACGCTCCAGTTACCCCGCGTCCCATCACTCAGGTCGTCATACAATCCCTGCACTGCGATTCTGCTGTCCAGTGCGCGGTCACTGGCGCCAAGGAAGGTAAACGACGTGCGGTCTGGTTCATCTCGATACACAACCCCCAGGCTGTTGGCCCTGCCCAGGAAGTTCTGTTCCACCAAACCACCAGACCAGGAGAAAGTGCCGGCGGTGAATCGCATGCTGAACCGCAACTGCGTACTCCAACCATCCGCCGTTGTCACCACCACTGCCAACCGGCCATCTATCCGAACCGTGTCGATGGCAACGTCGCGGAAGACGCCAAGCGCACGCAGGTTCCGTTGGGTTTCCGCTACGGCGGCCGAATCGAACGGCTCACCGGCCTGGAAGAGCAGCTCACGCCGAATCACTGAGCTGCGAGTCGTGAACCGGATGGCATTAGCGATCCGAAACAAGACGTTCGATCGAGACTCGTCTGCGCCGAACACGTTGTGGGTGACTACCACGACGGTGTCGACCACGGGTGGACGAACGCCATGTGGAATCTGCGCCCCAAGCGTGAACGGAGCGCCTACAGCCACGAGCAGGCAGACGGCGGTTGAGCGTATCATGAGCAAGGTGGACACAAACCTAAACAGTAGGCCCCGACATCGCAGGAGTGCGGTGTCAGGGCCTCAAGGGAATCCGGAGAGCGCCTCAGAAATCGGCCAAGTAGCGATCCACCTCCCAAGAACTCACCATCGCCGAGTACTCCAACCATTCCTGACGCTTGGCTTCCATGAAACGCTCGTAGATATGCACACCCAGAGCGGCTCTGATGACTTGATCCTTCCCGAGGCAGTCCAGCGCCTCATGCAGGTCTCTCGGCAGTTCGTCAATGCGGTGACGTCGTCGCTCCCGGTAGCTCATGGTGAAGATGTTCTTGTCAACAGGTTCAGGTGGCCTAAGGCCGTTCTTGACCCCATCCAACCCGGCCGCCAGCTGCACTGTTAAGGCTAGGTACGGATTCGCAGACGGATCGGGCATCCGCAGCTCACACCGGGTCCCTTGCCCACGACGATCCGGGATGCGGACCATGGGCGAGCGGTTGCGCATGCTCCAGGCCACATTGGTGGGCGCCTCGTAGCCCGGGACCAGGCGTTTGTAACTGTTGACGAGCGGGTTGGTGACGGCAACAAAGCCGCGTGCGTGCTTAAGGAGCCCGGCGACATAGCCCAGACCGACATCCGAGATCTGCCACTTGGCGTTCGGATCAAAGAAGGCGTTTTCGCCGTCTCTGAACAACGACTGATGGGTGTGCATCCCCGATCCGTTCACGCCCTCAATCGGCTTCGGCATGAACGTGGCGAGAAAGCCGTGTCGGTACGCGTGGTTGCGGACGATGAAGCGGAAAGTCGCGAGGTTGTCGGCCGTCTCAAGGGCACCGGCATACTTGAAGTCAACCTCGTGCTGGCCTCGAGCCACCTCATGGTGTCCTGCTTCCACCTCGAAGCCAAGGTGATCCAGATCGTGGATAATCAGGCGCCGGATCGGTTCGGCCTTGTCTACTGGCGCAAGGTCGAAGTACCCCCCGGCATCCTGCGTTTCCAGGGTTGGCTCTCCATTCTCACCAACGTGGAAAATGAAGAACTCAGCTTCACATCCCGCCATCATCTCGTATCCCAGGCTCTTCGCTTCGTCTATCTGACGCTTCAGAGTAAGACGGGGGCAACCCGGGAACGGAGATCCGTCTGGCACATATATGTCGCAGATAAGCCGAGCGACTCGGCCACCTTCGTCGTCCGATGGGTAGACCTTGAACGTATCGAGGTCCGGCTTGAGGACCATATCGCTCTCCTCGATCCGCACAAAGCCCTCGATGGATGACCCGTCGAACATGATGTCGCCCGCCACGGCCTTTTCGAACTGGCTCCGTGGAACCTCAACGTTCTTGTTGATACCGGTCACGTCCGTGAACTGCAGGCGCAGGAAATCCACCTCCAACTCCTCAGCCAGCTTGACAATGTCAGCTTCGCCGGCACCGCGCGTGTCAACAATCTTGCCTCGAACATCAAAGCTCTTCTTAGGACCAGGAACGGTAATGGATTTCCGATACGACAAGTTCGTACTCCTTCGGATGGCGTTCACCTAATGATCAGACACGGGTTGGCCAGGTGGCACAGACCCCACTGCACCCCAAGCCTAACGAATTCTCGTATTGGTGTCAAGCAATTTTTGCAGATACTGCAGAAATCTGGCATCAGCCAGTCATAATGTGGTACAGATTATGAGAGAATTGAGTTCGATTGTGCAAAATATGTAGGAAATTAACAGCATGTTGCACGTACAATACGGTTCATTCACCGTCAAGCGACTTAAGCAAGTTCCAAAGCTCTTGAGCCGAAAAACCAGCGAACCTGCGTTCGATGTCGTTCTCTGACCATTCCAGAAAGATCCATCCCGATAGGCGGTGGGTGTTGCCGGATATGAAGTGAATGCGCCCTCGGATGGCACCTACAGCGGCGTCTGCGGCAGTCTCCAGAAGAACGTCCCAGAGGCTGGAACCGCGTGTCAGCTCCCCCATGTGGCGCGCCTTTATCTGTCTCAGGGGAGGCTGGAAACGCGTCTGGGTCGGTCTACCCCCGGACTCTTCGGACATGAGGCTAGAGTAATGCAGCCCAGCCCAGGGCGCCAGCGGTCTCTGCGGGGGCAATCCCGGCGTCCCGATCGGAACCGGAGGCGCCAAGAGCCGGCACTGTTGCTTACCAGCGCGTAGCGGCGGCGCGACCGCCTGTAACCGAGCCTCCGATCGGGCGGGCGGCGGCCAGCGCGAACACCCGTCGGCCAGCCGTGCACTGTCGCTGCCGGGCGGCACCACATACATGCGAGTCCGTCTATATTTACTGACTTCGTAAGCAAACATGGAGACGACAGAGTCAGATGAATCCGACTACATCCCAGAAAGACTGCCCGAAGTGTGGCGGCGTCTCGTCGGGCAAGTTCTGCATCCACTGTGGCGCACCATTGGGGGCCGACAGTTGCCCAAGCTGTCAGGCGACCCTGTCCCCTGGAGTCCGCTTCTGCCATGCCTGTGGTACCCCAGTTCAGGGTGCGACCGGCGCCAAGAGCATCCTGCCGTTACCGTGGATGGTTGCTGCCGCAGCCGTGATTGTCGCCGTATTGGTGGTGGCAGTTCGGATCTCGGCTCCGCCACCCCCGACCCCCACAGCAGGACCGATGCAAACTGGGACCCAGACATCGGCCCCTGATATCAGTAGCCTGACACCGAGACAGCAAGCCGACCGCTTGTTTGACATGATCATGTCGGCCGCCGAAGAGGGTGACACGGCCCGTGTGGCTTTCCACACTACCATGGCCATCCAAGCCTACGCGATGTTAGGCGGGTTGGACCAAGACGCCCGCTATCACATCGGGCTGATCCACGTCGTCAGAGGCGAGACAGGGCAGGCACTGGCACAGGCTGACTCTATGGAGGCTGTCGTCCCTGGGCACCTGTTGGGGACCATTCTGCGGCACGCTGCAGCCCGTGCGAGCGGTGATTCAGCCGGTGCGCAGGATGCCTATCGACGGTTCCTCGTCAGCTACGACAGTGAAAACGCTGTGCCACGGCAGGAGTATGAGATGCACCGGAACTCAATTGATGCCTTCCTCGAAGCAGCCCGCCGCGCGACGCAACATTCCGGGGGCTGACTCCAGGCCGTGGACCCGCAGCGACGGACCAGACTCAAAAGAGCGGGCTGCCGGCCGCGTTGCCATCGACGCGCAGCCGGTTATTCTACCTATCTGAGGTTATTGGTGACACTGAGCGACATGCCTGGCAGCACCGGCCCACTGACCATCGTCCATCGAGAGGACCGCTATCCGTGACCGCAGAGGAATTGCTCGAACCCCCAGTGCGCGTGCTCGTCGTGGACGACGAGGTCTCGCTCAGGAACGCTCTCGCTCGGTTCCTATCCAATCAGGGATTCTCGGTCACCGTTGCAACCTCGGGCCCGGAGGCGTTGGAGAAGTTAAGAGAAAGTAGTTACTCGCTCATGCTCCTGGATGTACGCATGCCCGGGATCAGCGGCCTGGATGTCGTACCCGAAGCGCTGGACGCCGACCCTGATCTCGCCATCCTGATGTTAAGCGCGCTCACGGATGCCACGAGTGCTGCCATTTGCATGCAGCGAGGAGCCCTCGACTACCTGACGAAGCCCATTGAGTTGAACGACCTGCGTGAGGCTATTGATCGCGCCTTGCGTCATCGCGACACGCAGCTACAGAGCCGAGAGATATCTGCTTGGCTCAAGGAAGAGGTTCAACGACGCACCGCCGAGGTCAAGCGCGAGCGCGACAAGCAGCAACAACTCACCGTCGCGACGCTCGAGGCGCTAGTCAATGCACTAGAAGCCAAGAGTTCATGGCTGAGTGGGCACTCAGCTCGGGTCGCGGCTCTGTCAGCGACCATTGCGGCCCATCTCGAGCTGTCCGATGACGATGTCGAGTACGTGCGGATGGGTGGGAGACTCCATGACCTCGGAATGATCGGCATACGTGAGTCAGTGCTCAACAAAGTCGGGAACCTCACGAAGGATGAGTTTGAGCACATCAAACAGCATGTTCTCATCGGTTCTCAGATCTTGGCGCCACTGCAGCATCTTGGGCCAATAGTGTCATTCCTGCGAGGTCACCACGAATGCTGGGATGGAAGTGGCTATCCAGACGGACTGTCCGGGGAGGACATTCCTCTTGGAGCCCGGATCATTGGCGCCACGGAGATCTACGACGCCCTGACCACGCCACGCCCCTATCAAGAGAAGCTGGCACCAGAGGAGGCCGTCAAGCGCATCCGTCAGCTCCAGGGCAAGGTGCTAGATCCCGTGGTCATGGATGCCTTGGCCGAGGCCGTTGAGGCGCGCAGAGCGCTCATTTTCATCAACGAAGACGATCGTTCCATCGAGTAGGCTTCGGTCCCTAGCCAGCGCCACTGCGGTCGTTCTGCAGCTGGCCGGGTGCTCACCCTCTCCCCGAATAGTCGCTGTCGTGGGAGGAGACGAGCACTCCATTGTCCTGTTCGATCCCGATTTGTCAATGGGTCATACGATCCTCAGGCTGGCTGGACAACACTTGGCAGAAGGAACGGTGCAGGCGTCGTTTTCGAGCGCTGGGGAGGTCGTGTTTTTCACGGAGGCACAGCAGACAGGAGGCCACGTCGGCATGGTTCGTCGCTACGACGGCGTGCTGCTAGGCCACTGGAAGGCACCGAACCAGTTAGTGCCCCAGAACCTGGCTCTGCTCGACGACTCACGAACTCTGCTCGTCACGCTCCGTCCCATCAACGGCCGAACGGAGTCTGGAGCGCTGTCGTTTCTATCCACCCATGCACTGACCGAGGCTGGGCGACTGGAAGTGTGCAAGAGAAGCCCTGACGGAATCGCAGTCATGCAGGGCGGACACAGAGCTTATGTCCGATGTGTCGGTGCGGAAGAAAGCGTCGTTGAGATCGACTTGGAGTTACGGCGGATCGTGAAGACGGTCGCGATCGGGACCTACGATTCGACCGACAGCACAGTCTCGAGCAGCCAATGTGGCTCGGGTGGGATAGCCTTGTCGCGCACCGGAGGCATACTGCTCCTCCCATGCGACCAATCCGGCCAGCTCCTTTATTTGGACCGACTCACCTTGGAGCTGCTCGACTCCGTGTCGGTCGGGTCGTCCATATTCGACATCGCGATATCTCCCCGACGCTCGGTGGCTGCGCTCACCGCGCCAAGAGACAGCGTACTAGTGCTGCTAGACCTAGCGGCACGCTCGGTGGTAGGCCGAACTCCGTTGCCGGGCTTCCCAACCGCTATGTCTGTTGATGGCAGTGGTCGATCGCTGTTCATCGCCCTCCAAAATGGGGGAGCTACGGGAGTGTTGATCCGGCTGGATATGACAACGGGCAAGGTCGTTGCGTCAGCACCGATACCCAATGGGGTCAGTGCGGTGACCGTGTGGCCAGGTCGCTGGAGTCCAGTCTTTACGTGGCGATAGACCGCCAAGATCCCGGCAACCGCCACCCTCCTAGACACATCAACGACAGACACAAGCCCGGGGCCAAAGGCACCCGGGCTGTTGGCCGGGCGACGCCGCCGTCAAACGCCGCGCACGACCACCTAAGGGAGTTGCATCTCCGCACTGCTTCAGTAACGCACCGGTGTCACAGAAAGTTCCCCATCAGGGCAAGCGTCGGAGGCGACCCAAGCGGGATATTGTGACGGAGTCGACCGCGTCGCGTCGACCCAGGATTATCTTACTGTTGGCACCACCCAACCCGAGCCCGTTAGGATATAGCCTGATCACCTCGCGCGAGGCCCGCAGTGTGACACCATGCCTTGCCGGCCCACGCACCGCAAACAGCAGCGAATCGCCGTCACCTATTGCAGTTGCGCTCAACGAGTCGCCCGTTAGGAGCACTCGCACGCGGACTGACTGGAACAAGGCCTCAAGTCGCGCCCGTTGGTAGAAACCCACAACTTCCTCTTCAGCACGCAAGACAGCCAGCCTATCCAACCAGTGGCTGACGCGAGGAAATGCCCAGGTCACGACAATACCCAGCACGACCAGCGCAATGGCCAATTCGATGATTGTGAAGCCTCGACGCATAAGTAAAGCGAAGCTACTGGCTGTGTGCTGCGGCGCTGTACCCGAGGAGCGCTCAAGTGGTCTAAAGAGCGCATTTGTGGCGGTAAGGCATCAGGCGTCGACACGCACTTGCCCCAGCAACCCACAAACAGCATACTAGTCACTTGTTCCCACACAACTGATTCGAGGAATCATCTTTGCTTTCTTCCAAATGGCAGTATGAGTATTACGGCTGGTAGCACGCCAAGCCTCCACGAGGCATTTCTCGAGCGAGCGGCGCAGGCTGACGTCTCGGATTCGGGCAGCAACGGACTGGGGGCGTTCCTGGATGCGTTGGGTGGGGACCCGGCAGCCCTCGCCTATCAGATCACCGCCACACGTGAGTTCCTGCAAGACATCTACCCCATCACACCCGAAGTGACCAACCTGAGGGAAATCGTGCGGGTGGCTGAAGCAGCCCAACGTACGGCCGATCAACGCATGCTGTTTGCACCGCTGCTGGCGTTCGCGTTTCTGCTGGAAGAGGAGTTGCGGTTGGATGAGGCCCTCGATGTATTGGAGACTGTGGGTCGGCTGAGTGACTCTAGGGATGGCGAGGAGGAGCTTGCCACTGGGCTGCAGCTGGCCCGGGTGCTCAGGTTGAGCGGGCGGTTCGGGGAGTCGCGGGACGCGTATGCTGCGGCGGGCCGGATGGCCGTTCGGATGGCGGACACCCACTCGGCGCTGTTGTCGCGGGTTGGCCGGGGTATAGTGCTGCAGAAGCTGGGCAACCTGCCGGAGTCAGAGCGGACTTTGCGTGAGGTGGTAGCCGATGCCCAACTGGTGGGCGACCGAGACATAGAAGCCCGGGCCCTGCAAGATCTTGCTGCCACCGTCCACTTGGCTGGTCGAACCCAACAGGCGGTCCCGCTCGTCTTCCGTGCCTTCCAGCTATTCGAGGCACCGCTGCACCGGCTGAGGGCTCTGAGCGACACCGGGCTGTTTCTCAAGGATCTGGGTTTGTACCAAGTGGCGAAACACGCTTTCTCGGTGGTGATGTCCGGCCAATTGAGCCGAGAGGTGCGGCTGCGCGCCATAGCGGAGCTGGTGGAGTTGGGAGCTATGACGGGTGATCGGGTCACGTTCGAGCGGTGGCGGCGAGAGCTGTCTGGATCGTACGACGATCTGCCGCCCGAAGACCAGGTCGACTATGAACTCAAGGTCGGGACCGGCCTGGCCAGCTTCGGGCACAAGGCTCAAGCCGAACGGCACCTACAACGGGCGATCGACTTGGCGGAACAGCACCGGCTGGGCGAGCGGCTGTTCACCGCCGAGGCCAGGCTCAAGGAACTGCGCGAGTGCCACGACCCCGACAAGGCAGACGCGGCACCCGCCGACGACGACATCTCAGTCGAGCCTCAGCTGCAGAGCACCCTAGACAGCCTGGTGAGATCCCTGCCATCCGCAGTCCTGGCGCGGCGCAGTGATGCACGGGGCGCGTCTGCGAAGCCGAAGCCTGGTAGGATTGCGGTGGCCAGTGAGCGATCACGTGGCGACAATACTGCCCGCGTGCCGACAGGTGTAACCAGAGTCGGACCCGCTAGGCGAAACTCGGGTGGACGGCCCGCTCGGGTCAGTGCAGCTGGGGAACTCAATGCGTCGATCTTGGGACTGCTGTGCAAGTTCTAGCCGCAATTCAAGCATCTCTGGTATGCCAACTGGAGCGAGCAGCTCGCCACCGGTTCGAGTTTCACGTGGTGAGCGCGTGGGATGAGGCCGTTGACGCAATCTTACGGCAGCCAATTGAGATGGCAGTTGTGGATCCAGGTCTTTGCGGTGAAGTACGGGCTCAGGATATTGAGAGGATACGGGTGTTGTTTCCCTCGTTACCGTTGATCCTCTACACGCGGCTCTCCCCTGACCTCCCACCGACGTTGCTGCGACTCGGCAAGGCCGGTGTCACTCAGGTAGTCGTTGCCCATTATGACGACCATCCGAGCCAGTTGAGCGATCTGTTGGCAGCCGAGACAGCCCGCGCTGTGTCTCACCGGTTGATTGACTCGATCGGAGACCTGCTGGCCGAGTGCCCAGTGGAGCTACGCTGGGCGATTGAGACTGTCATTCGAGAACCCACGTCCGTCCAGTCCGTGCAGGAGCTGGCTCGCCGGGCCCGCATGGATCGCCGGACCTGCTTGCGCTGGTTCGCCCGTGCTCAACTACCTCCCCCAAGCGTGATGCTGACTGTATTGCGTGCGGTGTACGCCCACCGTCTGCTGCAGGACCCCGGCTACAACGTAGAGGATGTCGCAGCCAGGCTCGGGTATGCGCAGACCAGGACGTTCGCACAGAATGTGAAGGAAATTCTTGGAATGACTCCGGGAGAGCTGCGAGTCTCGCTGAGCCCCGATCAAGCTCTCGCGATTGTGAGGGATCGATACTTCAGCCGACCCGATCGAGCTCTTGCCGGCGCCTCATGAGAGCAATCTCCATTCTTATTATCGAACGCGATGCAGACACGCGTCGGTGGCTAAGGGAAGGCTTGGCGCGTCTTGGCCATCGAGTAACCACGGCCAGCTCCGCCGAAGAGGCATGTGAGATCTTGAGGCACAGCGACGTGGACGTTGTTCTCATGAACCCGCGAATGCCAGCGATGTCCGGTCAGACTCTGTATCACGTAGTCATTAGCATATGGCCGGGATTACGGTCCCGGTTTGCAGTCATGAGTAGTGATCCGAATGTGAGCGACATGGAGCCGTGGCTCCGGCTCTACCGAGTCCCGGTCATCAAGAAGCCATTCGAGCTGCACGAGGTTCAGGCTCTGCTGGCGGAACTGACCGCGGACGAACCGCGGGAGGCAAACGGGGAGAATCGATAACGACCGCTGGCCCCCAAGC
>Ga0111155_1004_pt1 | contig 20703 bp, 10 predicted proteins | sample DeeMarSeWOR28_12_FD_80253 | JGI IMG/M metagenome (GOLD analysis project Ga0111155, IMG submission 80253) | Gemmatimonas sp. SG8_17
CCGCCGCAAGAATTTCATGGCCCCCGGGATAGGCAGGGTTCATTAGACTCCCCTGGCCTTCGATCAGAATGACGTCGGGTCGAGCATCATTCCAGGCCGACCATACGGCGTGCTCGATCTCCCCGGCCACGAAGTCGTTCACCAAGGAATCAAGTATCAGCGAATATCGAGCCCCCTGCATCCACGCGGTTTGGCCGGTCCCCACCAGTTCCGCCTTCAAGCCAGCACCTTCGAGTGCGTCTAGCAGCAGCCATGCGGTAGTGCGCTTTCCCACAGCGCTATCGGTTCCCAACAGCGCGACCTTGAGCGAACTCACCTGTTCGATCTTGCCATTGAAGAAGTGCAACAGTCGGCGGTCCGGAGGCTTGCGGATATCGCGAATGTTAACGCCGCGTTTGGCTGCAAGGCCGGCCAGCTCCGCATCATCCGACAGAAAATCGTGCAGTCCAGAGTCGACGTTGAGACCCAGCTCCAGTGCCGCCTTGATCTCTTCGCGCGCCTCGGCCGGCAGCCGGCCTCCGTCAGGAGCCAACCCCACCACGAGGTGGGTCGGTCTCCGGTCCGTGCCGGCGCGCGTCGCCTCCACTGCTGCGGCAAGCGTTGGGTGAATTGGGATGCCCAGCGATCTACCGTCCAACAAGTCGCCCGCGTCCTTTCCGGCACACACGGAGTCGACCACGGACAGCACTCGGTAACGTCGAGTACGCCGCACCAGGCCATGGGCAGTCTTCCCGTTGGTCGTGCCGAACGCTCCCTGGCAATAGACTATCGCGTTCCCTTCCGGCAGCTGCGTCACGCCTTTCGCCCGGTGAGAAGGACGACGTACCTGTCGCCAGGGAGCGGCTCCTTCTGGTGTCCCTGAGCCATAGCCGCCAGTCCTGCCGTCGAAGCGGGAAGCACACTAAGACCTTCTCGTTCACGTATCAGCCGCGCGTAGTCGAGCATGCTCTTGTCACTAGCGTCAGTCGCCCAGCCGCCGGTCTCGCGAATCGCTTGCAGTGCGTGATCACCATCGATCGAATGCCAGTTCACGAGCGGCTCGTTCACCGGCGTCTCACGCACGCGGCCCGGCTCCAGATCTTCACAGTGAGGCAGATTGCCAACAAAAGCTCGCACGATCGGGTTCTTGCGGAATGATGAACCTGCGATCATGCGGGGCATCCGGGACGTCTTGCCGCGGCGGTACAGGCTCACGAAGCCTTTGTGCAGACCAGCGAGCGTCGTACCGTTTGAGACCGGCACAGCTACCGCTGCGGGCGCATCGCGCAGTTCGTCGTAGATCTCATATGCAATCTCACCGTAGGCCTGCAGCTGAATCGGTGTGTTCGGCCCACCTGGATTCGCATCGTAGAGATCTTCCCGCTCGGCCCGCTCCCGGGACAGCACCACGGCCGTCTCGTAGTCATCCCCTCGCCGTTCGATTTCGGCGCCGAACTTCATGATTTCACCGACCCTCTTGGCATGGTAGCTAGTGGGGATATAGATGATGCAACGCAAGCCGGCCAGTGACGCCGCCAGCGCCACGGCAGCCCCGTAGTTGCCGCATGTTGCCGCGGTGACGGTGTCGAAACCTCTGCGCAGCGCATCCAGTGCCTGAGCGAAAGCGATGCGATCCTTCTGGCTACCGGAGGGATGCCCCCCCTCGAACTTCAGATAGATCTGTCGCAGTCCGACTTCACGCTCGAGGTTGCGGCCGCGCGTGAGAGTGGTATCCCCGACCTCCGAATCGATGATGTCTTCATAAGCTTCGAGCCGCTCATCAAGCGGACGCGACAAGTCCGCCGCGACCCGCCGTTGCGAATCGATTTCCGGCGGTATGCTCGCCGCCCCGTCGAGCAGTCCGATGTCAACACCGATCTCTTGCGCGACGAGTTCGGTACCTAAGGGAGACCCGGCTGTTCCCTGGATTCCGTTGTCAGATTGCGGTGACGACAGGGTGATCAAGTCCTTTTGGTTTCTTGGCATGGTCCAGTCGACCCATCCTGTGGCTGAGGGCTAACGCCTGACTTCGTCATCCAGTCAAGCTCCGGTAGTCTCGCTGCAATCTAGTACCCCGCATCCAAAGCTCCGACGACGCCCGGGCTTCTCGCTACGCGACACACGACTATTTCTTCTTGAAGACTGCTCGCCAGCCAGTGGGGTCCGGTAGTGGCCCTATTTGCCCAGACTGGGAGAACCGCTCAACCGTGTAGAACAGAGTCGGATCGCGGCTGGCTGCAAAACCCAGCACTTTCGGGATATCGCGTCGCTGACAGGTAGTGAAGAGCAACGTTCTGGCACCGTCTACACCTCGTCCATCAAAGGTAGTGACCACGTACCCAGCCGACCTCAGGGCGTGGGCGATCTCCAAGCCTCCATCGCTGGAGATCATCCGAATCACGCACCCACCGACCGCGAGCCGCCGCTCCAGCACGATCCCCAGGGCGTTGCCAGCAGCAAACCCACCCGCGTAGGCTAGAACCAATAGGGGACTTTCGTGTATCCTCGCTATCACCTGGGATACTGCTGTGATCCATATGAGGACCTCGAAGAATCCGATTAGGACAGAAAGCGCAATCCACCCTTGCACCACGGTTATTGTGCGCGACGTCCCAAGCGAAACGTCCATCAACCTCAACACGAAGATACTGATAGCGACCACCCATACCGGCAACGTGTCGATGAACGCCATACTGGACAACCCTCCCCGAAAGACCTGCGGAATCGATCTGAACGATGCCCAAACTAACATCTTGATGCCACGAGCGCGCGGTGCGCGACCAACCCGGGCTGCCCGGCAAGTGCGTCTCAGCATATCTTGATTCCGTGAGCGATCTACTGGAACATCTCAGGTCAGTTGTGGCCGATCGGTACGTGGTCGAGCGGGAGATCGGGCGTGGCGGCATGTCCACAGTGTTCTTGGCCCAAGAACGGCAACCCCGCCGCAGAGTTGCGATCAAGGTCCTCAATCCGGACATAGCAAGCCACTTGGTCCGCGAGCGCTTCCTGCGCGAGATCGAGGTTGGATCCAATCTCACCCATCCACACATAGTGCCCATATTCACCGCCGGTGACGCGGACGGACTGCTCTACTACGTGATGCCATTCATAGAGGGACAGTCCTTGCGTTCCCGGCTCGGTGACGACCATCCTCTTGAACCGGACGCTGCGATCGACGTCACTCTCGAAGTTGCCAGCGCACTGCAATACGCCCATGAGAAGGGCGTCATCCACCGTGATATCAAACCCGAGAACATCCTGCTGGTCGGTGATCACGCCGTCGTGGTTGACTTCGGTGTGGCCCGTGCCATCGGTGCAGCCCACGGTGAGAAACTCACGGAGTCCGGCCTCGCCATCGGGACACCCGGATACATGAGTAGCGAGCAGTGGTCCGGCACTACTGAAGTCGACGGTCGAGCCGACATCTACAGCCTCGGCTGTGTGCTACTGGAGATGCTGGAGGGAAGATTACCTGACGGTGATCCAGCACTACTATTCCGAACAGAACCTGCACTGCTATCCACTCTGCAGCGGCCCCCTCGCATCCCACCCGAACTACGCCCAGTTCTGCGACGTGCACTCGCCGCAGATCGCGAAGATCGCTTTGCGACTGCAACCGATTTTTCACGTGCCATACAGGATGCTACAGGACGCCTCCTGAGGCGGCACCACCCAATGTGGCCCAGGCTGCTCCTAGCAGCTGCGAGCGTGCTATTCGTGCTCGCTCTGGGAATCCGGTTTTGGCCCCGTTCGGTAAGTCAGGCACCGGAACCCCGGGTGGTGGTGGCCGCATTCGATAACCAGACGGGAGACTCCACCCTCGGTTCCATCGCCACCATAGCCAGCGACTGGATTACCCGAGGCCTCTCACGGACGGGTCTCGTGGAGGTGGTCGACACTAGGACCTCCCTTGCGATTTCAGGATCTGGCTCGTCGATGCTCGCTGCCGGCGCCGATGAGGGAGTAAAGGCTGTTGGCAGACAGGCGCAGGCCGGGATCGTGGTGTGGGGTTACTACTATAGGGAGAATGAGTTGCTCCGATTCGAGGTGGAGATATCCGATGCTCGTCGCGGTACACTCCTCAGAGCACTCGACCCGGTTGTGGGTCCTATCGACACTCCGTTGGTGGCCATAGAGACTGTCCGCCAGCGGGTCATGGGGGCGATGGCTACGCTCTTCGACAACCGCTTCAGCGCTTGGACCGACGTTGCCGCTCAGCCGCCGTCGTTCGACGCATACGAAGACTACATCGATGGCCTCACCCTGGTACTACAGACGCGACAGCAGGAAGGGCTCCCGCTGCTGTATCGTGCCGCAACATTGGACACGAGTTTCATCACACCCGTGCTGTTCGCCGCTTATGCCCACACGACTCTGAACCAGTGGTCCGAAGCAGATTCTCTGATACACGTAGTCCACAGCAGACGCGAGCGGCTTACGCCGTTCAATCGTCTGCTGCTTGATTGGATGCGCGCTCTGATAGACGGAGACATTCCGGCGCAGCTCGAGTATGCCCGAGACATGGTGGAGTTGGCACCAGGGGCAGAATCACAGACCCTCCTCGGCAGCAGCGCACTAGCGGCGAACCGACCCAATGAGGCCTTGGTTGCACTCAGCTCGCTGGATCCACATCAGGGCCTCTTGAAAGGCTTCTCCCTATACTGGGACCACATGACGATAGGGCTTCACCTCTTGGGGCGGCATCGGCGTGAACTGGACGCGGCCAGAAACGGCCGTTCACAGTATCCCTACGACTTCAGCATGGTCGAGCACGAGATGCGTGCACTAGCTGCCCTCGGTCGCCTGGCGGAGCTCGACAGCGTAGCAAACACTCTCATTGCGCTTCCAGCTGATCCCAGGTGGAGTGGCGGCGAGATACTACGGCGGACTGCTCTCGAGCTGCGCGCTCACGGCCACGGGGACGCCGCTCGACCAATGCTCGACCAGGCTCTGCAGTGGTACCGGTCCCTGCCGCCTATCGAGTCGACTCGAGAAAGCTTCCGCCATGGCCTGGCACTAGCTCTTTACGAGGTGGCGGACTTCGCAGCTGCAGAGGAGTTGGCACTGAAGTTGACGCGCGAACATCCCGACAGCATTTCGTACCATGGTCTCCTCGGTGTGGTCTACGCGCGGCGGCAAAACTGGGACGAAGCGCACAGCATCGCCGAGTGGTTGCAGGAGTTGGACCGCCCCTATCTCTTTGGGACAGCTAGCTACTGGCAGGCCCGGATTGCTGCTGTTTTTGGAGACGGTGAACTCGCGATATCCCTGCTGCCCCAGGCCTTTAGCGAAGGCCGACCGTTCGACCTCGATTTCCACGTCAACAGCGACTTCTCCAGCCTGAGCGACCAGCCCGCGCTGCGAGAATTCCTGAGGCCGAAAGGCTGAGACGGCAGGCAACGAAGGCGATGTCCGCACCGACTCCTTGGTTCTCGGCGCTGCGCCGCGGCGTTATTCGATCTTGACCCTCTCCTCTGCCGATACGAACAGAACGTCTCTGAGCGCAGTGTGACGCTGCAGCAAACCGACGCCCTTGTCGCGCAGCCGCTCCTCCGTGAAACCGAGAATAACCAGATCGGCGTCGGACGATCTGCTCTGCACCAGCTGCGTGAAATCTGATTTCTCGTCCGTCGGTATCACGCGCAGGTTCTTCTTGCTGACTGGCAACCTGCCGGAGGTGATCATTTCGTGTAGCTGGGCCCTCTGTTCCTGCACCTCGTGCTGAGGAAATGCGGCAAAGATCCTGATCTCACCCTGCTTCCAATCGGGGTGGCCCAACAAGATGTACGACAGCAAGATCATGAGGCTGGCGTTCTTGTAGTCGTGCCAGGTAAGCCACACGTCGATCGTCGAGTGCTGCCCGAAGAAGTGATCCCCATGACGCAGAACCAGGCTGCTGATGCGAGCCGCGCTCGCCATGAGACAGGTCTCCTCGATCTCGCACAACACATCCGGCTCGTCGTCGAGCATGAACTCTGACAGGATGGAATTGTTCTCCGTGCCGGACACGCCGGGGAGCTGCAATGCTTGACCAACGGCTGAGCGCATCGAAGGTGATATCATGGTATCCACGTAAATCGCGCTACCACGTTGTTGCATCAGCTTGACCAGCCGGGCCTGCACCTGCCTGCTCTCTCTGAATTTCTCCGCGTCGAGTCGGCCTTGGATGTAATGGAGGTAGGTTCCGACTCCGTACCTGTGGCATAGCCAGGCTAGCAACTGATGCGGCGCCGTTCGGTCAAAGGTACGACTGTTCACCATGATGATGCTGGGGCGCCATGCCTCACTTCGCTGCTGCACCGCACTCGACTGCAGCTTGACCTGGAACCGCCGCGAGAGCTGCGTCATGACGGCCTGGAAGATCCCAGCGAGGTCATCCGACTTGTGGATAGCCCGCAGTCCCCGATATAGCCCCAGCATGACCAGGATGGCGAGTAGCGCAAAGAACGGATCCATCTGGAACATCATGAGCAGACACATCACGGCGCCGAGCAGGCTCAAATACCATTTGGACCGGAAGCTCGGCCGATAGGAGGGACGAGCGGCAAAATGTTCCAGAAAACTGATGGTACAGAGCGCCCCGTAGGTGACCATGAAGAACATGGACACGATGCGGGCCACAATATCGACGTTTCCGGCTGCCACCATCGCTAGTGCGACGAACACCGTAACCACCGTGGCGGCACGTGGCTCGTTCTCCTCACCAACTCCAGCTGCTAGCAGCTTGTTGATCCGCCCGAACGGTGTGACACGGTCAGTGGCAAGTGCCTGCAAGGTTCGTGGCGCGACCAAGATGGATCCGATCGCAGAAGAGATCGTAGCACAGGCCAATCCAATCGGAACAATCGGGCCCCACAGAGCAATCTTGGCCATGACGAACTGGTCTGCCGCCAGCATCTCCGGCGGGGCCGAGGTAGCGAACTTCACGGCTACGAGCACGTACACCACCATGCCGGCCACCGTCGCCGAAATGACCCCCACGGGAATGGATTTGCCCGGATTGGCCAGATCCCCGGACAAGCCCACGCCGGCTGTTATGCCGGTGAACGCTGGAAAGACGATGGCGAACACGAGGAAGAATGGATCGTGATCCGCAACCCTGTTGACCAAGCCCAGCCCTCCGGTCACGACCCCATCAGGTGTGCCACCCAAGCCGAATAGCACGAGCGAGAGCGCCAACAGAGCCGCCACTCCCCAGAGAGCCTTGACACCCACATTGGCACCACGCCGCAGCATCAATACGGCCAGAGCACCAGTAGCTGGTAAGGAAACAAAACGTGGGTCGAATCCCTCCAGGAACAATGCCGCCAATGGCCTAAAGGCCTCGGCAAACGCAATCATGTAGAAGGCCACCGAGATGGCCTGTGACAGATAGAGTGAGATGCCGATAGCACCGCCGATTGTCGTGCCAAATGAGCGCGAGATTATGAAGTATTCTCCGCCCCCTTCAACCCTCCGGTTCGTAGCGATCTCCGATATCGCTAAGGCGGTGGGGACTGTTACCAGGTGACCCAGCAAGACGATGACTAGCGCACCTAACAGTCCCGTGTGCCCTACCGCGTACCCGAATCGCAAGAATAGGATCGCGCCGAGGATCGTACTGATGCTCGCCAAGAAGACTGGGGAGGTCCCGAATCCATGGCCCGTGGCAGACTCGCGAGGCTTACCTGAACGGTCACTCTGGTTGGTCATTCACCCTCCACCCGACGCTTGATGGACTGGTTTGCAGGGCACCGCCACTAATACTTCCCGAATCGGGGGCCATTGCGGGGCGCAGCGCAGCATAGATTTACAGTGCGATAAGATCGATGGGAAGAGAGAGTTGGGTACGCCGCTACTACACGACTCACCAAGTTTTACTAATGGGATGCGCCTCCGTGTTGAAGATCACCGACCCGAACTCAAGGAGGTCGTCCGGGGCAAACAGCAGATAAGCATACTTCAGTGTCTCGGCCAGGAAAAAGCTGTCCATAGCATCGCCCTTTTCCTTGGTAACCACGCTCTCGAGCGCCGCGAAGCCCGACTCCGTGCGCGTATGTGCTACGATGTTTTGGAACATCGTCTTGCCCATGGCGAGATACTGGTCGTCGCCTGTCGTACGGTGCAGATAGTAGGCTGACTCCAGGGCTTCCGGCCTGAGATGGTAGGCCGGATCGACCAGCTCCATGCTCACGTAGTCCAATTGTTCCGGCTCTATGCCGAATCGGTTCCACATCTCGAAGCACGACTGCATGAGCCGTGCGGCTAGCTCGCGGTGCCCACCCAACGCCAACACCGCCGGCAGGAACGCGTCGAGGGACCCAAACCGTGTTGCCGTGCGCCTGCCACTGCGCATGTCAGCATGGCCGTACCACAGCCCGGTCTCGACACTGTCAGCCAAGTATCGATTCACGGCTGCGATACTGGCTTCCCACATCAGTCTGAAGTCTTCGTCGCCGAACAACTTCCACGCCTTGAGCAGATACTCGTAGTAAGAGTCGATCCTGCCGCTTACGTGACTGTCGGTGTCCTGCCACTCTCCCGTCTCGACATCGATTGTGGTTCCCACCAGCCCAATCGCCGATCTGCGCTCGAACACCGCTACCACTCCCCGTTTGGCCTTCTCGTAGTACAGGGGAGTCCCGGTCAGCTTACTCAGCGTTCCCAGTTCCAGCATCAGCGTGCCGATTTCGGCCGGGTTGTTCACCCGCTGCCCAACCTCTCCGGTCTGCAGGTTCACTCTCACGTATGGCATCGCTGTAGGTGAGTCGAACGCCGGCAGTAGCCGATCCGCCAGGTCGGTCGCAAGCTCTAGAAACTGCTTGTCCCCGTCCATCTGGTAAGCCGTCAGCAGGCCACCCAGCAGCCTGATGTTGATTTCGAAGACCTGCACGTCGAAGTCGTGGTCGAAGCTGAGATTCTCCAGTATCAGTCGCTTGGCCTCCTGGGCTTCCGCGTCGAGACCCATCAGTAGCATAGTGTCGAATGCGTCGAGCGGGGTCATGTAGAGCGACGCTGTGTGCCAGTCTCGATAGCTTCGACTGAGCGGCTTGAGTTGATCGTGTCCCCAGGCGTAGGTCCTGTAACCATCCCAGGCGTGCAGGAACTCGGTTTGCACCTGCTGAGCTAGGGCCGCTCTGTCAATCGGACGATCCAGACCCGGCGTCACACACGAAACACTCAAGATCGAAACCAGTCCGGCCAGATAGACAACGCGATTCATATGGTGACCCCCTCCGTCCTGTCTCCAACGTATTGCGCAGCTCGACGCTCTGCCTCACAGGATTCGGACCCACTCCTGTGCCAGCAATCTAGCTGGATTATATTGCCATACCCCAACCATGCACGACGACAATCTCCGGAAGCGAGATTCCACTCATGCTCGCGTGAGTAGTGTTCCGTCGGTGAGCACGGCGCTCCCGGCCGATCTACTAGAGCGGGCGACTCGCCGACTCGGGACGGCTGCGATTGTCTACGCCTGCGTGTACACGCTGGCGTATGGATCAGCGCGCTTGGCCCAGGATTTTCCCGAGCAATGGGACCCCGACACGGTCTTTCTCAGCGACCTGGCCGCGGCTTCTTTCATCCTCCTATCCGTAGGGATGTTTCTAATGGCGAGGAGCGGCCGCCTGAGCGACTTCTTCGTGATGGATTTGGGACTCGTCTACGAAGTGGTTGGTGCGGCAGGCATCGAGATCGGCATTCTGTTTCTCAGACGGTGGCCGGAATCGGGAGGCATGGTGGGCCTCAGCTGGACTTGTGTCTGGATTGTGATCTTCCCGCTCCTCGTGCCCAGTGCCCCCGGCAAGACAATGCTCGCTTCAACTGTCGCAGCGTGCATGCAGCCGCTCATGTACTCGATCGCGGTCGCCAGGGGATTGCCACCCCTACCGGGGAACATGGTGTTCATGGTGACCTTTCCCACGTTCATCTGCGTGGGTCTAGCCATGGTGGGATCCCGCGTGGTGTACGGTTTGGGGACCGACGTTCACAAGGCGCGCCAAATGGGGAGCTATCGACTGACGGAACTGTTGGGGACGGGGGGGATGGGGGAGGTATGGAAGGCCGAGCACCGCATGCTAGCCCGTTCGGCCGCCATAAAACTGATCCGGAGCGAGGGCGGTGACTCCAAGCCCGGGCACACACCAAGCAGTCATCTGCTGCGCTTCGAGCGTGAAGCACAGGCCACGGCTCAGCTTCGGTCGCCCCACACAATTCAACTATATGACTTTGGTATAACGGAGGACCGCACCTTCTACTATGTAATGGAACTGCTGGAGGGTCTAAGTCTCGACGAGCTGGTGAGCCGCTACGGCCCGCTTCCCCCAGGACGGGCAATCAGGATTCTGCGACAAGTCTGCCATTCGTTGGCGGAGGCCCATGGAAAGAACTTGGTGCATCGCGACATCAAGCCAGCCAACATCTATGTCTGTCGCTACGGCCGTGATCTCGATTTTGCCAAGGTGTTGGATTTCGGACTGGTGAAGATGGCGGGGGAAGAACTGGAGCGCGATTTGGGAATCACGAGGATCGGTGCCTACATCGGAACCCCGGCATATGGATCGCCCGAGCTGGCATCAGGCAGCCCGGAAACGGACATCCGGAGCGACATCTATTCTCTGGGCTGTGTGGCATTCTGGTTGCTCACTGGACGCACGGTGTTCAGGGCCCCAACGCTACCTGCCATGCTCGTCAAACACATCAACGATGCACCCGACCCACCGTCAAGGCACGCACGGTTCGCAGTTCCACCCGCACTCGACAACTTGGTACTCGAGTGTCTGCGCAAGAACAAGGACGAGCGCCCCGACTCGGCAGATGTACTCGACCGACACCTGGCGAAGATCGAGGTTGATCAGCCTTGGACCGACGATTTGGCCCGTGAGTGGTGGGACCAATACCAACCCGTCGAGCGAGAGGGTGTCGAGCCAGTTCTATCTGGCGAGACCCCACCTCTGACCGTGACGAAACTCTCTAGCTAGCGCCAACCACAATCGCGTCACCCTTCCACCTGGCAGATTTCCCACTCCGTAGCTTTATTGCATCCTCTATGGATCAAGACATCAGAGTTTTCCCGCAGCTCCCGGAGCGTATCGGCAATCTCGCTGCAATGGCCACGAATCTCTCGTGGAGTTGGAACCGTCGTGCGAGAGCCATGTTTGGCCTGATCGACCGAACCCTGTGGCGGATGACGCGACACAATCCCATCGTGTTGCTGCAGCGGGTTTCCCCGGACAGGCTCGAGCAGTGTGCCGCCGATGCTGACTTTCTCGCCCTGTACGACTCAGTTTCGGCAGAACTGGGACGGGAAGACACACGCGACAACACCTGGTTTGCCAACGCTAACTCGGCCCTCGAGGCCGGCCCGATCGCCTATTTCTCCGCTGAGTTCGGGTTGCACAATTCCGTGCCGATCTACTCGGGAGGACTCGGTGTCCTTGCCGGCGACCACTGCAAGGCATGTTCGGATCTTGGTGTACCGCTCGTCGCGGTGGGACTGTTCTATACGAAGGGATACTTCGATCAGAAGGTGCGCCTCGACGGTTGGCAGGAAGACAGCGATGAAACGTACGATCCAGCCACGACACCGTTGAAGCACCTCAGGGGACCGAACGACGAACCCTACCTCGTAACGGTGCAAGCGGACGGCCGATCAGTCCACGTGGGTGCGTGGAGAATGTTGGTGGGGCGAGTGCCGGTCTATCTCCTCGACACCAACCTCGCCGAGAACCATCCGGATGACCGCCAATTGCTCAACAAGCTATACGCTGGCGGCCCAGGACTGCGTCTTCGCCAGGAGTGGATACTGGGGGTGGGTGGAGTCCGGGTGCTCCGGGCGTTAGCGATCGAGCCTGCCGCATGGCACGCCAACGAGGGCCATGCCTCATTCATGATGGTCGAGCGCCTTCGTGAACTCTGTGCGAGCGGAGTCGAGTTCAAGGAGGCAGTGCAGCAAGTACGAGCGACGAGTGTGTTCACGACACACACCCCCGTGCCTGCAGGTCACGATTCCTTCTTTGCCGACCAGATCGAGCACTGCACTGGACCTGTCTGGAAAGAGATGGGCGTCGGTCGCGAGGAGCTGTTTGCGCTGGGACATCATCCGGACATGGATCACGGCCGTTTTCACATGACCGCAGCTGCGATTCGATTGTCAGGCAGGGTAAACGGGGTCGCCCGGCGTCATGGCCAAGTCACCCGACAGATGTGGCACTGTCTATGGCCCGATCGTGAAGTGGAAAGCACTCCCATCGTGCATGTCACAAACGGAGTCCACCTTGCCACTTGGATGTCGAACAAGGTGATGGACCTGCTCGACGAGCACCTCGGTTCTGACTGGGGTGCACGTCTCGACGAGCCAGGAGTATGGAACGGAGTGCTGTCCCTGGACGATCAACGGCTCTGGAAGCTGCGCCAACAAATGAAGTCCCGTTTGCTGCACTTCATCCATGAGGAGGCTCGGCGCCATTGGCGGGATCACTGGCAGGAAGCAGCGCCCCTGGTGGGCGCCGGCACGCTACTCAGCCCAGGCGCTCTCACCATCGGCTTCGCAAGGAGGTTCGCCGGCTACAAGCGCGCCAGTCTGATATTCCGGCGGCCCGAGCGGTTGCGGAAGCTCCTGGTGAACCCGTGGCGGCCTGTGCAGTTCATCTTCGCCGGCAAGGCACACCCCGCTGATGATCATGGCAAGCGGATGATGCAGGATGTCTACTCGTTCACTCGGGATTCTCAGTTCGAAGGCAGAATTGCGTTCCTCGAGGATTACGACATGCACATGGCCCACCGTCTGGTGGAGGGAGTGGATCTGTGGCTCAATCTGCCAAGGGTTCCCCTGGAGGCGTGTGGCACCAGTGGGATGAAGGCGGCGTTGAACGGAGTTCCCCAGTTGGGGACGGCCGATGGCTGGTGGGCTGAAGGTTTCACTGGAGAAAACGGCTGGTCGATTCCGGAAGCCCCAGCCGGAAGCGATACGGACGAGTGGGATGCCGAGCACGTCTATGCTCGGTTGGAGGATGAGATCATCCCGCTGTTCTTCGAACGTGATAAGCGTGGCGTCCCGATCGATTGGGTTCAGCGTGTGAAGCACGCTCTGAAGACTGCTGGCGAACAATTCACTGCCCGATACATGGTCCAGCGGTATACCCAGGGGTTCTACGTACCCATCATGAGAGGTGACCCGTTTGAGGACCATCCACCAACTGCGTGAGCTGACGAAGTGACCAATAAGGATCTAACAGCGGCTCGATCGAGAAGTCGGTTCGAATACCCAAGGCTGATAATCGAGAACGTATACCCGCAGCTCGACGGTGGTCGCCACCCCGTCAAGCGGATTGTCGGAGATAGCTGCAGGGTGGGGGCGGACATTTACATGGACGGCCACAACCTGATAGCAGCCCGCGTGCGATATCGTGGACCGAACGATCGCACGTGGCGCAGCGTTGCGATGTCGTACAATTACAACACGGATCGTTGGAACGCGGAGTTTTCCCTCGACGTGATCGGTCACTGGCGTTTCACAGTGGAAGCCTGGCCCGACAGCTTCGGTACTTGGCTGGAAGAGCTGCGTAAGAAGGTAGCCGCCGGGCTCGACGTATCGGTGGAGTTGCTCGAGGGCGCGCAGGTCATCACGAATACCCTGGCAAGCAGTGAACACCCAGAACTGCAGAGTGCAGCCCAGCAGCTCTCCAACCCAAAACTCGAGCTCGAGGATCGCTTGAAGGTAGCGTTCGCCCCTGAACTGGCGACCAACATGGCCGGCTTGGTGAATGAATCGGAGATCACTCGTCACCGACACGAATACCATTTGATGGTCGATCGCCCGGAAGCTCGGTTTGCGGCTTGGTACGAGATGTTTCCCCGATCACAGGGAACACAGCCCGGCAAACCCGGCCGGTTCAAGGATGCGGAAAAGAGCCTACCGCGCCTTGCCGAGTTGGGGTTTGATGTCGTCTACCTGCCTCCCATCCACCCCATCGGCATCAGCCACCGCAAGGGGCCCAACAACTCCCTGACGGCCCAGCCGGGCGATCCTGGAAGTCCCTGGGCCATCGGCAACAGTGATGGTGGCCACCTGGCGATCGCCCCGGAACTCGGCACCGTGGAGGACTTCGAGCAGTTCGTCAAGAAGGCAGCTGACCTGGGAATGGAGGTCGCCCTGGATTATGCGCTGCAGTGCTCGCCGGACCATCCCTGGATCCGCGAACATCCTGATTGGTTCGTGATTCGACCCGATGGTAGTATCAAGCATGCGGAGAATCCCCCTAAGAAATATGAAGACATCGTGCCGTTGGATCTCTGGTGCGAGGACCGCGACAATCTATGGAGAGCGTGTAGGGAGATACTCGATTACTGGATCGAGCGCGGTGTCAATACTTTCCGCGTGGACAATCCGCATACCAAGCCTTTCGTCTTTTGGGAATGGCTGATCGCAAGCATCAAGGAGGCACATCCCGAGGTCGTCTTCCTGTCCGAAGCCTTCACGCGCCCCAAGAAGATGCAGGGGCTCGCCAAACTCGGGTTCACCCAGTCCTACACCTATTTCACCTGGAAGAACACGGCCGCGGAGTTGCGCGAGCTCTTTACGGAATTGCACAACACCGACCTCGTCGAGTACTTCCGCGGCAATCTGTTCACGAACACGCCTGATATCCTGCACGAGTACTTGCAGAAGGGAGGCCGGCCGGCGTTTCGGGTACGCCTCCTGTTGGCAGCCACGCTCTCGCCTCTGTACGGCATCTACAGCGGATTCGAGCTGTGCGAGAACGTGCCTCGCGAACCGGGCAGCGAAGAGTACCTCAATTCGGAGAAGTACGAGATCAAGGTGCGGGATTGGGAGGCGTCAGGCAACATCAACGACGACATACGGATTCTGAACCGAATTCGCCGGAACAATCCAGCACTACAGACCCAAGGAAATCTCGCTTTCCATCCAACGGATAACGAACAACTTCTCTTCTACTCTCGGAACATGTGGCGCGACGATCTCCTGATACTAGTGAATTTGGATCCCCACAACCGCCAAGCGGGGATGGCAGACGTGCCTGTTGAGACGTTGGGTCTCGTCCGTGACAGCACCTACGAGGTGGAGGATCTGTTGACCGGGCAACGATATACTTGGAGGGGAGTGCACAATTATGTGGATCTCGATCCTGCTGCGCGCGTTGGGCACGTGCTCCGCGTGGTACGCTGATCGTGGCGGAGGCATAGTGTGAGCGGGAATCCCCTCTGGTACAAAGACGCAATAGTCTACCAAGTCCACGTGCGCGCTTTGCACGACAGCAACGCAGACGGCATCGGTGATTTCCGCGGTCTCACTCAGAAATTGGATTACCTCGAAGACCTCGGAATCACGGCCGTTTGGTTGCAGCCTTTCTATCCCTCTCCACTGAGGGACGATGGCTACGACATTGCTGACTACAGGGACGTACATGCGGACTACGGGACGCTACGGGATTTCAAGGCGTTCCTCAGAGAGGCTCACCGGCGCGGCATCCGCGTAATCACGGAGTTAGTGATCAACCACACGTCGGACCAGCACGCATGGTTTCAAAGGGCCCGGCTGGCACCGCGCGGCAGTGAGCACCGTGACTTCTATGTCTGGAGTGATACTCCCGACAAGTACCAGGAAACCCGCATCATCTTCAAAGACTTTGAGCACTCGAACTGGAGTTGGGATCCGGTAGCGCAAGCGTACTACTGGCACCGATTCTACTCTCACCAACCGGACCTCAACTTCGACAACCCAGATGTCCGCAAAGCAATCTTCCAGCTGACAGATTTCTGGTTTGGGCTCGGCGTCGACGGGCTGAGGCTAGATGCGGTGCCCTACCTGTACGAGAGAGAGGGCACTAATTGCGAGAATCTACCCGAGACCCACGAATTCTTGAGGCAGCTGCGGAAACGAGTGGACGAGAAGTACGACGACCGTATGCTGCTCGCCGAAGCCAACCAGTGGCCGGAAGATGCGGTTGCGTATTTCGGTGCCGGCGATGAGTGCCACATGGCCTTTCATTTCCCCCTGATGCCTCGGCTATTCATGGGTATTCAGATGGAGGACCGCTTCCCGATTGTCGACATACTGGATCAGACGCCGGGCGTTCCGGATAACTGTCAGTGGGCCGTCTTCCTGCGCAATCACGATGAATTGACTCTTGAGATGGTCACCGATGAAGACCGCGACTACATGTACCGGGTCTACGCGCAGGATCCCAGGGCCCGTGTCAATCTGGGGATACGGCGGCGACTAGCCCCATTGATGGGTCGTAGTAGGCGCCGGATCGAGCTGATGAACAGCCTGTTGCTCTCACTCCCAGGCACCCCTGTGCTCTACTACGGTGACGAGATCGGGATGGGAGACAACATCTACGTGGGTGACAGGAACGGAGTGCGCACACCGATGCAGTGGAGTGCCGACAGGAATGCCGGTTTCTCCCGCAGCAATCCACAGCAACTCTATCTGCCTGTGATCATCGATCCCGAGTATCACTACGAAGCTATCAATGTCGAGGCTCAACAGAGCAACCCTAACTCACTGCTTTGGTGGATGAAACGGATCATCGCGCTCCGCAAGGAATCCACTGTATTTGGCCGGGGCACCATAGAGTTCCTGCATCCGGACAACCGCAAAGTCCTGGCGTTCTTGCGCGTATCTGGCGATGAGCGCATGCTCGTCGTGGCGAATCTATCCCGCTTCGCGCAATGCGTTGAGCTCGACCTCCGGCGGCTGGCGGGAATGGTGCCGATAGAGCTTTTCGGACGGACGCCGTTCCCGAAGATTCGCTCCGAGCCTTACTTCGTCACGCTGGCACCCCACGCCTTCTATTGGTTCGGACTGGAATCGCCACCTGATAGGCCGGAGTCGCTCTCGATCACTACATCCCACGCTGACACCATCTCGGTCTCAGTCAGTTGGCACTCCGTATTCCGCGGCAAGAAGGTCAAGGACCTCGAACGCCTACTACCTGGATATCTGCGCGCTAGACGCTGGTTCGGTGGTAAGTCGCGACAGATTCTCTCCGCACGCATTGCCGACACCGTCGCGGTACCACTCGATGGAAGTGGTGCGCGTCTCACGTTGGTGGAGGTCTCCTACTCAGAAGGAGATCCGGACTTCTACAACTTGCCTGTTGCATTCGCCGCCGGGGATAGAGCCTCCGAGCTCCTCGCTGCACACCAATACGACATTCTCGCTCGACTGAGTGTGGCGCAGGAGGACACGCAGGTCGATGGAGTATTGTATGACGCCCTGTTGGAACCAGCTTTCTGCACTTTTCTCACCGATATGATCGCACGGCGGCGACTCCTGAAGGGAGCCTCAGGAAACGTGCAGGGATTCACCACCCGCGGCTTCCGCAACCGGATCAAGGAAGTGAGTGCATCGGCGGAGCCGGCACTACTCAAGGCCGACCAGAGCAACACCTCCATCGTCTTCGGTGACAAGTTCATCTTCAAGCTGTTCCGCCGGGTGGACGAAGGCATCAATCCCGATCTCGAAGTTGGTCGCTTTCTTACAGAGCGCACGTCATTCAAACACATGCCGCCGGTCGCCGGAGCCCTGGAGTATAGCCGCCCTCGGCGAGAACCAATGACGCTAGGTGTAGTGCACGGATTCGTGCCCAACGAAGGGGACGCCTGGCAGTATACGCTGGACACACTGGAGCGGTATTTCGAGCGAGTGCTGGCTCAGGCAGACGGACAGAAGCCAATCCCGCTACCCGACGCACACATCGTCGACCTCCTGGATACCAGCATCCCCGAAGAAGCCGAACAACAAATTGGCCTCTACCTGGAGTCTGCCCGCACACTCGGCAAACGCACAGCGGAGCTTCACCTCGGCTTGGCCTCGCGCACGGACGATCCAGAGTTTGCGCCCGAACAGTTCAACACTATGTACCAGCGTTCACTGTATCAGTCGACGCGTAGTCGGGCAGACGAGGTACTGCGCCATCTCGAGAAACGCATCCGCCACTTGCCAAAGGACGCACAGCGCGAAGCGAGGCAAGTGCTGGCTGCGCGCAAAGCGATCGAACAGCGCCTCCGCGCAGTCTTGGATCGGAAGATCAGAGCCGCCCGAATCCGCGTCCACGGAGACTACCACCTCGGGCAGGTACTCGACACTGGAAGGGACTTCGTGATCCTCGATTTTGAGGGTGAACCAGCCCGACCGCTAGGAGAGCGGCGTTTGAAACGCTCACCTCTGAGAGACGTCGCAGGAATGATGCGCTCGTTCCACTACGCGTCGGTCTCGGCAATAGTTGGTGGCAGGGTGAGGCCGGAGGACGTTCCAGCAGTTGAGGCCTGGGCGCACTCTTGGTATCGCTGGGTTGCACTGACTTTCTTCAAGTCTTATGTCACAACTGTGGACGGTGCTACCATCCTCCCGAAGACTGCCGACGAACGGAGGATACTGCTCGACACGCACCTGTTGGACAAAGCGCTCTACGAGTTGCTCTATGAACTCAACAACCGTCCAGAGTGGGTCAGGATTCCATTGCGCGGCATCGCTTGGTTGCTCGGTCTGACGACGGAACACCAATGAAGTCGCACTACCTGGAGCATGACAGATGAGGGCTTGGCCAGGTGAGCCCTATCCCCTAGGTGCGACGTGGGATGGCGAGGGAGTCAACTTTGCCATTTTCTCAGAACACGCGACCGCGGTGGAACTGTGCCTCTTTAGCCCCCACGACAGCTCACTCGAGACCGAGCGAACATCTTTGCGAGAGCGCACCAACATGGTGTGGCATGTCTACCTGCCCGATGTGCGGCCGGGTCAACTGTACGGTTACCGGGTCGACGGTCCTCACCTACCCGAGGAGGGCCACCGCTTCAACCCAGCCAAGCTGCTCATCGATCCCTACGCAAAGGCCATCGCCGGGGACGTAACAGGTAATGATGCGGTCTACGGCTACGTCAGAGGTGATCCCAGGGAAGACCTTTCCTTCGATCAACGAGACAGCGCTCCTTACATCCCGAAATGCGTGGTCATCGATTCCGCGTTCACCTGGGGCGACGATCGACCGCCCCGGACACCCTGGAACCGCACCCTGATATACGAGTGTCACGTCAAGGGCATGACCGCGGGACATCCCGGAGTGCCGGAACAGCTGCGCGGTACTTATCTAGGAATGGCATCGGACCCCATAATCGAGCACCTCATCAGCCTCGGAGTCACAGCGGTCGAACTTCTCCCGCTGCACCACCATGTCACGGAGCGCTCACTCAGTGACAAGGGATTGAAGAACTACTGGGGCTACAACAGCATCGGCTTCTTTGCCCCAGACCAGCGTTACGCTACAGGCTTCCTGGGCCAACAAGTGGCAGAGTTCAAGACCATGGTCAAGGTACTGCACCGCGCCGGGTTCGAGGTGATTCTGGACGTCGTGTACAATCACACTGCTGAGGGCAAGCGGCTCGGCCCCACACTGTCGCTCCGTGGCATCGACAATGTGTCCTACTATGTTCTCGAGCCGGATGACAGGCGCTCTTACCTGGACTTCACTGCCACGGGCAATACGCTCAATATGCAGCATTTTAGGACCATGCAACTGATGATGGACAGCCTGCGCTACTGGGTTCAAGAGATGCATGTCGATGGATTCCGGTTCGATCTTGCCCCCGCGCTCGCCAGAGACCTGTTCGACCTCGATCGGCTGCAACGCTTCTTCGACTTCATTCAGCAGGATCCGATTCTGTCACAGGTCAAGCTCATCGCAGAGCCATGGGATGTGGGAAAAGGTGGGTACCAAGTCGGCAACTTCCCGGGCGGCTGGGCTGAATGGAACGGCCAGTACCGGGACACAGTCCGCAGGTTCTGGCGGGGCGATGCAGGACAGCTAGCTCATCTGGGTTATCGCCTCTCGGGAAGCAGCGATTTGTACAATCGCCGTGGTCGTAGCCCGCACGCAAGCATCAACTACGTCACCTGTCATGATGGCTTCACACTGCAGGATCTCGTCAGTTACGAGCGGAAACACAATGAGATCAATGGCGAGGACAACAAAGACGGAACAGACGCGAATTGGAGTGCCAATTGGGGTGTCGAGGGAGAGACCGGCGCTGAGCACCTATTGCGGTTGCGCGAAAGGTTGAAGCGCAACTTCCTTGCAACCCTAGCATTTTCCCAGGGCGTGCCCATGCTGTCGCACGGCGACGAACTCGGCAGAACGCAACGCGGCAACAACAACGCCTATTGCCAAGACAACGAGATCTCCTGGATCGACTGGAACTTGGACGAGCGGGCGCGACAGCTACTTGGGTTTACACGCACCGTGTTGGCGTTGCGCCAGGCAAATCCAGTGTTCCGTCGCCGTGGGTTCTTCAGTGGTAGGCCCGTCGCTGACGACGGCACGAGAGACGTGGACTGGTTGCGTCCGGATGCAGAGGAAATGACGGAAGCCGATTGGCACGACCCCGAGAATCGGGTGTTGGGTATGCTACTCCACGGAGCAGCCACCGATGAAGTCGATGACCGCGGACGGCCAATCGAAGGTAGTACTCTGCTGCTGTTGCTAAATGGTAGCGCCCGCGCACGCTTCTTTGCCCTCCCCGATATTGCTGAGCCGGGACACTGGGAGTACTTGATGAACACTGCACGGACCAAACTGGGACGGGTGGGGAAAACCCGGGGCATCCGACTAGTGAGTCACTCCGTCGTACTGCTGAGATACGGGAATGCCTTTAGAACGGAGCATACCAGGTGACCAAACGTCAGGCTGTGTTCGATGTGTCTCCATCCGATCGGAGCCT
>Ga0111155_1014_pt1 | contig 16984 bp, 14 predicted proteins | sample DeeMarSeWOR28_12_FD_80253 | JGI IMG/M metagenome (GOLD analysis project Ga0111155, IMG submission 80253) | Gemmatimonas sp. SG8_17
GCTTTCCCATTGCGGGACACGACGATCTCTCCTGCCGGGCCAGCGCCTTCTATCACCAAGCAGGCCAGCGCATTCCCTCGCTCTGCCTCATATACGGGGCGCGACGTCACTGACCCGACCTCCTCGTCGCCACCGAGCACTATCGTGAGTGGAATTGCTTCAAAGAGGCCCGCCTCCTTCAGGGCCAAGATTGCGTAGACGATGGTAGCTAGCCCGGCCTTCATGTCCCCGGTACCCGGCCCATGCAACCGGTCTCCCTCCAACCGGCAGTCTCGGAATGGATGCTCCGGCGGGAACACCGTGTCCATGTGTCCCAGAACGCAGATCGACTTCCTCCCGGCCGCGCTGCTCAGAACATGATGGTTGCCGACTTCGGCTTGCTCAGCTACGCGGTGCGAAGGGAAGAGACCACCGATCTTGGAGAGAATCAGCTCGGCCAGCCGATCCGTCCCAGCCTTGTTGTACGTGTAGCTGTTCTGCCGGCTCAGATCGATCAGGAACTGCAACTGCTCGGCCGCATGCCTCTCAGTGAAAGCCACGAGCTTCTCACGGATGTCTGCTTCCACTTTCTCGCTCCCACTCGCGTGGCCTTCGAGTCCTCAGAGAATCTCCCCCGCACAGAAAGGTCGGAGGAACGTGCGACGTATCTGGTCGCGCCGCCTCAGTCGCTGCGATTGTAACCCGATACGACGACCCGGGCAATGAGAGACAGTGGGATTGCAGAGTGCAGAGTGGCGCAGGCTCGAAGCCCGGCAATGGGTTCAGCTACCGCCCTATCTCATAAATCATCAATCATCAATCGTCGATCGTCAATCGTCGATCGTCAATCCCAACCATCTCCATCAACTTGAGAGCGTTGGTCGTTACAGCCAGACCAGGCCTGAGCTGGTAATCGAACGAGAGTCGGGGACCGGCCTCACCCATTTCCGCCGTCTCCCGGAAATGCACGGCCCTGCAAGCCGACTCCAGATCCGCCGAACTCGCCAGAGCGAGATCATGGGTCGTGACCACGCCGATCGCGCCCGCATCGAGCAGGCCCCTGAGTATCCGCCGCACCGCAATCTGCCGTTCCCCCGTGTTCGTACCGTGCAAGACGTCGTCCAGCAGATACAGCGTTTGCCTGTCACCTTGGCTGCCGGCACGCCGCGCGGCATCCACGATCTGTTTCACGCGCGTGAGTTCCGCCATGAACAATGACACCCCTCGCTCCAGCGAATCCTGGACGTTCACGCTGGCATACACGTCTAGCGGAGAGAGCCGCATTCGCCTCGCGCACACTGGGCCGCCGGCCTGAGCGAGCACTGTGTTGAGCCCAATCGCTCGCAGCAACGTGCTCTTCCCCGACATGTTCGAGCCGGATATCAGCAGCAACGTACCCGGTGGACCCACGGTCACGTCGTTCGCGACACACACGTCCGGGTGCAGGAGCGGATGACCCAGACCCTCGGCCGCAATCATTGACTCCCCGTCCCTGACGATCTCAGGGATCCTCCAATCGGGATGGCTGAATGCCACCGCAGCGAACGCCGCAAGCGCCTCGATGCTGCCGAGCGCGGAGAGCCACGACTCGATGTGGCTTCCGTTCGCCAGCTTCCACTGCTCGAGCGAGCGCAGCACGTGGAAATCCCAGAGGGTGACAGCGTGAATCGCGAAGTGCATCAAATCGGAGTGCCGGAGATCGGCGCACGCAAGCACGCGCGAGAACTTGCGCATCCGTGCATGGGCTGTGACCCCCTCTCCAGACAACTCTCTCTGAAGGGCCGCGAGCAGAGGCGAACGGAATTGCTCACTCGACAGCAGCTCGAACAGCTCCCCGTAACGACGGAGTCCGGTATCACCTGAGGATGCGCGATCCAGCTGGTCGTCGATGCCCTGCCGCAGGGGAACAGTCACAGCGATGCCAGCGAACAGCGGCAAGAGCCAGAACGGGTAGGCCAGCCAGCCCACCACTTGTGCGACGAAGAGGACTAGAGTCGCTGCGGGAATCAGGGACGCCGACCACACCAACCAGGGTCTCCCGAGCAGCCACGGTTTCTCGAGCGCCCACGCCACGAAACCCTCGACCACCTGGGAGCGCACAGGCCCGATCAACCGGCCGCGTGCGAGCAGTTGTTCCCTGAAATCCAGCCGCCCTGCCAGCTCCGTCACCGCTTCCTGTCGCTGGAGTATTGTCGCGGGCGACGCCGCTTCCAGCAGCCAACTCCACAGCGTCTCCAGGCCGGGCGCCGTTCGGACCGTGCCGAGCAGCTTGAGCACCGACGCATGCCCCGACAGGTTTAGGTCCGCAGCGTACGGATGTTCGTCGGGCACCATCACAGCGCCCGGTTGTGTGAGCCGACCCCAGTCGCGAAGCAGCCGCTTCTCGGCATCCTCCCAAACCTCGGCCAAAGCGTCGTACCAGCGCATCTCCCACCCCGTCTTGCCATGCACAGTCACCAACAGCACGAAGGCGACGGAGCACAGAGCGGTGCCGACGAAGGGAAGCAGGGAGTGCCCTGATACGGCGGCCCAAACCAGGCATGTGATGGCGCCCAAGAACGCGATGAGCCTGCCGTGCATCGCCCAGCGATTCCGTTCGCCGACCCGCGCGGCGTCTGCCATGTACGTGGCGCGACGCGCGCGGATGAGATCGAGTACTTCGCGTCCGATGGGCGACATGTGGGTCAACAATTCTGTGCGGCATAGAGTCGGAAGGGAACCGCCGCGGCAGGTGCCAATTGAGGAGGGTCAGCGGTCGGCATTATCGCGCCCCACTGGGAGGCCACAGCCGGGGCCGGCATTGGATAACACGTCAGGCAGGTCACGGTTGGGTCAAGACACGCATAGCCTCTGTAGCGCCCGCCGGAAGGGTTGGTGGTGGTTTGATAGCTGCACAAAGCGGACTTCGTGGATTCCCCCCTTAGCGCGCAGTACGCTTACCAGTTCACGGCGCCGCGCCGTGCGCCAGCGCTTGAGCCCGTCAAGGAGCACAACCACCGGAGCCCAAGTCTCAAAAGCTCGCCGCTCGGCAACTGGCCAGGAGGAGCGGTGGCGCACGCCGAGTAATGCCACAGCTTCACGTACCGCGTCACGCCGAGCCGCAGCTGTGGAGCCTCCATGTGACGCGAACCATTTCGTGACCTTATGACCCAGATTGGCGTAGGGGAACAGGCCGATCAAGTCTTCCCGGCGTGCACCCAAATGGAAGTAGACGTGCTCCTCGGACAGGCGCCGCAGCACGGTTGGCGGGCTGCGGTGCCCGGGGCTTGCTCTCATCCGGGCTTGCTCGGCGCGGATGAGTTTCCGCACTGCGCCACCGCGGGGCCGGAATCCCAGCTTCTGATAGAACCAGAAGGCACCGGAATCGATTGCCTCTTGGTTTTCGTATCCGATCTGATAGCGAAACACGGTAAAGTCCGTAGCACCCAGAAAGCCGTGCACCGTCGCAAGCAGACGACCGAACATCCAGGCTGATTCACCTCCGCGAAACTCGGGGAAGACGTTGTAGGCCACCTCGGACGAGCCAAACAGCGCGCTTGCCAGATGATATCCAATCGGTACGCCGTTCTTCAGAAACAGACCGCCGTAGAGCGACTCCGGCCATAGCCGTCTCTCGGGGCGCAAGCCCACGAAACTGATGGACAGCCCCCGGCCCGCATCGGCCAGCCACGCGTCCCGCGGATCTCCGTAGTCGAACGCCTCCAGTTCCCGGTAGCGAACGCTCATGGTGGAACGGCTGAGGTCCACCAGGCGCTGCCCGTCTCTGGGATTCGCTGCACGGATGCGTGGCACCTGACGCACCGCCTGACGCAGCTTGGGCCGACCGTGTTCAAGGGGCCCGCGCTGGTACTGCGGCAGGTCACCCTGCCAGCGGGCCAAGGTTCTCGAATCGGGCCCACCACCAAGATTCCACTGCACCGGTACGTCGAGTTTGTTGAAGAGATACTCGCGGGCCTCCGGCGCAGCGTCGAGCGCTGCGAAACGCTCCACCAGGGTCGCGTAGTCTCCCTTCCCCTCACAGCGGGCATTGCGCAGCCACTCTCTTGCTGAGACTGCTTCATCATCCACACCGGGAGCCTCGGCCTTGCGGGTGAGGAGAGGCAATAGCTCATCCAGCTCACCACTCCGCTCCCAGTCGGGCCAGACGAGCCGTGCACCTTCGGGTTCACGAGCTGCCAGCCAGCGAGCCATAGGGTCGGAGAATGGATAGCTCATGGTGGTTCCGGCGATACCCGTTCCCTCCAGGTCACGCTGGGCCCCCACGACGTCGCCCCGTCGATGAAAGCCGCGCAGAGCCTGCTCACAGGCGTCGAGCACACCAGCGTCGTCGGGGAACGCCCGCATGAACAGAACGGCGTCATGGAAAGACTCTACTTCGCGACTGGACCCGAGGCGCCGTCGCGCCAGCAGCGTCACCAGTCGGGTCTTTTCCTCTGCCAATCCGGGGCCGTAGCGACTGCGAATCTCGCACACGCGCGTCAGCAGTGAGCCTGTGCTCTCCGACATACCGGATCCTCCACTGTTAGGTTTCGCTCGCCTCTCTTCGTTCAAGCCTCACACCCACCGCTCACAACTAACCAGGCCCTGCTCCCCGCTCTCTGCTCCCAGCTCCCCGTTCACCGCAACTCCCTCGCCCCGAGATCTGCCCCAACTACGTAAACCGTGAGTACGGTCAGGAATATGAACACGCCCGGAAAGAACGCGAGCCAAGGCTCAGAGCTCATGGATGTTTGGGCCTGGTAGAGCATGTTCCCAAGGCTGGGTTGGGGTGGTTGGATCCCTACCCCGAAAAAACTCATTGCCGACTCGAGCATGATCGCTCTGCCGACTGCAAGAGTCGCAGCAACTACGGCCGCTGGTGCGGCGCCGGGAAGCAGGTGGCGGACCACGATCCTTGCCGGCTGCATTCCAACCGAGCGCGCAGCCTCGACGTATGCTCGTTCCTTGAGCGACAAGAATTCGGCGCGCACGATCCTCGCGGTTTCCATCCAACCGGCGAGGCCGATTATGATGATCAGCGCCGGCACGGAGGGCTCCAGAATCGCGGCCGCGATCATGAGCAGGGGAAGCCTGGGAACAGAGAGCATCGCATCGGTCAATCGCATCAGCACGTTGTCGATCCAGCCTCGCACGTATCCACTCACGACTCCGATCGTAACTCCGACCACAGAAGTGACAGCGGCTGCGAGGAGGCCGATGACGAGCGAAATGCGCGCTCCGAAGAGAGTCCGGGTCAGCACGTCACGTCCCAGCTCATCGGTGCCAAACAGGTGTGCGATCGATGGCGCCGCCCGACGGTTTGCGAGATCGATACCGTCGGGCACATACGGCGTGAGCCAGGGTGCGGCTGCCGCTGTTATGCCGAGCAGTAGCAGCACGGCTCCAGCCACCCATGCAACCCGTCTCCCTTGGGATCGCCTCACCGCACTCTCACACGCGGATCGAGCGCATGGTAAAACACATCCGCAGCCAGATTCAGGAACACCACCGCTGCGGACGTCATCATCAAGAAAGCCATCAAAACGGTGTAGTCCCGCCGCGCCAGCGCCTCCGTGAATAGACTCCCCAGACCTGGCCAGGCAAACACACTCTCGGTGATGACCGCGCCAGTCACCATGATCGCGGCATCCATCATCAGGACCGTGACGAAGGGTAGCAGCGCGTTTCGGAGCGCGTGCCACCACACAACACGCCTCTCCTGTATGCCGCGCGCCCGCGCGGCCAGTATGAACCGTTGTTGTACCGCCGTCCCCATGGAAGATCGTAGAAAGCGTGACCACGCAGCAGCGTGTACGGCTGCGAGTACGACGGCCGGCATGATCAAGTGGCTCAGTCGGTCAGGCAGATTGCCGTCTCCGAACGAAGCTCGCCCCGATGACGGAAGCCAACCAAGTGCCACAGCGAAGACGAGTTGGAGTAGCAGTCCGACCCAAAACACCGGAAGGGAGATACCTGCAAACGAGACGACTGTAGTCGTGTGGTCGACCCAACCACCCTTCCTCAGTGCGCCGAAGACACCGAGCGGGAGCGCAACTAGCGCTGCGACGACAACCGCGCTGGCGATGAGTTCCAATGTCGCAGGCAATCTCTCGAGCAGACGCTGAAGCACCGGACGCCCATCGGTGAAGCTGTAGCCCCACTCACCAACGATGAACCCCTTCAGCCAGGCCACGTACTGTTCCGCGATCGGACGGTCCAACCCCAGCGCGACGCGAAGCCGCTCTATGTCCTCCGGTCGCACGTTAGGGTTGGCGAGGTACATCTCCAAGGGGCCACCAGGCGCGGCGTGAATTAGGGCGAATACCAGGACCGATATGAGAAGCAGCAGAGGCACAGCCTGTAGGACCCGCCGAACAACGAACCCAAGCACCGGCTAGCGGATCTCCCATTCGTGCACGTTCCAAAAGATGCCCGTGTTCGTCGGATTCCCTTTGAAGTTCAGCAAGTTCGCCGGCACTGCGTCGAGCCGTGTCACATTGTAGAGAGGGATCTCGGGCACCAGTTCGGCGAGGAGCCGCTGTGCCTCCCAGAGTAGGGCACGGCGCTCGTCCATGTCCACAGTACGGTCAGAGGCATAGAGCAGCGCTGTCAGACTGTCGTTCTCGATGTAGTTGATGTTGCGTCCTGCTGGCGGTATCCGATCCTTGGCGAAGAACAGAGTGATTTCCGGATCGGCTGGCATGTGCCACCAATGCAACATCGCTTGGAATTTGCCCTCAAACCAGAGACTGCTGATGGCGGTCCCATCGATCATACGGATCTGCATGCCAACCCCGACATCACGGAACTGGCGCTGCAAGGTTTGCGCAACATTCTCGCGAATGGCATAGCCGGCTTGAGTTATCAGCGTGAAAGACAAGGATTGGCCATCACGTTCGCGAAGCCCATCACCGTCGGCATCGCGCCATCCAGCGGCGTCGAGCAACTCCCCTGCTCGGACGGGGTCATATGGGTAATGGCGGACCTCATCTGTGAATGCCCACGAAGGTGGCTGGATCGGGCCATGGATGACGGGGGCGAGCCCATCGAGGATCGTGTTCACGATGAGCTCGCGGTCTAAGGAGTAGACCAGCGCTTGACGGACCCTGACGTCTCGAAATGGCTCGAACTCACGCTGATTGAGCGTCACATGCTCATAGCTGTTTCCTACCAGGCGGTGCAGGGTGATACCCTCGGTCTCCCGCACCTCACGAGCCTTGTCCCAAGGCACCAGAGCGACGATATGAACTTCGCCGCTCCTTAGCTGATTGATCCGCGTATTGGTGTTGGCAACGAATTTGAACATCAGGCGCCGAATTCTCGGATACTCCCTACCGCGCCAATAATCGGGCACCCGCTCCAGCAGGATGTACTCCCCCGTCTTCCACTCCGCCACCCTGTACGGGCCGGTGCCCAGCGGATTCCGGTTGTAATCGGTGGCGCGGTCTATGTCGCGACCTTCGAGAACATGTTTTGGGAAGGTGCCCCGGAAGAATTGGATTGCGTAGGGCGCGTAGATCTCCCTGTAGTGCACGATCGCGGTCAGTGAGTCGGGAGTGTCGACCGATTCGATGCGGTCGAACCCATCGGTGCTCTCCGGATTGTAATTCGGATCGTTAAGAGCTTCGACAGTGAACTTGACGTCTGCTGAAGTGAACGGTGTCCCATCGTGCCACGTGACGTTTGGCCGGAGTTTCCAGATGACGTCCATACCGCCATCCTCGCGCAACCTAACACCACCGTTCTCCAACGTCGGGACCTCGGTCGCAAGCACCGGGATCACGTTCATGTTCTCGTCAGTCGTGGTGAGTCCTTCGATCACGCAAGAGTGGATGTCCTCGAGTATGTGGGTGCTGAACCGGTTGAGCAGGTCAGGCTCGCGATCGTAGCCGATGATCAGCAGATCGTTCGACGGCCCCGCCCCACCGACGTCTGATCCACAGGCGACCCAAACACCGGCTGCAATCAGCGTAGTCGCAAGAAACCAGACACACCGGCGTACATCAGTCATACGGAGGCACTCCCTGACATGAGCTGAGCGATCAACAGCACCGGGATGGATCCGAAGCTCAACAATTTGTCGTGAAATGCGCGGACTGAGAATGCCGCACCTTCCGCTTGTTGCCGTGCAGTCCGCAGATCATGTATCCCCTGGGTACCGAGCCAGTACATTACCGCCGTCCCCGGAAACATGGACTCGCGCGTCACTTCCTTTGCCGCGGCAGCCGAAGTCATGCCAACCCTTTCCTCGAAAAAGCGCCGCGCGTCTCCTTCATCAATAGAATGCTGATGGAGCTCGATGTCGACGATGGCTCGCCCCAGTTGGCGGAGCCGCGAGTGCTGCTCGGCTACGAGTTCTAGCTCGTGCAAGAAGCCCGCTTCGCCCATCAGGTCCGTTGCGTAACAGGCCCACCCCTCGGCAAGCGAGCCGCCACAAAACATCCCAATCCGGCTGGCACAGTCCACTGCAGCTACCTGACCCACACGCGATGCCGATCGGTAGGCGTAGAAGTTCTGCACATGGTGGCCAAGTGCGCCATGATGGACCACGTGGTTCAACTTGATCACACTGTGGTTGGTAGCCCGCAAGAGAGACTGCCTCAGCTCCGGTGTGAGTCGGTGGTCGATGGGAGGCACCAGGTAGTCGACCACCTCCGGGAGGTCACAAGGAGCCGGTGAGCGATAATGCAAGAAGTAGAGGTTGGGAGCCGCCTGCCTGGCCCACGCCGGAATGGGAACGTACCGGATCGGGAAGCTGGGCCAGTTGACGAGGTCCCGCTCGACCGCGATCCGTCGACAGGCGTCCCAGGTCCGGTGATACGCATCGAGGTAATCGTCGACGGTGGGGTGAAACTCGGCCAGTCGCGCAGCCACGGCGGCCCAGCCACCCGAATCCACCGACCGTGCCATCTCTCTCAGCCTCGCCTCCGCTTGCTCGAATCGGTGCCTAGCTTCAGCGAGCAAATCGCCGCGAGGTCGCATGTCCCAATGTCCGCGCCTGAGCAGCAAGTCATAAAACTCCGGACCGCAACCGGAACGCCTGGCCGGGGCATCAGGCATCGAGCCGAGCCAGGAGCGGAATCCCGCCACGGCAGACAAGGCCAATTGCGCGGCAGACCTGAGCCTGCTAGTGGATCGCTCGTCGACTCCACGGCTCTGGCACCAAGACTCGAGTCCGTCGCCGAAGGCGTGGACTGCGCCGTCACATTCGCTGAGGGCACGCGTCGTCCATGATCGTGGTATTGGCTTGTCGCCGATCGTGCGTTGGGCACCGCGCAAGAATCCTGGAATGTCTCCGAGACGGTGGGCGATCGCTTCAACTCGCTGTCCCGTAAGAGCGTCGTCCCGCAACATCAGTGACAGGACGGCGAAGATCGCCTCGCCGGTGTACAGGGCCGGGTTCCCGCTCTGGAAGTGATCGCCCTCCAGCTCAGCAAGCTGAATCTCGAGAAAGCCGTCTGCCAACGAACGATCGATCGCTGCGAGGTCACCGGCGGGGCCCGGCGGTTGTGACGCTAGATCCTGCCGAAGTGCTACCATCTCGTCTCCCATTGCTTCCAGACCTTCACAGGACCAATCAGGGAGCTTTGCGTCGTACTCGTGCAGGCCGGTGAACGTCGCGTTGACCGGTCGACGGCGATAGTAGTGCTCGAAGAAGCGATCCAGCGTTGCGTCAGATATAGGTTTAGAGTCCATCTGGCTACAGGTCACGCACCATCAGGCCTCGGTGGACAGCGGCAGGTTCACCCAACGGCACTCTCGGAACGACAGCTCCACCGCGTTGATCGTCTCTTGCACGAGCGCACCATCCCAGAAATCCCCTTCGTTCACGTCATTGGCGGTCAGGATCTCCGTCACGAAATTGGAAACTAGATTCGCATAGAACAGAGTACGCCAGCTCTCACGTGCACTGCCTCCCGGAGGATAGCAGCGTTCCGGGATCGCCACGTCGCGGAACTCGACATCGTCGGGCTTGGCGGACTTGAGCGTCTCACAAACACCGAACTCTTCCACCAAGCGACAGATCAGGGCTCCCTCGCTTCCATAGACACGCGCCTCAAGTCCGGGGTAGTTCCCGACGGTGACGAAGCTCGACTGGATGGAGCCAATTGCTCCATTGGCAAACTCACCTATGAAGATGTCACCATCGTCGATGTTCATCCGCATCATGCGACCGGTGGCCCGCACCACTCGATTCGGGACGAAGTTGTGCAGCGTCCCGACGACTCGCGAGAAGCCACTCCCAACGAACCAGTGGGCCAGATCGATGATCGGCGCCCCATATCCTTCGAGCGACGAAACCTGGATCACGGACTGGTCCGCCTCATGATCGACTTGCCGCAGCGGCGTTTCTGGCTTGATCCACTGGGAGTTCTGCTCGTACCCGTTGAAGATGAACGGTGTTCCCACAAACCCCTCGTCGATCAGCTCCTTCATGTAACGCATAGCCGGGCTATATCGGAAGGTGAAGCCGAGCTTGGTCTTCAACCCCTTGGATCGAGCCAACTCGCTGGCGCGAACCGTGTCGCGGTAGTCATAGGCCACGGGCTTCTCACACAGCACGTGCTTCCCAGCCTCTAGCGCAGCCCATGCCAAGTCGAAGTGAGTGTGGCTCGGCGTACACACGTCGATGACATCAATGTCAGTGCGGTTGATGACCTCGCGGTGATCTTCGGTCACAGTGGGAATGGCGAATTCCGCTCCTGCTGTTCGTGCGACGTGCAGCTGCGGATCGGCGATTGCCACCACCTCACAACGCGGATCTCGGGCGAATCCTGGCAGATGAGCCCCCCGGGCCCAAGCACCAGCGCCTAGAACGCCCACACGAAGCGCCTGGGTAGCACCGTAATGGTCGTTACGAACCATAGCTATGCTCGCTTACCTTGGCTGGCGTTTGAAGCTGTCGTCGCCGGAGAGCGACGGTAGCTGACTGCCCGTTGCGGCAGCTAGACCATCACCTCCAGGGATACGGTCCCTCCAACTCCACCCCGTGTTTGGACTCGAGCAGCATCTCCATGAAGCGCTCGTAGGATTGCCAACTCGTGGTCCGGCCGTACACCGAGTTGGTCTTGTGGGCAATCACTAGATCCACCACAGGCATCACGGTGATCCACTGTCCCACAGCTCCTCGCGCTGTGTACGCACCTGCAAACGGGCCCACGGCCCGGGGACCGTCCCAGATCCACCACATGTAGCCATAGCCGAAGTAGCCGTCCCTCCGGCTGATGGGGTTCATTTCCTCCAACGGGGTCACGACGCTCGAGATGCGGCGGACCCAGTCTCGGGAGATCAACTGCTTGTCGCCCCAACGACCCTCCCGCAGCATGAGGTACCCGATCCGGGCCATGTCGCGGGTGGAAATCCACATGTGGTAGGCAGGATTCCGCGAGACTTCCAGGTTCCCGCTCTTTCGCTGAGCCGACCGGTCCCAGTCTTGGAAGCCCAGCGGAACGGCTAGTTGCTCCTCCAACGCGTCATAGATGTCGACCTTGGTCTCCTGTTCGAACACGGCGCCAGCGGCGTTGAAGTCCCAGTTGCTGTACAACATGTACGTCCCAGGTTCCTGGGACCCCCGCTCCGGAGCATCGGCCAGGTTATCACCGCTGTTGGATGCTGGATGGTAGACACCCGAGCGGGCCGTTATGAGGTCGCGGATGGTCGCCTGCTTCTCGATGTCCAGCAGACCACCGATGTCGTCCATACCCAATTCCTCCAGAGTCTTCTCTAGGTCGATCGTACCGTCCTCTACGTACTTGCCGTACAGCATCGCCAGGATGCTCTTGCGGCACGACGCCAGGTAGGACAGCTCTGCCACGTCGCCGAACTCGAAGACCACGCGCCCGCGCTCGACCACCATGAGGCCGGTGGTTTTCGAGCTGTCTCGAATGAACTCCCAGGCGCTGCGCAGTCCGGCAGCCGACCAGCCATACGCGTCTAGGGCCTGGGGATTGCGCCACACATATTCCCACTCCTCACCTGGGTAAACCCGCTCCTGGGTGACCTGAGCAACAGCCCGACTGCCTGCGAGCGCGGCGCTCAGGACCAGCACAGCGGTCAGCGACACGTGGATCACGCCGTGGCAAGCCCCGGAGATGGTGTGGGGATGCCTGCGGGATGTGATGGGCTGCATGGATGAATCCTCCGTCGTACGATCTTGGCAACTAGGTTGACGGAACAATTGGGTCAGGGTGATGCCGACCAATCTACTTGGGGCCAGGCTGGGCGTGAAGGAACTCAGCGCCAAGTCGCCGGCTCAGTGCTCGGCCGAGGCGTGGTACTGACCCTCGTCGGGATCACTGTGGGTGTTGCGACCGCGTATGTGCTTTTGCGCTTCGTTCTCGGGATGTTGTTCGGCGCACGACGCGTTGACCTTCTCCTCGGTGCCGTTTGCGTTGTTGGCTGTGGCTGTTGCCGCGAGCCTCATTCCGGCACCCCGTGCAAGCCGAGTGGATCCCATGGAGGTGTTGAGGGAGCAGCGAGGCGGCAGCGAAGGCCGAGGGCCACCGGCCAGGATCAAGTATGAATGCGGAGAACATGCCCCTGACGTGCGCGTGCCGCAAGAAGTTTTTGCCTAACCTTGCTGAATGGCTAGGATCATCGCGCAGTTTCTCTGAGTTTGGGGCCCATTTGGGGTACCATCGCACGAAAGGCGACTCGGACTGAGGGAAATGCTGCTTCGAGACGATGTTGCGCGGTGTGTACTTAGAAGAATGACCGGGGTGGGTTTCGAACCCACGACCTACGGATTAAAAGTCCGTTGCTCTACCAGCTGAGCTACCCGGTCGGTGAGTTACTAACTTTACATCGGGGAGGGCAGGAGACAAGCCGAGAGCCGAGAGCCCCGACACCACCGACTAGGACGACGCCACTGAATCCTGGGCCGCTAGACTCGGCAGCGCCCGCCGAGCGACTGGCCGGCCTCGCACGTTCCAGCGGTAGCCCATGAAGATCAGGATGATACCTGCGAACTCAGCTACATAGAGTGCCTCGGTGTGGCCGAAGCGTGTGGCGGTGCCGCCGATGCCAGGCAGCAGGGCACCCACCGCGATCAGCACGTTCCCGACAAACCGGTTGTAGGTCGCCTTCTTGCGACTGAACCGGACCGCCGAGAGGGCAGCACCACCCACGAGAAAGACGAAAGCGTACGTATTGATGAACGGACTGAAAGCCCGCACCCACTGCCATTCCATGACACGACCGGAGAGCCGGTACGCTTCGACCAATGCTCCGTCGATTGGCGTGAGTAACACACAGACCGAAGCAACAAGGATGACTGGGGCGATGACAGCCGTGAGGATGTCCGCCGTTCTGCGCTTGGCCAGCAGGCAAACCGTTCCCTGTGCGAGGGGCACGCCGCCAAGCAGCGCGCCCGAGATGTACCACGCACGGAATATCGCTTCGCTCCACCCGAACAAGGTGGTGAAGCCTTCAGTGAACGTCCCTACCCCGTAGAGCAAGATGCCAGCTGACCACCACAGGAGGTGGGGACCAGACCGCCGCTCCCGCCAGCGGCTGAACACGATCCATGCAAACACCAGAGCTATCAGCGTCGTGGCTATCGGAATGAAGTGTACCGGTTCTCTCACAGTGTGCTCCCCGAGTCGATCCGATAAGGCACGCTAGAACGACACATTCCAGCTCAGCGTAACACCGCGCCTGGCTTCCGGTCGGAAGAACGAGGCGTTCGAGAATTCCGCGTACAGTTCGTCCGTGATGTTGGTTACCGCGATACCAAGCCGCTGCACATGGGGGCCGCTGCGGAACACGTTCACACCAGCACGCGCATTGTGGACGGTGAACGCCGGCAGCACCCATCCCACAGCAGGCTTGAGGCCGGCGAATTGCGGATCAGTGTCGCACTCCGTGAGATCATCCAACGAACAGAACGCGTCTTTCCGATTGCCGTTGCGCCTGAGTTCATACTCGACAAAGAAGAGACCGCTGGGGTGGGTATACCGAACGTTCCCCCCGATCTTGCTGGAGTACGAGTCTCCCACGGGGTTCTGTGCTTCGTCCAACTCACTCAGCTGCTCAGCGCTCACATCCTTGGTGTCGAAATAGGTGAAGTGGGATCCCACCGAGAATCCGGCAGGAAGCTCGACGTCACCCGAAATCTCGACTCCCAGGAACCGAAGCTTGTCGACGTTGCTGTTGATCACCTCGAAGAAAGGACCTACGGAGTCTCCAGTGGGTGTGATACGGATACCGTCGCTGATCATGTTCCGAAAGACGAAACCTTCCAGATACACTCTGCTGTCCCGATACCGCATGCCGAGATCTATGTTGAAGCTCTTCTCGGGCTCTAGGTTCGGATTGCGCGACTGGTAGCCACTGCCCTCCGGCGTGGGGCCTTGGAAGAACTGCTCGATGATATTTGGGGCTCGAAACGCACGACCCACCGTCCCAATCAGGCTCAATCGGTCTGTTACATCGAAGATCGCGTTGGCCGCTCCCACCAGTGTGCGGTTGGTTTCGGATATGATCGGATCGGTGAGACCCGGAGTCTCTTTCGTCTCTGCATGGATGTCCTGATAACGTGCTCCGAGAATCAGCGACAACCGGGACGTTACTTCGATATCGCCCTGGACGAACGCACCTATGCTGCGGTAGGAGGCATTGGGCACGCTGGGCGTGTCACTGGTGTCGGGAAGAAACGGCGGCTGCGGAGGGAACCCGACGTATGAGTTGACACTGAAATCCGCATTCCGCGTATCATCCTGGAAGAAGTCGGCACCGTAGGTGAAGGTTGACCTGCAGGCCCAAATCCGGAGACCCAAACGGGATGAAGATATCGTTGGTGAGTTCGCGGTCATTATCCTGATAGTAGCCCACGAAGTTCATCCTGTCGGCCACGGCTGTGCCGAGCCTACTGCCCTCGTAACCGAGCACGACCTTATCGAAATCCTGGTACGGGTATCGGATCTGGATCGTCGGCGATTCCGGATCGAACACTGCGGGATTGACCCAACCGAACCCCGCCGTGTCAGCTCGATAGTGCTCGTACTTGGCGAATACGCGCTGCGACGGAGCAACTTCGTAACCCAGATACATGTCTAAGCTGTAATCCTCCAAGCGTGTATCGAGCACCCGTGTCTCGCTGGCGAGCGAGATGTCACCGTACGTTCCCCCCGGAGCATGATATCCGGATGTGTTCCTGAGACTACCGCCAGCCGAGAACGACAGAGCCCCTAGCCGACCCAACAGGGTGCCGCTGACCTTGTTCTGCGTGTCGTAGCAGCCGTCGTCACAATTGGGAGCACTTTCCAGGGCGGAACTGATGCGGTAACCGGCCGAGCCGTGAATCCCCTCGTCATCGGGAGTCCGGGTGATCATATTGACCACGCCACCGATGGCATCACTGCCGTAGAGCACACTGGCAGGTCCGCGCACCACCTCGACTCTCTCTACACTACTGACTTCCACAAGCGCCGGAAGCTCACCGAAGTCCTGCTGCCGCCGGGAATTGCTCAACCTCATGCCGTCCTCCAACAACAAGATCCTTTGGCCCCGCTGACCCCGAATGCTGGGGCGCGCTTGATTACCTCCCACACCAGTCACATCCAGGCCCGGTTGTGCACGGAACAGATCGGTAACTGTGTTGGGGTTCTGCTCTCGAATCTTCGCCATATCGATTACTGCTACCGGCTGCGGAGCCTCGAACACTGTTTTCAGCGTCCTGGTCGCCGTAACCGTGAGGGGCGTAAGGCGATGGACCTTGGTGGTATCACTCTTGGTCGAGTCGCGGGATCCATTTTGCCACAATGCACTGGCGGGCACCGGCAAGGACATGGCTGTCAACAACACACACGCAATTACGCCCCACCTGGGCAAAGAGAAGTTGCACGACATAACACTACCCATCCGTTTGATGCGGGCTGAAAAGACACGCCGCCATACGTAGGTGTGGTCCCAAATAGGCGGCGGTGGAATGTGGAGGTAAGCTAGGAGGAAGTCTCAGGCATTGGTATTAGGATCACCCCGGAAGCGCGTACCCGGTGAACTACCCAGTACTTGGGATCGTCATTGGCCCACCAGACCTGCCTCGATGGCGAAGCGTGTCAGCCCCGCGACAGTGCGAATTCGCAGCTTTCTCACGACGCTCTCCCTATGGCTTTCGACCGTTCGAGGACTGATACCGAGTTCAGCGCCGATCTCCTTGTTGGTCCTTCCTTTGGCAATGAGCGTCAGAACCTCCCGCTCGCGTCCCGTGAGCACTTCCACCAGGCCGGCTTGCTGTTCGCGCACCAGCTCGCCCCGCAGTGCCGCGCTCAGTCTGCCGGCCACCGTGGGACTGAAGAACTCCTGCCCCGCATGCACTGCGCGCACCGCGTCCCGCAGCTCAGCCGGTCCCGCATCTTTCAGCACGTAACCATGCGCACCAGCCCGCACCGCTTCCAGCACATATTCGCCGCGGTCGTGCATCGTCAGCATGAGAACTCGAGCCTCCGGAACACTGCGGCGCAAGCTAGCAGCTACTTCGAGGCCGGATTCGGCCGGCATGGTAATGTCGAGCACCACAACATCCGGCTCGTGCTGTTTGGCCAGCGCCAGCGCCTCGATTCCATCGACGGCTTCGGCTACCACATCGAAGCCATGATCCCGCGACAAGACATGACGAATCCCCTCACGCACCACGGCGTGGTCGTCAACCACGAGCACCCGGATCGCTGTGCCGCTCACTGACCGGCAACCTCGGCTGTCGGAAGTTGAACCTTCAGGGTCAATCCATTGCCGGACGCGCCATTGACCGAGACCGTTCCGCCTAGTGCCGTAATTCGTTCGCGCATCCCAGCTAGGCCCCTGTGACCCGTCAGCTCGAGTTTGTCCCAATCCCACTTAGGCGAACCTCGCCCGTCGTCAGTAACGGCAAGCACGACCCACCCCCGATCAGCATCGAGCGTGATCCTGACTGACTGAGCCTCGGCATGTCGGGCCACGTTGGCAAGACCCTCCTGCAGAGCGCGGAACAGCGCCAATTCAGCCTCATGAGAGAGAACGGGTAACCGTTCGGAAACAGCAACCTCGG
>Ga0111155_1012_pt1 | contig 16808 bp, 11 predicted proteins | sample DeeMarSeWOR28_12_FD_80253 | JGI IMG/M metagenome (GOLD analysis project Ga0111155, IMG submission 80253) | Gemmatimonas sp. SG8_17
TTGCCATGTTGGGTGTGCCCGGATGTGCAACCTGTCATCAGAACCATGAGGTTGTGCGAGCCACCGACGCAATGCTGGGACTGGAGGACGGCGCCGTCTGTGCTAGATGCCACTCGGCAGGAGACGCTGGCGGTGAGGCCGCCGCGACCATGCGGGCACAAATCGACTCTCTCAACAGGGCATTTGCCGCTGCCGACTCGATCCTGCTTCGAGCCGAGCGTGCGGGAATGGAGGTGAGTCAGGCGCTGGTCGATTTGGGTGGGGCCAACAACTCGGGCATTCAGGCCCGCGCGGCCATGCATGCGTTCGATGTGGCTGCCATGACAGAGAAGATCGATGAGGGTCTGGGGGTCACCGCGCAAGCATACCGCCGCGGACAACAGGCGCTCGGTGAGCTACAATTCCGCCGGACGGGCCTGGCAGTGTCTGTCACCATCATATTGATGCTGATCGTCGGGCTCTTGCTGAGAATCCGTCTCATCGAGCGGCAGGAACCCACGGCGTGAACAAGAGGATTTCAGATGGCTGACAACGTTCCGACTCCGGGCACTTCGCGCCGGCGTTTTCTCGATTGGCTGCTGGGCCGGACGCTCACGACATGGTTGTTGAGCACGAGTCTTGGTGGTCTCGTGCTAGCGGTCGTGTACCCGGCAGGTCGCTATATCATACCACCCAAGACGGGTGAGTCCGCGGCAACTTCGGTAACAGTTCCGATCAATCCAAACGATCTTCTGCCGAACCACGCCGAGATATTCAAGTTCGGGAGTCGCCCGGGTCTCTTGGTGCGTACGGCGTCCGGGGAGCTGCGCGCCTTCTCCGCCACCTGTACCCACCTGGGTTGCATCGTTCAGTATCGACCCGACATAGGTCATATTTGGTGTGCCTGCCACAACGGACATTTTGATCTCAACGGTCACAACATCGAGGGCCCTCCGCCAGCCCCGCTCGAGACGTACGTGGTCAACGCTCGGGGCGATCAGATAGTCGTGAGTAGGAGACCCTGACATGGGGTGGCTGCGCTCAGGGTTCTCATCCGGTATCGACTGGCTCGATGAACGTGTAGGGCTCGAAGTCATCGAGACTTTGGCCAAGAAAAAGGAAGTGCCGGTCCACCGGCACACAGTATGGTACTACCTGGGCGGGATGACACTCTTCCTCTTCATGATCCAGGTCGCTACAGGCATACTGCTGCTCTTCTACTACCGCCCCAGCGCTGAAGAGGCCTTCGAGTCGGTCCAGTTTCTAATGGCCGAGGTCCAGTTCGGTTGGCTGATTCGCTCGATCCATGCCTGGTCGGCAAACTTGATGATCTTCACCCTGTTCCTGCACATGTTCAGCGTGTTGCTCCTCAAGGCATACCGCGCACCCAGAGAGCTCACCTGGTTCACTGGCGTTGCCCTCATGGGGATGGCGCTGGGGTTCGGCTTCACTGGATACCTATTACCCTGGAACGAGCTGGCCTATTTTGCGACGCGAGTGGGAACCGAGATAGTCCGGGTGATACCCCTGTTGGGTGATTCCTTGTTGCGGGTAGCACGTGGCGGTGATGACGTGACCGGTGCCACACTCACACGCTTCTACGCCATACACGTGGCGGTCCTCCCGCTAATCACAACTGCGATACTGGGACTGCATCTCTTCCTGGTTCAGAAACAGGGGATGAGTGTCCCCTACAGCATAGAGATGGCCGGGGGGACCAAACGCTCCATGCCATTCCTCCCGAACTTCCTGCTGCGAGACCTGGTTGGATGGCTCACGGCTCTCGCGGTGTTGGCGGCCCTGGCAGCCTACTTCCCTGCGGAACTGGGCCAGAAAGCTGACCCCTTCGCATCCGCGCCCGCCGGCATCAAGCCCGAGTGGTATTTCATGTTCATGTTCCAGACCCTGAAATACCTACCGGCCCACATCCTTGGTATCGAGGGTGAAGTCGTAGGCATTCTGGGGTTCGCCCTGGGTGGTGTCCTCTTCCTGCTCATCCCGCTGTTGGACCGCCGCACGGCCCGGGCTGAGCCCAGCAGGTTGTTCACGTGGATCGGGGTAGGGATCATCGTCTACGTGGTCGTGCTGACCTACCTCGGCTACACTGTGGATCCGACAACCTAGGCGACGCTGCCAATCGTCTTACGACACTTCGCCAGCGGCACCGTGTGAGGCCGGTCTCACAGGTTCTTCACGGTTGGTTACTGACCGTACCGTACTATTGGGTTCGGTCCAAGAGAGGGAACGTTAGCCCAGGCGATTGTCTGGTCGAGTGAAATGCGACCACCGATCGTCAAGTGCGGACACATGAGCGCCAACCCCAAGCAATGATAGCGGCACCGGCACTCCCTGCCGCGGTGTTATGGAGATGACCAGCAAGAGCACGACGTCCAAGCCTGCATTCTGCCCACAGTGCGGCGCACCTGCCACTGGAAAATTCTGCATCAACTGCGGGACACCGCTGAAAGGCGCTAGCTGCCCGAGCTGCGGGACGCAACTTCAGGCCGGTGCGAAGTTCTGCCACGACTGCTCTCACCGCCTCGGTAGCAGCCGGAGCGCGACGTCGGCGTTGCCTTGGATCCTCGCCGCCGCTGCAGCTGTAGTCCTGATGATCGTGGCGCTGACCACGTTGAGACCGTCCTCACCTCTGCCCACAGCGCTCCCAACAGCTTTCACTGCACAGGGGGCGGTGACACCCAACACACCACGGGGTGAGGCAGACGCCTTGTTCGAGAGGGCTATGACCGCGTTCGAGAACGGTGACTCCTCGCAAGCTGCCTTCTCCGGACAGATGGCGTTGAACGCGTACGCGCTACTAAACGAACTCGACCCCGACGCCCACTTCCACATCGGTCTGTTGCGGCAAATCAAGGGTGACTTCGCTGCCATGCTGGCCCAGGCAGACTCTATAGAACAGTTGTCCCCGGGCCATTTGTTTCCCCCCATCCTACGTCACCGAGTCGCACGCATGACGGGAGATGACGATCTGATGCAACGGTCGTACAGACGGTTCCTCGAACGCTACGACGGTGAGATAGTTACAGACAAGTTCGAATACCAAGCACACAGCAGGCTGATCGAGAGCTTCCGAACCGAAGCCCGGCAGGCAGTGGGGATTTAGCCGAAGGAGAGCCCGGACGGCGAGCGGGTCTCCCGCAGCCGATCGAGACTACTTGGCCCAGTGGGGATCCCGCTCACCGCTCCCCAATCACCGCTTGTGGCGCACTCCCCTGAAGGGTACCATGGCTGACTCACACAACGAACCCAGCGACCCAGGACACAACATGCCCCAACCACGCTCTTCGTTCGCCATCGCCATGGAAGACTACAAGGCGGCTGGTGGCCTGCGCCCCGGTATTGCTCTCACGCTTGCCGCCGTGGCTCTCATTGCGGCGATCGCGGTCGGAACGGTGCACATCATCAATCTCGGCAAATCCCGCGCATCGATCGATGAGGGAGGCCACACCATCAGAGCGATACACTCGTACAACGCCGCACTCGAGGTCTGGCGCAAGATGGCCGTTACAACGACCCAATTCCCAGAGCAAACCAGGTTGCGCGACAGCATCTCAGGTGCGTTGGCGGCTCAGCTTTCGGCGCTCGAGGAGCAGGTGCAGGACTCTGTGGACAAAAGGCTCGTGGCGCAGGTGCTTGAAGATCTGCGGCAGCCTGCGGACGCCGACGTCTGGGGCCCTGAACTCGGGATTCGGGGTCGTGCTGCCATGATTGTATTGACGGCGCGCCAAGACTCGGCTCTCGTTCGAATAGCCGCCGGTCAGAGTCGCTCACAGTTTTTCGCCGCTGTGTTCATCGGGTTGTCGCTGCTGTCAGCCGGCATACTGATCGTCCCGATGTCGTGGGTGTATGTGCAGTTCAAGAGGGGGCATCCGCTGGGGACGTGAACGCGGGGAGCGGGGAGCCAGATCCTCCGGCGCCGATCGGGCCCAAACGAGGGTCCCGTTCCCCGCTCTCAGCTCCCCCTAATGAGCACGGGCGGGAAACTTCCCGCCCGTAGTTCACACACAACTCGAAAAGCCAGTCCCGATCTAGCCAGCCGGTTTGTGGCACAGCGTGCAGTACTTGACCTCCCTACCCTCGTGGTTTGCTGGAGCGTCAGGCACAGGCTCCATGGCACCCGCTTTGTGGCACATCATGCACTGCTCACGCCCGGCTGTGTCGTGCGGTATTGCCTTGGCATCCGCTGTGAGCATCGGCGAGTCCGTGGCATGACACCACAGGCAGCTCTCGTTGCCCCGGTCGGCATGACTAGCTGGGGCATCCGGTACCGGCTCCATGGCGCCGGCCTTGTGGCACATCAGGCACTGCTCACGCCCAGCTGTGTCGTGGCTAACAGGCTTGGGCCTGTCCTGAGCCAGAACGGGTACCGCCCAGAGACCCGCTACTAGCACGAATCCAGCCACGGCAAGGAAACGACCATGCTTCATCTGCTTGACTCCCGGTTCAGTTAGGAGGATTCCAATTGCGACAGCGAAGTTGTGTCCGACGGACTTGTTTCGCAATCCCACACGAGGCAGACTGAGCCTCGCTCGCGATAACTGTAGCGCAAGGAACGTTCCGAAGATACCCCCTCGCTCCAGATTGTGGGAGGCTCGGTTTTGCTACAAGTTCGGCACCAAACGAGGGCAGACCTGCACTCGGCGCCAGCCGTCCACCAGCAAATCGTCCTAGAAATAGGACACCACAGCATGCCTTTGGTTCCGGACGGTTCCCTGCTACCCCCCTCCAGGAATCGAGGATCCGTGACAGACAGAACACATCGAGGGGTTCTTGTCTCTCAGCCGATCGGCATCGAAGCCCGGTCCGTGCGGATTTACCCTACCCGACAACGCAGAATGGCAGCGCAAGCAGTCGTTCTCAGCATGGCAGGCCACACATGATTCGAGACTTTGTCGCGCGGCCTGTCCGTGACCGGCGATGAAGTTCTGTTTGGCATCGTGGTAGCGCGATCCAATACCCCCGATCGCCGTGAGGCCCGCCTGGAGATGACAGCTGGCGCAGAAAGAGCGCACGTTGTGGCAGTCGCTACAAGAGAGTTCACGAGTATAAGCAGCCGTCGGGTGCTCGGACAGGAAATTGGCAGGATGATAACCTGGAGATCCCGTGGCGGGGTTCGGTTGGTGGCATTCCAGGCAGTCGCCCCTAACGTGGCAACCAGCACAGGTTTCGGGCGCAGCAGCAGCTTCAGCCGAGTGGCGATTTCGGAAATCGCTTCCGTGCCACACGGAAGCGTCATAGAGCGCTTCCGACCTGCTGTGACAATCGCGGCATTGGCCAGCCACCGGAAGCTCTCCGGCCACCCCATGACAGTCAGCGCACTCATTGCCAGCAGCTTCGATGTGTCGTCCGTGCTCGAACCTCAGATTGGACTGTGGTCGCGGCTCGGCCGGCGTCCAGTCTATCGTCGGCTGCAGATTGCCGTCGTGACACGCCGCGCAAAAAGTCGGCTGCGGATAGGGAGACACATCTGGCTGCGTTACACCACCATGGCACGCGTCACAGCCGAACAGCCCCGCATGCTTCTCGTGGGGGAAAGGCTGCGAAGTCATAGCAGACGCCAAAGGACCCCATCCCATTCCCGCGGCGACCGTTGCCGCCACAAGCAACGCCAACAACTTGATCGCTCTCATCGTACCCCCCTTCCTTCGGGAATGCGGAGAATGGCAGGATGCAATCCACCCCCTCTTGGAGTAGTCCCGAAGTCAAACGACAGCCCTGCGTTCAATCGCCATTGGTCCCAGCTGAGGCGTGCTGCGTCACTGCGTTGGCGCACTTCGTCGTAGCGCCGCACCTCTGCGTTCAGACGAACTCCACCGACTGTCCGATAGTCGAACCGCAGCGCATATGACCGCACATCGGCCTCGTTGAAGCGGAACTCCAAGGGCCGCTGCAAACGTTCGGCGTGCCCTGTTACGCTGAGCGCCTCGGTCGGCGTGAACGTGACTAGCCCCTCGTACCCTACAGACCTGGAGCCCGTACCCTCGTCCACCCAGTGGCCAGCTTCGAACCTCCAGGCCCTAAGCCCATTGTAGGCCGCCCCCAATTTCCAGCGCCAACCGTCCGACTCCACCCGTTGCAGGCGTGTCGAGGTCTCGGTATCGTCGAACTCGTAGATCTCACCTGACGTCCTCAGCTCAAGTCCGCCGATGGGAGAGACCGAAAGTGACCCGAATCCAGCATTGAAGGGTACCGGGCTGAACGCTCCCCAAATCGTCCACAGATCGAACCGAGGTCGATAGCGCCGGGCGCCGACCGTCAAGCGTCCCATGCCTCGGGGGGCGATGTAGGTTGCCGAAGCATCTGCGGTTCCCCACAGGCCGCTCGCCACGTCAAACTCGGCGCCACCCGATACTGTTATGTTGCTTGCCGGGGTCAGATCCAGATCGAATGCCACTCGATCGGACACCAGGTTTTCCGATTCCGGGTCGATTTCTCGCTGCCATATCGCCTGTCCAAAGACCCGCGATAAGGACAGCCCCAGGCCCGCACCGACGATCAGTTGGCGATCACGGGGCTGGTACTCGTCCAGCGGGTTCAGAGCGCTGCTGGTCACCGGGAGTGCCACACCTCGTGCTAAACCCCAACCACCATAGCCCAGCACCCGCAGTTTCCGACCCAAAGGCATGACTTCGGCCTTCAGTCCATCGAAGCCAGTCCATCCGAATCTCGTGGCAACATGTGTCCGGCCCGCCTGTGCAACCAAGCTCCGTTTGGTGTACTCGAGGTACCCTTCCAGCAGCTGCACCTCAGGATCGGCGCCCGGCCAGATGTTCGCCTTGGACAGGTCAGTGCCGAAACGCACTTTGGTGTTCAGTCGTAAGCCGGAGACGCCGAATCCCCAGGCATTGGCATCCACAGTCGCCACCACCGGGTGTCCTCTCAGATCCGGCCCTGGACGGTAGAACGTGCAGTACTCCACGCCTGCCGGGCAGTAGGCGGCATAGCCATCAGCGGTGATGAAGGACCCATCGCCGGTGAGTCGCACATCGGCAGCCAATACGCTGTCGATTGAGTATCCGCGGTACGATATGCCTTGGTACCGTGCGTCGAGTCGTGCCCGATAGCCCTGGGCACTGACGGGCACTGCCCATGTCACAACGATCCCGACGGCTAAAGTTGCCAACAGCTTCGCTGACTTCATGAAGCCCCCTCCGCAGTGAGACTCAAGCGCGGCAGGTCTGAGTGATCAAGAACATCGGAACCCAAGGTTAGCTCAGACTACTCCTACTGATAGCCGAATAGCATTGCATATACTATCAGCGCGATCAGGGTAAGGCCAATAGCAAGGGCAGTGAAGCCCAGTACTTTGAATATCACTTGGAGTTTCCGAGGATACGGATCCGCTAGGTGCTCCGCCAGTCTACCCTCCCTTACAAGCTCTTCGTACTCTCTGGGCTTGTCCTCCTTCAACTCCTCCACTGATACCCTACCCGTGAAGATCACCTGGTCCATGGGGAATTTATCGGGCCGGAAGTGGGTGTTGAAGAAGTGGATTGTGAAGATGAAGCCCACCGCCAACAAGGCTTCGTCACTGTGCACGATGGTAGCCACATTCACCCACCACCCTGGGATCACTGCAGTGAAGAACTCGGGGAACCACAGGAGCAGGCCGGTCGACCCGATGACCATCATGCCCCAGAATACCGCGAAGTAGTCGAACTTCTCCCAATAGGTATATCGTCCGTACTTGGGTCGAGGACCTCGGCCTAGGAACCACTTGATTGATCCCCAGAACTCCCTGAGATCTGTCTTGTTGAAGATGAGGGAATTCTCGGAAAAAATGAACTTCACCCAGTTTCTACCCGACGCCTTCTTCTGCTTGAAGACATCAGCCAGATGGACGATGAACACCGTGATCAGGGCAACCGCTCCAACCCGGTGCAAGAACCCCGTCGTGGTGAACCCACCAACGATTGACGAAATGACCTGCGCCCAACGGGCATAGGAGAACTTCAGCACCATCCCTGTCAGCGCCAGGGTGAAGAAGCTGAACAGCATGACCAAATGCAAGCCACGGTGGAACGTACTGAAGCGCTTGTACAGCTTCTCGTCGGGAGCGGGCTTATGCCGCCGCCAGACACCGGGCGACCGGGTCAGCCTAAAGAGCCAGGCCCCAGTATGAAGTAAAGCGAAGGTGAGCGTGCCCACCAGCAGCGCCGTCATTCCCCAGAAGGCATAGAAGAGGAAGGGGTACTTGTCCTGGTCGTGGTGCGTTGCGTGGGTGAGATAACCCGTGAAGCGACGGTTGGCACCTGGGTGACAGGCACTGCAAGTCTCGATGATGTTCCGCCGGCTCAACGTAGATGCCGGCTCTGATGTCGGTAAGATGTTGTGGGTTCCGTGGCAATCGTAGCACTTCGCCGCAGCGGCGTCACCCAGCCGAGACACCTTGCCGTGGAAGGTGTCGAAGAAAGTCTCTGCCTCCTCAGTATGACAGTTACCGCACTGGGTCATCTCACGCAATCGGAAATCTGCCAAGTCCGTGCGACTTATCGAGTGTGACGTGTGGCAGTTTTCGCAGGTCGGGAGCTCAGGGTCTCCCTTTGCCTGACCGGTGCCGGGCCAGTGAATGCTGCTCCTGAAAACTTCCTCGATCCCGTGATGGCACGTGCCGCACGTAGCCGCGAGGTTGTCGCGGTTTACAGACGACTCTGGGTCATCGGGCGGCAACTCTTTGTGAGGCGTGTGGCAACTGGGGCAAGTCGCCGTAACCACCAGACCACTTTCGAACAGGCCCTTCCCATGGATACTCATCTCGTAGCTCTCCACGGGTGGAACCAGCTCCAGCGTTTCTCCCAGTGCGGCCAGCGGGTCCTGCGCTGCCTCATCCAATTGTCTGGCCAGATGGTTAGACTCGACCCGCACGGCAGCTTTCTGTCCCCGACGGTGGCAGTTGGCGCACAGCCCCGGAACGTTGCGCGCAAAGGTAGGAGATGCCGGGACCAGATGACTCTGTATCGAGTGTTTTCCGTGGCAGTCCAGACAAGTCGGCGCATCGGGATCACTCTCAGCTACCAAGCGACCATGGATGCCCGAGGTATAATCACTCACCTGTTCCGTGTGGCAGGGGCTGCAATCGACAGGAGATGTGATCGTAGCGCAGGGCCGCGTCAACGTAATGCTGACACCACTGTGGCATTGGGCACAAGGTGTATTCGAATGGGCAGATAGACTGTGCGCCTGCTCATCAACGTAGAGCGAAACTGAGTCACCCTGAGCGACTCCTGTGAGACTCGGATCACTGTGGCAGCGCAGGCAGTTCTGATTTGCCGCACCTGCTTCGTACAACACGCCTCTAATGGTGTGCGGCGCGTGGCAGTCGACGCACACCGGAATCTGGTCCGGTTGTTCCCGCCAACGGCGGCCCTCGATCACCTGCCGATGTACCTGTTCGATCTGCGAGTGACACTGCTCGCAGGTCCTCGCCACATTGTTGTGATTGATGCTAGATCGCGGATCAGTGTGCGGTAGAATGAAGTGTGAGGTGTGACACGAAGTACAGACCGCGGTGACCGTGAGTCCTTGTCTGAATAGACCCTCGCCGTGAATGGAAAGCGAGTAATTGACCAGGATCGAATCCTGCGGAATGTTGCGTGTCCTGGCAACGGGAGCACCTTCCCTGTGACACTCCCCACAGAGGAAGGGGATGTTCATCACCCTTGTGGGCGACCGCGGATCGGTGTGAGACAGCACGTCGTGGGTCCCGTGACAATCCTGACAAGTGGGTGCCAATGGATCCCCACGTGCAGCCGCCTGACCGTGGAGCGACGCGGTGTGTTGCCTCCCCTGCTCGGCATGGCACATGGCGCAGTCGACCTTGAACCGGTCCTCCGGGTGGGGAAACTCCAAACCCATGTGGCAGGTCGTGCACTGCATCCCCGCCCCGCCATGCACCGACCCCGAGAACGTCTCTGCGGCAACGACCAATCGAGGCGCCTCAGCCGCCGGAAACATCGCGGCATTCCCGTGACACATGAGACATGTCTCGCTGCCCTGAGCCGCAGTCGGAATGGCCGCGAACAGGCTCACGATCACGAATCCACAGGACACACCGAGAATCTTCCGCATCCAGACTCCAACCGAACTCGCCACACGCTGTGTAAGCCCATCCCCTCGCACAAACACAGCCCCGTTACACCTTCCGGCGTACTTCACAGCCGGGGTCTGGAACACTTCCCCGGCCTTCCGATGCCTAAAATCTACTTATCAGTCGCCGCTCTCCAGCCTCCTTAAAGAGTTCCTCATCAGCGATTTAGAGCATTCCGCCAGAAAGGGCCGCTGCTGCGGGCCTCATGCCCGGCATCAAGCCTCGGAACTGGCTCCAGGCCCCTCTCCCATATGTGCCATCTCTTCTTCGTACCAGCGGCCGTGATGTTCCTCCGCCGTCCTCTTGGACATCTTGCCGGTTAGCCAAGTCCAGCTCATGGGATACTCACCGGGATGGAAGAACACGAAGAAGAAGTGCCAAACGACGACTGCCAGGGTCGCCAGCCAAGCCTCGTAATAGTGGATAGTCTGAGAGACTGTAACGGCGATTGCCGGAAGCAACTTCACCGCAACAGTCGGGAACCACAGCACCACACCCGTGAGGGTCATTACGACTGTCCCCCAAACCAGCGCCCAGTATTCTGCCTTCTGCGTGTAGTCGTAACGGCCGAACTTGACTTTCTTTCCGCTGCGCCGCGTATGGTATTTCATGTTGGCCCACAAGTCCTTCACGTCTTGCAGGCCAGGCTGCATCGCCCGAAACTCTTTCCTCCCGCGCTCTGCGGAGACGATGTACCACAGGTGGCTGAAAGATGCGAGGACCAGGACCGCGGCACCGATGCGGTGGAGAGTCGAGCGTACCGGTTCAGTCATGCCCGCTACGGCCAACTGCTTCACCCACCAGGCATCAGGGAACCTCAGCGCAAATCCCGTAAGCACCAGCAGGCAGAAGGAGACCAAGAGACCCACATGTTGAATTCTCGGTAGCACATCCAAACGCAGGAATGTCTCGGCGGACATCACCTCCTTCCGGCGCTTGAGGGCGTGGAAACTCAGAATCACTACGTTGTGGAGCAGCATACCTCCAATAGTCAAGGCGATCAACCAGAGGTAGACGCTCTTTATCAATCGATTGACTGGATTGGATGCAATAGATGTGGCTTCATGCGTGTAGCTGGCAGCGAACTGCCGATCCGCACCAGGATGACACTGTTGGCATGTATGCACGACGTTGCTGGCGTGGATCGTAGACGTAGAATCCGATGCCGGCAATACCCGGTGGGTAGAGTGGCAGCTCACACAGGTGGCAGCAAGCTCGTAGCCGCGCCGTGATGCCCAGCCATGGTAGCTGTCCACGTAAGACCCCACTTCGCCCCCCCTCAGACCATAAGTTGACACAATGACTGGATCGTCATGGCAGGTGCCGCAGGTTTCCATGGCAAGTCGGCCTGCATATGTAGTCGCATCAGGATCGTTGTGTGAGAGGATTAGGTGTTCCCCGTGGCAGTTATTGCATGTGGGGCTGTCACTCACCCCAGCCCGTAGAGCCCTACCGTGAATCGATTGTTCGTACTCGATCTGGACATCTTGATGGCACTTACCACAAGTGGCAGCGACGTTCATGTGGTTGACACTCGACCGGGGATCGTCGGGTGATTCGAGATTGTGCACGCCATGACAATCGTTGCAGTTTGCCGCCGCGCTGATTCCCTCCTCTGAGCGTCGCCCGTGAATCGACTGAGCATAGGATGCCGCGGGTCGAGCAACCTTGACGATATCATCGGTGAGAAGACCCTCGGTGCCATGACAAGTGGCACAAGTGGCAGGAACATTCAGTCTGTGAGTCGGGGATTGGGGATCCGCACTCCGCAGTATGTCGTGAGCGCCGTGACAGGTCTTGCAGACAGGCGCGTTGGGACTGCCTCTCTCCCACGCATACCCATGCATGCTGCTTTGGTAGATTTCAGCAATCGCCGAGTGACAGCTGCCGCAGTTCACCGTGGGCATGTCGTCTGGATGCGGGAAAGTGACACCCTGATGGCACATCACACAGGAGAATCCAAGTGCCCCGTGGACCGAGTTGCCGTACTCTTCCTGTGCAACTACCAGACGTGAAGGATCCTCTGCTCCGGCGAACAGTGACACGTCCGCATGACACATCAGGCATGGCAACTCACCCTGGGCAACCAGAGGTCCAGCATCTATGACTACAGCTGCGACGGCGGCGATCAATGCCGTCAGTTGTGTCGCACGCATATTCACCTATCTCCCAGATTCGGACAACCGCTGCGGCCCAACCAAGACGCCCCCCACATGAACGATTGACGCTGGACCATGCCAACGGCGGACTCTTCGGCCTGCTGCACTGCAGCAGCTAACGGCGAGGTCCCGCCGGTTCCCTCGCCAGGTCTAACCGCTCAATGGGCTCATTTGGGTGCAGGCATCGCACACCAACGGAGCATTGTGCTCCACTTTGTCAGTATGACATACAGTACAGACCTGGCGGCTCCACTTGTCGATTCCCGCAACCGCGGCCCCATGACACTGTGAACACTGCAGGTGAGCAAAGCTCAGGGCATGGTTGGATTTCGCTCCCTCTCGATGACAGGAGAGGCAGGTTGCCTCGGGTTGGTGGTGCCGATCGTGACAGGTGTCGCAATTTAGGTCGCTGGCACTCATGGACGGTGCCTGGTGGCACGCAGCGCAATCCAGGTCTGCTTCACGGTGGGGTTCGTGTGAAAAGTCGCCCATTGAATGCACCTGCACCTCTGCGGGGGCACCGCCAACACCCTCATGGCATCGAGCGCAGTTCATCGCGCCGATCTCGCGGTGGTGGCAGGAGCTGCACGCTGCCACGCCCGTAAGCGTTGTCTTCCCGTGATCGTCCAGCTGTGTATGACAGGCGGTGCAATCGAGTCCTGCCCCGATCGCGTGCCGTTCGTGACTGAAGCCTAGGTCCCTGAACCGCACGTCCTTCCGCTCAACGCCGAGGTGACAACTGAGGCACACGTTGTCACTCAGCCTCGGCCCCAAGTCGACTGTCGGAACTGAAAAAGGTAGGCCACGATCTGCAACGGCTTCATTCACTAGGTCCAGAGCAGCCCGCAGCAGCTCGTCAGCAAACGCAACATTGTGCGTTCCCCTACCGACTGCAACGAATTCGAGGTTCTCTTCCGCCAGGTTCAGCAGGCTGTCGACCTCGGCCCGCGTGCGAACCGGCGCGGAACCAACCGCTCTGCGGGCACCAGCAAGAACCTGACTCACCGCCGCCGTTCTCCGCTCCATCTCTTGCTGCCACGAGGGCAGGATGTTGGCATAGCGGATACCGTGACAAGACAGACAAGTCGCTTCACCGGCCAGCTGTACTTCCTCGTGTCCCTTGACCTCCCGTGGTAACCCGTGGCAGCTCTGGCAGGACACTCGAGCCAGGAACATCGAACTGGGCATCTCTTCAGCACCGTGCCCACCCAACCCTGCATAGAGTCGTTGCTGCGCCTCGTGCGTACGTTGGTGACAGGCACGGCAGTCGAGGTCGAACGTGGGCCTCAGCGAGACAACCCGATGGTCCATTCGCTCGTGACATTGCGTGCACTCGACGTTGTGCTCCGCGATATGGGTCCGATGTACCAATTCAGTGTTGTCGAACAACTCAAGGCGTGCCGGCTCGTTGTGGCAGTTGAAACAGCGCGACTCTTCGGCCAATCCAGAGCCGGAGACGACCTCATCGTGACAAGAAATGCACGATACCATGTCCCGGATGTATTGCGGGTGATCGACCACGAAGCCAGCCGGCGATTCCACCCGGGGCGGCGACGTGTGGCAGCCGGTACACCCCGCTATCGGCTCACCCTCCGATGTCTCCTTGAAGTGACAGAGATAACATGTCGACTCGGTGACCCTAAGGTGGTCACCCTGAACGATCTGAGAGTGACAACTGGTACAGCGGAGTTGCTTGCCGCGCCGTAGCTCGCCCAAATGGTGTGCGTGGTCGAACTGGATCCCTCTGAACACCACGACGCCTTCGAGTTTCCTCTGCTCATGACAGCCAGAACGGAGGCATGCCGCATCTTCTATCTCCGCCCATGGTTTCATGCCATAGGTACCCGTGACGTATTTCACGACCTGGTTGGCAGCCTGGATCTTGCCCATCGCCTCGGCCTTGATCCCTGGCGCATAGTGGCACTCGATACACGGCACGTCGTTATGGGAAGATCCAGCCCAGGATTCGTAGTACGGAATCATGATGTGGCAGTTGTCGCAGAACCCTGGCTGAGCGCTGTATTCGATGAAGCCAACGGTGCTTACCGCCGCCAGGATAACGAAGAGGACCCCCACCTGGATCAGGATCCTGACCGGTCGGGCGAGTCGCCGGAACCTGCGCGACAGGTCTGTCACGACGTACGGTCCCTCTCAGCCAAATCCCTGAGCTTGAACCAGGCAAACACAATTGCAGAGATGGCAAGGAACCACACCGGCACCAACAACAGTTTGTGTTCCCAGCGACGTTCGGCACGAACTTCGGCAGTGGTCCGCACCAGTTCGGTGTTCGAGCGCACACTGCGGGCGAGCTCATCAAGGAAATCCAGGTCCAGACTGTGTAGTGCCAACGCCATCTGCCGGTACTCGGTTACCGCCGACTGGTACCGGAACCGCTCGTCAGTGACTTGCTTGCCGCCGACTGTCAAATTTGCTATCGCCTGCTCCGCTGAGGCCAAATCCGCGGCTGCTTCAACCACTGACTCTTGCAGGTCCACACCCAACAGTCCCGCGCGGCTGCCTGGCTCATGGCAGTTAGCACAGACTGAAGCGATGGCGTCCGAGGGCACCCTCTCCGTGCCATGGTTGCTATGACATCCCAGGCATCCGGCGAGCCCACCATTCTGGGACGGCTCGTTGTGAGGCCCCTGAAGAAACGCTCTCCCAATCAGAACATGGCAATGGTCGCAAACGTTCACTACTTCGCTGACGCCGGGCGGAAGTGCGGCGTGCGAACCGTGACAACCCATACAAGTTGGAGCCGCAAAATTCGACTTCTCGAAGACTGCGATTCCATGAGCGCTGCTTCGATATTCCCTAAACTGGTCTGTCGGAATACCGTACTGCTGCATCAGCTGGGCATCCTCATGGCAACGGGCGCAGGTACCCGGGATATTGGTCGGGTAGACGTTGCTCCTGGCGTCTTCCGGGGGAAGGATCGTGTGGGCGTCGTGGCAGTCGGTGCAGGTCGGTGCGTTCAGGTCGCGCCGTCCGAGAAGCAGCTCCCCGTGCCGGCTAGTGCGGAACTCGGCCAGCTGACCTGCTGGAATCCCGTACTGGCGCATCATGTTTGCGTCCGCGTGACACGACGAACAGAGTTCGATGGTCGCCAGCTTCCCCGGAGTGCCGATAAACCGCCCGCGGTGCGCCTGCTCGCGCTCGTAGGAAGTGGGGTTGCCGCCGTGACAGTCGTGGCACCTAATACCGTGTTCCGAGTGGATTCCCAACGTGAATGCCCTGCGTTTCTCGGCGTGGCAAATGAGGCATCCGTACGTGGTATCGGCGGCCACACCCCGACCAACCTGCTGGATGGCGCTCCACGCCGGTGCCGGTAGCAGCCAGCCCACCTCCCAGAGGTGCCTGAGTCTGCTTCTCCTGGTGTGGGACTTGGCGGCGTTGGGCCTAATTCTCTGAGTGGCAGCCCGGCCTCGGGACTCACAGACGCATCGCGCACAGACTCTGCAGCGGGTCGCGCAGATGGACGTACCGATCGGACTTGACGTCCCGTGAGCCATGCTACGCCGAAACCGATGAAAAAGATCAACCCCAGAGCCGCAGCCACGGGCCGGTATCTCAGCCGCCTTTCCGGCCGACGGTCAAATAGCGGAACTAGCACCAGACCAAATCCAAGTAGCGTGAATCCCGTAAGACCCCACGGGCCGAGGAAGCGAATGAGAGCGAGCGACACATCGACCGGGACCCAAGTGGATACCAGTTCACCTGGGGCCACATACGGATTCGCCGCATCCCCCACGGGCCGGGGAAACAGAGCGGCCAACGAAATGGCGGCAGCGAGAACCAGGACCGCCACTACGAATGACCGGACAAGGTGGTTCGGGAAGAACGGGATGCCTTGCGGGACGGCCTCCAGTTTCCCTGGCGCACTCGCGCGCCGAGACCCTCGATCCTCAGGGACGTCAGTCGGAGGCGCTACACCCCGACGGCGAACGAGCGTGAAATGGTAGACCAACAAGACCAGCGCAATCCACGGCAGTACGATCACGTGTAGAGCGAAGAAGCGACTCAGCGTGGCACCCGAGACGATAGCGTCCCCCATGATAGCTTCCGTGATGACACCGCCCAGAATCAGCGTGCTCGACATGGCGTCCAGCACCTCTGACACGGTCCAATAAGCCCATTGGTCCCAGGGAAGGAGGTACCCTGTGGCACCGAACGCGAGAACGATGAAGAGCAGCAGCAGACCGACCAGCCAATTGGTCTCACGAGGCGGCTTATAGGCAGCCGCGAAGTAAACCCGCCCCATATGCGCCAGTACAGCGAGAACGATCAGATTGGCAGACCAAACGTGCAGGTCACGTATCAGCCATCCGAAGGACACGTCTGAGACAATGTGCTGTATGCTCGGATAGGCCTCCTGTACCGACGGCCGGTAAAACAGAGCGAGGAGAACTCCCGTCACTACCAAGATCATGAAGAGGAGGTACGTGATCCCGCCAAACGCATGGCGCCATCCGACGTGGGGCGGCAGCCGGTAGCGCAGCGCCTTCTGCAGGGCTCTGTCGATCCGCAGGCTTCGATCGATGGGTCCGTAAAGAAGTCCCAAGAAA
>Ga0111155_1028_pt1 | contig 16008 bp, 10 predicted proteins | sample DeeMarSeWOR28_12_FD_80253 | JGI IMG/M metagenome (GOLD analysis project Ga0111155, IMG submission 80253) | Gemmatimonas sp. SG8_17
GGTCTCACCGGATCCGGGGGAGGGGCCATCGCGTCGCTCATCGGGGGCCGGCACGTCAACGAGTTGATTGCCCAAACGCGTGCTGTGGGTGCGTACCATCCCGACGCCCGCACCGTGATCGAGATTGGGGGACAGGACAGCAAGTTTCTCTCGCTCGAATGGGATTCGAGTGCCCAGCGGACGGTGCTGCTGGACTTCGCGATGAACACCGTCTGCGCGGCGGGAACGGGGTCGTTCCTTGACCAGCAGGCCGAGCGCCTCGGCATCTCCATCGACGGGGAGTTCGCGAGCCTGGCGTTGCAGTCCCGCGCCCCGGCTCGGGTGGCCGGCCGCTGCACCGTGTTCGCCAAGTCGGACATGATTCATCTGCAGCAGAAGGGCACACCCCTCCCGGACATCCTGGCCGGCCTCTGCCTGGCGCTGGCGCGCAACTTCAAGAGCGTCATCGGTAAGGGGAAAGCCTTCACCGCCCCCGTGCTGTTTCAGGGTGGTGTCGCGTCCAACGGCGGGGTCGTTCGTGCCTTCGAGACTGTGCTGGGAATCGACCCGGGACAGCTCCTCGTGCCGGAACATCACTGGCTGATGCCCGCGCTTGGCGCCGCCCTGCTTGCGACCGATGCGGCGGGCGAGAGCGATCTCGCCCCCTTCCTCGGACTCGCTCGGCTCGAGCACGACGCAACGGCGCCGCACGCTGAGAGCGAGCGCCTCACTCCGCTCGGCGGTCGCGCGCCGCGGCGGACACACGACGAGCCGATCACCCTGCGGGACGACGCTTCCTTCCTGCCCCGGCCGGTCTATCTCGGCATCGACGTCGGCTCGGTGAGCACCAACGTGGTGCTGATCGACACGCAGGGGCGGGTCGTGGCCCGACGCTATCTCGCGACGGCAGGGGCACCGCTCGAGGCCGTGCGCCGGGGGCTCGCGGAGATCGGCCGAGAGGCCGGAGCCACGCTGGACGTGCGCGGCGTGGGCACGACCGGATCGGGACGATATCTCACTGCCGACTTCGTCGGCGCGGATGTCGTGCGCAACGAGATCACGGCCCAGGCCAGAGCGGCGACCGCGATCGACCCGACCGTGGACACGATCTTCGAGATCGGCGGGCAGGACAGCAAGTATGTGCGCCTGGACCATGGTGCCGTCGTGGACTTCGCCATGAACAGCGCGTGCGCCGCCGGGACCGGATCGTTTCTGGAAGAGCAGGCCGATCGGCTGAAGATCGACATCCGCCACGACTTCAGCAGGCTCGCGTTGTCGTCGCGCGCCCCGGCGTGTCTCGGCGAGCGGTGCACGGTGTTCATGGAATCCGACCTCGTGCACCATCAGCAGCACGGCGCGAGGGTCGACGATCTCACGGCCGGGCTGGCCTATTCGATCGCGCAGAACTACCTCAACCGGGTCGTCGCTGGCCGCACCGTGGGAGCGAACGTGTTCTTCCAGGGTGGTGTGGCGGGCAACGCGAGCGTGGTTGCCGCCATGGAGGTCCTCACCGGACGTAGCATCACGGTCCCGCCAGACCACGATGTCACCGGGGCGATCGGTGCCGCGATTCTCGCCATGGAGGAAATGGAAGCCCGACGACCCGACCGGCAGGGCCCCCAAGGCCGGGCACCGCTCGTGCCGCTCCCGCAGGCGTGCCCGGCGCCGACCACGCGATTCCGGGGATGGGATCTCGCGTCCAGGCAGTATCGCGCGTCCGTGTTCGAGTGCAAGGCCTGCGCGAACCTGTGCGAAGTCAGCAAGGTGGTGATCGACGGCGAGCGCCCGATCTACTATGGGGCTCGGTGCGAGCGGTTCGAGGAGGCGGGTCGAACGCTGGCACACCGCGGCGGGCAGATCCCGGATCTCTTCGCGGAGCGCACCGCCCTGCTGCTGTCAGGGTATGCGCCCCCCAACGGCCGGAACGGACGGATGCGGGTTGCCGTACCGCGCGCGCTGATCTTCCACGACCTGTTTCCGTTCTGGCGCACCTTCTTCGGCAGCTTGGATATCGAGGTCGTGACGTCGGAGGGCACGAATCCGCGGATCATGCGGCGCACGCTGGAGGTGGCTTCGGTCGAGACCTGCCTACCCGTCAAACTGGTGTTCGGTCACGTCCTGGATCTCCTCGAACAGGATGTGGACTTCATCTTCCTCCCGAGCGTCGTCAATCGAGAGAACGTCGCACCAGGACAGACCTCGAACATGTACTGCCCCTTCATTCCGGCGGCATCCCACCTCGTCCGGGCGCACGCGGACGTGGAGGGACATCGACACCGAATCCTGCACCTTCCGCTGCACCTGTCCTGGTCGACCATGCTGGACGGAGAGTTCAGACGACTGGCAGGCCAGCTCGGGGTGCCGAAGAAGCGCGTGACCGCCGCGGCGGCGGCTGCCGCGACGGCGCAGCAGGAATTCTACGCGGCGTTGCGGCAGCGGGGGCGAGAGATTCTCGACGGCTTGGACGGTACTTGCATGGCCACCGTGCTGGTCGGGCGGCCGTATAACGCCTGCGATCCCGGCGCGTGCCAGGACCTTCCATTCAAGGTCCGCAAGCTCGGCGTACTGCCCATCCCCATGGACCTCCTCCCGCTCGAGACCGTCGACGTCTCGGCTCGGTACGGCAACATGTTCTGGCGCAGCGGACAGGACATCCTTGCGGCGGCGACCATCATCCGGAACGAGCCTCGGCTGCACGCCATCTATCTCACGAATTTCAACTGCGGACCCGACTCGTTCATCATCAGCTTCTTCCGCCGTATCATGGGCAGCAAGCCGTTCCTCGAGCTCGAATTCGACGACCACATGGCGGACGCGGGGGTCATCACACGCTGTGAGGCATTCTTCGAGAGCCTGAGCATCGCGCGCGGCCGTCTCGGAGCGTCCTGATGCGAGCGCCCGACGCTCCGAAGACGGTGTTCATCCCCCGGATGAGCGACCACGCAGTGACCGTGGCTGCTGCGATGCGTGCACACGACGTCGCAGCCCAGGTTCTGCCGGCGTCGGATGACGAAACGCTCGCCATCGGACTCCGCCACTGCGCCGGCCGGGAATGCGCACCCTGCTTCACCTGTACCGGCGACATCCTCCGACGAGCGAGACAGCCCGGCTTCGACCCAGCGGCATCGGTCCTCTTCATGCCGACGACGGCGGGCCCGTGCCGGTTCGGCCAGTACGCGACGCTGCTCCGCGAAGTTCTGGACGAGCAGGGACTCCGCAAGTTGGAGATCGCCTCCCCGTCGGGGGCGAACTCGTACCGCGATTTCAGCGCCAAGCCAGCGAGGCTCCGGGCTGCGATGTGGCAAGGCGTCGTGGCGGTGGACCTGCTCGTGAAGCTGCTGCACGAGTACCGGCCGTACGAGATCGAGCCGGGATCCGCCGATGCCGTCTACCGTCGCGGTCTGGATCGAGTAGCGGAGGCGGTGGAGCGTGGCGGCGGCCGTCGCACCGCCGAGGCCCTGCGCCGATTCAACACCTTCTCCAACCAGCACATCGTACGGCAGGTCGAGGCGGCAGGCGGCGAGGTGACGGTCGCCAGCCTCATGGAGTGGGTGTACTTCACCAATTGGCAGACCATGGCGCACGCGAAGGCCAACGGTGCGTATCGAGAGTTCGTCAGGATGTATCTGACCGACCGCTATCAGGCCTGGACGGAGCATCGATTGGTCGCCGCAGTCGCCGACGCGTTGCGGTACCGGTCCGAGGCGCCGACGGCCCGCCTCATGGCCAATATCCGACCCTACTACGAGCCCTCGCTCGGTACGGAGGCTGTGCTGAGCATGGGGAAGGCCATCGAGTTCGCGCACAGCGGCGTCAGCGGTATTCTGAGCATCATGCCGTTCTCATGCATGCCCGGTATCGTGGTCGCCGGGATGGCACCGCGCATCCGCGCCGATCTCGAACACATCCCCTGGCTCGACGTGATCTACGCCGTGCAAGGCGGAACCAACATCCGCACGCGATTGGAAGCCTTCATGCACCAGGCACGTCAGTTTCAGCGCCGCCGGGTCGGTCGAACCGGGTGAGTGCCGGCCCGGGCGGTCGGGGGCGCGGAGGCCAGCGCGCCCGTGCCGGGTCTGAAGTACACGCCAGCGAGTCTCTGGCTCAGTGGTCCCGTTGATACTGCCGCGCTCGCTCATTGGCCGAGTCCTTGTAGGTCGCTTGGCACTGGTTAGTGGTCAGTGCTTGTCCGGCCTCCGCCCGGCTCGCCCGGCACGCGTCTCGTTGTGTGAACGCGCAGCAACACCACGCGGCGAACCTCCGTTCACTATACCATAGCGGTCGACAGGTGCATGCGCTGGTCAGACGGCAACGGTCTTCACCGAACGCCTGGACAGCACATACGTCACCGTTGCAGCTGCAACGAACGGGAGCGCTGGTGTGCCTCCGACGAACACCCCAACCCCTACAGCCGCGAGCAGCCCACCTACGGGAACCGCGAATGGCAGCCAACTATGATGGCCGTTGTTGATGAAGCCTGCGAACGGTCCCCCCAGGATGATGAGGTCGCCGATGCCGACAATCGGTCGTACGGACCCTCCAACGGGAAACGCGATCGATAAGTAGAACAGAAACTGGCTTTCCCCCATTCGATACGATTCCACGATTGTGCTCGTAAGGCCACCAGAAAACGACAGTACGTCCACAATTGCAGCAGCCACGCAGAACGCAATGATGGCTGTGTCGGACCGCAGAGTGGAACCGATCAGCGCGCCGGCTACCAGCGCCATCGCGAAGACCACAACGTCGCTCACGAACGACCAGTGCGGTTCGAGGTGAAGTACCAGCGCATACGTCACAGCTACGACAGCGGTGAGTAGCAGCTGATCACGAACCTGTAGCCATCTGAGGATCAGAACACCGGCAAAGAGCAAAGCGGATGAGCCCGGGATGACCAACAGTGATACGACGGCTAGGGATATCATGGCGGCTACAACGATCCTTCGAGGTGACAGCAGATGTCGTCTAACGGTCAGCGCATGACCTGCGAGCGATCATCGGAAGGTGCGCTCATGGGTGAGCGTACTCGTGTCGACACCACGTGCTCAGTCGTTCGTTGTCCTCGAGAGCGGCCGGGCTCGGCTGGTTCATGCGCTCCTCAGCATGCGCACGGCTACCTCATCCCAGCGCGCTGAATACCACCTCCAGGAGCATGTCCAGCGATCGAGCCGTGCTGCGCGTGTCAAGCCGTTTGTGGGGTACATCGTGCTGAAGCGACTCCAGGTGCTGGCGGTGGGCGAACAGACCTCGACAGCGCCAGCACCAGTCGACGGAAACGGGTCCCAGTTGCTGAGCCCACAACACGGTGTCTTCGCACCGTCGACAGTGCCGATCTGTCTTGACCCCAAGCTCGGAGAACCAGACGTGGATCCGGTGGTTGCTGTCCCGACCCTCCAGCAGCAACTGCAGCTCGGTCTGATCGAGCCAAAAAGCCGCCGCACGCCGTGCACCGATCGAGGTGGGCCGGCCCGTACTCCTCCTCGATCATTGTACCCTGGCAGCTGGGGCAGGCAACGCGCGCGCGCTCAGTGGGCGTCGGCATCGCAAGGGCTCGGAAATGCTGCGACGTCAGGAAACAGTACGAATGCGCTTCTCGGCGACGATCCCCACATCACCGGCACGTTGACACCTCCAGGTACATGAGGCCTGTCCTACTTCCACAGAGAGAGGCAACCGTGTCCCGCTCGTCGCCCAGCTCAGGATAGCCATCAGACGCTGTTGCCGTCGGGGAATCTACGCTGCCACCAACGCTTCGCATCCTGGTTCGTCCAAGCACCGACATCACAATCCGAGAGCCTAGTGGCGAGCTGCTCTGCGCTGCTTGGCCGATCAGCTGGGTTCTTGCGTAGGCAGTCCAGAACAACGGCTTCCAGATCCTCGGGAATCACCATTTCGGTGCGGTTCGAAGGCGCCACTGGCTCTTCCTGAAGATGTTTGGCTGCCAGCGCCAGGAGATTGTCGGCTGTGAAGACCAACGAGCCAGTCAGCAACCAGTAGGCGACACAGCCGAGCGAGTAGATGTCCGCCCGTCCATCGATCGCTGTGTCGAGCGCCATCTCCGGAGCGAAGAACGCTGGCGTACCCATCACTTGGCCCCTCTGCGTCAGGGCGGCATCCTCAACGAGCTTCTGCGTCTTGACCAGACCGAAGTCGAGCACCTTGACGAAGTCGAAGTCACTACCGTAGCGGCAGACAAAGATGTTGGCTGGTTTGATGTCGCGGTGGACCATGCCGGCCTCGTGCGCCTCGCCCAGGGAGTGGCACACCTGACGCAGGATGTAGACGACTCGCGATGCGGGGATTGGTCCGTGTGTGTCGACGAGCTTCTGGAGGTCCAGGCCGTCGAGCAGTTCCATTACATAGTAGAACGATCCATCACTCGATAGCCCGAAATCGTAGACTTCGACCGTGTGCGGGGAGCGCAGCAGTGCCGTCGCCTGTGCCTCCTGCTCGAACCGAGTCAGCACCGCGTGGGTGTCGTCTCCCAGCTGCTGGGGCGCAATGAGCTTCACCGCGGCGGGCCGCGCGAGCATGCGATGGCTGGCCCGCCAGACTTCCCCCATGCCGCCGGCGCCGAGGCGCGACTCGAGCCCGTAGGCACCCATGCGCCTGGCCTTGGAGATGTCGAGGCCGATCGCATAGATCATGCGTGCGCCGAAGTACGCGAGAACGACGGCAAACGCCGGGCTGATCGACACGCTGACGAGGTCGCCGGTCGTGAGCACGTGCGTGCCCGTGAAGTCGAGCACGAGCAGTGCGCCTGGCGCACTGGCTGCCGACACGAGCGATGCGATCAACAGGCGCCGTGGAGGCAACGGGATCACCATCGGGAAGACGACGATGATCATCGAGGCCCAGGTGAGCTCCGGCGCGCGGCCGACCATCTCGATGGCGGCATGCTGAGCCACGAACGACACGATCCAGCAGAGGCAGACCTCGTACACGAGGCCGACGCTCAAGGCCGTGACATCGGTGATCCGCTTGGCTCGGGCGGTCACGATGACGGCCAGCGCGAGCCCTAGTGCAAGCACATGTTGGAGGTGGACGGCAGCACCCACCTCGTCTCTGAACGCCGTGGCGTTGAGGAGCAATGCGATCAGCGACAGCGCGCCGAGCGCACCGGCGAGCCCAGCCATCCGGGTGCGAGCCTTTGCCAGCAGGTCCGGGGGCAGGCCATAATCGCTTGGTGCGGCCGACGTCGGCGCCTGACGGAATGCCGTGGGAAGGTCGTACAGAGGTCACCCCTCGTGTGTGTGGCTGCCACGCTGCATAGCCGCGGGCTCCGAGACATTGACGTCAACGCCGTCCAACGCTCGGCACGGGAGCGGCGGGCGCCTAGCCCGCCGCAGTGAAACACCAACTGTTCCGTTGCCGGCAATGATGGTTGCCCTGCCAGGTACCTCAATCCCCCGCATCGCCCACCGGTCTCCAGGCGCTCGTGCGGCGCGGAGGATCATTCGCGTCACGGGTGTGCGATGGATACAGCCACTATGGAGGCGTGTTCCTGCCCGACCACCCGTGACGGAGGCCACGTTGCGAATCGTGTTTCGGGGACGGACGACGGCATCGCCGTCGGCGCGTCTTCTGGTGTCAACCACTGGGTGAATCCCAGGGGCGAGTCATGGACAATTGGATCGCACGCTGACCCCCTTGGCTTGCAGCGCAGTGACATCCATGCAACTCACGTTCGTGGACTCGAGGTAGACCATGTCACCTGGTCCGAGCCCTGGGTTATCGAGCAAAGGGTCAATGTCGGCGAGGTCTGTGTTGCCGGTGAGCCAGAGTGTCGCCAGGCTCGTGAGTCCGCCGAGCGCACTGATGTCGCTGACCAGGTTGGCGTCGAGAGAGAGGCCCGTCAGGCTCAAGAGTCCGCTGAGCGCACTGATATCGCTAATGACGTTCTGGCCGAGCGCGAGCCACGTCAGGCTGGTGAGGTTGTGCAGCGCGCCGATGTCGCCGATCGAGTTATCCATGAGGAGGAGGAACGTCAGGCTCGTGAGCCCGCTCAGCGCGCTGATGTCACTGATCGCGTTGTGGTGGAGCTCGAGGTGTGTCAGGCGCGTGAGTCCGCTCAACGCGCTGACGTCGCTGACGGCGTTGCGTTCGAGCGAGAGCCACTCCAAACTCGAGAGCCCGCTCAGCGCGGTGATGTCGCTGATCGAGTTGGCCCAGAGACTGAGGCGCACCAGGTTCGTGAGCCCGCCCAGTGCGCTGATGTCACTGAGCGCGTTAAAGTAGAGGGAGAGGCTCGTCAGGCTCCTGAGATCACTGAGGGGGCCGACGTCACTGATCGCATTGCCGGAGAGGTCGAGGTCGCGAAGTTCGGTGAGGCCACTGAGGGGCCTCGCGTCACTGATCGAGTTGTCCCAGAGGTTGAGCCGCGCCAGGTTCGTGAGCCCGCTCAGGGCGCTGATATCGCTGATCGCATTGCCGGAGAGGTCGAGGTCGTGCAGTTCCGTGAGGCCACTGAGGGGCCTCACGTCACGGATCGCGTTGCGGCGGAGGTACAGGCTCGTCAGACCGGTGAGGTTCTGCAGTCCGACCAGGGTCCTGATTCGGGCTTCGTTGGCAGAGAACTCCGTCAGGCCCGCTACCAGGCCGCAGGTGAGGTCCTCCGGCTCACTGACCGAGAGTGCCGTCGCGATTGCCGTCGATAGTGCTCTATCCTCGAATGCTGCGACTGCATAGTCGGGGTACTCGCTGCACTGCTCAGCGGGTTCAAGGACCGGCGCTACGGTGATGGTCAATTCCCGCGATGCGGTCTGACCGTCGCCGCTCACAACCTGGACAGTGAACGTGCTGCCCGACCCGGTTGGCGTGCCCGAGATGATCCCAGATGCGTCGGTCAGACTCAGGTCCGTCGGCAGCGAGCCGATCGTGATCGACCACGCATACCTGTTGTCCCCACCCGTAGCCACCAGGGTCTCGCGATAGGCGACACCCGTAATGCCTGATGGCAGGGACCTCGTTGTCATGGTGAGCGGGGCGTAGACAGCAACCGTCAGCTCCTGCGATGCGATCTGGCCGTCACCGCTCACAACCTCGACCGTGAATGTGCTGCTCGGCCCAGTTGGTGTGCCCGAGATGACCCCGGTTGCGTCGGTCAGGCTGAGGCCCGTCGGCAGTGAGCCGTCAGATACCGACCACGTGTAGCTGCCGTCTCCGCCGGTGGCGACGAGGGAAGCACTGTAGGGAGCAATCGCTACTGCGTTTGGCAGCGACGTCGTCGATATCACGAGCGTCGCGTAGTCCGGACCGCCCGGCTCACCGCAGCCCAACAGGAGAAGTACCCCGGTGACGAGGAGGGGCAGGCGACTGGTGCAGATACCCGCCCCTACCCTCTTGGGGCGGTCCGGAATGTCGGTCATGCGGTGACCTCTGGTGGGGCTGCTCTAATCATAGAATGTCCGATTGGATCGAGCCAATAGCGTACCATCGATTCGCTGCCGCAGCGACCAGATGGTCGTTGTGACGGATGCGGATGCCGGTGCTGTGTCGGTCAGCGAGTGCCGTCGACCGAGTGTCGCTTCGCTGACACGCGGCGACCGGGATGGAAGGCGTGACGGCGAGTTCCTGATTGTCCACTTGCTGGCCGTCGGCGGTGCCAGACCCGACGGCAAGCACTGCCACCCCACGAGGGTGAACGGATCGCTGCGGGCAGCCGAGGTCCGCCCGCGCATCCTCGGACACTTGCAGATCCCTCTCATCTCGAGTAGACCTCGGAGCGCACAGTAGCCGCAGGTGGCGGGTGCGAAGGCTCTGGCGACAGGGAGATGACCATGCTCTGGACTCGACGTTCGTTCGTGCGCACCAGCTCGGGTGCCCTGGTCGCGCTGGCGCTGCCGGGATGCGTGGGTCGAGACGGCGTAGCGGCGGGTGATACGGTGATCTTCCACAACGGTGTCGTGCTTCCTGTGGACGCCGCGTTCTCGCAGCATGCGGCCATGGCGATCCGCGGGAACCGCATCCTCGCCGTCGGAGACATCGAGACGGTGCGGCGGGCCGCAGGCGGACGGGCCCGGGACGTCGATCTCGACGGCCGCACGGTGCTCCCCGGCTTCATCGAGCCGCACATGCACTTCGCTCTCAAGGCCGGGTTGGGCCACCTGCCGGACATCGGGCCATTCCAGCAGCCGACCTTCGATGCCGCGCTTGCCGCGATCGGCGAGATTCGTGATGCGGCCGCGCGGGTCGGCCAGGACGAGTGGGTCGTGGGACGGCAGTTCGACCCGATCCTCCTGGAGCCGCCGCGCGACCTCACCACACGCGACCTCGACCCGATCGTCCCCGACCGGCCTGCCTTCTTCCTGAACGCGTCCGGTCACATCGCGTACGCGAACAGCCGCACGCTCGAACTGGCAGGCCTCGATCGGTCGTCGACCGACCCGCCGGGCGGGGAGTACGGTCGCTACCCGGATGGGGCGCTCAACGGCGTGCTCTACGGACAGGCGGCGTGGCTCCCGATTCTGTTGTCGAACCAGAGCATCGCCGACCGGATGGCGGGCGGCTTCGCCGAGGCCGGCATCGGCGTGGGTGACGAGGCGGCGGCGCTTGGGATCACGACGGTGTGCGACATGGCCACCGGCGGGCTGTCCGGAGCCGGGGAGCTCGACCTGTATCGGCAGATGTACTCCGACGGTCGCATGAATGCCCGAATCCGGGCGTACCTCTATCAGCCGGCGGCCGATTCCTTCGACCAGGCCCGCGTGAATCCCTTCGACGGCGACGCCTTCGTGCGCGTGGCCGGCTTCAAGGTCGTGAGCGACGGCTCGAATCAGGGGTTCACGGGCCGCCAGCGCGAGCCGTATGTCGGCACCGACAACCGGGGGCTCTTCTACGTCGAACCCGACGACCTGCGGGCGATAGTGCTCGACCGAGCCGGCCGCGGATGGCCCATGGCGATCCACGGCAACGGGGACGCCGCGATCGACAGTATCCTCGACTCCATGGACGCGGCCGTCGCTGCAGGCATCGACGTGCGCGCGCTCCGGGTGCGCATCGAGCATTGCTCGATCCTGCACGACGACCAGATTGCGCGCATGCAGGAGCACGGGATGGTCCCGAGCTTCCTCATCAACCACGTGCACTATTGGGGGCACGTGATGCGGGACGAGGTCTTTGGGCCGGAGAAGGTGCAGCTCCTGGACCGTAGCGCGAGTGTCGAGCGCGCCGGGCTGAACTGGGTCATACACTCGGACGCTCCGGTGTCACCGCTCGGGCCGCTGCACATGATCCGTGTGGCGGTAGTGCGCGATCTGTGGAAGGAGCCAGACACGATTCTGGCACCCGACGAGCGCGTGAGCGTGGAGGCTGCCATCCGCGCCCAGACCATCAGCGCGGCGTGGGCACAGCACGAGGAGGAGGAGCTCGGTAGCCTGGAGCCGGGCAAACTTGCTGACTTCGTGATCCTCGAAGACGACCCGCGCACCGTCGAGCCGACTCTGATCGGCGACATAGCGGTGAGCGAGACGTGGATGGATGGGGTCCGGCGCTTCGCGGGCCCGTAGGGGATCACGCCCCGCAAGGCCCTGGAGGTCGGATCCGTAGTAGGTCGGGCGCCACCTAACGGTTTGGATTGCTGTTGCACGGCCAGTCCGTGACCAAGCGAAGCATACAATCAGCGGCGAACGGCGCGGACCTCGACGGGCGCCGCGACAGCAGCACACGCTGGTCATGCAGTCGCCGGCAACCGACGCAACGCACAACCACTGCTCGATCAATCGTGCCGATCACGCTCCCGGTTCGCACCGGTCTGCTGCTGCCGCCTTCTTGCGCAACTCGCTGAGTTCCCCGCGGATGAAGTCTGCCAGCCCTCCGTTGGGATCTTCGGCCTCGGCCATGTCGAGCGCTCGGGTATGGTGCTCCTCCGCTTCGTTCCAGCGGCATGCGCCCATGTGTGCTTGCCCAAGCCCGAATCGCGCGTACGCGTTCGCCGGAAACCACTCGACCGTTCGGGCGGCGATGGCCATCGCGTCGTCGGTGCGGCCGCGCTCTACCATCTGGTGGACGGTATTCACGAGGTCGTTCACCGGTGGCGCGACCTCCCAACCGAACTCAGCCGAGAGCTCGGTGAAGTGGGTCTCGAGACGTGGCAGCTCGGAGGCTCCCCGCTGCGCCAAGTCATCCATCAACTGGATGGGGTACCAGCCGGAGAAGATCCACTCCAGTCCGTCATAGGTGCTTCGTGCCGGCACGGACCCGTGCGTTTCGGTTGGCATGGGCTTCCAGTGCCACCGGAAGCTCGACGGCGCGCTCTTCTCCAGCGTTCCCGCCAAATGCCAGGCGCCTGAAATCATCGCGCCGCCCTCATTGCCCATCGTCATGTAGAGAGCCCCGTGCGTGTCGGGAAAGCGCTCGAAGACGTCGTCGAGCCCAGCAACGAAACTCTCATCGGCCCACCACAAACTCGGGCTGATTGCCACGTATGCGTCGAACAGGCTGGGCTCCGTGTTCAACACGTGTGCGATGAAGAGTCCGCCGAACGAGTGGCCGACGAGGACGTCATACGGACGGGTGGAGTAGCGAGACTCCACCCAAGGCTTGAGCTCGTCTCGCAGGAACGCCTCGAAGCGCGAGGCACCTCCCGCCGTATCGAAGGAGTCGTCGTCTTCTCCGGGAGGCGGGGTCAAGTCACGCGTCCGGTTCCCGGGGGTGTTGGCAATCGCGACGACGATGGCGGCGGGCATCCGGCCGTTCGCCGCGAGAAACCGGACAGTGCCCGTGGTGTGGACCAGATGCCCCGGGCCATCTAAGACGTAGACGACGGGGTACGCCTGGGCAGTGTCATATTCTAGCGGAAGAGCCACCTGCACCGGCCGGTCCTCGCCAAGGATCGTGGACGACACCGTATACGCCCGAGCGATCTCGACGGGCTCGCCGTTCTGGCCGTGCAATGCGACGGCTGACCCGAGCCAGATCATCGTTGCCAACAGCGCCACCTTTGCCTCCCGCATTCCGCTCCTCCTCATATCGGATCGGTACGACCAACAGACACCTTGTCTCAGCCCGGCGGGCACTCCGGTCCCTCGACTGGCTAACGGCTCGCGCACGACCAGCGAGCGAACCGCTCGCCAGGCGCGCGTTTCGGTGAACGTCCTCGAATCAACGCCAGGCGCTCAGTCATTCCGCCTCCTTTGAGATCGTACACGCTCGGATGGTCCATGCGCGTGTTGGAGCGTCGGTGGCATACGCCGATGATCCCGAACCATTCACGAACGGCAACAAGCACCTGGCCAATGTGGTGGCGGTCCCGCAGGAAACAGCATCACCGACCCCAGCCAAGGGTGACAATGATCTGCAGGTCGAAGATCGCACCGAATTGCGAACCGTTCTGCTGGTCGCCGGACCACCCGATCCAGGCGGAGGGACCGACGAACAGGAAGCGGTAGCCTGCGCGCGCGGCAGCGCGGAGGCCCACCAACGTTCCGCTACAGGACGAGCAGTCGTCAGCCCGCACGTACGTCAGGTAGGCCGGTCCTGCTTCCGTTTGGACGTATGGCGAGAAGTGGTAGCGGACGACACCAGCAACACCGAGTGGTTGCCAGACGTCGTGGTCAAAGGAATGCGGGGGCTCCCAGGCCAGCCAAATGCCCCCACCGAGACTCAGTCGGTTCTCGCCGATACGTCTCGCGTAGGATACCTCCCCGGAGGATATCCCCACTCCCAGCGCGACCTGATTGCGCCTAGGGAACGGATTACGCTGTGCCTGTTGCGCTCGCAACACTCCGGAGGATGCAGCGAGCATGATGGCGAGTGAAGCGAGTAGCGTGCCCAGAATGTGAGGGCGCATACAATTACTCGGCACGCCAAGGGGTCTGACGACTGTGAATGCTGCTGCCGCAGCATGATGCACCCGCGAGGCGCGAGCTGCAAGGCGAGCGCTACGCATCCAGCAGCTTACGCGGTCAGCAGCAACTCGGGGTTAGGGCGCATCCCCGATGCGCTTCTACGCGCGCAACAGCTCCCTCAGCTGCTCGTCCAGCCAGGCTGTGTCGTCGGCGTTCGCACCGCCACCGGCCAAATGCCCCCAGATGCTGGGGATGACCCGTAGCTCGGCATTCGGCATTAGAGCCACCTCGATCTGGTTATCCTCTGGCGGGAAGTAGAGGTCGGTACGCGATGGCATGACGAACGCGCGCGACCGAATGGCAGCCAGAGCTGCGGAGAGACTCCCGTCGAAGCGAGGGTGGGCTCCGATGTCGGCTGCCTGCCACGTGGCTACCATTGCCAACAGGTCATTGGCATCAAAGCTCCCGAAACCCTCCTCGGCCGCAGAGAAGATGCCTTCGAGGTCGTCACCGAACGCGGAATGGAGTCCCTCCCGGAAGAAGCTTTGGGATGCGAACCAGCCCGTGTAGACTCGCGAAAAGGCCCGAATCCCAGCGACCGGCGGACTGCTGTACTCGCCCTCCTGCCACGCACAATCTGCTTGCAGCGCTGCCTTGATGCCCTCCAAGAACACGTAGTTGTGCACGGAAGTCTTAGCTGAGCCGCAGATGGGCGCGATACGCTCCACCATTTCTGGGTACAGCGCTCCGAAGTGAAACGCCTGTTGGCCACTCATTGAGAAGCCTACCGCTAGCGCGATCCGCTCCACTCCGTATCGCTCCGTCAGGAGGCGTTGCTGAGCCCGAACGTTGTCATAGGGTGTCACCAGCGGAAACCGCATCCGGTCGTACGGCGGCGGCGTATTGCTCGGCGACGACGAGAGTCCGTTGCCGAACTGATTGGCTACGACGATAAAGTACCGGTCGGGATTGAGCGCATGTTCCGTGCCGATTAGCGCTTCATTATCGGAGTGGCGACCCCCGTACCATGTGGGGAACACAATGACGTTGTCGCCTGAGTCGCTGAGGCTTCCATGGGTTTTGTAGGCAAGCTGAGCATTCGGCAGGACTTCTCCCGACATGAGTCCGAAGTCACCGAGTTCGAAGATCTCATGGTCACTTGGCCGCGCTGGGGGGGCTTGAGTCGTCGAGGCACGCTCGAGCTCGGCGTTGTCGCGACATGCAAGGAGCAGGCTTGTTCCGGTGACGGCGGCAATGAGTTCTCTCCGGTCCATCGGTTGCCTCCTTGCTTGAGCCAGCGGCGGGGCACCGCCCGACCTGAATGCGCCCTAACGGTTCGCGCCTGAGCTGCGCGCTGCCGTCGTTAGTTTGCGTTTTGTGTTCATCGCGTCAGCTCCAGGCGCGTGTTAGACGGCTGGGTTCGGCTTCGCATGCCGGGTGTGGCTACCGCTCCGGTCGAGCAACTGCACGATTCTGGTGCGCGTTCGCCGGTGGTGCATCATCGGATACATGTTCACAACGAGGTTTACGGCCGTGTTCTCCAGAGCGAGATCCGGCCTGCCGTTTACTGCGCGATGGACGGCGAGTGCGATCAACGTCAGAAAGAACGGCAGGTGTAACGCCTCAAAGACGCAGGCCCTGTAGTAGAAGGCACGCGCCGCACCCAGCGAAGGCCCTGAAAGTGTATACGGCGCCATTCGCGCCTTTGTAGAACGTCGAACCAGGATCCCCCCAGTGGGGATGACTGCTCCGAACAGGTGCACGCCCAGAAACCTGTATATCGACCCACCTCTCCACCGTTCGACATCGGACGGATAGAAGTACCGGCAAACGGCACGACGGAGACAGCTGCCGGCAGGTGCTACTCGCTCAAGCGCGTGGTACAGCCAACCCCACCCATCAGCATATGGGAACGGCCCGCTCTCGATCCCGTAATAACTACGACTCAGCATCGTTCCGTGTCCGTCGAACGGTCAGCGCATGACCTGCGAGCGGTCCGCTCGCCAGGTGCGCATCTCAGTGAACGTACTCGTATCAATGCCAGGCGGTCAGTCATTCTGGTCCCTTTGGAACGTGCGCGCTCGGCTGGTCCATGCGCGTGATTCTATGGAAGCGACTGGCCTCACTGCGCTCGAACTCGTAGCCTCCGGCTGCACAGCTCGGGCACGCGGTTCGCACACAGGAGGCCAGTCATGTTCGTCGCCGGACTCGATGTCCATCTAAAGTACGTCACCGTGGCCGT
>Ga0111155_1011_pt1 | contig 15809 bp, 14 predicted proteins | sample DeeMarSeWOR28_12_FD_80253 | JGI IMG/M metagenome (GOLD analysis project Ga0111155, IMG submission 80253) | Gemmatimonas sp. SG8_17
GCCAGCGTGGCGAGATCGCGGCGATCATGGAGGCTCTGGCCACCAACGGTCAATACTCGGGAACGGCGCTCGTGTCAGTGAAGGGTGAGGTCATCTACACGGGGGCGTTCGGCCTGGCCGACATCGAGCGCGGTGTCCCGAACACCCCGGACACGCAATTCCGCATCGCCTCGGCCACCAAGCCATTCACCACGCTCCTCGTCTATCAGTTGGCAGCGGCGGGCAAGCTGAGTCTGGACGACAAGTTGTCCGACTGGGTACCCGAGTATCCGGCGAACAAGGGCGCACACATCACCGTCTCGCACCTGCTGCGCCATCGATCAGGGATCACCGGCGAGGGACGGATTCCGGAATTGGAGCAGATCGAACGCCACCGGTGGACGCGGGAAGCCCTGATACGGGAAGTGGCGAGCCGTGATCTGGTCTTCGAGCCGGGCACGCGGCACGAATACAGCAACTACGGCTACTTCCTGCTCGGCACGATCATCGAACGCGCGGGTGACGCCAGCTACGCCGACCAACTGGCGGATCGTATCTGCGAGCCGGCAGGTATGACCCTGACGCGGGGCGATGCCAACGACGCGATCATCCCCAATCGGGCTCTCGGCTACCACTTCGACTACTTCGACGGCCCGCTCCACGCACCATACCTGGACATGAGCTTCACGTTCGGGTACGGGCATCTCTTGTCGACCGTGCGCGACCTGCACCGCTTCGCGCTGGTGTTGGACGACTCTGACGTGCTGCCGGAGCCCTTCCGTGAGATGTTCTTCCGCGCGGTCGGTTGGACCGTTCAACCCACCCCCGTCGGGCAGCGTGGTCGACGCACGCGCGGCAACTACTTGTCCGGGAGCATCAACGGTTTTGCCAGTCACATGCTTCGTATCGAGCCGGATGGCATCTTCATCGCGCTCTTGAAGAACCTCAAGGAACCCGGCGCACAGATCGTCGTGAAGTGGCCGGAGTACGTGACGTCCCGCATCTTGGCCGTGCTGTACGACGAGCCGTACGAGATGCCGCGGAAGTCGGCTGCGTATGCTGTCTTCGAAGCAGTGCGGGATAGCGGCGTCGCAGGTGGCCGTCGGCGCCACAGCGAACTCGTGGTTGGGAACGATCCTGCCTACTACGTCGACGAGGAGGAGTTCGACCGCCTGACAGACGTGCTGCCTGCAATGGAGGAGGTTGCCAGGCGGTAAGAAGATGCGCCCCACGCGACTCGTTGCATTCGCAGACCGACGGGTGCGGTGGGGACGTGATGGGGAGGTCCACGCGGGACCGTTGGCTCCGGAGGCTGGGGGGGATGTCAGTGGAGGCCCGCGAACGCTCCCAACCGCTCCCGCAGCTCGGTCTCGCTGTTCGCACCCGACACACCGAACATCCCCGAGTCCGTTCGCGTGACGCCCACCAGGCCGCTGTAGGGGACTTCCCGGTACAGGACCGTGCGTCCACGATGCTCGAAGGACTCCCACTGGTCGACCAGCCTCCCCCACACGGTAGCGGCAGAGGAAGGGAGCACCACGAACCCGAGCCACGTCTCGCGGTCACGTCCCTCATAGTCGGCGTAGACGCAGTTTGTGAGCTCCTCCAGGCTCAGGAGCGACACAGGCTGGTAGCGTTCCGAGCCGGTAACCCTTCCTGATTCGGGCAAGAGCGAGAACTCCCGGGGCATGAGGGGGTCTCCGGGAAGGGAGGCCGCCAGCCCCGACAACAGCCGGCGGCCCTCGGATTCGGTGAGCTCGCCTTCGTAGACGTTCACCTTTGCGTAGGTGTCTCCCTTTACCACGAGCGCCTGGAAAGGAGGTGAGATAGCCGCAAGAGTGGCGCCGTCGAGGTTCACACTTTCTCCGGAGCTCTCCGTCTTGAACACCCCAACCGCCGCCAAAGGAGAGATCATCTCATAGAGATCCACCGTCACTGACACGCCCGCCGCCGACAGGTCCGCCGCCGTGCACGTCTGGACCCCGTATTCCACGAAGAGCTCAGCTGCGCCGTCGATATACTCCCACAAATTCTCGGCGGTGTAGACTCGCACGTCCCCAACCTGCGCCCAACCCTCCACCTCGGGAAAACCAGCAGTTCCTCCCGCGCACGAAACCGCGAAGGCCCAAGCGGCAACGAGAGTCAGTCGCGGGGTCAGTCGTGTCCTCGCGGGGGCCACTCTGTCAGCCCTCACGACTGCGCCAGCGTCAGAAGGTTGTGGGCTTGGAGCATCATGGGCTGGATAGCCAGGCCGTAGCGACACGCACCGGCACAGAGTCCCGTGCAGTCCTTGCAGGGCGCCGCTCCGGGACCGTCGAGGGCTGCATACGCGGACATCGCGTACCGCTCCTGGCCCTGAGCCTCGAAGTAGTACGCGTATCGCATGATGTTGCTGACCGGGACATCGAAGGGACAGCTATCCGAACACGAGACACACCCATGGCGACAGTATTGCGTGCTCAATGTGGAGCGGGACTCGTGCAGCAGTTCGTCCGCAGGAGCGGTCGGACGAGTACCGGAGAGCGCCACGATCTTGTCGATGAAGTCGAAGCTCCAGGCCGATATGCACGCTGTGTGCATGTCCGGGTTCTGCAGCACCCATTGGATGCTCGCTAACTGCAGGGCCCTTTCGTTCTCGATGCCATGTTGTTCCGCGAAGCGCTGGGTTCTCTCCACGAACTGGTTCTGCGCATCTGAATAGGCCCGAAGTTCTCGTAGCGCAGCCTCTCGGGTCACACCGGCCCGCAGCATGGCGCCGAGGTACTGCTGGTATACCTCGGTGAGGTTGTCCGGATCGAACGGCTCCGCCTTGAGCTTTCCAGGGGCCGTCTTCATTGCAGTAGTCCCTACGTTGTTTGCTTTGGCCGCCGCGAGGATCCGATCGCCTTCGGAACGGTTCAGGAAGTTGTATACGAGGAGCAACACGTCGAACCGGCCGTCCTCCGCCGCGGCGCAGAGAATGTTGGCCATCCCCGTCTGATCGGTCGCCTCGGGGCCGTGGTAGGTCACGCCTGAGAATCTTACTCTTCCCTCCGATTTGAGTTGGTCCATAGCGGCGTGATACCCTGGCGCGTTCAACCACTCTACGGTGTCGACGCTGCTCATCATGTACGCGTCGACGTATTCGGTGTTGAGCCGCTCCAGGCTCCGACGCGCTCTCGTGAGCACTGCTTCTTTGTCGTCGCTTTGTCTGACGTTGGACTTCGTAGAGATGAAGATCTCTTCCCGGTTGATGTGCTGCAGGGCGTCTCGGATGGCGCGTTCGGCGGTTCCGTTCGCGTACGACTCGGCCGTGTCGATGTAGTTGATTCCTTTGTCGACGGCATACCTGACCAGGTTTGCCTCTCTCAAGAAGCTTGCACCAAGGCTGATATCGGACACTCTGAAGCCCGTGCGCCCGAGAGTCCTGTAGCTCTGAATCCTGCCCTCCCGGCTCGGTTGGACAGGGAAGAGTGGCGCAACATCGGGGAGCATGGCGGGGGTGTCGCTCTCGGCCGTCGGCGCGGGAACGACCATCACCGCTCCCGCGAGCGCCGCACCGCTCGACTTGACGAAATCCCTCCGCTTGATGCTGCTGGGATCGTGGTCCGTCCGATTCCTGCTCATGGCACGGCTCCCGGGAATGGTCGAGTAGCCAACCTGCGCTGTGGGACGTAGCGGATGAAGAGAGAGATACACCTCCTCCCTGTGGTGCGCCAGAAAAGATGCGGGAGCGACCTGCTCCCAGTTGCCGCCGTCCCGCTGCCGGTGCTCAATGTGATGCAGCGCCGCTTTGCCTCCGCCGGCCCGGGGCCTCCCAAGCACGGTCTTGGTCCGTGCGACCATCAACTGCAATGAATAGTCGGGCTCACACCGCCACGTTCGCGTCAATCGGTGCTCACTGGCGATAACGGGCGTCGGTACCGCGACGCAGCCGGTGAGGGATTCCCTCGACTCGCGTCGTCCACGACCAGACTGCATCTTCTCCTCTGATGACCGATCCATTCGCGCGTGTGACGGCCGCCCTCGCCACGGGCCGTAGGGCGGTACGGCGGTAGGATGGTACGGGGATCGCATGCCTGATCTCCGCGAGCGCCTGACCGAGGCCCTCGCCTCCCGCTACACCATCGAGCGGGAGTTGGGGCGCGGCGGGATGGCGATCGTCTACCTCGCCGAGGACCTCAAGCACCAGCGCAAGGTGGCGCTCAAGGTCCTGCGGCCCGAGCTGGCGGCGTCGCTCGGCGCCGAGCGGTTCTTGCGGGAGATTCGGACCGCCGCGCAGCTCACCCATCCCAACATCCTCCCCCTGTATGACTCCGGCGAGGCCGACGGCGCGCTGTACTACACGATGCCGTACCTGGAGGGCGAGTCGCTGCGCGACCGGCTCAATCGCGAGAAAAAGCTCCCCATCGAGGACGCCCTCCAGATCACCAAAGAGGTCGCCGACGCGCTCGGGTACGCGCACGACCAGGGAATCATCCACCGCGACATCAAGCCGGAGAACATCCTGTTCCAGCGGGGCCACGCGCTGGTCGCGGATTTCGGGATCGCCCGGGCGGTGAGGGCGGCTGGGGCGGAGACACTGACGGAGACGGGGCTCGCGGTCGGTACGCCGGCGTACATGAGTCCGGAGCAGGGGGTGGGCGAGAGCGACCTCGATGGACGGAGCGATCTCTACAGCCTGGGCTGCGTGCTGTACGAGATGCTGACGGGGGAGACGCCGTATCTGGGTGCCACGCCGCAGGCGATCATCGCGAAGAAGCTGAGCGAGCCGACGCCGCGAGTGTCGGTGGTGCGGGACAGGGTGCCGGCCGCGGTCGAGGTAGCACTTGATCGGGTGCTCTCGCGGAGTGCGGTGGATCGGTATGCGACGGCATTGGACTTCACCGCAGCGCTGAGCGAAGCCGTCGACTTCGCTCGTCCGCGGCGACGCCCCGCCCGCAGGCTTGCCACTCTCGCCGTGCTTGCCATCGCGGTCGTCGCTGCAGGAGCCTACGGCGCCTGGTGGTTCTTCACGACGGGCAGGCCCGGAACGCTGTTCGCTACGGGGGTGGTGGACCCTGGCGATCGTGTGCTGCTGGCCGACTTCGTGAACCGTACCGGCGACTCGACGCTGAGCTATGCCGCAGAAGAAGCTCTCCGCGTCGATCTGTCCGATCCTCGCCTCATTCGGCTGGTGGATCGGGCAGACGTGCGGGAGGCACTGCAGCGGATGGAGCGGCCCTCGGATACACGCGTCGATAACGAGGAGCTGGCACGGGAAGTCGCGGAACGGGAGAACGCGAAGGCGTTCATCACTGGCGAGCTCGGTCGGATCGGAGCCAGGTACCAGTTGACGGCCCGTATCCTTGCCTCCGCCGATGGAGCCGAGCTGTTTTCCGCACGGGAGACGGCACGGAACGAGGACGAGCTCGTCGATGCTGTTGGACGCCTCGGCGGGAAGCTCCGGCGCGGCATCGGTGAGTCCGTCCGCAATGCACGAAGCCGGCCCCCACTCGCCCGGGTGACCACGGCATCACTCCCCGCGCTGCGGGCCTACTCGGAGGCCGTGCGCAGTAGCGGAGAGCGGAGCCGGCATCTGTTGCGCGAAGCGATCAGCCATGACTCAGCTTTCGCTGCTGCACACGTGCGACTTGCCGGCAACCTGTACAACCTCGAGCGTCTGGCAGAGGCGAATGAGGCAGCTGATCGTGCGTATCGCTTTCGCGACCGATTGACGGAGCAAGAGTTGCTCCGAGTCACGTTCATGTTTGAGAGCCGAAGAGGCAACTTCGTCGCTGCCGAGATTGCCCAGAGACGGCTCGCGTCGCTCACTCCAGAGGATCCTCGACCACTCACCAACCTGTCCGACATTCTGCTCGTCCAGCGAAAGTGGTCTCAAGCCGAGTCCATCGCGGTACACGCAATCGACTTAGGTGAGCGGCTGTGGATTACGTACTGGAACGCCATCGAGGCTCAGATGGCGCAGCGTCGATTCGCTGCGGTGGAGTCGACGCTTACCCTGATGACCCGTAACGGTATTCCAAATGCAAGCATGGTCAGGATTCGTGCGTTGATCGCTCGACGGGAGTACGGGTCGGCGGCTAGGATCATCGATTCCATAACGAGAGCCGCGGGGCGTGAGGTGCAACCACGTTGGCCACGGATCGCTGCGATTCACGGCAGGCTCAAAGAAGCAGAACGCGCACTTTCCGATGACCCTGTGCGTCTCCGTCTTGAATCCGCCACGTGGGCATACAGGTGGCTCGGTGACAGGGAAGATGCAGGCCGACAGCTTGACGCATGGTTCGCGGTGTCCGGTTGGGATACCGTCTCGACGGATCGGCGCGAGTACCCGTTCGCCATCCGTATGCTGGCGGAGTTGGGACGCGTCGAGGATGCCCAGCGGCTCTACTCGGAATGGGCGGCCGTTGGCGAAGCGCACCCCCGGTTCTCCAGCAATCAGCACGAGGCTCTCGGGCACATCGCGATGGCGGAGGGGCTGCTGGACAGTGCTGCTTCCGCGTTCCTTCGGTGGCACGCATCTCCCTTGGTGGGGGTAAGATACCAATGGAATCGTGGTCTTGTGGAAGCGGCTGGTGCCCTTGATCGGATGGGGAATGCCGACTCCGCCGTGGTGCTGTACGAGCGAGCCCTCGCGCAGCCGTCGATGGCGGCATTGTATTATGACGTCTACTGGTACCCCTTCGTCCTCCGCCGCCTCGGCGAACTGCACGAATTCCTCGGCCACCGGCAGCAAGCCATCGACTACTACAGTCAGTTCGTTGATCTCTGGAATGATGCGGATCCCGAGTTGCAGCCCCAGGTGGAGGAGGCACGGGCGGCCGTGGTGCGATTGGCCGAAGAAGAAGGGTAGCCCTACGCCGAGCGTTGTTGTTTCTGATGTAGTTTCTCCCGGCAACGTACGGCAACACCACCGGCAGAATGTCGTACCCGACGCTTGGAAGCCCGGGAAGACCTGCAAAATGTCGTTTTTCCCATAACCCCTGGCCAGCATGGGGTTCAGGGGGGGCATGCCGGCGCCTCAGCGAGCCACGCCTGAGCGGCCCTCTCTCCCTTCTAACCTAGCCTCTTCCGGTCTCCCACTGCTCCACGCCTCGTTTGAGTCCTTGGTGATCCGACATCGTCCCCCTCCGGCGCACACGCGGGCTGCACCGCGCGTGGGACCTGCCAAGGAGGGTCAATGCCGACACTTCGACCCGATCCATCGTTCTATCCCTCGCCGAAGTTGGCGATGCGAGCACCACCGGAGAAGCTGGCCTACGTCGCGATGATGAATCCCAAGTACGAGGGGCGGTCCGACGGGTTGGGCGTCGTGGACGTCGATCCTGCATCACCCGACTTTGGACTCGTCGTGGGGCAGGTCGAGCTCCCGCATGCGGACAACGAGCTGCACCACTTCGGCTGGAATGCGTGCAGCTCGCACCTCTGCCCATGGTCGCCGCATGCCCACGTCGAGCGACGGTACTTGATTGTGCCGGGGCTCCGGTCGTCGCGCGTACACATTGTCGACACCAAGGAGAACCCGCGCCAGCCGAAACTCGTCAAGGTGATCGAAGCGGATGAGATCGCGAAGCGGACCGGGTTCCGGTCGCCGCACACCGTGCACTGCGGTCCCGACGGCGTGTACCTCAGTGCGCTCGGCTCCTCGAGCGGCAACGGGAAGGTCGGCGCCGATGGCCCCGGCGGGCTCTTCATGCTGGATCATGAGTCCTTCGCAATCAAAGAGGCCTGGGAGGCAGACGGCGGGACCCAGTACTTCCACTACGACTTCTGGTGGCACCTCGGCTACGACAAGATGATCACCAGCGAGTGGGGAACGCCGAGCATGTTCCTCGAGGGCCTGAATCCCGAGTTGCTGCTCAGCGGGAAGTACGGCAACTCACTGCACCTCTGGGACCTGCGCAAGCGGCGCCACGAGAAAGCCCTGCAACTGGGAGACCAGTACCAGATGGTTCTGGAGCTGCGTCCGGCGCACAATCCGAAGAAGCCGTTCGGTTTCGCCGGCGTGGTCATCTCGACCGAGGATCTCTCGGCGTCGGTGTGGCTGTGGTATCTCGACAAGACCGATGACGAGTGGAAGATCCAGAAGGTCATCGCGATTCCGGCAGAACCGGCGGATGCCGACGATCTGCCGCCGTTGCTCAAGGGGTTTGGAGCCGTACCGCCCCTCATCACGGACATCAATCTCTCGGTGGACGACAGGCTGCTGTACGTGGCGTGTTGGGGAACCGGTGAGATGCGGCAGTACGATGTCTCAGATCCATTCAAGCCCGAGTTGGTCGGCTCGGTGCGTATCGGTGGGATCGTGGGGCGTACACCCCATCCAAGCCGGCCATGGGATGGCTCTTTGCCGTCGCATTGGGGCTCCAGGAAGGAACGGGGCGTGCCGTGTGGCGCGCCCTGCCACCCCTGGCGCTGGGACACGCGCTCGCAATCGGGCAGGCCGTGCTCGTCGCGGTGCTGATCGGGCAGGTGATCCCCGTGCAGATTCTCGAGTGGTTGGTGGCGGGATGCTTGCTCGGCTTCGGAGTCTTCAGACTCCTGTCGAGTCGGCACCCGCGCTTCGGTGGCATGCAGGTCGGTGCCGCGGGGCTCACCCTGTGGTCCCTGCTCATGGCCTCGGCGCACGGGGCGGGACTGATGGTCGTGCCGTTCGTCATCGGAGACGACGCCGCTGCCATGCATGGCGGCTTGGCGACGCCGGCATGAGCACGCACCCCGTCGGTGTCACCACGACACTGATTCACACCAGTGCGTACCTGCTCGTCGCCGGCTGCGTGGCGCTCATGGTGTATCACAAGGTCGGGCTCCGGCTCCTCGGCAGTGCGTGGATCAACCTCGATCTCATGTGGGCAGCGGCATTGATTGCCACGGCTGTTGCGACGCCGCTGATCTAGCGTGCGGCGGTACGGGCTCACCCGCGGTTCGGCACGTCGAGAGACAACCCGGGTGTGGTGCGGTGCGGTGTGAAGCTGAGATGCAGAGAGCAGGGGAGGATGTCACGGAGAGCTCATCGCTGACCGCCAGCCGTGTCCGATGCCGACGAGACGGGAGCTCGTCGAAGCGCCACGGCGTGACGGGAGCCTCGGTGGACCGTGGCGACTTCACCGGCAGTGCCTCACGACGAGGTAGCTGTCGACGCGACAATCGCCGGGCTAGGCCAGCCACCCGTGGTCGGTGCCGCGAAGCTGCCCAAATCCAACTGACTACCTTCCCATGTTGGGTCGCCGCAACTCTTGCTCTCCGGCGTTGCGTGTTGCAGTTTGTCTCCCCAGAAACACGCTCAGTCCGTCGCTGGCCTCCCCCTCGGCCCCGCCGGGTGACGTCTCTCCCCCCCACTGGACGCCACAGCCGACGCGACCGTCGTCACAGCCGACGGAGGCAGTTCCTATTTCTTCGGCAAGGGGGTCTGTATGCGTAAGCTGTGCCTCGCCGTGCTCCCGCTGCTCCTGGTCGCGTGCTCCGATCAACCTGCGATGGTGGAGTCACCGCTGTTCAGTGAGGGATGGGGGGCCGCCGACAGTGACGTCGACCCGGCACTCCAACTGACGCACATGCTGGACGCGGTGAACACAGCGCTCGCGGAGCAGGGCCTGGAGTATCGCGCGGCCATGGTCGAGTACTTGACCGGTGCCGGCGACGCCGCGGGGGCTGAGGTCATCAGCAAGGATCTGGGCAACAAGCAGCTCGGGTACGATTTCGTGCCGTTCGATTCGCGCCGTGCCTGGAGCGGATCGCTCACCGGTCCGGACGACGACATCACCTACGCCGTCGATCAGACCCTCGATGCGGTCCCGCCCTTCGGCGGACTCGGCGCTGCGCAGACAGATGCGGCGATCGACCGGGCCATGGCAACGTGGGACGGCCAGAGGTGTTCGCATCTCCCACTGACCCGGAATCCGGATTATGGGATCGATATCGGCGTCATAGCGTACCAGTTTGGCCTTGGCGGCAGCGGGTACATCTTGGCTGACGTCCAACACGCCGGCTGGCGCGACATCAATTTCGGCAGTGGCGTGATCGGCGCGACGTTCACGTTCATCTTCATCGACGGATCAGGCAACCCTACCGACATCGACAATAATGGCAAGCTGGATGTGGCGTTCCGGGAGATCTACTACGACCCGAGCTTCAGCTGGGCCGACGACGGGGCAACCGATGTCGATGTGGAGGCGGTCGCCTTGCACGAGATGGGACACGGGCTGAGCCAGGCACACTTCGGGAACATCTTCTTGATGAACAATGGCAGCGTGAAACGCGCTCCGGCCGCCGTGATGAATCCGTACCTGTTGGGCCAGACGCGAACGCTGTTGGGGACCGATGTGGGTGGGCACTGCGCCAACTGGGGGCCGTGGCCGAGCTACTAGCTGCTGTATCTCGAGGGAGAATGCGAACAGGAAAGGGCGGTCCGACCGGGCCGCCCTTGTTCGCTGAACCGGCCGAGTCTCGGCACCACCGTTGCTCTGTCCAGCTCGGAACCGCCGAGGTCTCGTGCGTTGATGCACTCGTTGAACAGCAGAGCGGTCAGCTTCGGATCACGTCCCTTCACAGCCGTACTCCCACTTCCCGCAGCGACCCAGCAATCCGCGCATGACCTGCAAACCCACCGTTCGCCACGCGCGCCTACTGCTTCCCTCGAGAACGAATGCGATCAGCCGGTCCATGGACTTGCGTATGCGCTCGGCTGGTTGATGCGCCTGCTAGACGGCACGGTGGCAGTCTCGATTGCTGGACCCGCCCTACGTCCAGTTTACGAAGTCGATATTGGCCAAGTCGTCAATGATCAGTACGACCCCGGACGCACTGGTCGGCACAAACCTGTCAAAGGAGCCGGGTACCTCCTCGCCGACACCGACACCATAGCCGGCATCGAAGTCCGCAGCCCAGCTGCGCACCTGTTCTGCACCGGCAGGATCCGCCACAAAGATCACGCCATACCAACCGGCTGCGCCGATCAAGTCCGCCGGCGGAATGTCTTCCAGATCGTCGCCCGTGCTTACCGCGGCGTTGGTTGTAACGACGACAATGCCAACCCCCAGCGCCCCATCGTTCAAGGCAGCAGCAGGTGGGGGATCCGTTAGCTGTACGCGAAAGGTGCCCGCAGCCCGATCAATGGTGCCTTCACCAAACACATAGCTGTGGTCGGGTGCTCCAGACGATACCACCCATGCGACCAAGACTCGTGCGTTCGCCGGTATCGCGATCTGCGTGTTGTTTTGGATAGTGCCGGCGACCGTGAATCCCTCGGCAGGGCTTGTCGACTCACTGCATCCGAGCATCAGGCTGGCGATTGCGGGGATGAGCGAGGCCGTGGCTTTCAGGTGTGCGCTCATAGGTTCCCCCAGGTCGAGTGAGCTTGTCGTGCCGTCTACCGGTCAGCGCACGACCTGCGAGCGGTCAGCTCGCCAGGCGCGCAGTCATTCCGCTTCCTTTTCCTTTGAAGCGCACGCGCTCGGCTGGTTCCTGCGCGGGGTGGGCTCCACCTGCCTCGCGAGTGGAAATGGCAAGAGCGTCCGCTAAGGTCTGGGAATCCTCGTCACATGATTGGCTACGGCCTGCCACTGTCCATCGCGCCGCAAGACCACGTGGGTCCATCGGAACTCTCCAGGTACCGGCGATCCCCTGTACTCGGCCTCAGCGTGTCCCCCGTGGGTGAGCACCGCCACGTGCCCATACACCCGCACCTCGAGGTCCTCGGTCGTGAGCGTCAAGACGCGCCGGTCGCCGGAGGTGAAGTCGGCGAGGTAGTCCGCCTTGGTCTGGATCTGACCGGTCGCCGTGGTTCCGATGTAGTCGTCCGCGATGATCAGGTTCAGAGCCATCGTGTCGGACAGTCGAACGGCGAGCGCCCACTGATCCTCAAGCCGAATGAGGGCGCGCTGCACCTCGCTGGTCTGAGCGAACGATGGAGACGCAACGACGAGCATGGGCATCAGAGCAGCAAGGGTCTTGGTCATGCTCCCACCTCCCAGCATCTGCCAAGCAGCAGGTCGTCTCATCTACCTCCGGCGGGACTCCCAACCTACGAACTGGCCCCGCTTCCGGGGAGAGGGTCAGTTCTGCCAACCCCCGGAACGCGTCCCGCATACGGGTATCGAAGATCTCACGCGCTGGAACCCACGCGTCGCCGTCACGCTGGCGAGTGACGACGAAGATCCAGTTACTCATGCGATTTCCCCATCGAGCTATAGTATTGCAACAGGCTCGGGTAACGCTCCGCTTCAGCGCGGTTCATACTCGTCAAGCCCCACTTTGGCCCTCCGGAGTGCGACAAAGTTGCTGGCGGATAGTGCCAAGATCGCGACAATCAAGGCTACCCAAGAGATCACCGTCGGGCTGTCTCCTGTCTCATCTCCCGTGACGCCGCCCAACGACTGGCGCGAGCTGCGGGCCTGATGCTCGCGCCCACACCAACTTACGTTCCGCTGTCCGCCACCGGCGATCAGCACCCGAGCCGGAGCTCGGGGCCGACCGGCCCGCCGGCTGCATGCGCGGGGTAGGCTGCTCGGCCGGCGGGACGACTTGGCTATCAACTGCCGAACCGACTGACAAGCCGGCTCTGGTCCTCAGGCTTCAGCCCGCCGGGCGCGAAGAACTCGTAACCGGCCAAGAAATAGCTCTCGACCAGATCGACAAGGACGGCGTACTGGTCGTCCGTGAGGCTGCCGCTCGTGAAGTCCGCGGGATCCGGGTGGTATTTGAAATGGCCGTGCCTCAGCAGATCGTCCCAGTGCTCGACGGACTGAGTTGCCAGACGAGGCAGGCCCGCAGCCTGAATCTGCTCTTGATTGGCGGCCACAAACCCCGCCCATTCGCGCTCAGCGTGGGCCTGCGCAGGTGAGCGTCGCATGTCCTATCCCCGCGCTATCTGGATCATAGTCCGAGCAGCCTAACGGTTCGCGCCTAAGCCGCAGGCGTTTGGCTTGCCGCATGTCAAAGGCATCGTTCCGCTGACCAGCATCGCAGCCTCCTCCGCTCTCAGAACCTCACGCCCCGTGCGCCTGACAGCTTCAAGCGCGTGGCAGGCTGCTCGTCACGCGCTCAACTCGGTTCGGGGTCGACAGCCGGAGTTGCCTGCGCTGCGATCCTGTCAGCGAGTACGTAGCTCGTAACCATGCTCACGATGAGCACGACGGTCTTGGCCATGATCCAAGCGTTGGTGGCGCTTCCGGCCATAAAGCCAATGAACGCCACAACGAACATCCCAGCGGCAACGGGGAAAGCCGTTAGGAGGATCACTACCCGCCGCTCGATGGGCCGCCGAAGGGCCCAGATGAGCAGCAGGGTCCAGCCCGTCATGAGTGACCCGCCCACTCCCATGATCTGTTTCACCTGCAGGTCGGAGTCGAAATCAGGTGTGCCGGTCAAGGTGAAGAACAAGGGCGGGAACAGTAGTGCGACTGCCCAAAGCGCGTCAGCTCCAATTCCCAACCAGTACGCCATTCGGATCAGGAACATCGTCTTACCGATACCCATGGATGGCTCTCCCTCGATCTCACGCCTTGCGGGAGTGATCGTCGCCCTCGTCGGGTTAGAAAGCTTCTCCCGGATCTCGATTCAAAGCGTTCAGCCTAACGACTTTGGAATTCCGTTGCGCGACTAGAATACTGATTTCGAGTTGCGAGGTGCAAGCCGAGTAGCTCGGGGCACTCAGCCTACCGCGACAACAGAAATTCCTTGTCAGGCTGCGCTGGTCAGGCCTGCAGTGGCGCTCATCAGGAGTCTCGCGGCAATAGCCTGGTCGATCGATCAGTAGATCCCCGGAATCAATCGGTAGCGGACGCGGCCGGCGTATTCCCGGTACCCCGGGAGCTCCTGCTGCAGCGTGCGGTCTTCGAGGGCGGTTCTCACCACGGCGATGACGAGAGCCGCCGCCGCTGGAACCAGGGTCCACACCGAGCCCAATGCCAATACCATGGCGAACGCGGACAGCACACTTCCAGCGTAGCCCGGATGTCGGACAATTCGGTATGGGCCGGTATCGCACACCGCATGTCCACGCTCCGATTGAATGCGCACCACCGCCGAGAAGAAGCGGTTCTCCACGAATGCCCATCCTGAAAAGCCGTAGCCTGCCGTGGCCACCACCAATGCGAGGATGTTGAGCCAACTCGGGAAGTGCGGCGACCACGCGAAGCGGTGATCCAGCCCGGCCACGAGGAACAGGAGCAAGCCGAGGCTCAACCCCATCAGCGGGGCAAGGAGTCTATCCCAGGGCTTGACGCCCGGCGCCTTCAAGAGCTGCGCCCGCTCTGCCATCAGTCCCGGATGCAGCCGCTCGGCCCACAGCCGCATGCCGATTCCTGCGGAGACGAAGAGGACAGAGTAGGCCCACGCCTGCCACCAGCCCCAGTCGTTTCCACACAGCATGAGCAGACAACCATGAAGCGCGTACACCGCGGTCAAGCGCGCCCAGAACGCCGGAACCGATGACGAGCCCGTCATCGTACCCCCCTCCTTACGAGATCATCGGCAGGGTGTGCGCAGGCTAACGGCTGGCGTTTCTGCTGCGTGTCCAAAGCTGCGCAGTCCGGTCCCCGAGGCGCAAGCCGAGTCGTCCGGAATCCCCTAAGGTCTTACCCGACAGCAGCAAACGCCGGTTAGATGGAAATGAAATGCACCGGATAGGCAAACGGAGGCAGCTCAGTCGTCCGTCGCGACGAGCTGGCGACTGATCTGGGCATCCCCGGTGACGCCACCGGCGCGGGCGCGTAGGCAAGCATCCCGTTGCGAGAAACGGACATGACAGCCGGCCTCGTGTTAGCTCTTGCAGGCCTTTGCCAGGTGCTGCACGTGCTCGGCGTCGGTACCGCAGCAGCCGCCCACGATCGGAAGATCGAACGCGTTGCCAATCTCGCAGACCAACGCAGCCCACTCGGCCGGGCTACCCCGATCCAGCGTATCGGCGTTGTCGAGCTCTTCGTGGCTCATGCGAGAGGCGTTCGCGCGAATGCCCTTGAGCCGCTCGAGCCACGACGCGCCCTCGTCCTTGGCGGCCTGGAGCGTGGGGTGCAGGTGATCCGGGTGCGCGCAGTTGACCATGAAGAACGCTGCGTAGCCGTCGGTTGCCTGGTCGACCTGGTCGATGAAGTCGCCGAGCACCATGCTGCCCTCGGGCAGCGAACCGTCGGTCTCGACCGTGGGAGAGATGCCGATAGGCATGCCGTGCGCCTTGGCCGCCTGAATCATCCCGATGGTTTCATTGACGTTGGTCATCGTGAGCGCGGTCACCATGTCCACCTCGGTATCGGCGAGTGCGCGGATCTGAGCCGTGTGGTACTCGCGCGCGGCGTCGACGCCGATGTCGGTGGTCTTGTAGCCGTCCCCGCGGGGACCGAGCTCGGCATTGATGATCGCGGGACTCGCGTCATTGCCGACCCCGGACTCGCCCCGCCAATCCGTGACGTACTGCTTGACCATCGCAATCGCTTGCTCGTTGAACCGTTGCACGTCGGCGGGCTTGTATCCCAGCCTCGCGATGTAGTCGGGAGACGCACGCCACACGAGCGCATCCGTCAGCAGACCGAGGCCGTTGTCCGAGCATGACTTCGCGATCGGCATGAGCAGCTCTGTGCCGAGTCGAGTCCACGCTTCTTCATCATCCAGGACTTCAAACGCAGCGAACTCACGCAGCTCGCGCCCCCAGATGAAGTACAGGAACGTTTCTGTACCGGCGAACGTGACGAACGTCTTCCCAGACGACAGTGCCGCTTTCACATTGTCTCTACCGACGTGCATGCGATTCTCGCTGTGCTGTGGTTGCGAACTGTGGCTACCGCTTTGTATTTGATGTAGTTGGTGCTTTCGGATGCCTCAGTTTCGTCAATGACTCTCATTCCGCGGTGCGG
>Ga0111155_1059_pt1 | contig 15070 bp, 17 predicted proteins | sample DeeMarSeWOR28_12_FD_80253 | JGI IMG/M metagenome (GOLD analysis project Ga0111155, IMG submission 80253) | Gemmatimonas sp. SG8_17
ATTGCCAGTGATCGAGGAGGAGGTCCAAGTCGTCAACGTGCTGGCGCCAGCCGAGTGCTGCGCCGGGTGCAACGGAAGAGTTACCGCTACCTCGCTGATCGTAGTATAGTAGCCGACGGTTTCGGGCCAGAGAGTCAAACTGCGGCAGCAGAGTGGCATGATCTGCTCCTGGACCCCCATGCAGCACCACGACGTCTGGACCACGACCCAGAGCACGGCTGAAGATCACCGCACCATTGACAGTGATGTGCTCTGGCAGCGCGGATGGCTGGTTGGGATTGCTCACAGGAGTGCTAGATGGCGCCGCGACCGGCTTCACGGTCGACGGTACGCCCCACGGCAGGCCGAGCCGTGGAGCGTCTTCGCCATGTTGTCGGAGATGGAGATCGGGTCAGCCGCCACGCTTGCCGAGCGTCGCGGTGAGTTCTACCCGGTCACCGTTTCGCAGCACCACGACCTTCACGACGTCTCCGGGCTTGTGAGCCCCTAGTGCATCCGTCATGCCGTATAGGTCCTTCACTTCGTGCTCACCCAGTTGGACCAGGATATCACCGGCCCGCATGCCTGCCTGCTCAGCGGGACTGTCTGCCCGGACGCCATTCAAACGAACCCCTCCGGGCGAGCTACTCATGTCGGGGATCGTCCCGAGGTATGCGCCACTTCCGCCGCCCATGGTCTGTACCGGTTGGGGAACGTCCCGGTAGCTTAGACCATCCCGTCTGGTGGCGAAGGACCAGCCGAGGTCTGCGGCGAACCAAGCGACACGAGCGGCGCCGTACACGTTGATCTTGTCCCAGTCGTCGGTCGTTCGATGGTAGTCCGAGTGCGTGTCGGTGAAGAGGTGTACCACCGGGATCTTGGCGCCATAGAACGACGAATGGTCGCTGCGGCCCCAGGGGTCGTCCAGCTGACTCAATTCGAAACCGTTTACTGTGTTCACTGAATCCAAGAGCATCCCGAGCTCCTCGGCCGATCCAACCCCGACAGTGATGAGCTTGTTGTCTGTTAGCCGGCCAACCATGTCCAAGTTGACCATGGCGTAGGTGGCTTCATTCGGGCGTGCTGGGTGCTTCACGTAGTAATCTGAACCGATGAGCCCCAGCTCTTCGGCAGTGAATGCGACGATGACGATAGTCCGTACGTTGTCAGCCGCCCTACCGGCCAAGATACGGCCGGCCTCGAGCAGAGCGGCCGTTCCCGAAGCATTGTCGTCTGCGCCGTTGTGCACGACGCCAGCGCTATCGGGGTCCAGACTTCCCGTTCCACCGAGTCCTAGATGATCGTAGTGAGCGCCGAGAACAACGACTTGCTCGGCGAGGCTGCCTCGGCCAGGGATCACGCCAATGACATTGCTGACAGCGGCGCCACCGATACCGGAGTGTGCCATCGCGGGCGCGCTGGGATCGATGTTGAATGGCTGGAAGTACCCATCGGTACCGCCCGGAGCGATCCCCGCAAGCTGGAGCTGATGGGCGACATACTGAGCCGCGGAGTCGAGGCCCGCAGTACCGACGCCGCGGCCCTGTCGCGCATCATCCGCCAGGTAGCGAATGTCTGTGCGGATCCGCTCGGCGGCTGTCTGCGCGCTGAGTTGCCTGGTCAATGCTGCGTTGAGAGTTGCAGCCTGCGCGGCTACAAGGAGCGCGACTGCGAGTTTGCGAACATGTTGTTTGATACAGTACATAGGCCTTCGAGTGTCTTGATGTTTGTCTCTGCTACCCCACCTATTACACCACCTTGCAGGTAATGGTGCTGCCTGCCGGTGCCATGACGGGGGCTTGAGCGAGGAGGAAACCTAATGTGGAGGACGATGCCGCGCCTACCCGTCCGCCAGCCGGAAACGCTTGCCCCCTGGCAGCTCAGTCAGTTGTGCAGCGTCCCTCCAAAGTCCCGCCCCTACAGCCGTGGGCACTTGGTGTGGGTGATGCCGCCCTATTGAGGGGCAGCTATCGGGGTGTGAAATCCGTCTTGCTAGTCACACGCCGTGCAAATGTTGCAAGGAGTTTGGCAGCTCGCTCCACGTCAGCCATGTCCACCATCTCGTTAGGGCTATGCATATAGCGGTTGGGTATCGACACCAGACCTGTGGCGATTCCCTGCCGGGCCGAGAATATGGCATCGGCATCGGTGCCCGTGTCGCTGGGAGCTGCAGCCAGTGAGTAGGGGATCCGCTGGGTCTCAGCAGTCTGGATGAGCAGCTCCACTACCTGAGGATTGGCAGCTGAGCCGCGTGAGATCACAGGTCCACCGCCCAGTCCGAAATCGCCGTGCCTCTTCTTGTCAGCGTCGGGATGGTCGGTGGCATGACAGACGTCCACCACGACTGCAACGTCGGGGTCGATCCGGGTGGCGCTGGTGCGCGCACCACCTCCAGACCATCCGATCTCTTCCTGACTCGTGGCGACAGCGTACACGCCATTCTTGGGCCGTCTTCTGGCGAGGATCCGCAGCGCCTCTAGGGCGACGAACGCACCGATGCGGTTGTCTATGCTCCGGGCAATCAAGCGACCGTTGGGAAGCCGCACCGTTGGCACCGCCAAGACGGCGGGATCTCCTACTCGGATGCGCCTGAGCGCATCCTTCTTTGACTTGGCACCAATATCGATCCACAGTGATGACACCTTCGACACTTGATCGCGTTCTTCAGTCTCCAGCATATGCACGGCTTTCTTACCGATGACACCATCAACCGGCCTGTTCTTGCTGGCGATAAGCACCCTTTGCGCAACCAGCACCTGCGGGTCCCATCCACCGATTGTCGAGAAATACAGGTAACCGTTGTCATCCACATGCACGACCATCAGGCCGATTTCGTCAATGTGACCTGCGAGCATCACCCGCGGATGACTGTCGGGATTGATGGCGGCGACTGAGTTGCCCGACACGTCGGTGGAGACTTGATCGGCAAACTCGGTGGCTTCGTCACGCCACACTCGTGCTGGAGCTGTCTCGAACCCGGATGGGCCGGGTGAGTCTAGCAAACGTGTCAAGAACGCAAGGGATCTCTGGTTCATGGCCCCATATTTAGGATAATACAGTCAACTGATCATCAACCGGCGGCTTGGTTGCTTCAAGAACGATGCGCAAGATCATAGACAGCAGCGGTCATAGCTGGCAAGTCGAAGTCATCAGTCGTGCCAAGACGTCAGCCTACCTCAACCCCAAAGTCAGCCAACCCATTGTGCAGTTCACGTGCGTGGGAAGGCGTTTACCGCACAGGTACGCCTCGTTGGGCCCAGGCCGGGCCGATTCCATTGACGACACGGCTGACAGCGATCTGCTCCGCGTCTTCGAGCGGGCGCGTCCACTCTAGCTCGCCGGCGGTCTCCCGAGTCGAGATCTTCGCTGCGTAGCTTCGCGCCTTACGGTTGTGCCAGCTCCTCGAGGGTCGCCACTAGCAGATCATAGAACTTGCCAACCGAATCGATCTTCACCCGCTCGTCCGGTGAATGCGGGAATTCGATCTGCGGTCCAATGGAGATCATGTCCATTCCACTGGCCTTCTCGCCGATTATGCCGCATTCGAGGCCAGCGTGGATTGCCTTTATCTCCGGTTCTTTCCCTAGCAGCCGCACGTGCACCTGTTTGACCACGTGAAGGAGGTGTGAGTCGAGATTCGGCTTCCATCCCGGATACGCGTTACCCTCCTGGACGGCGGCCCCTGCCATCTGACCGATTGCCCTGATCTTCTGCCGTAGCGCGTTGAGTGCCGTGTCGACGGACGAGCGGCTGCTCAGGCCAACAACCAAGTCCCCGTTGCTGGGTGCCACCGTGGCTAAGTTCGTGCTGGTCTCGACCAAGTCCGGGATATCGTGGCTCATGCTCATGACGCCATGCGGTAGGGCTGTGACGAGCCCCAACACCGTCTTTGCAGCGGCAACGTCGAGCACTTCCGAGGGAGTCTCGCACCCCGACAGTACGAGCGCCATGTTCGGCTCAACGGCCCGGAATTCCTCATGAATGGCTGAGATTTCGCTGTCTAGAGCCGCGGCGAACGACTGCAGCTCGTCATGTGAGCCGACGACCGTGGCAAAGGCCTCCCGAGGAATGGCGTTGTGCACCCCGCCCCCCTCTAGAGTCGCGAGATGAAAGGGCTGCCTCAGGGAAATCGAGTGAAGGGCCCGGGCGAGAAGCTGAACCGCGTTGCCGTGCTGGAGGTGAATGTCCACTCCAGAGTGGCCACCCTTGAGACCGTGTAACCGGATCTTGCAGGCCTCATGACCAGCCGAAGTCGGCACCTTCTTGAGCTTCAGTGTCAAGTTTGTGTCTGCTCCTCCGGAGCAGCCCACATACACTGCGCCCTCCTCTTCCGAATCCAGATTGATCAACTGCCTCCCGTTCAACAGACTGCCGTCGAGACCGGATGCACCGGTGAGTCCAGTTTCTTCGTCGATGGTGAAGAGGAACTCGAGCGGACCATGCACGAGTTCCTGGTCTTCCATTAGGGCCAGCATGGTGGCCACGCCAATTCCGTTGTCGGAGCCTAGCGTGGTTCCAGAAGCGGTCAGGTAGTCCCCGTCTCGCCTAGGAACAATCGGATCCTTCTGGAAGTCATGAGCTACATCCGAGTTCTTCTCGTTTACCATGTCCATGTGGCTCTGGAGTATGGTGATCGGGGCGTTCTCATAACCGCGCGACGCAGGCTTGTGTACCACTACGTTGCCAGTCGTATCGACCAGGCAGTCGAGTCCGCGCTGTTTGGCTAATCCCACAACGTGCTCGCGGATCTGATCCTCGTTCTTGGATCCCCGTGGAATCGTCAAGATTTGGTCGAAGTGCTGCCACAAGCCGTTTGGTGTCAGGGTCTCCACAAACGTCATTTTGCCTCCTCGTTGAAGCCATATTCTACAGCGTCAGCAGCAGGTGCACGAGGTCACGACAGGTCCCGTTTGGTGAAACGGTGCAAGCTTGGATGAGGCGTGGTTTGACAGCGGCTCGTAGCAGCAGCTAAAATGGGCCCTCAAACCACATTCTCGGGAACGATTCATGGAAAACAAGCCATTCGAACCATTTGTCCCGGCGTCCAAGAGCATGCCGGAGCTGACAGTGAAGGCGATCGTGCTGGGGGCGCTCATGGCGGTTGCATTGGGAGCTGCAAACGCCTATGTCGGAATGAGGGCGGGCCTCACCGTTGCAGCCACGTTTCCGGCGGCTGTGGTGGCTATGGCTGCTCTACGGGGATTCGGTGGTACTGTCCTGGAGGAGAACATAGCCCGGACGACGGCCTCGGTGGGTGAAGCACTAGTGGCCGGCGCGATCTTCACAATCCCTGCTTTCATTATCAGCGGCGCTTGGAGTGAACTGCGATACATCGAGAGCACTGCGATCATGCTGATCGGCGGGGTCCTTGGTGTGCTCTTTGTGATCGTGCTGCGGCGCACACTCGTCGTGGAGGCGGATCTGCCATTTCCGGAAGCCATTGCGGCTGCCGAGATAGTGAAAGCTGGGCAGGGTGGCCGCACAGGCGCATCCTATCTGTTTGGCGCAATGGGGATAGCAGCCCTGTGGGAGTTGCTGAAGAACTCCAACGGCGTTCAGTACGTTTTGGACTCCAGCAACCGCTTCTTTTCCTTCGGTCGGTCGACGATTGAGATTCTCCAGCAGCGAATCGAGTATGCAGGTGGTACCCTGCTCGCTACCCCGCACGCTTCACCGATGCTCATGGGTGTCGGCTTCATCGTGGGGACCCGGATATCAGCGGTTCTGTTTGCCGGTGCAGTGACCGGTTGGCTGCTGCTGGTGCCGTTGGCGCTGTTCCTAAATCCCGGTCTTACGGCAACGATGGGGGCTGGTGACAGCATGGTCGATCTCGCCACCACAGTGTGGTCGCGGCAGATCCGACCTCTGGCGGTGGGTACGATGATCGTCGCCGCTTTCTACACGCTGTTCAACCTGCGTCAATCTTTGGTCGCCGGGATCGGCAAAGCGCTCAAGAACATCAATGTGGCGACCTTCGTCTTGTACAACCATTTCTCGCAACGATTCAGTGCAGCCTTGACGCTCACTGTAGTGATGGTGGTCGTAGGCTTCCTGTTCGCAGCAGTGGCGGGCTACTTGGTCGCCTTAATCGGGAGTTCCAACAACCCGATCTCTGGGCTGACACTTAGTGCCCTCATAATCGCTGCGGTGCTAATGGTCTTGCTCGGCGTTACGGATGTGCACGGCGTCGCGGCCGTCTTGGGTGTTGCGGGCGTCGTTTGCTGTGCCGCTGGGATTGCCGGAGACATGATGCAGGACTTGAAGGTGGGACACATTTTGGGCGGGACACCGTACAAGATGCAGATTGGTGAGATTATCGGTGTCATCTTTGCCGCTCTGATTCTGGCGCTGCCGTTGATGGCGCTGCATCGGGCCTACACGATCGGGTCGGCAGAGCTGCCAGCGCCTCAAGCGGGGTTGATGGCGCTCATGGCCAACGGAATCGTGGCCGGCGAGATGGCGTGGCCACTTGTGATCGTGGGAATGTTCCTGGCGTTCGCACTGATCCTCATCAAAGCACCGGCCCCGATGCTCATTGCCGTTGGTATGTACCTACCGTTCGAATCCACGGCTGCCATATTCGTCGGTGGGTTGGTACGGTGGTTGTTCAGTATCGCGCTGAAGCGAAATGGTGCATCCGACGAAGAGGCGACACGGGCCGAAAACACCGGTGTTCTCATCTCGTCAGGGTTCATAGCGGGTGAGTCTCTCATGGCCGTATTGCTCGCCCTCCTGGTGATCGCTGGTGACTTCTACCCATCGGTATTGAGCTTCCAGACTCTCACATTCGGGGCGGCCCCCAGCTTCCTGCTCAGCCTCCTGGTCTATCCCTTGGTGATCGGCATGTTGGTGTGGTTTCCGATCTCGAAAATGCGGGAGGGTGGGCTACCATCTACTAAGGTGACCGACTAGGTGAGACTTGTCGTGATGCAAGGGCCGCCTCCGACAGAGGCGGCCTTTGCGCGCAGTCAAAGTGGTAGGGTCCGATGAGCGTACGTCGTCGTCAGGACAAGCTGGAGGAGGTGAATCTGCTCCACCTTGTCCCCATTCGAGTGGCAGAGTGGGAGGAAGTTGATGGTCTTGTAGTACTCACTAGGCCGACCAAATGGCGTAGTGGAGTCAAAGGTGCCTTGGATAGGTTCTTCTATCTACTGTCAGCCAGAAAGATCCGGTTGGACGACGTCGGGAGCTTCGTGTGGCAGCAGATCGACGGCGAGCAGACGGTGGCACAGATTGCCGGGAAGTTGCGTGATGAGTTTGGAGAGCGAGTCGAGCCGGCGGAAGGGCGTCTTGGACACATGGTGCGAGTGCTCAGGCGTGAAGATCTGGTCGCCTACCCGGGATGGGATGATGGAGGAAGGTGAAAACCGGCCGTCATTTCCCCGTCTTCGGAACGACTCCATTTATAGAACAGTACAGATGCGATACCGAGCACAATGATGCCTCCTACAGTCTTCATTATCAGACCAGCGATCTGTTGATCTTCAATAGCGGAGAGCCCGCCGATTGGTGGTGCCAGCTCGTATAGAGAGTAGATGGGATATCTGGCGAACGTCAGGAATGCTGCAGGCACGGTCGGGATGAAGACGTTGGCTATGAGATACACCATTCGCCCGGGGTAGGGCAGCGGCTCTAGTTCGGGAAGAGGCCCGAGTATCGGCCACCAGAACACCAGCCCAGCCGCCAGCCACGACATGTCTACTGCAAACGAGCCGAGCTGGGATGTTGTGAAGCCGTCTACGACGCCAGGCAGGTGAGTCGCCAAGAGAACGATGTTGAAGAACGCGAAGGCGACGAGAGGGAGGCTCAATGTCCTTGCCAGCCAGTGCGCCCAGCGCGGCTTGATCAAGCCGCGCAGCAGCCAGGTTGGAGTGCCCGAAATGAGCAGTGGAGGAGCGACGAAGGCAAAAAGCATGTACTGGACCGTATGGACGCTGAGTAGGTAACCCGCGCCTAACGGCCCTATCGGCCAGTCGGCTGCAAGCCACAGTACGAGCACTCCGGCCAGGTAGACGCCCAGCCCGCTGCTCTCCCGCTCCGGGTCAGGGGACCGCAGGAGCTTTGCGGCAGCCAGGCGCGCGATCACCAGAACGGCCACCATCAGCCACACACCCACGTAGGGCCGCCAACTCCACTCCCAGATGCTACCCTGTGCCGCGCACCACCAGCTCATGGGTCCCTGGGCACGCTCTCCTCCACCCGTCTGACGACCTCAGAGTACGTCAACACTGCAGCCTTGAACGCTATGGTGCCAGCTGAGGAAAGCGTGAGTTTCACCTCGAGGCTGTCGCCGACTGCCAGCCTGGTACCCAGGTGTGACAGCATGACGTGATACCCGCCCGGAGCCAACTTGAGCACTCCGTGAGCAGGGATGGGAAGGAGTGTCAGGGGCCGCATGCGGGTCACATCATCCACCGTGACGACTTCGTGCAGCTGCGCACGACCAGCAGGGATGGTCACCGCGGTTAGAGTGTCCTCCGCGTCTCCTCGGTTCACAATAGTGAAGTACAGCGATCCAACGTCGTTCAGGGGCGAAGCGGGGGCATAGGCGTCATAGATCGCGACGTCTCCGACGGTTGCAGCAGCCCCAGGCGTAACTTCGCCGCCACCACAACCCACAAATGACAGCAAAGAGATCGAGGCAGCAGACAACATAGCCGCTGTCAACGTGTGTTCCACTTGCCCTCCACCAGCTCTGGAAGATCATGAGCCCAGTCTGTCTGTCGAGTGCCAAACGGGTAGGAAACGTGCGCTCGATTGTCCAGCGTGAAGGCGATGACCCGCGCAGAATGACCCACGCTGTAATCCTCTCCCTCCCCGTACACACTAGCCGGCGGTAGCCCCAGTCCCTGTTGAATGTCATTGACTTCGTTCAACGAGCCCCTAAGGCCCACAAAGGACGGATTGAAGTTGTCAAGCCACTGGCGGAGGCGCTCCGGCGTGTCACGATCCGGATCGGTTGTCACCATTACGACCCTCACTTGATTGGCCACGCGGGGAGGTAGAGTACTCAGGACCGCCGCGATGTTGGCCATGTGAATGGGGCAGACGTCCGGACAATGGGTGTAGCCGAAGAATAGGAGTGTTACGAAACCCTCGGTATCTTCTCGAAAACTGAACGGCCCTCCGGAAGACGAGGTCAATATGAAGTCCGGTTTCTGGAGAGGTTCGTTATAGGGAGTTCCCCTCAACTCGTCCGGCCGTGGCGGAGCGTCTCTGCCGCAGCCAAAGAGTGATAGTAGTGCCAGAGAACTGGCCGAGAGGATCGCACGACGGGTGATTTTCGGAACTGGTCTGCTCATGCTGTGTTGTGCTTGATGGTTGGTGGCATGCAACTGCAGACACCGTCTGGAGTCCTGTCCACGGGGGTAACGATGGCTGCTGTGTTCACCTGCGCTCACGTGTTTGCCAATTGGGTTTCAGTACGTCGCCCAGTTGTCGATCCAAGCGTTCGAGACTGGGGCGAACCCCGCAAAGGCTTGCAGAGCCAGCCTGACATACCGGGAGTCGTAGTCGATATCAATCTTGGTTACCGTTCCAATCTCGCCCATGGGGACAGCGGTACCCAGTTGCTCGTTGAGCCCCGACATCACAAATCCGTCAAACAGCTGTTGACCCGCATCGAAAGCTATCTCACCACCAACCAGCACAATCCCATACCAGTTCAACCAGTCGCCTTGGATACTGAGGTCGCCAGTGACAATCAGGGTACCGAATCCTTGGCTGCTGCTTGTAGTCAGTGTCGCGTTACCGGGTACCAGCATGACGGGGTAGCTCATGTCCCACAAGACGATCGCGTTGGTGTCCGGCACTAGGCCACCGCCTATGGTCACAGCCCAATCTATCCCGGTCTCGAAGGCAACCTGACCATTGGAGCCACTCTGATCTATGTGCGGGAGTGCGCCATCCATCACGAAGTCGGCACGCGGAGTCGGGTCCGTTCCTGCCGGAAGGCGCAGCGCATGAACGTCTGGTTCCTTGCAGCCCGACGGTGCTTGGTCCTCGCCTCGGAACTCCAATCCTCCACCTGACGTTCTCAAGAGACCGTTGGCGGCAGTGAACGCCGCCGGAGGTGTGACGGTACTGCTTTGCCACTCAGCGAACTGCGCCACCGTGCGCTGTGCCTGAGGGTCGGACCCCAGTGTTGGCACAATGGTGCGACCGGTCGAGCGTACCACATACATCCAGGTGGCAAGTGAATCGACGGGACGACGCAGTACGCGTGCCACTACATCCGCATACCCTCCGGTGACATTGATGCGTACTGAATCGCCGTCGGGTGGCCGCAAGGGCCTGTCACAGGCATCGAAGGTCACACCTCCGAGATAGGTCTCCAAGCCACTTTGTGCGATCGTCAGTGCATCGACGTTGTGGCCGCTACTCTCGCCGATGCGCCGATCTGCCTGTACCCGTACGAAGAGTGCTGAAATCATGATTGTGACAAGCGTCACCACGAAGATTGTGGTAGGAAGGGCGATTCCCTCATCTCCCAGAATGCGTCGCACAGTCAGTTTACCTTGTTCAAGAACGGCACCTGCGTGATTAGCGAGAATGTCTCGGGTGTGGCGGATCCCGGTGGGGGGTACTCGCTGGCTCCGACCATCCGCAGCTCCAAGCCGCGTGCCGTCGCTAGGCCGCCGCCCGGCGGGCAGGTCTGGATTTGGAGATTGGGACCGACCAGACAGGCGAATCCGGCTGCAGAGTCAAACGGCGCAACCAACTCTTCGGCTGCGGCACTTCCAGCCTTGCGCCAGAGGCCAATCCGCCCAGGTATGTCGGTCGACGCTGCGAACCTGTATGTGACAGTCTGATACAGGTAGAAGATGCGACCTGGTTGGGGTGGGGGGCCTGAGATGCCGGAGATCGCGACGAGCATCCCTCCGGGTACCACACGAATGCTGTCGGCTTGGCAAGCTGCAACGTTGGAAGAACCAGCTACTGTGATCCCAGTGATCATGTTGTATGCACCTACGCTGTCTCGCCAGGCCAGTCCGTCGGTCACCGCACTACCGTACATGAGTGAATCTGGTGGCATGAGCGACGCAATGAGGTCTGCTCCCGATACCGTGCATGTCAGACCAAAAGCATAAGGAACCAGGACCCTGACGCTATCGGGCGTCGCCGCTAAGAGACCACCGTCTCCAACCATCCGCAGTTCGGTTACCATTGTGTTCATTGCGGCCCGGGAGGCGTGACGGGCATTGATCATTGCGTCCTGTTTGCCCACGAACCGTGAGTCGCTAATGAGTATCCGGGCCAGCGCTATTCCCAGGATCGCCGTCACGACCATGCCGATCAGAAGTTCGATCAGAGTAAAACCGCGGCGGCTCAATTTGCCCTCAGAGGTGATCGTGGTCTCGGCCTGCTGCGGCTAATTATGAGAGTGTCCGGCGCGACTATCAGGACTCCCGTTGACACGATTGATACGGTGACGCGTTTGAGTTTTGCCGAGACGGTTTGCACCGTCACGCACCTATCATAGTTGAAAGGTCCTGTCGAGTCTGCCGTGCAGCCGACTGCCCCCCCCAGGCTGTCCCAAGGCAGGCCTTGGATCCAGGCTGCTGCACTCGTGCTGGCAGCACTGCGGTATGCGACTGCAGCCGACTGGCGCGTGTGTCTCGCCGCTTGGAACATGAGTCCCCCCAGAGCGATCAGGACCGTGGCGAGGATCGAGAGCGCAATCATGATCTCGATCAGCGAGACGCCCTTGTCGTCAAGGGTTGAGTATGCGCACGTGCCCCGCACGTGTAATTCTCACCTTTCGCTCGAAGGTGTCGTTCTTGATGGTCAAGGTTGTCGTTTGGGGGGTGACCCCACTGGGAAAGATCTCTACGGAGTTTGCCGGAGTCGAGGAAAGTTGCTGGACACCGTAGTCGGTGCCCGGTCCTAGGAGTCGAGTTCGGAAGATGGTCGTGCCGTTGCGGTCCCGGATCATGTATCCCTGCACAGCGGGTGTCACTATGACCACCACGGGCCGGTGTTGGCGCGCGGCCACCATCTGAGCGTACTGGAGGTCCGCTGCGATCACCGATGTTGCCTGTCTGACCTTGGCTCGTTCCACCGCAGGTAGAATCCGCCAGATACTCACCGCAATGAGTATCCCCACCACCGTGATGGCTATGACCATCTCGATGAGTGTGAAACCGCCAGTTCGCTTTGTCGACCGCATTGATTGTTGTCCAGAAGGTAACTATTTGGCGACTGCGGGACCATACGGTTCCCAGCGTCTGAATAGGACATAAGTAGTTGTCATGAAAAGCATTAGGTTCTAACCTACTGGCCGACGCCTGAGTTGTCTGGCAGGGGAAGTGGGTTTGTGCCAATAGTCCTGCTCCAGTCCCCCCCCTGCCAGTTCGGTGTCACCCCGCTCCTCCGCCGGGTAGGACTATTGAGGGGATCATCGGTCGACGGGTGCGACTAGGGCTCTGGACCCCTACATTTTGGTAGCTGTACCTTGTGGCCCGCAGCGCATTGCACGGTGAGCGAAAGGATATGACGTGGTGAGACCGGCCAGCCAGCCCGTAGTTGTATTTGCTCTGCTCCTCACAACTCTGCCGGCGGCAACAAAAGGTCAGGGTGCTGTTGACGTCTCCTGTATTGTCATGAACGCCGACCGGATGCCCGTGGCGGAGCGCGAGAGCCAGCTTGATTCCGTGAGCTTCAGGATCTATGGAGCGCCCGTCAAGATCTGCTACAGTCGTCCCGCGGCCCGCGGTAGGACGATGCTCGGCGGTCCCGACGTTCCGTTCGGTAGGATCTGGGGCACTGGGGACAACGAGCCAGCCATGATTCATACCAGTGTAGACCTCATTGTAGCGGGCATCCGGCTCTTTCCCGGCAGCTACTCGCTGTACACTGTGCCAGGCCGTGGGCAGTGGGAGATCATACTCAACCGATCAACGTCGCAGTGGGGACAAGAGTCGTATTACACTCAGCAGGTGCGAGAACAGGAGGTCGGAAGAGCTGGAGTCCCCAGTGAACGACTGGATAACTACGTTGAGCGGTTCACAATCCGTGTCCGACCTGCGCCTCCAAACAACGCCACTGTGGTAATCGAGTGGGAGCACACGCAGGTTTTGATACCGATCGGCAAAGGTTAGCCCGGTCGCGCAGGGTTGGTGGTTGGAGGAGTGGTGCTGACCGGGTAGATTCGCGGCTTCCTAGAGCTACCCTTTTTTGGACGGAGGTTGTGTAATGATCGATCTTGTGGCTTCGCTCCTCGTGGCAGCCGGCCTATTGGGCGTCGGGCCAGACTCACTTGTAGCAAACGCGCAGGTGAGTGCAACTGACTGCATCGTGATGAACCCTAGAGGGTTCGATAGTCGCCCGAGCCCGTTGGACTCGCTGACCTTCGAGGTGGGGGGAAACACGGTGAAAATCTGCTACGGGCGACCGTCGGCCAGGGGGCGCACGATGATTGGCGGCGAGAGTGTGCCGTACGGGAAAGTCTGGCGTACGGGCGCGAACGAACCGACCATGATTCACACCACAACCCCTCTGAGCATTGCGGGTATCGACATCGGGCCGGGTAGCTATTCTCTGTACACGGTCCCAGGTGAGGACGACTGGGAACTGATTGTGAACCGCTCGATTAGTCAGTGGGGGCGCGAGACGAGTTACACGGACGAGGTGAGGGCTCAGGAAGTGGGGCGCGCAAGGGTCTCGAGTCAGAGACTGGATAACCACGTCGAGACGTTCACGATTAGAGCGGAACCCACTTCGAGCAGAGTGGCGGTTTTCCTGGAGTGGGAACACACGCGAGTGAGCATACCGGTCACGGCGAACTAGCTGAGCCTCCTGCAGGGCCTTGGCCCCCTCGCCGATCAGCAAGCAGCCATCAGGTGTGGTTTGTCATCTGGTGGCTGCTTATGTGCAATAGTCACGACTTGAGTTGACAGGTTCCCCCTTCTTGATCGTCGTTAGGCGATCTGTTTCTCCTGTGCCAGTGGCTTGCTGTCCAAGAAAGTCTGCATCGGTGTACGTCCCTGACACCGCTTCCCTTGATGGGTGCGCTCTTCATTGTAGCGCACCATGAAGCCATCCAGGTCGGCCTGTAGCTCATCAAGCGTGCGGTAAATCTTCCGCCGAAATGCCGGTTTGTAAAACTCGTCCTGCACGGTGCGGTGAAACCGCTCGCAGATCCCGTTGGTTTGGGGACGCCGGGCTTGCGTCTTGGTGTGCTCGATCTCATTCAGCTGCAGATAGAGCTGGTACGGATGCGTATCAAGCCGCCCACAGTATTCTGTGCCACGATCGGTGAGAATCCGCAGGATCGATACCCCGTGATCCTCGAAAAACGGCAGCACACAGGCATTGAGCGCGTCCGCGGCCGTGATCGGCACCTTGCTCGTATATAGCTTTGTGAAACCGACGCTCGAGTACGTGTCCAGCACCGTCTGCTGGTAGATCCGACCCACACCCTTCAGGTAACCCACGTACATCGTGTCCTGGGCCAGCAGATACCCCGGATGCTGGGTCTCGATCGAGTCCGGCTCGCTCTCCCGCTCTCGCTTCACCTTCTCCAAAGCGGCCAACTGGGACTCGGTGTATACCAGCCCTTCCTGAGCTGCCTTCTCCTCCAGCTTCCTCAGACGCTTCTTGAACGTCTCCAGCCCGTGCCGCTGCCACACGCAGCGCACTCCGGCCGGCGACAGGATGATACCTCGCTTGCGGAGCTCGTTGGCCACACGCACCTGGCCCAGCGCCGGCTCCTCCAACGCCAGAGCCAAAACCGCAGCCTCTGTCTCAGGAGCCGTCCGGTTCCTCAGATTGGGCTTCCTACGGCTACGCTCCCGCAAAGCCTCAAGGCCTCCCTCGGAAACGGCTTCCTTGATATCGTAGAAATGCTGCCGACTGACTCCCATCACCCGACACGCCGCACTCACATTCTGCAGATAATCGGCAAGGTCTAGCAAGCTGAGCTTGCGCTGGATAAGCTTCTCTTGTGTCGTCATGGTTCCCTCTCGGTTAAGGTGTTGCGTCCACTTCATACTTAACCAATCAGGGGGAACCTGGCGACACGCTCAACCTCCGTGTGCCGCCTAATCCGACTCAACTGTCAAATGAAGTCGTAGCTAATTCAGCTTATGTG
>Ga0111155_1015_pt1 | contig 14490 bp, 14 predicted proteins | sample DeeMarSeWOR28_12_FD_80253 | JGI IMG/M metagenome (GOLD analysis project Ga0111155, IMG submission 80253) | Gemmatimonas sp. SG8_17
CCTCTTCCGGAGCCGGAGACTCCCCCTCCCTGGCACTGAATGCCACCAGCCGCGCAATTCGGCGCGGGCTCAAGATGTTCTCGACCACCATCGTCGACAGGGTGCGGGCGGCGCCGATCTGATCGAATGCCGGTGCTGCCTGCGAGCCAAAGAACCAATCGTTGGTGGTGATGCCGAAGGCACGTGGAGCCATCAGAGATAGGATTCGTTCGGGCACGGCTAGTTCTTCCGGTTCCAGAGCGTCCAGTACTAGCTCCAACGCACGGCGCTGGCGCCCGGGATCGATTATGCTGGTGGGGGAAAGTCCATCTCCGCGTAGCGCATAGCGGAACTCCATGCCTCCGATAGCCTTGATGGCGGCTTCCAGCGCATAGCGATGATGTAGATAGACTGGCACGAATCGCTGGTTGAGCAAGACCAGCGGCTCGCCTTTCCTGATGGCCCGTTCGTCGAAGGCATCCATCAGGGCACGCCGTACCTCGGTCACTCTGGCCAATTCCTCAACGGCGTCGGTGCCATTGATCCACTGAGTCACCTCTGGGTAGGAACCCCACGCGGCATTGTCTCCGTCAGTGTTGAACTTGATGCCGGATGCGAGTGCCTCTCCCACGATTGCTTGAAGACCAGATTCCTCCTCATCTGACGGGAATTCGGTGTAGGCGTACCTAATCGCGATAGAGTCGTAGGCACCGGGGCCATCACGATATGCTTCAGTGAGATCGATCTTGCCAGCGACCAACCTGATCCATGGACCAGGATAATCCATAACAGACGCGCGGCCGTAGCTAGCGGCAATGTAGTTGTGAGCCAAGCCCAGGGTGTGTCCCACTTCGTGCGCCGCATGCTGACGACGCCGTGCCATGACAAACTCTTGTGCACTAGTGTTGGAGTCCAGTGAGGTCAACCAGTCACCTAGCTCCACATCACCGGCCCCGCCCAGTGTCGGCGTTGTGCCCGCGTAGATGTTGAAGTCTGTGAGGGATCGATGGGTGTCCATCCGAACCGCGGCCTTGATGATCTCGCCTGTGCGAGGATCGGTGAACGAGGGCCCAATGGAGAACCCCGGGTCGCTCCGGTGCACCCACTGGATCACGTTGTAGCGGGCGTCCATGGGATCCATATCGGCTGGCATATCCTCAACACGAAATGCATCTATGAAACCGGCTGCTTCGAACACGCTGTTCCACCACGAGGCCCCCTCGCGGAACGCTGTGCGGTACGGTTCCGGGATCCCACCATCGAGGTAGTATACGATCGGTTGCTCGGGCTCACTCATGAGCGCCCCGGGGTTCCTTTTCTTCAGCCTATGTCGACTGATGTAACTCGACTCGTATCGATCTTCGAACGACTTGGAGAAGTCGAGGTAGGAGACTCCAAAGGTCCCGATCCGGGGATCGCCGCTCCGAGGGGTGAATCGGTCGTCGGGGAGCTGAACCAGAGAATGATGTAGTCTGAGTGTGACAGCGCGACCGTCCGGAGCGTGCGATTGTACGATTACTCCCGGATCATCACTCGCAAAGGTGAGCGAGACCTCAACCTCCGTGTTCGTTGGGAACGCCCTCGTCCTCGGCAAGTAGACGGTGCTGCGGTCTCGATCTACAGAGAAGTTGCCCTGATTGGCAATCCGGAGCCGATCGATCACGCCCACGTGATCCGCGAGGAAGTATGCCGTGGCATCTACGAGCACCGATCCATCCTCTTCCTCGCCGAGGAGTTCGAAGGCCGCCACTGTCGATGTGGGGAAGGACTCCTCGACGGAGCGGATGAGAGCCGGGTTGTCGGTGTTCTCTGCCCGGAAGCGAGGATTGGTGAGAACCAGAAGCGCCTTCTGGCCGTGGCGCTCGAACTTGGCAACGGCCTGGTCAGCAACCATGCCGCGGTCCAATCCCAGCACGTTGCTCCCCAATCCGGTGGCCAGCGATGTGAGATAGAGGAACTCCTGGTTCAGGTGTGGGATCTCCAGCAGCAGACGACTGCCCTCACTATCCCAGTAGAGCGGGAAATATCCTTCTCGTTTCTCGAAGTCCCTAGTGTACCTCGTGATGCTTTCTTGTGCGGTCGTGTGGCAAGGGATGAGCACCGCCGCGAGAACGACAGCGACAATGAAACGACTCATGGATACCTCCCAGAGGTGGATCGGTGTGGTGGAACAGATGGAGGGATATGAGATAGTGGTCCGCTTGTCTAGGGGCATTTGGGGATTGTTGCTGGCGTCAGGTGCAACGGCTCGATCCCGCTGGTTGCGGCCGACCGCTTGCATTAATGCAATCAATATGATATCATATCAATATCAACAAGGAGGTGTGTGATGTTCCGCGAGAACGAACGGGAAGCAGCATCTGGGATTCTGGCCGTCTTCATCCTGGTGATCACTCACATTGCGGTGAGCTATTGGGGTGTGATGGCCATAATCAGCGAGTCCGTCGGTAGCATAATAGCGGCCACTGTTATCTGGAGTGTCCTCTTCCTGCTGTGGGCTGGTCTCTTCATTGTGAATCCCAATGAAGCCCGGGTGCTCCAGCTGTTTGGTCGTTACTCGGGTACGGTCAAGTCACAGGGGCTCAAGTGGGCCAATCCGTTCTTCATGAAACACAAGATCTCGCTGCGGGTGAGGAACTTCGAGACTGGCAAGCTCAAAGTGAACGACTCAAATAGTAACCCAATCGAAATCGGTTGTGTTGTAGTATGGAAAGTCGTGGACACGGCGGAAGCGATGTTTGAGGTCGACGATTACGTCAATTTCGTACACGTGCAGAGCGAAGCTGCTGTTCGCAACCTCGCCACCGACTACCCATACGACGCTCACGGTCACGACGATGTCGCACTCAGTAGCCACACCAACCAGATCTCCGAGCAGTTGAAAGGTGAGGTGCAGGCTCGGCTGGAGAAAGCCGGTGTAGAGGTGATCGAAGCTCGCATCAGCCACTTGGCGTATGCGTCGGAGATCGCTCACGCGATGCTGCAGCGTCAGCAGGCCAGTGCCGTCGTCGCGGCACGCACGAAGATCGTGGAGGGGGCTGTCGGTATGGTCGACTTGGCGCTTCAGTATCTATCTAGGGAGAAGATCGTCGAGCTGGATGAGGAGCGGAAAGCTGCCATGGTGAGCAATCTGCTGACTGTGCTGTGCTCAGATCGGGGTACTCAGCCCGTGGTGAACACTGGGACGATCTACCAGTAGGCGGTTGTGGTGGATCGCAAGGCTTTCCTGTTGCGCATAGACCGCAAGGTCTTGGAGGCGATCCAGCGCTGGGCGAACGATGATCTACGCAGTCTAAACGGACAGATCGAGTTCCTGCTGAGGGAATCGTTGCAGGAGAGCGGTCGGATCAAGAAGGAAACCAGCAGGGCGGAACGGCGGAGTGGCGCAAGTTGACCACCCCGCAGTTCCGCCGCGCTGCATGACCGTCTGCGCTGTGGACAATCAGGGGTATGTGGAGCCGGCCACCGCTCATCACAGCACCTGCAATGGACCTAGGAGACCAGGACTATGGGTGAACCTGCTGCCGTGACCTTCGAACCTCTCAGCGCCGATGTCGTTGTTCCGAGTCGACAGACCGAAGGATCTGCGGGCTACGATGTGTGTGCCTATCTCAAGGACAGGGTTGTGACAATCCGGCGCGGTGCATCGGGACAGCTCGATGAAGTAACGATCGCAGCAGGGGGGCTCGTGCTGGAACCGGGAGACATTGCGCTGGTACCGACCGGATTCAAGGCGCGTGTGCCCGCGGGCTACGAAGCTCAGGTGCGTATCCGTTCATCGATGGCATTCAAGCGGGGGCTCATACTTCCCAACGCTCCCGGGACGATCGACGCCGACTATCCCGACGAGTGGCTGGTGATGGTCAAGAACGACTCGTTTGGGACTACGGAGATCGGGCATGGCGAACGGATCGCACAGGTGGTGCTGAATCGTGTGGCCCTGCTTCCCTGGACCGAAGGCGAGGTGGGTGTTTGGAGTGATCGGCGAGGTGGTTTGGGGAGTACGGGGGAGTCCTGAGTCGTGCGGCGTGAGTGGGGTTGCAGTGCCTTCCCTGTTGCCCCAGCACCGATCCCTTGTACCTTGTCGCAGCTCAAGCGGAGCAATGCCGTGATCAGTGTCGCCTTCGTCCTCCTCGTTCTTGCGGTGGTCCTACTTGCGGCTCTACTCCTGGTTCAACTGAGGAGCGGTGGTCGTCAGGGCGCCATGCTTGTTCAGCAACAGCTCATCGAACTCAGAAATCGTCTAGACTCTCTGGTCACCGTACAGCAACAAGTCCCGCAAACTCTAGCAGAAGGTAGCGCCGAGCAGCTGCGTTCTCTGGCTGACGTACGGGAGAAGCTGGTATGGCTTTCGGAGGCTACAGTACGTTTGGAGACGGTGGGCAGGAGCGTGGCCGAGGTGCAGGAGCTACTGCGTGTACCGCGTTTGAGGGGCACGATTGGTGAGCTGTGGCTTGAAGAGCTGTTGCGTCAGGTCCTCCCCTCTGGCTTGTACCAACTACAGCACTCGTTCAGATCCGGGGAGCGAGTCGATGCTGTTGTGAAAGTTGGCGACCGCCTCGTACCGATCGATTCGAAGTTTCCACTGGAAGCCTGTCAGCGCGTGCTGAGAGCGGATGGAGTCGACGCCGCACGGGAACGCCGCGTGTTTCGCCGCGCGCTGAAGGACAAGATCGACGAGATAGCCGACAAGTACATCAGACCGGAAGAGGGAACGTACGAGTTTGCTCTCATGTACGTTCCTGCCGAAAACGTCTATTACGAAGCTGTCGTGCGCGGTGACCAAACCGGCGATGATTCGAGCATTGTAGGCTATGCGTTGGACCGCAAGGTCATTCCGGTATCGCCGAACACGTTCTATGCATATCTCTCGGCTATAGTCCACGGGCTCAAGGGACTGCAAGTCGAGCAGCGAGCTAGGGAGATCCTGGACGCACTAGGTGGCCTACAACAGCAGTTCGGCCAGTTCGAACGAGCCTACGATCTGGTGGGCAAGCATCTTGTCAACGCGAACAAGCAGTACGAAGAGACCGAGCGCCAACTACACTTGATTCAGCGACGGTTCGATGATATCACTGGTTTGGATGAGGACTAGTGGAGCCCACGAGTACCAGCACCTGCGCGCCCAAGCCCACCGTCCCTGTTGCCCCAACTGCCACACTGACCTCATTTGACGCCTGCCTGACGCCATCTGGCGACCGTCTGGTCGCGCGCCTGCGGAGCCCCACGCACCAGGTCAGGGGCCCGCGCTTGGCGAGTTGGGGAGTAGTAGCGGAGTCGCTGCGCCTCTTTTTGGTTGAAGTCGGACGGGATTAGTTCCGCCTCCACTCCCCACTCATGATATCGGACCAGCTTCGCCAGCCCGCGTCGATCTGCGTCGCAACCAATGTGCCAAAGTCGTCAGCTGGTAAGTGTGCGCTGACTACTGAGTTAGCGACCCCACAGAGAGGGAGTCCGGATCAACGACGTTGTGGCTGCGCAACAGCACTGCGGCTCCATTGCTTCGCGGCCGGTGACAGGTGGCGGAAGACGGTGCCTACCTTCAACGTTCTTCACCACCCGACGCTATACTACGCAGTCCTTGTCAGGTCCTTGACCATCGGTTCCCCACACGCAATCCATGTGCAAGTCCTCTGGTCACGTTCGTCCTAACAAACAGAAACACTGACGAACCTTTGGAAGGAGTGTCCAATGGCTGGTGCAACAACAGGTGTTGGCGCGCTTCGATTGGCGTTTGCAACGGTGGCAATCAGTGCTGCAGCTGGTGCTGCTGGGGCTCAGCGGGTTTCCCAACTTCAATCCACTGCTGAAGAACGTCAGGAAGTGTCGATCACCGTGTACAACCAGAACTTCGGGCTGGTGCGTGAGGTGCGCAACATTTCATTCGGCACAGGACGCATCGCACTCGAGTTCCGCGACGTTTCGGCCCAGATCCAGCCTGAGACGGTGCACATCAAATCCCTGGATCGAGTCGGTAGCCTGCAGGTTCTGGAGCAGAACTACCAGTACGACCTGCTCAATCCCCAGAAGCTGCTGGAGAAGTACCTAGGCAGGACCATCAAGGTCTACCGATTCAACTCGAGCACAGGTCGCGAAGAAGAGTACGAAGCCGAAGTCCTGTCGGTGAACCAGGGGACGATACTCCGGATCGGAGATGAGATCACATACAACTTCCCCGGACGTTTCGCGTTCCCTGAAATCCCCGACAACCTGATTGCGAAGCCCACATTGGTGTGGCTTCTCGAAAGCAACCGGTCCCGCCAGCAGGTAGAGGTCTCATATCTGTCCCGCAACCTGAACTGGAAAGCCGACTACGTTTTGGTGCTCAACGAGGACGATACTGAGAGTGATCTGACCGGCTGGGTGACCCTTGCCAACCAGAGCGGAGCATCCTATGAGAACGCTCGGCTCAAACTGGTGGCCGGCGACGTCCAGAGAGTGACGGGCCAAGTAGGTCGGCGCGATCTCGACGCACTGCGGATGGCCGAGGCCGCGGCCCCTCAGTTCACGGAGGAGGGGTTCTTCGAGTACCACCTCTACACGCTGGACCGTCCTACAACACTGCTACAGAACGAGCAGAAGCAGGTCACGTTGCTCGAGGCATCGGACATAGGCATTGACAAACGGCTGATCTTCTACGGTGCGGCGCAGTACTATCGTGGGTCGTACGGGCAGGTGGTATCGAACCAAAAAGTTGGCGTCTATCTCGATATCACCAACTCGGAACAAAACAACCTCGGTATGGCCCTGCCTCGCGGCATAGTGCGCGTATACAAATCGGATCGTTCTGGCGCGCAGCAGTTCATTGGCGAAGACCAGATCGACCATACCCCTCGGGATGAGCGTGTGCGCATCAAGATGGGTGAGGCATTCGACGTGGTCGGCGATCGTCGGCAGATGGACTACAGCGTCATCAGCGGTTGCGTATCTGAAAGCACGTGGGAGATCAGCGTCCGCAACCACAAGGACGAGGCCGCCGAAGTCCAGATAGTGGAACCGGTTGGAGGGGATTGGGAGATCATCTCCTCGAGTCACGAAGCGGTGAAGCTGGACGCCCACACGTTCAGGTTCACCGTCGACGTACCGGCGCGGGGAGAGGTGACAGTCGAGTACCGTGTGAGAGTGAGGTGGTGCTAGCGAGGGCCAGCTAAGGCCCCGGAACCCCAGGCGGGGGCCACAAGATAGTGGCCCCCTTGCTTGGTGTGGCCCTCGCAGCGGGACCTCCGAAGATCTGGTCGATTCGCTCCAGCCTACGAGCCGAAGATCTTCTCCCCGTCGAACCGCCCGTTCTCAATGAAGACGTTGGATGTGGCGTATCCGGCTTTGATGCTGCCAGCCATATAGACCCCCGGTACGTTCGTCTGCAGGGTGGCTGGGTCGATTGTGGGGACTCCCGACCCGGGATCGATATCAATCCCTAGCTCCCTGAACAGGTCGATGTCGGGATGAAACCCGGTCAGAGCGTAAACGCGGTCGGCCGGCAGAATCTCTTCAATACCGTTGGCCGAGCTTATGACCACACCATCGACCTCTATGCGCCGCACTGTCGTGCCCAGCCGAGCGACTATCTCTCCTGCTTTGATGCGATTCTCAATGTCGGGCTTGATCCAGTACTTGACACCCTGGGAGAACTCCGTCCCGCGATACACTAGCGACGTATGGGCCCCTGCCCTGAACAAGAGCAGCGCAGCCTCGATTGCGGAGTTCTTACCGCCGATCACGACGACTCTAAGTCCGGAGCACCGGTGCGCCTCGTCGAAGTAGTGACACACGTGCGGTAGGTCTTCGCCGGGTACGCCTAGTCGGTTCGGGTTGTCGTAATAGCCGGTGGCCAGCACCAGTCGCTTGACAATGGCTTCCCCGCGCGAGCCTTCCGTTACCACTGTCGGCCCATCCGACCTGTGGCGTCGTCGGTAGTTGACATCGAATTCGCAGAGGATGCCGCCGTCGACGATCCGTGTCGCTGTGAGCTTGGTGTAGGTGCGAACGCGCAGTCCTTCACTTCTGACGACACCCCGGTAGTACATGAGGGCCTCTTCCCGGGTCGGCTTCTCGGCGGAGCACACGAAGGGGTGTCCTCCAATCTCGAGCAGCTCCGGAGTCGTGAAAAACGTCATCCCTATGGGATAGTGGACTATCGAGTTGACGATCGCACCGGCGTCGATGACTACGGGGTCTATTCCCCTGCGTTTGGCGGAGACGGCGCATGCTAGGCCGATTGGACCGGCTCCAACGATTATGGTGTCTTCCTGTTTCATTTGGCAGCGGTCTAGGAGTCGGGGTCAGGAACGGATCACCAAGGTGCTATCTGTGCTCGCATCAAGAATAGCGTACCCACCCGGCTTTCTCTATTCCCCAGCATCTGGATTGCCCCACTTGAAAGAGATCGGCCGCCTACCACTAGCGATAGACCGTTAACCCAATCATCTTGTGGGCTAACTTGAAAGGAGCGTTCATGCCAGACGACGAAATCGTGGTTGGAAGTTTCCCGAAGAACAACAGGGAGGAGGTGCGGGTATCACTCAGCAAGTTCAAAGGGTACGACCTTGTGGGTGTGCGGCAGTGGTATCGTAATGAGAACGACGAACCGCGCCCGTCCAAGAGTGGGATCACTATCAGGGTCGATCTCCTGCCAGAATTGCTGGGATTGATTGAGAAAGCGCGAGACATCGCGTTGGAAAAGGGTATCCTCGAGCTAGAGGAGTAGGACCGGGGCTCTCGTAGCCATAGAGACATAGTCGGTCGAGGAGGGTTACCGTTGGAGAGCTACCAGATACAGTCCCTCTTGGAGATGTTGACAATAGCTGGATCCGTCCTTGGCGGTCTGGCGATTGTAGCCCTGACGTGGGTGAAGACACGAGGTCATATCGGAGGCCGGAAGGATGTCACTAGGCTCACCGAGTCGGTGGATGGGTTGCGTGACAGTGTTGAAGGTATGCGAGCCGAGTTGGGCGACATGTCCGATAGACTCGAGTTCGCCGAGAGGATACTCGCCCGCATCTCCGATGTTGGCGGAGCCGAAAGACTGATCAAATGAGTGGTGAGTCGTGAGCGGGGCTCCACGCTCCCGGCGCTGCTCGCCACTCACTGCCTAGCCGAGGACCGGGCGCTTCCACCTGGCTCCGCATGACGACATTCGTTCATTGCTTGCCTGCTAGGAGAATCGCGGCCGCATCCTAGCGAAGGCGCCCCCCAGCCGTGCGGCCAGGAGGCGCGATGTTGCTCGGTTGGAACCCTTCCGTTACGGTCCGCTGAACAGGAACTCCACCGGCTGGAATAGCCTGTCAAATGTGTCCATCACGTCATCAACCAGCTCAATGAACCTACGTAGAGCCTGTGCCTCTGCTTGAGTCAGCGGCTCACCGTCGGCCCCCAGCACTTCGACGCTGGATGCGGTCACGGTGATGGTGGCGAATAGCTGCTCGTCGGCATAGACCTCTAGTGTACCCTCGTCGTTCACGAGCGAGCCCGTGAAAAACACTTCATGGCCATCGTGCATGAATGTTATGTCGATTGTGGCGGAGCTGTTTTCCTCTGCGTCACCCTCGAGATGCAGCGCGATCTCGATACTCGAGTCGTTGACGGCGATATCGTAGTCAATGTCGATGGTAGCACCGGCGAACGTGAACTCGAAGGCAACGGAGAGCGTGAATTCCGCTACGTTCACGCCGTCCGTAATACTCCCGGCTATGGTGAACGTGGGTGACGTGATGGGGCCGGACGTGGAGACCACGTAGTCCAGATAGGTGACGTCTCCGGACACGACACGCAGTCGAATCGCAGCTTCGTTCTCAGTGCTCTCGTCCAACAAGTCGGCGTAGCCGATCGAATCGAGGGGTACGGCGATCTCCTTTGTGATCGGGTTCACCGTGTAGAGAATGAAGCGAACACCGTTGTCCGGGCCATCGGTCGCTTCTGGGTCGACCAGATACCCCTCCCCTGGGACGTACACATAGGTCAAGCCCCGATACTCTTCAGGAATGAGTACAGCCGCTGGCGCGGCCATCGCGGCCGCGATTTCTTGAGCCGCGAGTTGGGCTCGCTGCGTCAGACTGACATAGTGCGGATCCGCGGCCGATGCCAGCAGGTCAACAGACGCTGCCGCAGCCCCACCGCCCACTACGAACTCAGCGCCCAGCACCGAGAAGCTCTCGAACGCTTGGGTTCCGAACGCGTCGTCCACTGTTTGCAGGCTGGCCTGCGCTTGGTCCGCGTCGAAGTTCCCTTCGAACGGGTTGGTGGTGTCGTTGCAGGCCGACAGGGAGATGGCGAGGATTGTGCTCAGTGGAAGCAAACGCTTAGGACGCAATGACATGGCTGTTCAACCTCCAGCGAGAAGGCCGGGCGCACCCGGTGTGGTCAACTGGGCCTATTCTCTGTGACTGGTTGAAGCTAAGAACCGAGTTGCGGTTGCGCCGTGACGGTCAGCACGTGAGCGACGTGACCTGATAGACCTCCGGCTTGACGGCACGGCTGGGAGTTGGGGTGGGTCTTCTGTTTGATTGGTGGGCCCGCGCGAGACTAGTGGTGGAAGGAGGAAGTTGCTCCAAGGAGACTGGCTGAGCGCGTCTAGTCCACGATCCCTCGTCTAGGCGCCGATCTCCTGCTGGGCACCCTGGAGAACGTTCTGCATTCGCCGCCTAGTCTCAGCCACATCAACTCTCGCATCGGACCACGAGGGCGTGCCAGAAAGGTCCAATGGAATGGCCAACAGCGCACCCTGCTGCGTACTTCGGGGGAGCCTATTCAGAGGGACCGCTATCGGTCGACGATCGTCATCCAGGAGGACGGCCACGTCCCCGTTGATCTGTTCGACAGCATAGTAGCGTGGTGGATTCATAGCGCTATTCGTCTCCTTCTGCCCTGATCGAACGCACGCCCACTACAGAGATTCCGCTAGAGCAGCCCCACCGTCGAGTGTGATAACAGCCGATTCGCTGCATCGTATTGTGTGCTGCAAGAATCGTACGGCTGCAGCGGCAGATGCCTTCCTACAGGCGCATTTCGAACGAACGCTCGATTCCATGGATGGAAACTAGGGTTTCCGGCAATATGACAGCTCCAACCAGCAGCTGGCCCGTGGCTGAGGGCGTGCTGCACCCTCCCGACTGCGGGGCTAGCCGGCCAAAGCGGTGAGTAGATCCGACGGCCCACGGCCACATTGAAGGATTGTCGCTACACGTGGACTGACACTGTTGGGGCGGCGTTGTCGCTCGGATGGCAAGCTTAAGTCCCATTTCACATCCTCTTAAGGCTCGCTCCCTCTACTTTGGAAGAGCTGGCCGTCTAGGTTGGCCAGCACGTACCTGCACCTAGGGAGCGAAGATGCGGAAACATGTTTTGCTACTCGCCGTCCTGTCTTTATTCGCCTGTCAACGCGAGAGAGCGACCCAAGAAGAGGAAATGGTTCCTGCGGGGGAGACATCCCAAACGGCATCCCTGTTCAGTCCGTTACCGAGTGCTCCACCGGTGCTTCCGGAGAATCCCATTACGGCCGAGAAAGTCGTACTCGGCAAGATGCTCTTCTTCGAGCCACGGCTTTCGCGTAGTTGGCTCATCAGCTGCAACACGTGCCACAATTTGTCACTGGCTGGTGTGGACCTGCTCCCCACTTCTGTCGGACATGGTTGGCAGAAGGGACCAAGGAACGCGCCGACAGTGTTGAACGCGGTGTTCAACATTGCGCAGTTCTGGGACGGTCGGGCAGAGGACCTGATGGAGCAGGCAATGGGTCCAGTACAGGCTGCGGTAGAGATGAACAATACGCCCGAGCGGGTCGTAGCCACCCTGAAGAGCATGCCGGAGTACGTGGATCGTTTCAGAGTCGTGTTCCCGAGCGAGGAGGACCCGGTAACGTTCGAGAATATGGCCCGGGCCATCGAGGCGTTTGAGGCAACTCTGCTGACCCCTGACGCGCCCTTTGACCGCTACGTCCAGGGAGATCACACAGCGCTCACAGCGTTGGAACAACGAGGGCTCGAGTTGTTCACCAACAAGGGCTGCGCCGGCTGTCACGGTGGCGTAAATGTGGGTGGAACAGGGTACTTCCGCTTCGGTCTGGTACAACGGCCCGGCGCCGATGTTCTGCCCCCGGGAGACAAGGGGCGTTTTGCTGTCACCCAATCTGCCAGTGATGAGTATCTGTTTCGGTCACCAACGCTCCGGAACGTCGCGCTAACGCCACCGTATTTCCATTCAGGGGCGATTTGGGATCTCGAGGAAGCAGTGGTGTTGATGGGGTCGGCTCAACTGGGTGCTCAGCTGGTGGACGAAGAGGCTGCAGCCATCGTCGGGTTCCTCAGGAGCTTGACGGGAAGACAGCCACAGGTGGAGTATCCGACGCTACCACCGCAAACGGACGCGACGCCGCTCCCTGAAACTGTCAGCGGATCGGTCGGGCCGGGTTAGTCAGATCTGACCGGAAAGGGACAACGATCGCACGCGCATTATTGCCGTGCCCTTAGCGTTCTGGCTCAGCGGAGCACCTGGCTCAGAGGAACGTTGCCGCTGTCCCTGAATGCTACTGTGCGCTCGCCGATTGGTGTGCTGACAGCGAGTCTAGAGTCTAGCGTGTAGCTGACCGCCCCCCGCTGGAGCAAGGCCCTGGCACCTGCCCCCACTCCGGCCCAAGTGAAGGTCACTGGGATCTCGACCGCAGTGTGCTGTGTCGCAGGGAGTGCGATGTCGCGTTCCAGCGCGACGTTCCCAAAGTGAGTCTCCTCGAGATCGACAGCCGCGTTGATACCCAAGGTCCGAATCGCGTAGCCGTTCGGGTTGAACACATCCAGGACCAGATTGAGAGATCCGCCTGCGAGATCTAGGCCCGTGAGTTGGATGGACTCGAGTCTGAGGGTGGGCCGTTCGAACTGCAGGTTCTTGACGACGGCGCAGGATGCCAGTGGCGTGGCCAGCAATCCGAGCCGGACTGCAAAGATCAGCAAGCGTCTCATGTGCGAAATCTGCCCGCGCTGACCCAGCAGAGGAAGAGGTGCAGGTGGGGGCTGCTGCAGCTAGATTCTGTCGGTCGGTTAGCGGTGCTCAGGGACGGTGCAGGGGGATCAAGGTTTGGAGGCCATTGCGTGAGGAATCCCAAGGTGGTGTTTGGCGTTGGCATACTGGCGATCACCGTACAAGCCTGTGCCGGGCAGAGTTCGCAACCAGTCGGGCCTGTCGTGGCAGCGCCAGTTGCCACGCTCCAGGCCGAGCTCGACGAGATTCTGGCCGATCCTGCCTTTCACAACGCGAACTGGGGAGCAATGGTCCAGTCGGTGGAAACTGGTGAGGTTCTGTATCGGAAGCATGAACGCAAGCTGTTCATGCCGGCATCGAACATGAAGCTCGTCACCGGGGCCGCTGCCTTGACCCAGCTGGGAGCAGACCATCACTTCCGGACTCGCGTCCTGGCATGTGGAGAGATCGATCAGGACGGTGCTCTAAAGGGCGACATCCTCGTGATCGGGGGCGGTGACCCGACCATTTCCCAGCGCTTTGGTGACGGAGATCCACTCCACATCTTTCGCGCGTGGAGTGACTCCCTGCACAGGCGAGGAATACGACGCATCGAGGGCAATGTGGTGGGGGACGATGATCTCTTCGATGACGTTCACATTGGACCGGGTTGGGCTTGGGATTACCTGGGGAGCGCGTATGCAGCCGAGATCGGCGCTCTTCTCTTCAACGAAGGTGCGTTGCGGATCAACGTGACGCCGGGCCGTTCCAAAGATAGCAGTGCCGCTGTCTCGCTTGAGCCCCCGACTTCTTATGTCGAGCTGAAAGGCGAGGTGAGTACAGTTGGCGATAGCACCGGTATCAACGTTGGAGTAGCCCGACCACCGTTTTCCAATGAAGCTGAAATGGAGGGCGCCATATGGATTGGTGCCGATTCGTTGACTCTGTACATCGCACCCCACGATCCAACGCTCTATTTCGTTACCGTGCTCCGTGAGACCCTCCAGGCACAAGGGGTGGCGGTGGTGGGAGACGCGGTGGATCGTGACAGCGTAGCAGGGGATTGTGACTCCGCAGAGACGTTGTTCGTGCACGAGTCGCAGGGGCTTGCCGAGATTCTGAAGCCTCTCTTCAAGGAGAGCCAGAACCAGCTAGCAGAAATGCTGTTGCGCTACCTGGGTGCGGTTCGGACAGATACCGGCAGCGTTACTACGGGTCGGCGGGTCGTCACACAGAGGCTCACGAATTGGGGTATCCCGGACGATTCGTACATCTACTACGACGGATCCGGTTTGTCGCGGTACAACTACCTCGCTCCGGAGGCGTTGGTGCGGCTGCTCCGCGCTGTGTCGCAAACGCAGGAGTTCGAGGTGTTTTACGATGCGTTACCGATCGCGGGAGTTGATGGGACCCTCGAGTCTCGTATGAGGGGAACTAGGGCGGAGGGCAACGCGCGGGCCAAGACCGGGTTCATCTCAAACGCTCGCGCGCTGTCAGGGTATGTGACCACCCAGGATGGTGAACTTCTTGCGTTCAGCATCATTGCCAACAACTTCGACACAC
>Ga0111155_1016_pt1 | contig 14151 bp, 16 predicted proteins | sample DeeMarSeWOR28_12_FD_80253 | JGI IMG/M metagenome (GOLD analysis project Ga0111155, IMG submission 80253) | Gemmatimonas sp. SG8_17
TGGAACGCGGCGTGTCAACTGCTGTGAGCGAGAAGAGCTGATTCTGGGGCCCGGCCCGCTTCTCCTCCCGCACCTCCCATTCATGACCGCCGATCTCAATTATCCCACGCAGCACCGTGGCGTCCTCCCTGTTGGTTTGAGTCGCGGCGCGGCGATCAGCCCTGGCTCATTTCGGCGAAAATCACCGCTGTTCCACAAGGTGCGCGCACCGCAATCTCGCGTGCGCCATAAAAAGTAGTCCGCTCGGGAAATATGATGTCGGCGCCCTCTAGTTTCACCTTGATCGCATCCAGGTCAGAGACCTCAATGAAGAGGCCGCCAGACTTGTGGAAGGGGCCCTCAGCGAGAGTCGGAATATCGTTCGCGACGCTCGCGCGGCTCTGGTACATGACTTCGACGTTGCCCGCGCTGACGGCGGCAAACCCGATGCGGTCTCCCTCCGGGACCTCGATGGTCTTCTCGAACCCCAGCCGGTCGATCCAGAATGCAATGCATGGTTCCACTGCTTCGACAAAAATCACGGGCGTGAGCTTCTTCATTGTCTCGTCCGATGTGTGCGGTGTGGTGGAGGCTGAAGCGCACGCGAGTGCGAGCACCGCGAGGCCGGAACAGCAGAGAGTTCGCATGCCCGAATGTAAGCCGAAGCCAGGTGGGTCGCCAGGTAGCTCCCCAGCCACCCCGAGAGTCCGTTCGGCGGTGCCGGGTTCCAATTGGAAACTGCGACCGCGAGGGACCCGTAGGTACGCAAGGAGCTACCCTACCGAGGCGACCGTGTCCAAGACGAGTATCTCGTGCGCCGTGATCCTGGCGGCACTGGCACTTCCGCACACCGCGCCGGCACAGGATGAGTGGCGTCGCCGCCGCCCCAGCCACCGGGCGCTCAATGTAGCCGTTGGTGATTATGGCATCAGCGTCGGCAACTCGCGCGGCATCAACGGTCTTAGGATCAACTTCCGGGACGATGATCTGCGGTGGGTGAATGGGATCAACCTGACCTTCTGGAAAGCCCGGGACAACTACGACGCCGTCATCAACGGCCTGGCGGTGGGGCTAGTCGGGCCGCAGGCAGGGGAGATCAATGGCATCGCGCTGGGCCTGGGAGTTGAGGCAGAGCGCCTTAACGGGCTCAGCGTGGGCGCTCTCGCGTCCGTCGTGACACAATCCCTTCATGGAGTAGCCGTTGGCGGCCTGGCTACCGTGGCGGCTGAGGGCGATCTGACGGGGATAGCAGTTGGCGGTCTCGCAACGGTTACCAACGGTGACATGGCCGGGATCGGCGTAGGTGGTTTGGCCACCGTGTCCAACGGTTCGTTGCGTGGGCTCGCTGTGGGAGGGCTGGCCACGGTCAGCAATGGCGACCTGCATGGCATCAATGTGGGGGGCCTCGCCGCAGTGTCGAATGGCAACATGCATGGGATGGGTGTCGGTGGCCTGGCGCTGGTCACTGAGGGTGACATGGCAGGCGTGGGTCTGGGCGGCCTGGCCACCGTAGCTGACGGATCGCTACACGGAATTGGCGTTGGTGGTCTTGCGTCCGTGATAGGAGAGGACCTTGCAGGCCTGTCCGTCGGGGGGCTAGCCTCGGTCGTCACCGGGGCCACAATCGGTGCCTCAGTCGGTGGCTTGGCAACTGTGCACAATCGCGACGCTGAGGGACTCTACTTGGGCGGACTCGCCACGGTGGTGAATGGCAGCGCCGCAGGCTTGTTGGTGGGAGGCCTGGCTTCAGTCGTCAACGGTGATATGACTGGTATGGGTATCGGTGGGTTGGCGGTGGTAGCCTCGCGGAGAATCAGGGGCATCGCGTTGAGTGCTGGGGCTGTTCATGCTGAGGGCCTCATGCAGGGAGTGGCGGTGGGTGGTTACAAGGTGGAGAGCAGGCGCCTGGAAGGCCTGATCATCGCCGGCATCCGGACCAAGGCCCGCCGCTCGCTGACGGGATTTGCCATCGCCGGCTACAACAACATTCAAGGAGTCCAACACGGGCTCACCATCGGACTGTACAACCGAGCCCGCGAGTTGCATGGCGTGCAAGTCGGCCTGTTGAACTACGCGGGCAACAATGAGGGAGTGTGGCGGTGGCTGCCCCTCGTCAATGCGCACTTGAATTGACTCCAGTTAGCTGACAGCTCCCAGCAGATAGCTGGCCGCCGACGGTCTATTCGGAACCATCGCCCCACCAACGGTGTTCATCCAACAGCGCTGGACCGGTCTGGCAAACAACTCCCCAGGAGATTGCATGACTGATATTGCCGCCCGCGGCTACACGGATCCGAGTGTCCTCGTTTCGACTGACTGGGTGGCGGACAACCTCGCCAACCCCGACGTCCGCATCGTGGAGTCAAACGAGGATCCGCTACTGTATCCGTCCAGTCACATTCCAGGCGCAGCGGAAGTCGACTGGACCAGAGACCTCAACCAGCCAGTTCTGCGTGACTATCTGGAGAAAGAGGCATTCGAAGCCCTGATGGTCCGTATAGGGGTGACGCCTGAGACGACGGTCGTCTTCTACGGCGACAAGAACAACTGGTGGGCCACTTACGCGTTCTGGATCTTCCAGCTATTCGGTCATTCCAACGCCAAGATCATGGACGGCGGCAGGCTCAAGTGGGAACTGGAGGGTCGTCCGATGACGGACGAGCTCCCCAGCTTCGGGCCGACCAGCTACCTGGCGCCCAAGCGGAACGACTCGAAGATTCGTGCGTTCCGCGATCGGGTCATCGATCACATGATGGCAAACGGCAAGCTGGTCGACGTACGCAGTCCGGAGGAGTACTCGGGTGAGCGGCTCCATATGCCGGATTACCCCAACGAGGGTGCGTTGCGGGGCGGGCACATCCCGGGTGCAGTCAGCGTGCCGTGGGCCAGGGCGATCAACCCGGAAAACGGAACCTTCAAGCCGGCGGACGAACTCAGCGAGATCTACGTCCAGCAGCAAGGCCTCAAGCCCGATGAAGAGGTAATCGCATACTGCCGTATCGGTGAGCGCAGCAGTCACACTTGGTTCGTGCTGACCTATCTGCTGGGTTTCTCCAAGGTCAGGAACTACGACGGGAGTTGGACCGAGTGGGGCAATCTGGTAGGGGCGCCGATTGAGAAGTAGCTGACGGCTAACAGCTGTCGGTCAGCTGCCGACGCTTCACTGGCAACCTCAGGAAACTGTGATGTCTGAAGGGGACAGATACCCTGCCAAACTGAGCAAGCTGCTGCGACGGATCTCGGCGGCCGGCACGCGGGCTGAGCGCATCCAAACGCTGATTGACCTTTCCAAGCAGTACCGGGAAGTGCCACAACGGATAGCGACGCGGCCCTACTCCAAGGACCACGAGGTGCCGGGGTGTGAGTCCAAGGTATACATGTTTACCGAAGACAAGGGCGATGGCACGCTCGAGTTCCACTTCGCGGTGGAGAATCCCCACGGTATTTCGGCTAGAGCGCTAGCAGTGATCCTCGCAGGCACGCTGTCCGGCGCTCCGCTTGCCGAAGTCGCCGCTGTGTCGACCGACCTGGTCTATGACCTGTTTGGCCAGGACCTCTCCATGGGGAAGAGCATGGGGCTACAGGGAATGGTCCAGATGGTGGCGCGGGCAGCGCAGCGGGGTGCTGGAGCTGTGGCGGATGGTGGGCTGGGGCAGTCGGCCAGATCAATGAGCAGCTAGCGTCCGCACCTCCACCGTCCCTCACCGTCCCTCACCATCTTTCACCGTCTCTCACCATCTTTCACCATCCCTCACCATCTTTCACCATCCCTCACCGTCCCTCAAGCTGCTGCAGCAAAGATCCGATAATCCTATCAGATAGGACTGTTTGCAGGGTTACAGCTCTCTAATCCGGAGGTTGGAGCGCCAGCATGCTCGTCATTATCGGCTTGTTAGTGGTGATCCTGTCGGTATTTGGCGGGTTCAGTTTGGCCGGAGGCAACGTAGTTGCTCTATTCCATATCTCCGAGTTCCTGGTGATCGGAGGGACGGCGGTCGGGACGATCCTGATATCGACCCCGAGATCAATCGTCAAGGACCTCACCCTGAAGCTCCGCGGCGTAGTAAGTCCAGCCCCGTTCACCAAGGATGTGTATCTGGATACGCTCAAGATGCTCTACGAGTTGTTCCAGATCGCCCGCCGAGACGGGTTGGTGGCGATTGAGTCGCACATCGAGCATCCGGAGCAGAGCGCTGTGTTCCAGAAGTACCCCACGGTCGTGGCCAAGCATCATGCAGTCACTTTCCTGTGCGACTCGCTGCGGCTCGTCCTCGTTGGCAGCGTGCCACCACACGACCTCGAAGCTCTGATGGATTCGGAGATCGACGTTCACCACGAGCAAGAGGCACGGCCGGTGTCAGTCCTGCAGAAGGTCGGTGACGCACTACCGGGAATCGGGATCGTGGCTGCAGTGCTCGGCATCGTGGTGACGATGGGCGCGATCGCTGGTCCGGTGGAACACATCGGTGAGAAGGTGGGAGCAGCTCTTACCGGCACTTTTCTTGGTGTGCTGTTGGCATACGGTTTCGCCACACCGTTGTCGAGTGGGATGGAACACATCAACGCTGCGGAGGCGCGCTTCTTCCACGTCGTCAAGGCCAGCGTGGTTGCGTTTGCCAAGGGCTTCGCTCCGATAGTGGCAACGGAGTTCGCCCGCCGCGCCATCTTCTCCGAAGTGAGACCGACCTTCGAAGAGATGGAGACGGCCTGCAAGAGTACTAAGGGCAAGTAACGGCAGGTGACGCGATGAATAAGGATCGCGAAGTCCCTGTTCGCATCGTAGTCCGCCAGAAGCGGCAGCAACACGCTCATCACGGAGGAGCCTGGAAGGTGGCCTTCGCCGATTTCATGACCGCTATGTTTGCCCTGTTCCTCGTGCTCTGGTTGGTCAATCAAAGCTCTGAGGTGAGATCGTCCATCGCCGGCTACTTCCAGAATCCACTGGGCCAACCGGGAGAGTCGGGCAACTCACTGCTGACATTGGACGGGCCATCACCCTCCGGGCTCCGTCCGACTCTACAGCAGCCGATTGACCTACGTCGTGTCCAGCTGCAAGAGCTGGGCGAAAGACTGCGTGAGCGCATGGACAGCATACCGGAACTCAAGTCCGTTGCGTCCCAGATCGAGATTGAACTCGCAGACGATGGGTTGCGGATTCAATTGCTCGAAGATTCGACAGGCGTCTTCTTTGAAACAGGCAGTCCAGCACCAAAGCAGGAAGGGAGAGATCTGCTCACGCTGCTCGGTTCCGAGCTTGGGGCATTGCCATACCGCGTTGTCATCGAAGGTCACACCGACGCACGTCGGTACGACCCCGCAGCGGGTTACACCAACTGGGAACTGAGCGCAGACAGGGCGAATGCCGCGCGGCGAATACTGACTGCGAACGGCCTCCAAGAGTCTCAGATAGCGCTGATCCGGGGCTGGGCTGATCGGCACCTGCAAGTCCCCGAAGACCCATACTCACCGCGCAATCGCAGAGTGACGATCACGATGTTGGATGCTGAGGTGAGTGCCGCTGGAGGTGAATCCGTTGGCCTGACCGCGTCAGGTAGGGGCCACCGATGAACCCCGCCCTCACCGTACTCGTAGCCGCCGATGATCCGCTGGTGCTGGGCATTTTCCGTGACGTCGTGGACGGGGAAGAAGCCACCAGAATGGTGGTGGCTCGCAGTGGCACACAGGCGCTCGACTACGCCCGTAAGTTCAGTCCGGACTGTGTGTTTAGCTCGGCTTCGCTCGATGGATTGGATGGGCTGGAACTGTGCCGGAGGATACGGGCCGACCGCCGTCTGGGGTACACGTTGTTCGGGCTGCTAGCGAACGATATCGACCGCGAAATGAGAGCCGCCGCCGTTGACGCTGGAGTGGACGACTTTCTCTCTGGCCCACCCGAACCGGATGAGGTGAGAGTCCGGCTGCGGCGCATGGCACGGGTCCGAGATCAACTCAAGCGGCTGAGAGTGGACGAGCGGTGTGACGCGGAGGCGGCGCTGCATCTCGACCAGGTGTTCTCGCTACTGGTGCATCTCATCGACTCAGTGCTGCCGGGTGCCGCTGTGCGCGGCTCTGCCGTCGCGAGCTCGGCACTGAAGATAGCGAACCGATTCGAGGTTCCCGAGCATCTGCTCCGGGACCTGGAGATAGCGGCTCGTCTGTGCGAGATCGGTAAGGTCGTCACTCCCGCCACGGGAGAAGACGGCACTGTCGAAAACGTCCAGGCAGACCACCTTCCGGTATACGTGATGTCTTCCAAGGCTGTCATGCGGCAGGTGTCGTGGCTGCGTGAAGCTGCAGAAGTCGTTGGATCCATAGCGGAAAATTGGGACGGTACTGGGCTACCTGATCGGCTCTACAAGGGACAGATACCGCTCCGATCCAGGATCCTGAGGATTCTCATCGATTTCCATCAGGCCCTAACGGGCCCCGGAGCGCACGATCCTCTGGAAATTGTCGCCCGGCTGGCTGAGCACGGGGGCACTCGCTATGACCCGGTGGTGGTCCTGCACTTCCAGACCGTAATAGGCGACGTACCCGAGAAGAAGTGGCAAGGTCATGGCACTCTGATTGCCGTGCGCGATTTGAAAGACGGAATGATCTTGTCTGAGGATCTCTTCACTAGCTCAGGGGTCAAGCTGCTGGCGCGGGGGGCAACGCTGACCGGAGCCACCCTGGAGGTCATCAAGCGGCGCAACCAGGTCGATCCGATTCTCGAAGGCGCCTGGATTCGTCGCGAGACTCCTTGAACGTCGCTTGCGTTTTCCAGCCAACCTATATAGCGTCATCCCGACTCCCACGAGATCAAAGACAATTCAGCTTCGCGATCCCACTCTTCATCAGGAGGACCGGCGTGCATTCTGAGCCGGCATCCTCGCAGTGGAGCGAGGTCACGGCTGACGTTGCCCGGTCGCTCTCAGCTGGCGAGCTGCACGAAGTCCTGATCACGGTCCACGGCGCAGCGCTATCCCGCAGTCTCCTTCGTGGTGTCGCCCACGATCTGAGTAATGCCTCGCAGGTATTCTCGCTCAACACATCCGGCGATGACTCTGACAGTCACGACTCCGACGCATGGCAGTCGACGGCACAGTGGGTCTCTCAGAAACTGTCTCGAGCGATCGCGCTATTACGGGATTTCGCCACGGTACACCCACCGGACGAGGCTCCGGTTGTCGTGAACGATGTAATCACAACCGTTCACGAATGGCAGACGTATCAGAAGCCACAACCACCCGTGCCCGTGCGGTTGGAGTTGGTGCCAGGTCTCGCAGCGGTCCGAGCATCTGAAGGTAGACTCAGACACGTGTTGCTGGAGCTGATCGCCAATGCCAAGGAGGCGGTTGGAGCGTCGTCCAACGGTGAGATCCTGGTTACGGCCTACGCAGTCCCGGAAGGCGTTTCCGTCACGGTGGAGGACAACGGGCCCGGGATACCGACAGACCTGCGGGAGAAGATCTTCGAACCCGGCTATACAACCAAGGACCCCGCCTGGCACGGCGGACTGGGGCTCGCCGCCTCACGCAGCTTGGTGACGTGCTGGGGAGGGAGCATTCAGGTGGAGGCCGGAGCCGAAGGCAGCGGCACACGTATGTTGATTCGGCTCAAAGCCTGGCCGGGACGTACCTCGAATACCTAGACCATCCTGAGTATGTCGTCGACCATCTCGTTGGCAACCGTAACGAGTCGTGCAGCCGCAGCGAACGCCTGTTGTTGAGCTATCAACCAAACCATTTCCTCGTCGACCGATACGCCGTTGGCACTCGCCCGGCGCTGCTGTGCTTGGCTGACGAGTATCTCGTTGACGGCACTGGACTGGACTGCCTCCTGTACTGAAATGCCAAAGGCAGTCACAGTATCGATGTAGAACTCACCAGCAGAACGTCCACCGAGAGCCGCCAATGGCGCCGAGCGGAGTCCGGCGATGGCAAGTGCCACATCCCCGTCGCCCGCGGCCGCTGTACCACCAGCGGCAATCGCGTCGCCGGATGCTGCGACGGCTGCGGTGAGATCGATTGTCTGAGCAGTCACACCGGCGGGATCGAAGAAGTCCGTGTTCGTTGCACCGGTCGCGGTGTAGCCGGTCCTGTGAATTGCGTTGAGTTCTGCGACCACAGCCGCAGCGAGTGCATCCAACTCACTCCTGAGTCCAGGTAACTCGTTGTTGATCAACTCGACCAGACCCTGTAGAGCGCCCGATCGCGGGTCGACGTCACCTCCTCCCTGCACTCCAATGCCCGTTGCTCCCCCAGCTACGGTCCGGACCTCGAGCGTTCGGGCACTGGCGCCGTCGACCAACAGCGTGTCGCCAGCCACCACTCCGACTGTTCCGTTGTCACGCGTCAAGACGCGGACCCCAATCAATTCCGACAGGCGATCAATCATGAGATCCCGCTGATCCGCCAAGTCCGGAGCCGAGCCAGTGATGCCTCCGGCGGTGAGGATCTGTTGATTCAATCCTGCGATCCGCGAGAAGAGTTGGTTTACCTCGGCGACTGTCAACTCCATCTGCGCCCTGGCGTCTCGGCTCGCCTGCACGATACTGGAGTCGAGCAAATGGAGCTGATCCACGAAGCGACGGGCTTGTTGCTGGACCAGCCCACGGTGTACGCTGCTTGCGGGATCGTCAACCAGCTCGCCGAAGGCATTGAAGAGACTGTCCAATGCTGCAGAGACACCGTCCTCAGACGGTTCATTGATTGCGCCTTCGACCTGCTCCAAAAAGGTCAGCAGGGTGCTCGACCGTCCCAGCGTGCCGGACTCACGACGTAGGGCAGCGTCGAGCAGGGTCTCACGCAGCCGTTGGACGCCACTGTCCGTCACCCCGCGGCCAATCGAACCCAGAGGTGTCTGTAGCGGGGTGGCGGGCAATATGTCCAACCTTTGACGCGTGTAACCAGGCGTCATCGCGTTGGCGACGTTGTGGCCAGTCACGTCGAGCGCCCGCTGATGGGTGATGAGGGCACTTCGAGCGATACCCAGCAGGCTGATCAATGTCATCGGTCAAGCTATCCGGTTGAAGATTACGCCGGGAGCACCGCTGTTCTCTTCACCGCGTTCCCCAGCGTGATACACGGCATCGGGTGCAGTAAGGGCCGAAAAGAGCTCTTGCAGAAAAGTGTCCGCTGACGCGCGCGCGCCCTGCAGGACTCCGCGGTTGATGGCAGCCTCGTGGGTGACCGCCTGGGCCGCCAAGCGTAACTGGCCACGCGCCGTCTCGAGCTCGAGTGGCAGCGGCTTGCCCAAGTAGTCCTCCAACAGTGTGAGCGGCAGCTCTTCCTGTCCGGTCAGATAGCTCATCACAGCGGCGCGCCGCTTGCGGGCCGCGTCCAGCGTGAACAAGGTCCGACCTATCGCTCGCGCGCTGGCCTCGAGACCGTCGTTGTCGTTCGCCGCAACTCTTGCTCTCTGTTGGACCATCGCTTCGCAGAGCTGTTCCAGCACGCGCGCTTCGTCCCTGAGCGCTCGTGACAGGCTGCTCGACCAATCCTGCTTCTCGTTCTGTGGCTCTGAGGCCATGGTGGGTGTTCCCCGAGCCTCCTTATGAGGCTCCTTCAGGTTCGACCTGAGCCGTGGCGGCGAGGTGACGGCTGAGCTGCCGGCATAGCGCCTCCCCGAGTCCAGAGCGCCACCGTTCGGCAGCCGCAGTGGCCAATTGCTCGTCGAGCATCGCCTGGAACATGTCCTGTCCGGACGACGCAGCTATCACGCCCCCCTCGGGGATGGTAGCCCGCATCGCCTGGAAGAGCTGGTTCAAGAACACGCCCTCCAACTCATGCGCCATGCGGCGCAGCTGGGCCTGCTCGTCTCGTGGTACCGTCGCGCTGCGTGCGCCAATCCCGGCAATCTCAGTCATCGCACCACCACCCGAGCTGACAATGCACCAGCCGTTCGCAGGGATTCGAAAATCGCTGCAATCTCTCGCGGTTCCGCACCCACTGCGTGGAGACCAGCCGCAACATCCTGCACCGTCGCGCCGGGTCCGAGCCAGACGCTTCCCGGGCTCTGCGGATCTCCGGCGTTCTCGGGTGCGCCCACCTGAAGACTCAGCCCTTGATGGCTTACAGTCGCCGCGCCAACCTGTGTACCGCCGCCCGCGACCACGGTGCCCTCCCGCCCGTCAATGACTACCACGGCAGGCACGTATGCCTGGACAGGCAGAGTGTCCACCGCTGCGAGGAATCCATTGACATTATCGGCCGATCCACCGGTGGGCGTGAGCGTCACGGACCCGGGGTCGTCAACCGTGGCGGCGCCCGCACCGAACGCCGCATTGACAGCCTCGGCTATTCGGCTAGCCGTGACGAGATCGGGGCGCCGCAGCGTCAGCCTGGGTTGAGCGTCGACGGCTGCCTGCGGTGGATCGATTTCCACAACGCCGCCGTCAGGGATGCGCCCAGAGTTGCCACGCCGAGCGTAGGTGGAAACGGTCATCGCATCGCTGGCCACCAACAGTGGTCCCTGGGCGGTGGCTACCGGTGGTGAGTTGGGATCAGTGACCAGCGGTGTTATCCAGAGGACTCCGCCACGCAGTGATGTCGCATCGCCCAGAGCTGCAACTTGAACCTCGAAGCGACCGCCGGCACGCAGGTATGGCGAGACTTCGGCGGTGACCAGTACTGCCGCCACGGTCCTCAGTCGTAGGTACTCGGCTGGCACCTCGATGTTGAAACGTCTCAGCAGATTGACTACCGACTGAACAGTGTGGACTGCACCGTAGTGGGTGCCGAAGCTGCGGTCTCCCGTCCCGTCAAGTCCCGTAACCAGCCCGTAACCCACGAGCCGTCGAGGAATTGCGCCCTGCTGTACCGTCAGATCACTGATACGCGTGTTGGCCTGTGCCTGAGCCTCCTGCGCTAAGGCACAAAGACTCAACAGCAGGCCGAGACCGAGGGAATAGAATCGCAGACGAGTCATGGCCAGAACACCGACAAGATCTTGCCGATGATCCCTCGCTTCGGCCCAATCTTGTTGCCCTTGTAGCTGATCGTGGCTGCGGCAACCCGGCTCGAGAACACCAGATTGGTGGACGACACGTCTTCAGGGCGCACGTAGCCTTCCAGCTTCACTTCTTGTTTGCGGCCGTCGACAGTGACTTCTTTGCTACCCTCAATCCGAGCAACTCCGCTCGGTTCGATCTCTACGACCCTGACGCTCAGGACTGCGGTCAGCCCGCCCTGGCGATTGGCTTCGCCGATGTCGCGGGAGTCTGCACCCAATCCCGTTCCGAACCCACCCGATCCCGAACCCGAAATCGGGCTCGTGGTAACGCTGCCCGAGACGGAAGCCGACTGCTCACGATCCGAGGTGGAGATCTGCGATACCCGCTCGCTCGCGGCGGCCTGTTCGTCCACCACGATGGTCAGGATCTCGCCTACCTGCAGCGGTAACCGATCAGACAACCAGGACGCACGAGGGGCTGGCGCAGGGTTGACTGCTTGTGCGACCTGGGCTCGTGCGGCGACGGGCTGCAGGGCGGATCCGGCAATTGCAAGACAAACGACGGATACGTATGGATTGTTCACCGGCTACCTCCTGTGAGCTTGGCCATCCCTGTTGCGGTCGCGATTCCGGTGACGTGGCCCGACCTCCCCTCGACCCGAGCCCGAACCTGGTCTCCTGCCCGAGCCGCATTGAGGGCGACTCCGAATACTGATACTTGGACCGTACCCCGACTCCAGGTGAAGCGCACTGGTTCTCCCGCAGCGATCACGTACGGTTGGGACACAGCTGGACTGCTGAGTTCGACCCCGGCGGCAACCGGTCGGCGGATTTGCCAGCCAATGTCCGGCAAGGCCTCGGGCTGCGCGCGGGGTGGTCTCCAGCGGACCCGCACGGTCCGCTCGAAGTCCCCTGGTGCTAGCTGGGTACCAGCGGCCAGGGGGCGGGTGGCTACCACGACCGTGTCTTCTATGCCGGCTCGTACTCGCACAGCCGCGGTAGATCGCTGCGACGGTGTGAAAGCGACGGCGAACCAGCCGTCCGTGCCGCGTCCCACCAAACGAAACGGAACATCTGCAGGCAGTTCATGCTCCAGCGTCATCCTCCCCCATTCCAGATGGAGCCTGTGGGGAGAGACTCGCCAGACCTCGGCGATGCTCTCAGCAACCCGACTTGCGAGTCCCTCTGCGAAACCATCCGGCGCTACACCCGTTTGCGCGTAGAGGGCACTAGACGCTGCCAACATGGCAAGCGCAGCGTTAACGAATGAGGTCACTCGTGACATACATCATGTCTTCGCCAACTTGAATGGCCTTGGCGTTTATTTCGTACGCTCTCTGGGCGGCGATCATATCCGTCATCTCCTGCACGATCTCAACGTTGCTGCTCTCGAGTGTGCCTTGGAGAATGCGGCCGAATCCTTCCTCTTGGGCATATCCCATCATTGGTGTGCCGGACGCGTATGTCTCGGCGTATAGGTTCTCTCCCACGCTCAGTAGCCCACTGGGATTGAGGAAGCGGACCAACTCAATCCGGCCCGCTTCAATGGGATGGGCCGCTCCACTCGCAGTGATACTCACAATCCCGCCACCGGACACGGCAACGCTGGTTGCATCTTGCGGCAGTGTTATGCCCGGCAATACCAGGTAGCCACTGCTGGTCACAAGTGTGCCCGACTCTGATAGGGAGAAGTTTCCGTCGCGTGTATAGGCGATAGTGCCATCGGGACGCTCCACCTGGAAGAAGCCAGCGCCATCTATGGCAAGATCGAGTGGGCGTTGCGTCATCTCGGCTGCCCCTTGGCTATGCAGGCGCAGGATACCGGCAACCCTGACGCCCTTGCCGATCTGAATCGGTGCCACGACTTCGCTTCCTTGATCGCTGACCAACTCACCTCCCTGGATGGTCTCATACAGCACATCTTGGAAGCTCACTCGACTGCGTTTGTATCCGGTCGTGTTCACGTTGGCCAGATTGTTCGCGATGACGTCGATCATCCGCTGTTGAGCAATCATTCCGGATGCGGAGGTGCGAAGACTCGGGTTCATGACATACCTTCACTTGAGATTGACATTAGACAGTTCCAACGTCCTTTGTTATCGAGCCGAGGACGTCATCCATAGCCTTGAGTACATCGACGTTGGCTGTGTACGCCCGTTGAATCCGGACCAGATCCACCATGGAGAGTATTGGATCGAGGTTGGCTTCCTCGACGCTACCTTGGTGCACGCGCACCTGCTCGACAGCGACTGGTTCGGTCGCTCCGGCAGGAACGAATCGTCCGTGACCTTCTTTCAGGAGTGTCGAGGGGTCGCTCACTGTCTCGATTCGGAGACGGTCCACCACTGCTCCGTCCAGGAGCACTGATCCGTCATGCAACACCTCCACACTGTTGCCTGTGAGAACGATTGGGCCTTCCTGCCCCAGAACTGGCGCTCCCAGAGAATCGATCACTTGGCCGACTTGGTCCAATCTGAGGGAGCCACTGCGCGTGAGCCGCTCGCCGTTCTCCGTCTGAACCACGAGGAATCCCAGTCCGTCTAGCGCCAGGTCCAGAGGCCGCCCGGTTTCGCGTAGGGCACCCTGCTGGAAATCGGTTTCCTGGACCGGTATCAATGACTCGCTGCCTGCCAACAGGTGTGCGGTCATCCGGTCAGCCTTGAACGCATCGGTATTGGCGTTGGCCAGGTTGTTGGCAACGACGTGCTGCAGCCGCGTGTAGTACGACAGTGTGCGTGCTGTTTCAGCGATTCCTTTGAGGGGCATGCAGCCTCCAACCTGGGATGAGATCCTGTGCTCGGGTTAGGAATGGCAAGGGGTATGCCGTACTGCGGGCGGCTTTCGATGGGTCGCTAACTTACAGCGTTATAAAGGCTTGAGCATACTGGCTCGGTGTACCCGAGCGCCGGCTACCGGGAATCATGTGCTGGTAACCGGAAGAACTTTCCTCCTGACGTGGTCACGGCTGCCGCCCAGCGCTAACGACTTGACCACATCCTGAGGTAGCCGAGTCCGGCGGGCTATGGAGGACAAGGGACGGTGGAGACGTGTCATGAGCCGTGCGACTGTGCGGCGACCGGTCCAGCTCCGAACGAAGCAGAACAGTACGATGCTGAGGAAGACGCAGCTTGCCGCAGTCAGCGTACAGATGACCGGATACAACGCCACGAATGCTGACAACCACGGTGCCACTACGCGCTCAGCTCCTCCTGATGCGGTGAGCAGCAACAGGGTGGT